>WNGJ01004695.1_pt1 | contig 19239 bp, 19 predicted proteins | sample 5400611 | NCBI WGS metagenome assembly WNGJ01 (sample SAMN13153375, study PRJNA577476) | soil metagenome | isolation source: 40 cm soil or saprolite under Garry oak tree replicate 1 | place: USA:California | collected 2016-06-15 | reverse complement strand
TCCAGCCCACCGGCAACGTGCTGCCGGCGTCGGTGACGCTCCGCGAACATGTCGGCCGCCTCGGGGAGCAGCGGCACGTACTGAGACGAAGCGGGCGCCGGCTCCGCGTCCGGTACGTCCTGGAGCGGGTCCCGCGCGGGCGCTACGCATTCGAGGACGTGCGCGCCGAGCTCGCGGATCCGTTCGGGCTCGAGCAGGCAATCGTCCACCTGCCCGCACCCGGCGCGCTGCTCGTCTATCCGCGACTGGTGCGCCTGGGACCGCTCTTCACCGAGTCGGGGGCACGCTCGCACGACGGCCAGCGCCTGCTCCTGCGCCGCCACAGCGGCTTCGAGCTTCACAGCGTGCGCGAGTACGAACAAGGGGAATCCTTGCGCCGCGTGCATTGGCCTTCGACGGCACGCCGTGGCCAGCTGATGGTCAAGGAGCTCGAGGACTCGCCGCGCGACGAGATCGCCGTCCTGCTCGACGCCGACGCCAAGGCAGTGGTGGGAGAGAGTTTCGACGTGCAGGTGCGAGCGGCCGGTTCGATCCTCGACGCGTACGTGCGGCGAGGCCGTCGAGGAGTGCTCGTGATCAACTCCGAGCGGCGTGAGGTCCAGCACGTACACTCGCCCGCTGCTGACTGGCGTCGTGCGCTCGAGCTGCTCGCGGCGGTCGAGGCAACCGGGGACACTTCGGTCTCGCGGCTGCTTGCGGAAGAGGACGGTCCCGCTGCGCGGGCGCTCGAACTGGTGGTCGTGACGGCCCGGCTCGAGCCCGCGCTCGTCGACCGGCTGGTCCAGCGCGCTCTCTCTCGCCGCAAGGTGTCGATCGCCTTTGTCGACCCGGCGAGCTTCAACGGTGCGGCGCTCCGCCCTGAGCCCGCGTTGTTGCGCCTGCAGACCGCCGGAATTCCCGTCGCCGTGATTCGCGCCGGCGACGACCTGGCGGCCTGCCTGTCCGGCGAGCCTGCGAGGGCGCGCGCACATGCTTAAGACGGCGCTGCTCTCCGGCCTGGCCTCGCTCGTGATCGCGGTCGACTGGCTTCGCTTCGAGGAGCCACGCTCTGGTGGGGGCCGCTCGATCGTGCTCGCCGTCCTTGCGATCACACCCTTGCTCCTGCGTCCGCTGTGGGTGCGGCTCGCGGCGTTCGCCGTGTCCGCGCTGCTCGCGGCCTGGGTTGCCTTCTCCATCTCGCCGCTCGCGCTCCGCCCCGGAGGGGAAGGCTTCTTCGGCCCTCTCGGATCGCGATTTTCCCGCGGCTTCCTCGACTTCTACGACTATCGCCTGCCATTCGACCCGGCCGAGCATCCTCGGATGCACGGCGTCATCCTGATCGCGATCTTCGGCTTCACGTTTGCCGTCGCCCTCGCCGTCGCCGCGCGCAGGGCGCTCTTCGCGGTGGTGCTCTTCTTCATCGCCGCCGGCTGGCCGGCGACGCTGCTTGCGGGCGGCAACGAACTCGGCCGCGGGGTCGCCATCCTCGCGGTCACGCTGGCGCTGCTCGCGGGCATGACCGAACGCCCGACCCGGCTGGCGTTGATTGCCGCAGGAGCGGTCCTCGTCGGGGCGTTGGCGCTCTCGAGCTCACCAGCCGTTGCGAAAAGCGCTTTCCTCGATTGGCAGCACTGGGACTTCTATACGCGCCCACAAAAAGCTGTGAGCGTCAGGTATCTCTGGGATGCCCACTACGACGGCGTGAGCTTCCCGAAGAAGGGGACGACGGTGCTCACGATCCGTGCGCCGCAGCGGTCGCACTACTGGCGTGCGACGGTGCTCGACCGGTTCGACGGCACGCGCTGGCTGGAGGACGTGTGGCCCGAGTCTGCGCGGGAGCGTCGCGAGCTGCAGCCTGCACCGAAGCGCTCGAGGCTCTTTCGCCAAGAGGTCACCGTCGTGGCTCTCCGGGACGATCACGTGATCGGGGCTAGCCTCCCGGTCACGAACGACCTGGGAAGAGCGGCGGCGTACGAGGGCCAGGGCGTCGCCCGCGTCATTGGCGGCCTTCACCGGGATCAGCATTACGCCGTCTGGAGCTACTCGCCACGGCCGACGCCGGAGCAACTCGCCCGCGTGCCACCGTCGTATCCAAGGGCGCTGACGAGACCCGGCCGCGAACTGGACCTCGCACCCGGCGTGACCGTCCCGTCGTTCGCCACGGCGGGGCGCGACGCTCGCCTGTCCAGATTGCTGACGGGGCGTCTCCTTCCTTACGCAACGCTCTACGAGCGGACGCGTCGTGTGGCGGGGGAGACGAGATCGCCCTATGCGGCGGCGGTCGCACTCGAGACGTGGCTGAGGTCGACCGGAGGTTTCACCTACTCCGAGCACCCCGGCACCACGCCGGGACTCCCACCACTCGTCGGCTTCGTCGTCGGAACGAAGAGCGGATACTGCCAGCACTTCGCCGGTGCGATGGCGGTGATGCTGCGGCTCCTCGGGATCCCGTCCCGCGTGGCGGCCGGCTTCCTCCCGGGGCGTTACCACGCCGATTTCTGGCAGGTCACCGACCGAGACGCGCACACTTGGGTCGAAGTCTGGTTCCACGGCTTCGGCTGGCTCCCGTTCGATCCGACACCCGGGCGCGGGCATCTGATTGGCACCTACAGTTCGACGTCGCGCGGATTCAACGCCGCGGTCGCTGCAAAGCTGCTGGCCGGGCTCGTCAAGGGGGGAGAGGTGTTCGGCAGCGACGCCCGCAGTGCAACGAACCTGCGCGACCGGCTGCGCCGGAACCCTCGCTCGGGAGACCTTCCCCTCGGCATCGGCAGTCGTGTGAGCGCCGGGCAGAAGAAACGGACGCACAGCCTGCTGGTCTTCCTCTTCCTCCTCGCCGCGGGGGTGGCGGCGGTCATCGTGCTCCTCAAGACGGCACGACGCAAGATTCGCTATCTGACACGCGACCCACGGCGCATTGCCGTCGCATGCGCGCGCGAGTTGGCGGAGTTCGTGCACGACCAACGGGTGCCGACGTTGGAGGCCGCGACTTTCCGGGAGCTGGGCGGCGCCGTCAGCGATCAGCTCGGCGTCGATGCAAGGAGCTTCGCGCAGGCAGCGACCAGCGCGCGTTATGGCCCGCCCGAGAGCGCGCGCCAGGCGGCACGTTCTGCGCGCAAGGAGCTGCGCGAGCTGAAGCGTCGTCTCCGCCGAAGTCTCACGAAATCCGACCGCGCGCGTGGCCTCTTGTCCGTCCGTTCCCTCGGGCTCGGCTAGCCAGTGGATGCCGTCGTGATGGCGGCGGGGGAAGGCACCCGACTGCTCCCGCTCACCGAGCACTGGCCGAAGCCCGTGCTGCCGATCGACGGCAGGCCGGTGCTCGCCGTCCTCCTGCGCGAGCTCGCTGCGGCGGACCTGGATCGCGTCTGGCTCGTCACCGGGTATCTGGCCGACCAGGTCGAGGGGCTCGCGGGCGACGGCTCGGCTTTCGGGATCGAGGTGACGTTCGTGCACCAGCCTGACGCGCTCGGTTCCGCGGACGCCGTGCGCCGAGCCCTGGGCGGAGGCGGGGGTGTGCCGGCGCTCGTCTCCGCGGCGGACACCGTCTACAGTCGCGGCGACATCGCCCGCTTCGCCGCTGAGTTCGCCGGCTCCGGCGCAGCCGGGGCCGTGGCCGTTCGGACCGATCCGCCTCCTGGGCCCGGCCGTCAGGCGGTCCGCCGCAGCGGGGCGCGAATCGAGGCCTTACGGGACGATGACCCGGACAATCCGTGGTCGGCCGCACCGCTCTGGGGGCTCGGGCCCGCGGTCGCCGAGCGTCTCTGCCTCGACAATCCTCCGTACGAGCTGGAGCACGCGTTCCAGTCGGCAATCGGAGCGGGCGAGACGGTTATCGCCGTGGAGATCGGAAAGACACGAGATTTGACGTATCCGCTTGACTTGGTGGAGGAGAATTTTCCCTACCTCCCACGGACATGAGCGAGACTTACGACCTCTACCAGCAAGGACGGAGCCACCTGCAAAAGGGGCGGGCAGCTCAGGCGACCGTCGCCCTCGAGAAGGCGAAGCGGCGGGAGCCCGAGAAAGCGTCGATCCGCGAGGCTCTCGGAATCGCGTACCTGCGGCTTCAGCGCTACGAAGAAGCCGAGCAGGAGTTCCGGGTCATGCTCGACCTTTCGCCGGCCGACCACTATGCCCACTACGCGCTGGGGCGTGCACTGGAGAAGCAGGGGAAGCAGTTGGAGGCGAACGGCCATTACAAGCTGGCCAGCTCCCTACGACCTCAGAACGAGCATTACGCGTCGCGCATCCTCGACCTCGATCGGGACGACGACGACCCGGACGACTCCGCCGAGGCCGAACAGGACGCTTCGCACAACTGACCTACATCCGGCGCGGTCTCGTGACTGACGCGCGCGCAATTCGCCGGTAGCCTCGAACGCAGTGGGCGGTGGGTAACACCCCACCCGGGTGGGGACGCGCGCGCGTCTACCTGAAAGAACGTGAAGGAGCGGCGCGCGGACTGAGATGATGGGCGCCCGATGCGGGCGGTCTGTCAGCGGGTATCCGAGGCCCGAGTCACGGTCGACGGTGAGGTGACCGGCGAGATCGGCGCGGGGTTGGTCGTCCTGCTCGGGATCGAGCGCGACGACGAATCCCGCGACGCCGCGCAGCTCGCGCGGAAGGTGGCGCAGCTGCGGATCTTCGAGGACGAGCGGGGCAGGTTCGCCCGCAGCCTGCTCGACACGGCGGGATCCGCTCTCGTCGTGAGCCAGTTCACGCTCGTCGCCGAGACCCGCAAGGGCAACCGCCCGAGCTTCACGAACGCCGCGCCGCCCGAGCAGGCGGAGCCTCTCTACGAGGCGTTCTGCACGGCCCTCGCCGCGGAAGGCCCGCCGGTCGAAACCGGCGTCTTCGGGGCTCGCATGGCAGTCGCGCTCGTGAACGACGGGCCAGTGACCATCGTCCTCGACTGACCGCCCGGGAGCAGCCTGGAGAACCGTTTCCCGTGCATCCAGGCCAAAAATCGGCGCCCTCGAGCCTGATTAGCTTGCTATTCTGCATAGGTGCTAGCAGTCGAGCTCACGAGCCCTGAGCGATTCACGGTGTACGTGGATCACGTGCAGGGCGTCGACCATGCGCTCTGCGAACGCGTCACGAACGTCCTGCGCGACTACCTCCGCGAGTACTCGGTCGACGTCTCGTCGCCGGGTCTCGAGCGGCCCATCCGCACGCCTGCCCATTTCCGCGCCGCCGTTGGTCGCCGCGTGGCCCTACGCACCCAGGAGCGAAACCGAGTGCGCGGCGAAGTCGTCGCAGCGGACGAGCGCACTGTGACCGTGAAGACCGAAGCCGAGTCCGTGGACATCCCGTATGACGCGATCGTGCGGGGCAATCTGATCGAGGAAGCGGGGAAGAGATGAGTCAGGAAATCGTCGAGGCCGTTCGAGACATCGAGCGGGAGAAGGGAATCGAGAGCGGCACGCTCGTCGCGGCGCTCGAAGACGCCCTACTCGCCGCGTACAAGAAGATGCCCGGAGCCGCGCGCCATGCGATCGTCGAAATCGACGAGCAGGGTGATTTCCGCGTCTTCGCGGTGGAATTGCCTTCCGACATCGAGGAGCGCCTGATCGAGGAAGCGCGCGAGCGCAAGCTCGAGGAGCTCGAGGCGCTCGAGGTCGAGACGGGAGAACGCTCGCACACGCTCATCTCGGACGACGACCTCGACGTCGACTGGTCCGACGTCCCCGAGCACCTGATCAAGCGTGAGGACGTCACTCCCGCGAACTTCGGACGCATCGCGGCGCAGACTGCGAAGCAGGTGATTCTGCAACGCATCCGCGAGGCCGAGCGCGCGATGATGTACGACGAGTACGTCGACCGCGTCACCGAGGTCGTGACCGGAATCGTCCAACAGGCCGGCGACCGCAACAACGTGCTCGTCGACCTCGGGAAGGTCGAAGCGCTACTACCGCGCTCGGAGCAGGTCGACGGGGAGCGTTACGAACAGGGCTCGCGGATCAAGGCTGTCATCACGGAGGTCCGGTCCGGCACGAAGGGACCGCAGGTGATCCTGTCGCGACGCGATCCCGAGCTGATCAAGACCCTCTTCGAGCTGGAAGTGCCCGAGATCGCAGACGGGCTCGTCGAGATCCGCGGTGTCGCCCGCGAGCCCGGGTACCGGTCGAAGATCGCCGTCGAGTCGCACGCCCAGGGCGTCGACCCGGTCGGCGCCTGTGTCGGCCCGCGAGGCTCTCGCGTGCGCATGGTCGTCTCGGAGCTTCGCGGCGAAAAGATCGACATCATCCCGTGGAACCCGGAGCCGGCGCGATTCGTCGCGAAGGCGCTCTCGCCTGCACGGGTGCGCGAGGTCTTCGTCGACGACGAGACGAAAGAAGCGACAGTCATCGTTCCCGATGACCAGCTCGCCCTTGCAATCGGCAAAGAAGGCCTCAACGCGCGCCTGGCTGCGCGCCTGACCGGATGGAAAGTCGACATCCAGTCCGACACCGAGTTCGCCCAGGCCGAAGCAGCCGCGGCGTACGGCGGAGGCAACGAAGGCGAAGAGTTCACCGGCCGTTGCTCGGCGGTGCTCTCGAACGGCAAGCGTTGCCCCAACGAAGCCCTGCCGGGATCGCGTTACTGTGGGCTACCCGCGCATCAGGCGCTCGCGCTCCAAGACGGAAACGGCTCGGAGCCGGCTGAGGCCCCGGCGGTGACCGAAGCCGAGGAAGCCGTCATCGTGGCCGAGGTCGAGAACGAGGTCGTCGAAGTTGGCGACGAAGACGCACCGGAGGTTGAAGCAGTCGAGCCCGACTCGGTTCCCCAACTCGCGGACGCCGAGCAGGTTCCCGCCGGGATCCCGGTCGATCAGACGTCCGCCGAAGGCGACGCCGAGGAGCATCCGCCGGCTGCGTGACCGAGCCGATCAGAAGCTGCATCGGCTGCGGGCGGAAGGCTCCTCAAGGGGAGCTTCTGCGCTTCGCGGCGGCGGGCGGGCAGCTCGTGCCGGGGACGGGGATTCCAGGCCGGGGGGCCTACACGTGTCGCCGGCTCGCGTGCTTCGAGCGCGCGGTATCGCGGCGCGCGTTCAACCGAACGCTGCGAAGAACCGTCCGGATCGATCAGAAACTCTCATCCCTCTACACTTGACCATCTGATGGCAAACGAATCAGGCTCAAATAGGCCCAATCGGCCCATGCGGCCCCGCCAGGGCGGTGCAGGCCAGCGACGCAAGCGCCGCGTCGTGATCGACAACGCGGCCGCGCGCCCACGCGACGCTCGCCAACAGCAGCGCGAGCGCGAGGCCTCACGGCCGAAGACGCCACGCGAGGTGGTCGCCCCGACAGGGCCGATAACGGTGCCGTCGGGCGTCACGGTCCGCGACCTCTCACAGGCCCTGGGCGTACCCGCCCCCAAGATCATCATGTTCATGATGGGTCTCGGCAAGGCCGTGACGATCACGCAGACCTTGGCCGACGACGAGGTTCAGCTGATCGCCGCCGAACTGGCGCCCGAGCGCGAGTTCACGATCAGACACGCAGCGGACGAGGACGAGGAGCCGGAGAGTTACGAGGACAGCGACGCGGATCTCGCGCCGCGGCCTCCCGTGGTCACGATCATGGGCCACGTCGACCACGGCAAAACCACGCTCCTCGACGCGATTCGCAAGACGTCGGTCGTTACGACGGAAGCCGGCGGGATCACGCAGCACATCGGCGCCTACCAGGCGGAGCACAACGGCCGGAGGATCACGTTTCTCGACACGCCGGGTCACGAGGCCTTTACCGCGATGCGCGCCCGAGGCGCGAAAGTCACGGACATCGCCGTGCTCGTGGTTGCAGCGGACGACGGCGTGATGCCGCAGACGAAGGAGTCGATCTCCCACGCGCGCGCAGCCGACGTGCCAATCGTCGTCGCGGTCAACAAGATCGACGTCCCGGACGCCGATCCGAACCGCGTGCGCAGCGAGCTGTCGGGTGAGGGCCTGCAGCCGGAGGAGTGGGGAGGGACGACGCAGTTCTCGGACGTCTCGGCCAGGGAGGCGCAGAACCTCGATGACCTCCTCGAGAAGGTCTTGCTGGTCGCGGACGCCGAGCTGGAGCTGACCGCGAACCCCACCGCCGAGGCCTCCGGCCCGATCATCGAGTCGCGCCTCGACGTCGGTCGCGGTCCGGTGGCGACGATGCTCATCCACCGCGGCACGCTCCGCGTCGGAGACGCGATCGTCGCCGGCGACGCCTGGGGAAAGGTGCGTGCGCTCTACAACTTCCGCGGCGACAAGGTGAAGGAAGCCCGCCCGGGCGATCCGGTCGAGATCCTCGGCTTCAACAAGCCGCCGCCCGCCGGGGAGCTCGGGCGTGTGGTGGAGAAGGAGGCGCGGGCGCGAGAACTTGCAAACGCGCGCGGCGAGCGGCTACGCCGTGAGCAGCTTGCGCAGGGGTCGAGAGGCGTTTCGATGGAGAGCCTCTTCGAGCAGATCGAGGCGGGTGCGGTCCAGGATCTCAACCTCGTCCTCAAGGGCGACGTGGTCGGTTCTGTCGAGGCGGCCGTCTCCGAGCTCGGCAAGATCCAGCACCCGGAGGTGCGCGTGAACGTCATCCACCAAGGCGTCGGCGGCATTACCGAGGGCGACATCATGCTTGCCTCGGCTTCCGGTGCGACGGTGGTCGGGTTCAACGTGCGGCCGAATGCGGAAGCCCGCGCGCTCGCCGAGCGCGAAGGCGTCGAGATCCGCACGTACCGCGTCATCTACCAGCTGACCGAGGACATCGAGCAGGCGCTCGTCGGAATGCTGAAGCCGGTGGAGAAGGAGGAGACGCTCGGCGAAGCCGAGGTGCGTGCGCTCTTCAAGGTCTCGCGTCTCGGAACGATTGCAGGCTGCATGGTCACGAGCGGGGTCATCCGCCGTTCCGCGCAGGCACGCGTCATTCGCGACGGCACGGTCATCATCGAGACGACGATCTCTCAGCTCAAACGGTTCAAGGATGACGCGCGCGAGGTCGCCGAAGGCTTCGAGTGCGGAATCCTCCTCGACGGCTTCAACGACGTCAAAGAGGGCGACATCATCGAGGCGTTCGAGACCCGCGAGATCGAGCGGACGACGCTCGACCAGCCGCCGGCTGCCACAGCGTCGACGTCTTAGCCGATCAGAGCCCGGACATGGGCGCGGGCTACGTCGGCATCCTGAGCGTCGAGCTGCATTTTCCGGAGGCCGGCTCCCTGAAGGGAAAGCGGAAATACGTCAAGTCCGCGAAGGCTCAGCTGCAGAATCGCTTCGGGGCCTCGGTTGCGGAGGTCGATCACCACGAGCTGTGGCAGCGGGCACGGCTCACAGTCTCCTGCGTCGCGAGGGAGTATCGCGAGGCGGAGAAGCTTCTCGACGAGGCCGAGCGTTACCTGGGTGGGCAGGACTTCGAGCTCGTTCGCGCTGACCGCGACGTGGTGACCCTCGGCTAGACGATGCCCTGCACGATCGTGGCGGCACCGGCCACGATCAGGACGAGCCCGACGGCGCGGAGCAGCTGTCGCTCGTCCAGGCTTCCGGTGAACCTGGCGCCGAGAATCGCACCCGGTACCGACGTCGCAGCGCCTACGGCGAGTAGCGACCAATCCACACCGTTCGGTAGGTGGCCGAAGACGCCCGCGATACCGAGGAAGAAGCCGACGGCCGCGTTGGTGCCCACGGCGCGAAACGGGTCCGCCCCGAAGCGCAGGAGCGCCGGGAGCCTCAAGGCACCGAGGATGAGGCCGACGAAGCCGCCGAGCAGTCCGATCACCGCCCCCGTCCAGATCGCCGCCCGCACGCTGACTCGGTCCGAGGCGGTCCGCTGTTCGCTCCGCTGCGGGCGGAGGAGGTCGATCCCGAAGACGAGAAGGGTGAGGCCGATAACGATCAGCAGTGCGTTACCGGGCACCACACCCGACAGGAGGCCTCCGATCACGGCGCCGACCATCGACGGTGGGGCCATCCACGCAAACAGCCGCCAGTCGATCCGGCCGGCCCGAATGTGGGCGACCGCCGCTGCGAGCGCCGCAATCGCCGAGACACCGATGTTCGCGCCGGCCCCCGCCGCCGGGCTCGAGGCCGCTACGACGAGCACGGGGAGTCGGATGTTCCCGAGGACGAGGCCCACGAGACCGCCCATCAACGCGGTCGCGAAGCACCAGAGCCCGACGAGGACGAGGACGAGAGCGTGCAAGCGCTTGAATATCCCCTATGACCGATCGAATGCGCCGCGTCAACGAGTCGGTTCGCCAAGTCCTGTCGGAGGCGATCGGGCAGCTGAAAGACCCACGCATCGGCTTCGTCACGATCACGGGGGTGGATACCTCGCCCGACCTTCGGCACGCACGGGTCTACGTGTCGGTCCTCGGCGCGGAGCGAAAGCGGGTTCAGACGATCGATCGCCTGCAGGCAGCCCATTCGTTGCTCCAGACCCAGCTTGCACGCGAGTTGCGCATGAAACGCACTCCCCAATTGGCCTTCGAGTACGATCCGTCGGTCGAACGTGGGGTCCGCATGACAAAGCTGATCGATGAGCTCGCCCCAGACGACAGCGAGTGAACTGGCAGCGGTCGCGGACGCAATTCGCGAACACGACCGGTTCGTCCTCACGACCCACGAGAATCCCGACGGAGACGCTCTCGGCTCGCTGCTGGCGGCAGAGCTCGCGCTCGAGCAGCTCGGCAAGGACACGGTGATGGTGCTGCACGGCGACGCACCGCTGCCGGCGGAGTACGGGTTCATGCCGCTCGGTGAGCTCCAGCGGCGCTGGCCGGACGACGTCGCGGAGCGTGTCCTCCTTGCCGTCGACTGCGCGAACGAGAGCCGGATCGCCGACCCGGAGGTGCTCGGGCGCGTCCCGCTCTCCATCAATGTCGATCATCACCACGACAACACGAGGTTCGGGCGGATCAACCTGATCGTCGCCGATGCCTCATCGACGGGCGAGGTGCTGCGCGATCTCTTCCGCGAGCTCGGCGTCGAGCTGACGCCGGACATCGCCGAGTCGCTCTACATCGCGCTGGTCACCGATACCGGGCGGTTTCAGTACACGAACACGACGCCCAAGGCGCTGCGCCTGGCCGCCGAGTTGGTGGAGGCGGGGGCGGATGTCCACCGCGTGTTCCAGGGCGTCTACGAATCGGTGCAGTTCGCGAAGCTCAAGCTGCTCGCGCGCGCTCTCGAGCGGGCGCAGGTCTTCGAAGGCGGGCGCATCGTCGTCTCCTATCTTCTGCGCACCGACTTCGCCGAAGTCGGTGCCCCGGAGCCGTACTCCGAGGGGATCATCGACTTCCTGCGTGCAGTCGAGGGCGCCGATATGGCCGTTCTCATCCGCGAACCGCCACGCGAGGACGGCCCGGCCAGACGCGTCAGCCTGAGAGCGAGCATCGACGAGCTCGACGTCTCTGCGATCGCTCGTAAGTCGGACGGCGGCGGGCACCGTCAGGCCGCGGGGTTCTCCAGCGAGGCGTCGATCGAGGAGATCACGGACTTCGTGCGCCGGGAGTTCCTTGCCTCCTCGCGCGCTTAATCCCGCCGGGATCGTCCTCGTGGACAAGCCGGCTGGGCCATCGTCCTTTGCGCTTGTCTCCGATCTGCGCCGTCGAACCGGCGCACGCACCGGGCATGCCGGAACTCTCGACCCTTTTGCGACTGGATTGTTACTCTTGTTGTCCGGATCGGCAACTAAGCTGGCTTCATGCTTCGTCGGGCTCGACAAGCGCTACGTGACGGACGTCGACCTCACGGCGCGGACCACGACCGGAGATCCGGAGGGAGAGGTCGCCGAGCGTCCGGAGCCGCCGACTCGAGAAGAGTTGGAACGGCGGCTCGCGACCCTCCGCGGTGACATCGAGCTGCCGATCCCGGCCACTTCGGCCGTGAAGATCGGCGGGGAGCGCGCCTACAAGCTCGCCCGTCGCGGCATAGCGGTGGAGATGCCGTTACGACGCTCGCGTGTCGACACGCTCGACGTCATCGCGTATACCGGCGAGGAGGTCCGGCTCGACCTTCGCGTCAGCTCCGGAACGTACATCCGGGCGATCGCAGATGCTCTGGGTGGCCACTGTCGCACGTTGCGTCGACTCGAGATCGGCCCGTTCTCGGTCGACGAAGCGGATGCCGGTCGCTTCATTCCGGTGGACGAGGCACTCGCGCGGCTGTGAAGGTCGCCCACCATCCGGAGGAGCTCGCAGCCGGCGAATGTGTCGCGGCGATCGGCAGCTTCGACGGCGTCCATCGCGGTCACCGTCGCGTGTTGGAGATCGCCCGCAGCGCGGGGCCACCCCTGACGGTCGTTACCTTCTGGCCGCATCCGCGGCTCGTGCTCGGAAACAGGGTGGAGCTCCTCTCGACCCTCGAACGCCGCATCGAGCTGCTCGAGGAGGCGGGTGTCGACGAGGTGCTCGTGGTGGAGTTCACGCCCGGGCTCGCGGCACGCGAGCCGGCCGAGTTTGCGGAATCCGTGCTGCGACAGATCGGTGCCAAGGTCATCGTCGTCGGCGAGAACTTCCGCTTCGGACGCGCGGCAGCCGGCGATGCTGCACTGCTCGAACGGCTCGGATTCGAGGTGCGGACCGTCCCGACGCTCGAGGGCGTTTCGTCGACGGAGGTCCGGGGCCTCCTCCGCGAGGGGGACGTCGTCGCCGCCGCGAGACTGCTCGGGCGCGCGCCCGAGCTCGAGGGGACGGTCGTCCTCGGAGATCAACGAGGCGGGACGCTCGGCTATCCGACGGCGAACCTGTCCGTTCCACCAGAGCTACTCGTCCCAGCGTTCGGGATCTACGCCGGCTCCGCGCTCGGACACCGCGCCGCGATCTCGATCGGCGTGAACCCGCACTACGGAGGCGGGGAACGCCGGATCGAACCGCATCTGCTCGATTTCGAGGGCGATCTCTACGGTCGGCGTCTCGTCGTCGAGCTCTGGCAGCGGCTGCGCGAGGAGCGAGCGTTCTCGAGCGAGGAGGAGCTGGTCGCCCAGATCGCCCGCGACGTGGAGCAGACACGCGCCGCCCGGCCGCCCGCCTAAGCCCGCCCGAGTCGCCTAGGCGGTCGTAATTCCTGCAACGGGCAGCACGCAAGTTTCCGCAAAGAGCGGAATCTTCTTCCACGTGAAGGCTCATTCGGGAGGCGAATCGCCGAACTTGACCGTGCTCGAAAGCGTGAGGTGTCTCGAGTGCGGGGCGATCTATGCCAAGCCCTCGGGCGGCGGCACGGTTCAAGAGAACCCGGGGTGTCCCGATTGCGGCTATGTCGGTTGGGTCGACGCCAGGGTTGCCGCCTTCAGCGAGTCGTGGACGCCGTCCCACTTCGACGCGGATCGCCTGCCGCACCGGCACGGCTGACGACGCTGACGCCGCCGAAATAGTGATGCGGCGCCGGCCAGCGTCGGACGCTGAGCCCTCGAGCTTCGAGCTCCTCGAGCGCAACCTCGTCCACGCCCGGTTCCGCGTTGACGACGTCGGGGGCTGCATGAAACCGCGGGCGCCCCACCGCGGCAGCGGCGGCAAGGCCTTCGTCGAGGATGCCCGCGACGACCGCGAGGAGCGCGGTCCTGAGCCGCGTCCCTCCGGCAGCGCCGGCGGCGAGTGAAAGCCCGTCGGCGTCGAACGCCAGCAGCGGCGCCATCATGCTCTGCATCCGAGAACCGGGCTCCAGCCGTCCTCGCAGCAGGTCGGCTTCTCCGAGCATGCTGTTCAGATGGAGATCGAGTCCCGGAATGAAGTCGCCGGAGCCGAGCCCGAGGCTGGACGTGAACGCACAGGCGTTGCCTTCCCGATCGACGACCGACACGTTCGTCGTGTCACCGGGGAGGTCGGCCGGCGTGCCGAAGACGTCGAACAGGGCGAGGACGCGTTCCGTGCCGTCGAGGCCACGGAGGTCCGGCAGCCGCCGCACGGTCTCGGGGACCCCCGACAGACCGCCCCGCGTGGCGACACGCCCACCGGCATAGCCGACCTCGACGGGATCGGCCCAGTGCGGTTCGTACGCGTCGAAGTCCGCCGGGGTGAGAAGGCCGTTTCGCTCCGCGGATAGCGCGAGCAGCTCGGCTGCGATCGTGCCGCTGTACACCGACGCGGCGTCGTCGGCGAGCGCTTCCAATGCCGCGACCAGTCCGGGTTGTTCGAGCCGATCGCCGGCCTGGAGCAACTCGCCGCCTGGGGCGTAGATCGCCGCGCCTTCGTTCATCGTCATCACCGGCGCGAGCATCGCGAGGCACGCTGCGTGCGCCCGAGGAAAGTCGACGCCGTCACGGGCCAGTCGGAGCGCGGGCTCCACGAGGCGGCGCCAGGGCAGCCGCCCGTGCCGGCGCGACAGCGCCTCGAGCCCCGCCGGCAGCCCCGGTACCGCGCACGACGCCGGTCCGACCGCGTAGTGGACGAGCTCCGCGCCGAAGAGAACGTCGAGGTGAATCAGTTCCGCCTCTCGCGGCTCCTCGCCCAAGCCGGGCACGGCGACGAAGCAGTCGAGATTGCGAGCTCGCCCGCTTGCGGCGTCGAAGTACACGGCGTGGCCGCCCGCGAGTAGCCCCGTCATCACAGTTTCGGCGACACACGACGCAAGCGAGGCTGCGACGGCAGCATCCGCCGCGTTCCCTCCGTCCTCGAGGATCTCGATTCCCGTCGCCACCGTCGCCGGATGGCCACCCGCAACAGCCGCTTGCATCGCGCGAAACGCTACCGCGCCGCTGCACGCACCGGCGCGGCCGATAGGTTGCAGGAGTGGCTGATGCAACTGAGCAGCTGCCGCTGGTGCACGCGCGCGGGCTCGTAAAACGGTTCGGTGAGCTCGTGGCGGTGGACGGCGTCGACTTCGACGTCGAACGCGGTGAGGCGTTCGGCTTCCTCGGACCGAACGGGGCAGGCAAGACCTCGACGATGCGCATGATCGGCTGCGTCTCGCCGCCGTCGGGCGGCACGCTGCGCATCCTCGGGCTGGACCCGATCACACAGGGAGCAGACATCCGCGCGCGCCTCGGCGTCGTGCCGCAGCAGGACACGCTCGACATGGAGCTGACGGTGCGCGAGAACATCATCATCTACGGCCGTTACTTCGGCTTGCCTCGCGGCGACCTTGGCCGGCGCGCCGACGAGCTGATCGATTTCGTCCAGTTGAAGGAGCGCGCCGATTCGAGGGTGGAGCCACTGTCGGGTGGAATGAAGAGGCGCCTGACGATCGCACGCTCGCTCGTGAACGATCCCGAGGTGATGCTGCTCGACGAGCCCACGACGGGGCTCGATCCGCAGGCACGGCACACCGTCTGGGACCGGCTCTTCCGGCTGAAGCAGCGTGGCGTCACGCTGATTCTCACGACTCACTACATGGACGAGGCCGAGCAGCTGTGCGACCGGCTCGTCGTCATGGACAAGGGCAAGATCGCCGCCGAGGGCTCGCCGCTGGAGCTCATCCGCCGTTACTCGACGCGCGAGGTGGTCGAGCTCCGTTTCCGCGGGGAGAACCGGCCGGAGGAGGTCGCGGCCGGGCTCTCGTCGCGCCTGGACGGCTTCGTCCGCAGGCTCGAGGCGCTCCCGGACCGCCTGCTCCTCTATACGGACGACGGGGACGCGACCGCCTCGCACGTCCACGAGCTCGGCCTCCAGCCCGACAGCGTGTTGGTGCGCCGCTCCACGCTCGAGGACGTCTTCCTGCACCTGACGGGTCGGACACTGGTGGACGAGTGAGCTCCTTGGCGCTGCCCCTTCGAGTCTTCGAGTACTGGCTGATGCAGTACCGGCGCGTCTGGCGTGGCACGGCGATCACGAGCATCGTCAACCCGGTCTTCTATCTCGGCGCGCTCGGCGTGGGGCTGGGGACGCTCGTGAACAAATCCAGCGGCGCCTCTCTCGGGGTCCCGTACCTCGACTTCGTTGCTCCGGGAATGCTCGCGGCAACGGCCATGACCATCGCCGCGGGGGAGTCCTCGTGGCCGGTGATGGGGTCGATCAAGTGGACGCGCCAGTACTTCGCGATGCTCGCGACCCCGCTCGGAACGCGAGACATCGTGCTCGGCCATCAACTCTGGATGACCGCACGGGTCGCGTCGACCAGTGCCGTGTACCTCGCGGTGATCGCAGCCTTCGGCGCGGTCGACTCACCCTTCGGGATCCTCGCGTTGCCGGCCGCCGTCCTGCTCGGCGCAGCCTTCACGACCCCGTTTGCGGCGTATGCAGCGACGGTGGAATCGGACGCGGCCTTCGTGCCCGTCAATCGTTTCATCGTCGTCCCGATGTTTCTCTTCTCGGGAACGTTCTTTCCGGTCTCGCGGTTGCCGTTGCCGCTCGAATGGCTTGCCTACGCCACGCCGCTGTGGCACGGGGTCGAGCTCTGTCGCATGTTCACCCTCGGCGACGTGCACGTCGTGCGCGCATTGGGACATGCGGCCTATCTCCTGCTCTTCGTCCTGATCGGCTTCCTGTGGGCCCAGCGCACGTATGCGGAGAGGCTGCTGAAGTGACCACCGCCGCGTTTGCCGGGAGCCGGGGCCGCCTACTCTTCGAGCGCAACCTGATGGTGTACCGCAGGTCGTGGATGGTCATCTTCTCCGGCGTCTTCGAACCGCTCTTCTACCTCTTCTCGATGGGCATCGGGCTGGGACACTTCGTCGGGAAGGTCCCACTTCCCGGTGGACGTCTCGTCGACTACGCGAGCTTCGTCGCGCCTGCGCTGCTGGCCTCTGCTGCGATGAACGGTGCCATCTACGACGCGACGAACGTGTTCTGGAAGCTGAAGTACATGAAGACCTACGACGCGGTGCTCTCGACGCCGATCGAGCCGGCCGACGTGGCCGTGGGTGAGACGGCGTGGGCGCTCTTCCGAGGGTTCCTCTACGCGATCTCGTTCATGGCCGTCGCCGGCGCGCTCGGACTGATCGAGTCGGCCTGGGGACTGCTCGCGCTGCCGGGCGCGGTCGTGATCGGCTTTGCATTCGCAGGCGTCGGCGTGGCCGCGACGACGTTCATGCGCACCTGGCAGGACTTCGAGTTGATCGGCCTCGTGCAGCTACCCATGTTCCTGTTCTCGGCGACGTTCTTCCCGATCACGACGTATCCGAGCGCGATCCAATGGGTCGTTCGCTTGTCGCCGCTCTACCACGCTGTCCAGCTACTGCGGGCCCTCAACCTCGGGACCGTCGGCTGGGCTCAGCTCGTGAACGTCGGCTATCTGCTCGTCCTCGGGGCCTGCGGCCTGTTCGTCGCGCAACGGCGCATCGGCAAGCTCCTGCTCAAGTAACCCCGCATCGTTGCTACCCTGTCCGCCGACCGCAGCCGCGGCTTTCCGCCTGCTTCCGGCGGATTGCTGGGACTGACGACGACGGAGGTGAGATGGGCCTTACGAAGGAAGTCAAACGGGAAATCGTCCAGCAACACGGGGCGAGCAACACCGATACGGGGTCGACCAAGGTGCAGGTCGCTCTCCTCACGAAGCGCATCAACGACCTGACGGAGCACTTGCGGGCGCACCCGAAGGATCACTACTCCCGTCGCGGGCTGCTGAAGCTCGTCGGGCGCAGACGGCGCTTCCTGACGTATCTCCAGAAACACGACCTGGAGGGATATCGCGCATTGATCAAGGAACTGGGACTGCGCAGGTAGTCCCGTCGTAACCAGAGAGGGTGGAGATTCGAGCGAGCGCCGCCGACGACGCTGACTCGAGTCCCCACTCTCCCGCAAAAGCAGAGTGGAGGACAATTGATGGCAATTGCCACTGAGCGCCGGGCCGACGTCAGCGTGACGGTCGGCGGGCGCGAGATCACGTTCGAAAGCGGCAAGCTGGCGAAGCAGGCGGACGGTTCCGTCGTCGTCCGCTCCGGCGACACGATGGTGCTGGCGACCGCACAGGGCCGGATGGAGCCGCGTGAAGGCGCAGACTTCTTCCCGCTCACCGTCGACGTCGAGGAGCGCATGTATGCCGCCGGCAAGATCCCCGGCGGCTTCTTCAAGCGCGAAGGACGTCCGACGGAGCGAGCGATCCTGACCGCACGCATGATCGACCGGCCGATCAGGCCGCTGTGGCCCAAGGGCTACAAGAACGAGACCCAGGTGATCTGCACGGTGCTGAGCGCCGATCTGATCACCGCGCACGACATCCTGTGCATCAACGGCGCATCGGCCGCGTTGATGCTCTCCCCGATGCCGTTCCTCGGCCCGGTCGGAGCCGTGCGAGTTGCGATCATCGACGGCGAGCTCGTCGTCAATCCGACGCTTCCCGAAGTGGAGGAGCACAAGGAGCTCGACCTGATCGTCGTCGGCACGCCCGACGCGCTCACGATGGTCGAGGCTGGTGCGAATCAGGTCAGCGAGGAGAAGCTCCTCGAGGCCCTCGACCTTGCGCACGACGAAATCAGGAAGCTCTGCGACGCGCAACTGGAACTCCAGCGTCAGGCCGGCAAGGCGAAATGGCTCGACTCGAGCGTCACGGAAGAGGTCGAGCGAGAGTTCGGCGACACGATCCGCGAGCGGATCAACGCCGAGGGCCTGCGGGCCTCCGACGCCGTCATCGAAGAGGCGCTCGGCGAGCTGAGCATGGACTCCACCGAGGAGGACGTTCTCCGGCAGGTCCAGCGCAAGATGAGCCTCGCGACGGTGCTCGAGCAGATCCGCCTCGAGGCGGTGCTGCAGCCCGTCCGTGAGCAGTTCGAAAGCGACCTGCGGGCGCTGACCGATGCCGAGCAGGACTCGAAGGAGCTGAAGTCGGCGAAGCGCCAGCTGCTCTTCGACCACATCATCGAGACGGTCAAGCTGCCGTTCCCGGTCGGCCCGTCGGTCGGCGAGGGTGAGGCGGCGACCGCGAAGGACTCGATCACGAAGAACTACATCAAGAAGTCTGCCGAGGCTGTCTACAAGGAGCTCGTGCGCCGCAAGATCGCGGTGGACAAGCACCGGCCCGACGGTCGCAGTCCGGAGGAGATCCGTCCGATCGAGTGCGAGGTCGGCGTCGCGCCGCGCGTGCACGGCTCGGGCCTCTTCACGCGCGGACAGACGCAGATCCTGTCGCTGCTGACGCTCGGCACGGCGAAGGAAGGCCAGCGGATCGACGACCTCTCGCTCGAAACCGACCGCCGCTTCATGCACCACTACAACTTCCCGCCCTATTCGGTCGGGGAGACCGGGTTCATGCGCGGCCCGAAACGCCGCGACATCGGCCACGGTGCACTGGCGCAGCGCTCGCTCGAGCCGGTGATCCCTTCGACGGATGAGTTCCCGTACACGATCCGCATCGTGTCCGAGACGCTCGAGTCGAACGGCTCGTCGTCGATGGGCTCGGTTTGCGGGTCGACACTGGCGCTGATGGACGCAGGCGTGCCGATCAAGGCA
>WNGJ01003941.1_pt1 | contig 19241 bp, 17 predicted proteins | sample 5400611 | NCBI WGS metagenome assembly WNGJ01 (sample SAMN13153375, study PRJNA577476) | soil metagenome | isolation source: 40 cm soil or saprolite under Garry oak tree replicate 1 | place: USA:California | collected 2016-06-15 | reverse complement strand
GAGCACGAAGGTGTGGTTCGCCTCGGCGAAATCGTGGTCGTCGCCCGCCACCCAGAAGACCGGCACGACCGGAACGCTCCACTCCCGCTCCAGCCGGTGGGCCAGGGCGATGGCCGACAGCGCCTTGTAGATCGTGTACAGGGGGCCCGTGAGCAGCCCGGGCTGCTGACCGGTTGTAACGACCAGGACCTCGCCCTGGGCGAGACGGTCGGCCCCCGGCCCGGGCAGCGCCGCGGCGACCACGCCGGGCGCGACCCGGCGCGGGGCAACCAGCCGCTCGGGCAGGGCCAGCGGGGCGAGCGGCGTGGTGACGATCCGTGGTATCACGCTTCCCGCATCCCGTCTCCCCCATCCCGGATCTCTGAGAACACCTCCGCCTGGAACGTGAACACCTGCGTCCCCGGTTCCCGCCAGGCGTCGGCGGAGAGCCCGGCTTTGCGGCAGGTGGCGGAGAGAAAGGCGCGGGGCTCCCAGTGATATTCAGGCGCCACCTGGGGCAGCAGCAGCGCGGACGCGGCCCCGCGCCGCACCAACAGGCCGTCGCGGCCGATCACGATCCGCTCCGGCAGGGCCGGCGCGAGAGCGACGGGCTCCGTCAAGACGGAGATCTCGATCCGCAGGCCCTGCAGCTCGTCGGGCGCGACCGGAGGGAAGCGCGCGTCGTCGCGGCCGGCGGCGACGGCCACGTCGCGCACGACGTCGGCAAGCGGCCGGTCCGGACGCACGTGACCGACACAGCCGCGCAGCGCTCCCGCGGCCCCGAGGGTGACGAACGCCCCACGCCGCTGCCACACGCCGGGACCGTCGGGAAGCGCGGGACTCTCGCACCCGGCGAGGGCGGCCCCGAGCGCCTCCCGCGCCAGCCGGAGCAGCGCCGCGCGATCGGCGGGGCTGAGCTCAAGTACCGCGATGGTATGGCTCCCCGCGCCTGATGGTGTAGGCCCGGTACAGCTGCTCGTACAGAATCACGCGAGCCAGCTCGTGCGGGAACGTCAGCCGGGACAGGCTCCACACACGCTCCGCTGCGCGGAGCACGGGCTCGGGGAGCGTCTCCGGACCACTGATCGCAAAGGTCACGTCGCGATCTTCCTGCTCCCAGCGCGCCGTCCATTCCGCCAGCTGCGCCGACGTCCATTGCTCTCCCGACCGCGACAACGCCACGAGGCGCGAACCGTCGGGCACCGCCCCGAGGATTCGCGCCTCGTCCTTCACCTCCCGCTCCTCGACCCGCGTGTAGTGGCGCAGCCGGTCCAGGTACTCGTCACACGCCGCGCGGAGCGCCGCGTCCCGGATGCGCCCCACGGCCAGCACGCGGTAGCGCATCACGCATACATACCGCGCAGCCGGTGCATCGCCGCCACCCGGTCCACGGCGAGCATGTAGCAGGCGATCCGGTTACTCACCTTGTGCCCGTCGGCCATCGTCATCACCTCCGCGAACGATCGCGTCATGATGCTCTCGAGCCGCCGGTTCACGGTCTCCTCGTCCCAGAAGTAGCCGCCGCGATCCTGCACCCATTCGAAGTAGCTCACGGTCACGCCGCCCGCGTTCGCCAGGATGTCGGGAATGACGAAGACCCCCTGTTTTTCGAGAATCGCGTCGGCGGCCGCCGTCGTCGGGCCGTTGGCACCCTCGCAGATCACCTTGGCTTTGATCTGCGCGGCGTTCTTGCGCGTGATCACGTTCTCAGTCGCCGCCGGAACCAGGACGTCGCAGTCCAGCGCGAGCAGCGCCTCGTTCCCGACCGCGTCGGCTTTTGGATAACCCGCCAGCTGGCGGTGCTCCCGCGCCCATTTCAGGAGGTCGGCCACGTCTAGGCCCTGCGGGTTGTAAAGCCCTCCCGATTTGTCCGCCACGCCCACGAGGGACGCCCCCTCGCGCGTCATCAGGTCGGCCGACACGGAGCCGACGTTGCCGAAGCCCTGGACGACCACGCGTGCTCCCTTGAGCGAGCGGCCGATCCGCGCCAGCGCCTCGCGCGTCATGAACATGCACCCCCGCCCCGTCGCCTCGCGGCGGCCGAGCGAGCCCCCCATCTCGACGGGCTTGCCCGTAACGACCGACGTCACCGTATGACGCTTGTGCATGGAGTACGTATCCATGATCCACGCCATCACCCGCTCGTTCGTGTTGACGTCGGGCGCCGGCACGTCCGAGTCCGGCCCAAGGGTCTCGATGATGCTGGCCGTGTAGCGGCGCGTGATCCGCTCCAGCTCGCCCATGGACATCGCGGCCGGATCGCAGACCACGCCGCCCTTGGACCCGCCGAACGGAATGTTCACGAGCGCGCACTTCCAGGTCATCCACGCCGCGAGCGCCTTCACCTCCTCGAGGGTCACGTTGAGGTCGAATCGGATCCCACCCTTTGCGGGACCGCGTGCGGTGTTATACAACACCCGATACCCGGTGTAGACCTCGAGCTCTCCGGTGTCACGGATGACCGGGACCGAGACGATGATCTGCTTTTCGGCGTTACGGAGGACCTTGTAGAGACCGGGATCGAGCTTGAGGAGCTGCGCGGCGTGGTCGAAGCGCTCCATCATCGCTTCGAACGGATTCTCCTCGGCCAGAAAGGTGTCTTTATCCGGCCGGATCGCGGGATGTGCCCCGGGCTTGATCGCTGGTTCGCTCATAACCGTGGTCGCCTGGTTACGGTCGCGGGGCGCCGGATTCTCCGAGCGCCGCGGCGAGCGCCTCTTCGAATGACCGGCCGTCCCGCTCCCAGCGGAGATCGAGCGCCGCCACCAGGGGCTCAGGCACCCCCCGTGGCCAGCGGCCGCGCAGCTTTACGGCGTCTTTCTCGGTGACTACAACATAATCCGTCTCCAGCGCGGCCCGCACGAGTCGCTCGACCCTGCCCGCGTCATAGCGCTGATGATCTTGATACGCCACGAGTTGGACGCTGGCGCCGAGCTGCGTGAGCTGGGCCGCGAAGCTCTCCGGATCGGCGATCCCGGCGGCCGCCACGACGCGGCGGCCCCGCACCACGTCCGTCCCGTGCCGGGTTCCCGAGTGCAACCCCTCGAGCCGCTCGATCCTGAGGTGCGCCACCGCCACGGGTACGCCACCTCCGAGCGTCGTGAGCTGCCCGGCGAGCGCCCTCGCCGCATCGTTCCCTGCTCGCTTGCGCGTGACGACGATCCAGTCGGCACGGTCCACGGCCTGCCAACTCTCGCGCCACGGTCCCGCCGGCAACGCCCAGCGGGGCGCCGCCGCGCTCTCCGCGCTCACGACGACGATGTTCAGGTCCCGGGCGACGCGCAGGTGCTGGAACGCATCATCGAGTACCAGCACGTCCGCTCCGCCGGCCAGGGCGCGGCGTGCGCCTGCGCCGCGATCGTCCGCTCCGCCGGCCAGGGCGCGGCGTGCGCCTGCGCCGCGATCGGGATGCGCGACCACGACCGCTTCGGGCACGAGCCGCTGGTGCACCAGCGACTCATCCGCTCCGTAGCCGCGAACCAGAATCCCGGGCTTCACGCCCCGGGCCGCGTAGTACGCCGCAATCCACGCCGCGAGCGGTGTCTTCCCCGTACCCCCAACGGAAAGGTTGCCCACCGCCACCACGGGGAGGGAAAGGGCCTCGACGGAGAACAGGCCACGGCGATACGCCGCCGCCCGCAGCCGCATGGCCGCACCGTACGCCACGGCCAGGGGCACAAGGGGCACCCGTGCCGCGCGCGCCGCCGGCGAGCCGCCCCACAGCCACCGCGCAACACGAGCCGCGTTCACGCCTCCCGCTTCCCGTCTCCCGTTTCCCGGCCGTGTGTCACCTCGCGCAACGCCTCTTCCACGGCCACCATGCCCCGGCGTAGCCCCTCCTTCCCTTCTTCGATCTCGAGCGGCGGGCCGTAGCTCACGTCGACCGTGGCGAACGGCTTGGGGGCGAACGGCTTGGGGATGCACAGCCGATCCCAGGACCGTAGCCACCAGGCGGAGGAAGGCTGCGCTCCCATCGCGATGACGAGGGCGTGCGCGTGCTGCGCCGCCACGAGTACACCGGGCTTCAACTGCTCAGCCGGTCCGCGCGGGCCGTCCGGCGTGGTCCCCACTTCGGTGCCATCGCGCAGGTAGCGAATCAAGCCCAGCAGGCCGACGGCTCCGCCCCTCTGGCTCGACCCCCGCACGATGCGGTATCCCCATCGCTCGCATAGCTCGGCCAAATAGCCACCGTCCCGGTGGCGGCTGATGAGGAGCGCGACCCCCTCGCCGCGCCGGCTGTGGATGAGCGGCAACAACCCGCTGTGCCACAGGACGTACACGATCGGCCGGCCCGTAGCGCGCGCCGCCTGCACGCGCCCCCACCCGTGGACACGATAGCGCCACGTGGCGGCGAGCAGGCGTGCGAGCGCAGCGGCCAGACGCGAAACAGCCGGCTCGGCCCAGCGCAGTTTCACCCCACCAGCTCCGCGACGATGTCCGCGACGCGCTCCGCGGCGCCGGGAGGCCCCAGCCGCTCCCGCACCAGGGCCAGCCCCTGGCGCTGGAGACGGGCCGCGTCGCCGTCTCGGTCCAGGAGCGGGAGCACCGCCCCGGCCAGAGCCGCCGGCGTCGCCGCTCGCTGGAGAAACTCCGGGGCCACCTCGCGTTCGGCGATGAGATTCACCAGGCCGACCCGCGGCACGCGCAACAGGCGAATGCCGATCGCGAACGAAATGGGATGCAGGCTATAGGCGATCACCATGGGGACGTCGGCGAGCGCCGCTTCGATGGTCGTCGTCCCTGCCTTGCAGAGCGCGGCATCGACCGCGGCGAACACGGGGACCGGATCGCCGGTGTGGATGCGGATCGCTCCCGGCCCCGGATACCGGCTCTGGGCCGTTCCGGCGACCACGACCTGCACCTCAGGCCGCTGCGCGAGGATCGCGTGGGCCGCGTCCCGAAATGCGGGCCAGAGCCGCTGTACCTCCTGCGCGCGGCTCCCGGGAAAGAGGCCGAGCACGGGGCGCGTCGCATCGATCCCGAGGGCCCGCCGGGCCTCCACCCGCCCCGGCCCCGGGGGGCGATCACGCAGCGGATGCCCGACGAACGTCGCCGCAACGCCGCGGTCCCGGAAGAACGCTTCCTCGAACGGGAGGATCACCGCGAGCCGGCGCACCGACAGGAGCCAGCGAACCCGCCGCGGCGCCCACGCCCACATCTGGGGTGCGATGTAATAGAGCACCGGCACGCCCGCCGCCGCAGCGGCCGCCGCCGCGCGTAAGTGATACCCGGGGTAGTCGACCAGGATGGCGAGATCGTACCGCCCTGCCTCGAACGCGGCGCGGACGCGTTTCAGCAGCCGGAAATGCGACGGCACCTTCCACATGGCTTCGACAAACCCCACGACCGAGTAATGCTCCATGCGGTCGAGGACGGTCGCGCCCGCCGCCTCGAGGCAGGGCCCACCGAACGCCTCCACGTCGGCGTCGAGACGCCCGCCCAAGGCGCTCACCACGGCCGCGGCGTGCGCGTCGCCCGAGGGCTCGCCCGCGGAGACGTAGATGCGGGGGCGTCGGCTCACGGCCGCGCCGCGGCGAGCGGCGCGGCCTCTACGGCCCCGGCGACCCGGAAGGCGAGCGCCAGGGCCTGCGCCCCGGCTGCGCCCGACACGACCACCTCGCCTTCGCCGCGCACGGCGCGGACGAAGCTCTCCAACTCGAGCCCGAGCGGCTCCGCCTCGGAGGCCTGCAACCGCACGTGCTCGACGATGGCCTCGAGCGTCGTGGCCCCGAGGGCCTGCCACCCGGGCTTGAGGCGGTAGAAGTCGCCGCCGCCCTGCGCCAGGTCGAGCGAGAAGTATCCGGTGGACTGGAAGATGCGGAGCTTGCGCGTGCGCTCGCGTGACACCCGGCTCGCCGTGACGTTCGCCACGGCGCCGTTCGCGAACTCCACCCTCGCGTTGGCGATGTCCACATGGGGCGTGAGAATCGCGACCCCGGTCGCCCGCACGTCCGTGACCTCCGAGCGCACCAGCTCGAGGACCAGATCGAGGTCGTGGATCATGAGGTCGAGGGTCACCGCGACGTCGGTGCCGCGCGGCTGGAATGGCGCGAGGCGCTCGGTCTGGAGGAACCGCGGCTCCTCCAGGTAGGGCGCGGCCGCGCGCACGGCGCGGTTGAAGCGCTCGACGTGGCCGACCTGCAGCACCACGTGCGACGCTGTGGCTCGCCGCACCAGCTGCTCCGCCCCGTCCACCGAGTCCGCCAGCGGCTTCTCCATCAGCAGCGCCAGACCGCGCTCCAGGACCGCCAGCCCGACGCTCGTGTGCGCCGGCGTCGGCACGGCCACCGTCACGGCCTCCGCGCGGTCGAGCAGCGCATCGAGCGACCGGTGCGCGACCGTCTCGAGCTCGCGGGCCACCTGCCCCGCGCGGGCGGGATTGATGTCGTAGATGCCGACGAGCTCGGCGTCCGCGAGACGCCGCAACAGCCGCGCGTGGTGATAGCCCAGAGCTCCGGTGCCGACGACGCCGACGCGCACCGGCCGCCCGGTCACACCAGCACCCCTCGCTCGGAACCCTCGATGAAACGCAGGAAGTGCTCGATCTCCGGGGCGCTCGGCAGCTCGGCGCGGGCCCGCGCGATCCCCTGGCTCACGGTGAGATCCGAGTTGAACAGCAGCCGGTAGGCGCGCTTCAGCGCCAGCTTCACCTCCGGCGCGAACCCCGCCCGCTGCAACCCCACGGAGTTGAGCCCATAGAGATGCACTGGATTCCCCACGGCCTTGGTATACGGCGGCACGTCCTGGTTGACGCGCGACGCACCGCCCACGAACGCAAACGTGCCGATCCGCACGAACTGGTGGATCGGCACAAGCCCGCTGATGATGGCCCGATCCTCGACCGTCACGTGACCGGCCATCTGTACGGCGTTCGCCATGATGACGTCGTTGCCGATGACGCAATCGTGGGCGACGTGCACGTACGACATCAGGAAGCAACGGCGGCCCACGGTGGTCTTCCCGGTCGTCACCGTTCCGCGATTGACCGTGCAGTACTCGCGCAGCACCGTGTCGTCCCCGATCTCGACCCAGGTCTCCTCCCCCCCGTACTTGAGATCCTGCGGGTCGTTGCCGATGACGGTCCCGTAGCCGACCTTCACGCCGGCCCCGAGCTTGACGTTGCGCTCCAGCACGACGTGCGCCGCCAGCGTGGAACGCTCGCCCACCGTCACGCGAGGACCGACGATGCTGTACGGGCCGATCGACACGTCCTGCCCGAGATGCGCCGTGGGATCGACCAGCGCCGTGCGGTGAATCACTTGTCGGTGACCATCGCCATCATCTCCGCTTCCGCCACGACCTGCCCGTCCACGTAGCCCACGCCCTTCATCCGGCACGTCTTGCCCCGGAACTGGAGCATCTCGAGCTCGAAACGGATCTGGTCCCCGGGGACCACGGGGCGGCGGAACTTCACGTTGTCGAGCGACATGAAGTAGACCACTTTGTCCTCGACGCTCTGCCCCTCGAAGTGGCTCATCAGAAGCATGCCTCCCACCTGCGCCATCGCTTCGATGATCAGCACCCCGGGCATGATCGGCAGGCCGGGAAAGTGCCCCTGGAAGAACGGCTCGTTGATGGTGACGTTCTTGATGCCGACGATGCGCTGCTGCCCCTCGATCTCGATGATCCGGTCGACGAGCAGGAAGGGGTAGCGGTGCGGCAGGACGTCCATGATCCGGCCGATATCCATCTTGGGCGGCCCCGTACGCTGCGCCGCGCGCGCGAGCGCGGCCGCCAGCGCCACGTTGCCCTTGTGGCTCGGGCGGGTCGCGATCACGTGGGCCCGGATGCGGGCGCCCGTGAGCGCGAGATCGCCGACGATGTCGGCCGCCTTGTGGCGCACGAACTCATCGGGCCAGCGGAGCTTGCCCCCGTTCACGATGCCCCGCTCGTCCAGCACGATCGCGCTGCCCTCGGACGCACCCTTGATCAGCCCTTTCGCGCGGAGCGCCGCGATCTCCCTCGTGAAGCCGAAGGTCCGTGCCGGAGCGAGCTCCCGCCCGAAGGCCTCCGCCGTCACCTCGTAGCTCCCCACCTGACGCCCGATGAGGGGGTGCGCCCACTCGATCGTGACGGTCAGGCGGAACTCCTTGGCCGGCGCCACGACGTAGGAGCAGTCGCCCTCGGTCACCGAGAACGGTGCGGGAACCGTCAGGACCACGGCATCGCCCCCCACCTCCACGGGTCGCGCCTCGGCGAGCGCCTGGAAATAGGGCTGGACGCTGCCGTCCAGGATCGGGGGCTCCGGCCCGGACAGCTCGACCGTCACGTCGTCGATCTCGTGCGCCGCGACTCCCGCCAGCAGGTGCTCGACCGTGTGGATCGTCGAATCCCCGTGGCCGATGGCCACACGCCGTTCCACCGCCTCGACCTCGGTCAGACGCGCCGGCACCTCCGGGCGCCCTTGCAGATCGATGCGCCGGAACACGATCCCTTGACCGGAGGGCGCGGGGAGAAACGTCGCTTCTGCCGCGACACCGGTGTGCAACCCGGTGCCGCGCAGCGAAGCCTTGCGCTCGATCGAGCGCCTAGGGTTGGGAGTCATCGGTCGCCCGCACTAGGGCTTCGAGGTCGTCCACGATCCGCGCCAGCCGGTACAGCGCACCCTGCGCCCTGAGGAACTCGCGGTGGCTCCGTGCCGGATACCCCGACACGGTCGCTCCGGGCTCGATGTCGCCGATCACGCCGCCTTGTACCGTCACGCGTGCGCCCCGTCCGATCGTCACGTGGTCGACGATCCCCGCCTGGCCTGCCAGGAACACGTCATCTTCCACGTGCGTGCTCCCGGCGATGCCGGCCTGGCCGGCGATCAGGCAGCGCGACCCGATGCGTACGTTGTGGCCCACCTGGACCAGGTTGTCGATCTTCGTCCCGGCGCCGATCACCGTGTCGTCCACACTGCCCCGGTCGATCGTGGTGTTCGCACCGATCTCGACGTCGTCGCCGACGATGCAGCGACCGATCTGCGGGATCTTCTGCGGCAGCTCCCCGTGCTTGCCGGGAATATACCCGAAGCCGTCGCTCCCGAGCCGTGCCCCGGCATGCAGGATCACTCGGTTCCCCACGACCGTGCCGCTGTAGCAAACCACGTGTGGATAGCACTCGACGTCGTCTCCCATCTGCACGCCGTCGCCCACCACGCACCCGGCCCCGATGCGCACGTTCTTGCCCAGCCGCACGCCCGCGCCCACCACGGCGTAGGGACCGATCGCCACGGGATCTCGCCACTCGGTGCCACGCCCGATCACGGCCGTGACGTGTACCCCAGGCTCCCACACGCGCTGCGGGTAGAGCGCGGGGATGACGGCGAGGAGGGCGACATGCGGATCGGGCACGATGACGCGGCACGCGGGTCCGCGCGGCTCATCGGCGAACTGCGGCTTGCACAGGACGATCGCCGCCCGAGACTGCTGAAAGTAGGGGAGATAGCGGCGGCTGGCAAGAAAAGACAGATCGCGCGGACCGGCTCGGTCGAGGGGCGCCACGCTGTGCACCGCAACACTCGCGGATCCGACTAAACGTCCCCCCGTCAGGGCCGCCAGCTCCCCCGCCGTGACGGGCCGCGCACCCCCCTCCAGCGCGCTCAGGGCGTCGCCCTCTACTGGCTCTGCTTGAGCCGCTGCAAAACCTTGGGCGTGAGGTCGAGCGCCGGGTCGGCTGCGACGATGTTGCTGCCCGGCGCGTCGGCGTCGAAGATGAGAGCGTAGTTGCCCTCCGCGCGCAGGCCTTTAATGACGGCGTTAACCCGCTCCTGGATCGGCTGCAGCAGCTCCTGTTCGCGTTGCTGCGCCTTCTGGCGCAGCTCGGTCGAGCGCTGCTCCAGGCGCTGCTGCAGCTGCTGGAGTTCCTTCTGCTTCGCCTGCTTGGCAGCGGGGGACAGGGCGATCGCCTGTTGATCAAACGCCTGCACCGTCGAGTCGAACTGGTGCTGGAGCTTCTGCACCTCGTCCTGGAACCTCTGGAGATCTCGATTGAAGGTGGACTCGGCCGTCTGGTAGCCCGGCGTCTGCTGCAGCACCTGGCGCGAGTTGATGAACGCGATCTTGAGCGAGGGGCCGGTCGCTTGCGCGCCCGCCGACCCCGCCCCGAGTACCCCGAGCCATATCCATACGCTGACTGCCCGCCTCATAGCTGTCTCCCGTCCCTGGAAAGAACCCGGCTCGTGCGGCGCGGGCTCCAATGTTATTGAAAGAGCGCGTTCCCAAGCCGGAAGTGGATCTTCCAGCCCGGGGCCGGCCGCCCAAGCAGGTCCTTACGATCGAATCCGTAAGCCCAGTCGACGCCGATGGGGCCGAGCGGTGAGATCATGCTGACTCCAACGCCGAGGCTGCGGAACAGGCGCGTCGGATCGAACTCCGGCGCGCGTGCCCAGACGTTCCCGGCGTCGGTGAAGACGTCCATGTACAACATCTGGGAGATTCGGACGCCTGCGTCACCCGTGATGCTGAAGAACGCCTTCCCAAAAGCTCCCGCGCTTGCGACCCCGCTGCTCGCATTGGGGTCGTACCCAGTCGGCGTGATCGAGAACTCGTCATAGCCGCGCAGGCGGATGCCGAACTGTGTCCCGCCCATGGTGAACAACTGATTGATGAACGGCGCGGTCCCGAAAACGAACCCGGAGCGCGCGGCGAGTGCCAGCACGAACTTGAATTGCCCTTTCCCTCGCGGGCCGACGTCGCCCAGCGGCGCATACCAGTGACCCTCGAGATCCACTCGTTGGAAGTCTCCCGTGCCGCCGAGCAGGCCGCCGCTCTGCGCGATCCCCACTTGGTGCATCGTCCCCCCGGTTGGGAACGGCATGTCAATGCGGGTGTCCCGCATCACAGAAGCGCTGATCGTGGAGCGCAGGCAATCGTTGCAACTGTACAGGGCCGCCAGCGGGGCGCTGGTGCTCGTGCCCGTGAAGGTCTGCACGTCTGCGGCATACGCCAGGAACAGGCGCGTGTATCGGTCACCGAACGCGGGGATGCCAAACTCCAGGCTCGCTCCCCGAGTCTTGAGCGTACCCAGATTGGCGATCTGGTAGCGGACGCGGTAGTCGTGCAGGCCGAGCGTGCCCGAGATCCGGGATTGTCGCAGCGCCGGATCGGTGTACGACAGGTCGAAGTCGTTGATGTTTTGGCCGAACTGCCACTGCAGGCGGCCCCGCTTCCCCAGGCCGAGCAAGTTCGGTTCCTCGAGCCCAATGAACCCGCCGACGCCCGTGCCCTGTCCCAGCGATGCTCCGAAGTTGACGCTGCCGGTGTGCTTTTCGGTCACCCGGAAGATCACGTCGACGTCTCCCTGGTCGTTCACGGGACGGGTATCGGGCAGGGGGAGCGGCTGGTCGAAGAAGCCGAGGTTGGAGATGTTCTGGTACGAGCGAATCATCGCATCCTGCCGAAAGACGTCACCCGGCAGCACCACGATCGCATCACGGATGACGCGCTCGTGCGTCACCTCGTTACCGACGATCTCGACTTTGTTGACGACGGCTGGTTGTGCCTCGGTCAGGACCCAGCGGAGATCTACCACCGGCGCGCCGTCCGGGCCGGTCCGTCGCACGACGTCGGCCCGCGCGTTCATGTAGAGGTAGCCGTTGTTATAGTACAGCATCCGGAGCGCTTGGGTGGCGTCGTTCCACTTCTCGACGTTGAAGTACTGCGCCGGGGCGTGTGCCGCGCCCGCCGCCCCTCCCTTGCCGCCGAACGGGTAGAGCTGCTCCAGCTCATCCGTCGAGAAGCGCCGGTTCCCCACGATCTCAAACGTGCCCACGCGATACGGCTGCCCTTCACTCACGTGCACCACCAACGTGGCCTTGCCGGTGCTGTCGTTGACGAGCAGCGTATCCTTGAGCACCTGGAAGTCGGCATAGCCGCGCCCCCCGTAGAAGGCTGGCAGGCGCACGAGGAGGTCCTCGCGGAGCTTGTCGTCGTCGTAGTCGCCGGAGCGGAACCACCAGAAGCCTTCCGGCTTCGTCTTCATCTGTTTCACGAGCGCGGCGTCGGGAAATCGGGTGTTGCCCTGGATATCGGTCTGGGCGATGGCGACGCGCCGCCCCTCGTCCACATCGAATATGATCCGCACGTGGCTCGAGTCGGCATCATAGACGTGGAGGGTGTGCACCCTCGCGAGGTAATAGCCCCGCGCGCGGTACAGCGAGTCGATCCGCGCTTCAGCGTGAACGACCGCGGCCGGGTTGACGGGACGCCCCTCTGCCAGCTGCACCTTCTCCCGGACGGTGCTCTCCGAAAGCCGCGTGACGCCGCGGATGGCCCACTTGAGAAGCAGAGGCTGCTCGCGCAGCTGGAGGATGAGCACTTGGCGGCGGCCTATCGTGTCCTGGAGGACCCGCACGTCCGCGTACTGCCCGGTGCCGTACAGCGCCTGGATCGCCCGCTGAATGTCGCGGTAGCCCAACGTGCGCCCTGCGGCCAAGCCGCTCGTCTCGAGCGCCTGGGCGGGATCGAGGCGGCGCAGGCCGCGGACCGTGATGGAGTCGACGCGGGCGCCTGGCTGTCCCTGCGCGCCGACGAAACGCGGCGCGAGGAGCACGGCGCTGATAACGGTGGCGAAAAAAAGCCGGCGCTTCACGCCTTCGAGCCGGAGAGCGCGCGGAACGCGAGCCGTTCCTTGTCCGGGGCTACGTCCACTTCGATCTCCTCGCCCCGCGCGAACTCCCCGACCAGGATCTTCTCCGACAGCGGGTCTTCCACGTACTTCTGGATCGCGCGCTTGAGCGGTCTGGCGCCGTAGTGCTCGTCGTACCCGTGGTTCACGAGGAAGTCGGTGGCCGCCGGCGTGAGCCGCAGCGTGAGCTCCTCTTCCCCCAGCCGCTTCTGGACATCCTTGAGGAGAATCGCGACGATCTGGGTGATGTGCTCCCGCGTGAGCGGATGGAATACGATGACGTCGTCCAGCCGGTTGAGGAACTCCGGATTGAACGTCTTATTGATCTCTTCCTTGACCTTTTCCGACAGTTTCTCGAACGTCGCGCGGCTGTCGGGCTGGGCGAAGCCCAGCGCCTTGTTCTTCACCATATCGCGCGCCCCGACGTTCGAGGTCATGATGACCACGGTGTTCTTGAAATCGATCACCCGGCCGTAGTTGTCGGTGAGGTGCCCCTCGTCCAGCACCTGGAGCAGGATGTTGAACACGTCCGGATGGGCCTTCTCGATCTCGTCGAGCAGCACGACCGAGTACGGCTTGCGCCGCACGGCCTTCGTCAGCGTCCCGGAGTCCTCGTAGCCCACGTAGCCGGGAGGCGCGCCGATCAGCCGGCTCACGGAGAATTTCTCCATGTATTCCGACATGTCGACCCGGATCAGCGCGTTCGTATCGGCGAACAGGAACCGTGCCAGCGCCCGCGCCAGCTCCGTCTTCCCGACCCCCGTGGGGCCCGAGAAGATGAACGATCCGATGGGCCGCTTGGGATCCTTGAGGCCCGCGCGGCTGCGGCGGATGGCGCGCGAGATCACCGTGATCGCCTCGTCCTGTCCCACCACCGTCTGGTGCAGCTCGTCCTCCATACGGAGCAGCCGCGCGGTTTCCGCCTCCTGGAGCCGGGTGACCGGAATCCCCGTCCAGCGCGACACGATGAAGGCGACGCCTTCCTCGTTGATGGTCGGCCGGTGCGTCTGGCGCTCCTTCTCCCACTGCTCCTGCTTGCGGCGGATGTCGGCCTGGAGCTCGCGCTCCTGGTCGCGCAGACCGGCGGCGCGCTCGAAGTTCTGGTCCCGGACCGCGGCTTCCTTCTCGCCGTTGATCTGCTCAAGCCGATCCTTCAGCGCGGCGACTTCGGGGGGCGGCACCTGCGTGGCAAGCCGGGCCCGTGCTCCCGCCTCGTCGATCACGTCGATCGCCTTGTCGGGGAGGAACCGATCCGTGATGTAGCGCTCCGACAGCTTGGCCGCGGACTCGAGCGACTGATCGGGGATGACCACGCGGTGGTGCTCTTCGTAGCGCTTGCGCAGGCCCTTCAGGATCGCGATCGTCTCGTCCACGGTGGGCGGATCCACGATGACGGTCTGGAACCGCCGCTCGAGCGCGCCGTCCTTCTCGATGTACTTGCGGTACTCGTTCAGGGTCGAGGCGCCGACGCACTGCAGCTCGCCGCGCGCGAGCGCCGGCTTCAGCATGTTTGAGGCGTCTACCGCCCCCTCCGCCGCGCCCGCGCCCACCAGGGTGTGCAGCTCGTCGATGAACAGGATGATGTTGCGGTTCTGGGCGATCTCGTTGATGATCGCCTTGAGGCGCTCCTCGAACTGCCCCCGGTACTTGGTGCCGGCGATCACCGCGGCCATGTCGAGCGAGAGGACGCGATGGTCCTTGAGCGCGTCCGGGCACTGGCCGCTGGCGATGAGCTGGGCGAGTCCCTCGACGATCGCCGTCTTCCCCACGCCGGGCTCGCCGATGAGCACGGGGTTGTTCTTCTTGCGGCGCGACAGAATCTCCATGACGCGCTCGATCTCCTTCTGCCGCCCGATCGTCGGATCGAGCTGCCCTTCCCCCGCGAGCTGCGTCAGGTCGCGGCAGAAGTGATCGAGCGCCGGCGTCTTGGACTTCTTCTCGCTTTTCGGTTGGGCGGGCTGCGTGCCGGACCCGCCGGTCGCCGGCGTCGACGGCATCTCGCTCCCCAGCAGCCGCAGCGTCTCCGCCCGCGCCTGCTCGAGGTTGACGCCCGCGTCGGTCAACACTTGCGCGGCGATCCCCTTCTCCTCGCGCAGCAATCCGAGCAGCAAATGCTCGGTCCCGACGTAGGAATGGTTCAACTCCCGCGCTTCGCTCATCGCGAGCTCGAGGACCTTCTTGGCGCGGGATGTATACGGGAGGTCGGGCCCGGCGGCCGCCGCCGCCTTTCCCTTCTTGACCGTCTCTTCGATCTTCTGCTGGATCTCTTCCAGATCGACGTTCAGGTTGGTGAGCACCGCCGCGGCGACGCCCTCACCCTCGCGGATCAAGCCCAGGAGAATGTGCTCAGTGCCGACGTACTCGTGGTGCAGGCGCGCCGCCTCCTCCCGCGCCATCTGGAGTACCTTGCGCACCCGATCGGTGAAGTTGTAGCCGTTCATGCCTCGGCCTCGAGGATCCGCCGCACGTACGTCGCGCGCACCGTCGGCAACTCCGGGTCTCCCGTCGTGCGACTTTCCAGCACCGCCAAGTGCGCGGGCTGCGTGAAGATCAACAGCTTGTTCAAAGTATATACACTCAGCCCGGGGATCAGATTCAGGCCCGCCCCGAGCCTGACACCGCTTAACAGATTCATCGTCTCTTCGAACGACAGCCTGCGAGCGTGTCTGAGCAACCCGTAGGCGCGCCACGTCTTGTCGGCCACCTCAGTGGGCGCGCTCTCGAGCAGCTTCTCGCGCGCCTGCTCTTCGTATTCGATCACCTGCCGCACGATCTTGCCCAGGTGGTCGAGCAGCTCCTCCTCCGATTTCCCCAGGGTCGTCTGATTCGATAACTGAAAGAAGTTCCCGACGACCTCGCTGCCCTCCCCGTACAACCCCCGAAAGGTGAGGCCCACCTGCGATAGCCCCTGCAAGACTTTGCCGATTTCCTTCGTCAAGACGAGGCCCGGCAAGTGGATAAGCACGCTCGCCCGCAGCCCTGTCCCGGCGTTGGTCGGGCACGACGTAAGATAGCCAAACTCCGGGTGAAACGCGAAGGGCAAGAGCCGGCCCAACTCGGCATCCGCCGCTTCCAGATCGACATACGCTTCCTCGAGGGCGAACCCGGAGCGCATGCCGTGCAGCCGGATGTGGTCTTCCTCGTTGACCATAACCCCCACCGGCCCCCGCACCAGCAGTGCAGCGCCCGGCCGGGGACGGGCTTCACGATCCAGGCCGGCCAGCTCTTTCGAGACGAGGTGCCGTTCGTGCAGCAACTGCCGATCCGGCCGCTCCATCTGGTCCAGCCGGAACGTGACCGCGCCGGTCAGCCGCTCGCTCGCCGCCACCGCCTCCTCCACCCGCGTCAACACGCCACTCCGATCCGCGTCCTGGGCTCGCTGGCTGAAGGCGTAGCCCTGGAGGTTCCGGGCCAGCCGGATCCGGGTGGAGAGCACCACACTCCCTTTGGGTCCCGAAGCATCGAGCCAGCTCATCCCGCCGTCGGGTAGGAGCGACAGGTCGATCATTCCAGCACCCGGATGCGGTCGCGCAGGTCGGCCGCCAGCTCGAAGTTCTCGTTCTCGACCGCCCGACGCAGCTGTTCCTTGAGATCGAGCAGCCGCCGCCGCGGGTCGGTGTCCACGGCGCCTGGGGCCACATACCCCTCGCCCACGTGCTGGCTGGAGCCGTGCAGGCGCCGGAGCAGGTCTCGCAGATGCGAGTCGAAGGCTTCGTAGCACTGGGCACAGCCCAGTCGACCGCTCTCGCGGAAGTCCTTGAGCGTGGCGCCGCAGGTCGCGCAGCGCAGGCCGTCGGCCGCGGTCGGCAGCAGGCTCGTGGCGCCCTTCCCCATCGCCGTAATGAAACCGCCCAGCGGCGACTTGAGGACGGAGACACCGGTCTCCACGCCCTTCGCCTGGGCGCACTGCTCGCACAGGTGGAGCGTGACCTTGGAATCATGCTCGACCTGGGTCAGGTTGATGACCGCCTCCCGTTCCTTACAGCTGTCGCACAGCATCAGGGTATCACGTCCACGGACTCCACGGCGGTGATGCGTCCGTCCTCGAGCCACAGGATGCGGTCCGCGCGGCTCGCAAGCGGTCGGCTGTGCGTCGCCACGACGACCGCCGTCTCGAACTCCCGCGCCAGCCGGAAGAAGATCTCGTGCAGCCGCTCGCTGTTCGCGTGATCGAGATTCCCGGACGGCTCGTCGGCGAGGACGAGGCTCGGATCGTGCACGAGGGCCCGCGCGACGGCGCAGCGCTGCTGCTCGCCCCCCGACAACTCCGCCGGCCGGTGCGCCATGCGCCCCGCGAGCCCCACCTGCGCGAGCAACTCCTCCGCGCGGGTACGCGCCCGCCGCGGCGGTATGCCCCCGATCAAGAGCGGCATCATGACGTTCTCGAGCGCCGAGAACTCCCGCAACAGGTGATGAAACTGAAACACGAACCCCAGCTTGCGATTCCGGATCTCAGCCAGGCCCGCGGGATCGCGATCGGCGTAGCGCGAGCCTTCGAGCCACACGTCGCCCGCCGTGGCGCGGTCCAGGGCGCCGAGCAGGTGCAGCAGCGTGCTCTTCCCCGCCCCCGAGGCGCCCACGATCGCCACCACCTCGCCGCGATGCACGGCGACGTCGACGCCGCACAGCACCTCCAGCGGCTGGCCGTCGCCGCCGGCGAAGACCTTCCGAATGCCGCGGGCTTCGAGCAGCGCGCTCATTCGTACCGAATCGCCGTGACCGGGTCGAGCCGGGCGGCCTGAATCGCGGGGTACAGCGGCGCGAGGGTCGCCACGAACAGACTCGCGGCGATGACGAGCAGCGCGTCGAGCGGCTGCGTCCGCACGGGGAGGTGATCGATGAAGTAGATCGATGGGTCGATGTGGATCCACTGCCCGCGGTTCACCATCCCGCCCAGGACGAACCCCAGCGTCGCGCCGAGCGACGTCCCCACGACGCCGATCAGGATCCCCTGCGCCAGGAAGACGCGGCGGATCGACGCGCGCGCCAATCCCATCGCGAGCAGGATGCCGATCTCCCGCGTCTTGTCGCGCACGACCATGGTCAGCGTGCCGACCACATTGAAAGCGGCCACCACACAGATAAGGAACACCACGAGCGCCATGGCGAGTTTCTCGAGCTTGAGCGCCGAGAAGAGGGAGGCGTTCTGCGACTGCCAGTCGAGCACCCGATACGGGTAGCCCAGCTGCAGCTCGAGCTGCTGCCCGAATGGGGCGGCGTTCCACGGGTCCCCGAGTCGCACTTCGACGCCGGTCACCGCCGTGTCGAGGCCCGCGAAGCGCTGCGCGATGCTCCGTCTGAGGGCCACGTAATTGTTGTCGTACTCGTACATCCCCGTATCGAAGATGCCGGTGACCTCGTAGCGGTGGAACTGCGGCACGAACGCGCCGAGGCTGGGGTTGAAGCGCGCCCCGGCGGGCGACACCAGCGTCACCACGTCGCCCGGGAAGGCGGAAAGTTTGCTGGCGAGGCGCGTGCCCAAGGCGATCCCGCCCTCCACGTCCGAGCGGCGGGTGCGGAACCGGAGATCGCCCTTCACGAAGTGATGCGCGAAGCTCGTCACGGCACGGCCGCCGGTGTCGGCCTCGACTCCCAAGACGACCACGCCCTCGGCGTAGTCGTGCCCCGCGGAGATGAGCCCCTGCGTCATCACGAACGGCGCCGCCGCCTCGACGCCCGGCGTGCGGCGTACCTGCTGGAGCACTCGATGCCAGTCGTCCAGCCGCAGGCCCTCGCCGTAGGTGAGCACCCGCAGATGCGGGTTGGCCACCAGGATCTTGTCACGCAGATCGGACTGCAGCCCGTTCATCACGCCCAGCACCACAACCAGCGCCATGACCCCGACGGTCACGCCGCCCACGGCGATGAGCGTGATCAGCGACACGAGCCGTGACGAGCGGTGCCCGCGGAGGTAGCGGAGGGCGATCTGGCGCTCGAGCCGTGACGGCCACAGGTCCCGCGCGAAGCGCGCGAAGAGGAAGACCACGACCGCGGCCGCGCCGAGCCACACCGCGGGCGGGGGAGCCGCCATCATTCGGGCCGCAGCATCGGAAACAGGATCACCTCGCGGATGTTCGCCTGGTCCGCGAGGACCATCACGAGCCGATCGACCCCCAATCCCACACCCCCGGTGGGGGGCATGCCGTACTCCAGGGCGCGGAGGAAGTCCTCGTCCAGCCGCTGCGCCTCCTCGTCGCCCGCGGCCCGCAGCCGCGCCTGCTGCTCGAAGCGGCGGCGCTGCTCCTCGGGATCGTTCAACTCGCTGAACGCGTTGGCGATCTCGCGGCCGTGGATGAACAGCTCCCAGCGCTCGACCTTGGTGGGATCGCCGCGCTTCAGCTTGGCGAGCGGCGAGAGCGTCACCGGGTAATCGCTCACGAAGGTGGGCTGGATCAGCGTCGGTTCGACGTAGGTCTTGAAGACCTCGTCCACGAGCTTGGCGCCGCTGAGCTGGTCCGCCTCCGCCACGTTGCGGCGGCGTAGCGCGCGGCGCAGATCGTCATCCGTCGCCGTGGCCAGGTCCACGCCAGCGGTCTCGCGCACGAGCGCCGCGTAGTCCTTCCGGGCGAAGGGGCGCTGGAACGACAGCGTCGCCCCGTGGCGCTCGAGCGTGGTCGCCCCGAACAGCTCCTCCACGAGGCTCGCGAGCAAGT
>WNGJ01002830.1_pt1 | contig 19247 bp, 17 predicted proteins | sample 5400611 | NCBI WGS metagenome assembly WNGJ01 (sample SAMN13153375, study PRJNA577476) | soil metagenome | isolation source: 40 cm soil or saprolite under Garry oak tree replicate 1 | place: USA:California | collected 2016-06-15 | reverse complement strand
CGGCGACGTAGTCCCAGGCCCTGGTCAGGGTGGGCCAGCCGTGCGGTGCCGGGCTGCCCTGGCCATGGTGCGCACGTGCATCGAGGGCGGGAGTGACCCGGTATGCCCGTTTCGCGCCGGAACCGGTCCGGCTTGGCGTGCGGGGGTGTCCTGTTCCGGGCATCACGCCGGATCGCATCCTTAGGGGAGTAGCTCAGTTACTCTGCGCGGATGCGAGGTGGCGGGTGATGATCAGCGAGGGATGCGTGTACCGCCGGTGCGGGTGCGTCGATCCGGCGACCGGCCGGCAGTACGGGCGGGCGTGCCCGCGGCTGGCTGGCGGGCGGCATGGGAGCTGGTACGTACGGCTGGAGCTGCCCGCCGGGCTGGACGGGCGGCGCCGGCGGATCCGGCGGGGCGGCTACCTGTCCCGTGCAGCTGCGGTGGCGGTGCTGGCCCGGCTGCGGGCACCCCGTCCCGGCGATACCGGCGCCCGGATGCTGACGGTGGGGGACTGGCTGGCGCACTGGCTGGTCTCCCGCACCGCCACCGCGCCGTCGACCGTGCGCGGCTATGCCGCGCACGTGCGCCTGTACCTGGCCCCGTACCTGGGGGAGGTGCTGCTGGGCGAGCTGTCTGTTGCCCAGGTGCAGGCCATGTTCGCCGCGATCATCCGCCAGCACCAGGCCCTGGGCACGCCGGTCTCGGCCGCGACCTTGACCCGGATCCGGGCCACGCTGCGGGCTGCGCTGAACGACGCGATCCGCCGGGGACTGCTGACGGAGAACCCGGCCGCCAAGGCCGAACTGCCCCGCGCGCGCCGCCCGCGGGCGGTGGTCTGGAGGCCCTACCGGATCGAACAGTGGCGGCGGACCGGGGAGCGGCCCGCGGTCGCGGTGTGGACCGCCCAGCAGACCGCGCAGTTCCTGCACAGCATAGAAGAGCACCGGCTGTATGCCGCCTACCACCTGATCGCGCTGCGCGGGCTGCGTCGCGGCGAGGCCGCCGGGCTGCGCTGGTGCGACATCGACCTGGACGGCAAGACCGCGGTGATCACCCAGCAGCTGCAGCAATACGACGGCCGGCTGGCGATCTGCCCGCCCAAGACGGCGCACAGCACCCGGGTCATCGCCCTGGATCACACGACCGTCGCGGCGCTGCGTGCCCACCGTGACCGGCAGCGGGCCGAGGCGGGCGCGTACGGGCCCGGCTACCGGACGAGCGGGTTGGTGTTCACCAACCTCAACGGGGACCCGATGGCTCCCGACCGGCTGACCCGCACCTTCCGCGCGCTGGCCACGGGAGCGGGCCTGCCGCCCGTCCGCCTGCACGACCTGCGCCATGGCGCGGCCACGCTGGCCCAAATAGGCGGAGTTGCATCCAATGCAACATTCCCCGAAAGGCGTGAACGGCCCGGCCCTGCGCCGCAGCTGCCGAGACCTGCGCGGCGAGCAGGCCAGGTCCGGCAGCAAAGCGCCGATGACCTGCGATGTCATCACCCGGTTGCATCACCAGATCTGAGGCATCCGGCGACCGCATGATGCGGCAGGTGTAACGAAAAAGCGCAGCGACGAGGGCAGATGCCACCGCCGCCCGCTCGTCGAGCTCAGGTATTGGGCATGGTTGGTAAACCGCTCACTACCAGTTTGGCCGCGGGGGTGGACCTGCGGGTAGTGCAGGAGATGCTCGGGCATTCGAGCATCGTGCTGACCGCCGACACCTACACCTCGGTGCTGCCTGCTGTCGCCCACACCGCCGCCGAGAAGGTCGCCGCCCTCCTTATCCAGGCCGGCTGCCTGATCCCTGGCACCCGGCGCCGTCGGCGACCGCAGGCCAGGCGCAGCCGCCGCCGGAGCCGGGCCCGTGCTGGCAGCCACCTGGGCCAGCCGCCGGCGACCCGGCGGTCCCGGGCCCATGCCGCCCGCCAGATCGGCCGCCCCCGCTCCCGGCGTCGGAAACGGCTGTGACCCTGGCACCCGGGTAACCGCATTATTCCTCTGGCTCCTGCGAGCCGTGAACCTTAGCCACCCGATGAGGAAAGGAAGCTAACCGAACAGCGGCGCACCGCCGGAGCGGCAACTACTAGTCCGGCGGGGAAGCGGCCTGCGCCGCTACCCGGACCGCTCATTCCGCCCGCATATTCGAATGGCGGTTGATCACAGTGGCCCCAGGATGGCCTCAGTCCGGCCCCACGCAAGATCAGCGTCGCGGTCGGAAAGGGGTATAACCCCAGGTCAGTAACGGGTGAGGTGTTCACGTTTAGGGCTGACCTGGGAAGATGGGGCCTGGCTGGCGGGCTGCCCACAGGTTAAGCGGTACGTGCCCACATTTGTCTTGGCTGGCTAGCGTTCCCAGCGGGGGTCGGCCTCGAAGGCGGCGGTGCCGAGGGCTTCGAGCCGGGCGAGCAGTTCGCGGAGCCGCCGGTCGTTGTCGATCCAGGGCTGGTAGTCGCGGTGCTGCTCGGCGCTGAGCCAGCGGCAGATAGTTTTCGCGGCGACCTTGCGGGTCCACTGCCAGTACGGGCCGTGCAGGCGGGGCGGGTCGGCGTGGCAGCCGCAGTTGGCCCGGCCGCAGCGGGTGCGGCGTTCGGTGACCGAGCCGGGCAGCACCATGCCCGAGCTGGCGATGGCTGCGAGCTCGGCGGCGATCTTCTCGGCCTCGGCCTGGTGGCTGGCGGCGACACGCACGGTCTCAGGGTGGCATAGGTCCGTGATCCTGGGCATGTCCTACTGTATAGATACAGTGTGAATCAAGAGACCGGGGCGGGACCGCCGGCGCCCGGAAGCGCTGGCCCGGCCGTCGGCTATATCGCCGGCTGGCGGCCGTCGTCGGTGTCGCCGCAGGGGGCGGCGTTCGCCCGGGACGTGATCGCGGCGGCGGCCCCGGAAGGGCGGGAGCGGGCGAAGAACCTGCTGTGGGCGGCGGGCCGGCTCGCGGATTACGCGGCGTCGCTGGGCCTGGACCTGGAGCCCGGGATCGTGTTCCACCCGTCGGTGATCGAGCGGTTCGCCCGCTGCGCGCCGGGCCTGTCAGGGGTGGCGCGCCGGACGCTGCGCACCAACCAGAGGTTCATCGCCCGCCGCGTGGTGCCGCAGCTGCATCCGGCTGACGTGCCGCTGCCGCGGGAGCGGTCCAAGGCGCCCTACAGCCCGGCGGAGATCGCCGGGTTCCTCGCGCTGGCGGACGCCCAGCCCACGGCTGGGCGGCGGATGCGGGCGGCCGGCCTGGTCTGCCTGGGCGCCGGCGCCGGGCTGATCCGCGCCGACCTGCGCGATGTGCGCGGCAGCGACGTCCTGCGCCGCTCAGGCGGCGTCGTCGTGCAGGTCGCCGGCCGGCGTCCCCGCATGGTGCCGGTCCTTTCCCGTTACCATGCCCCGCTGCTGGCCGCGGCGCGGTTCGCCGGGACCGGCCTGGTCACCGGCGGGACCGATCCGGACCGCAGGAACATCACGAACCCGCTGATCACCGCGCTGGACGGCGGCACGGGGCTGCCCCGGCTGCACACGTCCCGGCTGCGCGCCACGTGGCTGCGGGACTGCGCGGAACTGCTCGGCCTGGCCACGTTCATGCACGCCGCCGGGATCAGCTGCTCCCAGCGGCTCGGCGACCTGGCCGCCGGGCTGGAGCCGGCCGGCGAGGCCGCGGCGGTCCGGCTGCTCGGGGCGGCACGCCGTTCATGATCCCGCTGCCGGTGCTAGAGGAGATCGTCGACTGCTCCGGCATCGCGCCGCGGATAGAGCTGCTGCTGCCCATCGGGGTGCGCGCCCGGCAGCTGCTGGCCCGCACCCTGCTGCTGGGCATGCTGCTGGCCCTGGCCGACCGCCGGCCCGCGTTCCTCACCGAGGTGCACCGGGCCCTGACGCACCTGCCCGGGGCCGACCAGCGCAGGCTCGGCGTCCTGGCCCAGTGGAAGACCGGCCCGCACCTGCTCACCTACCGGCAAACCGAGCGCACATTCGGGCTGACCGCCGCCGCCCTGTCCAAGGACCAGCCTGACGGCCTGCCGTCACAGACCCTCGCCAGCATCTGCGACCAGCTGCTGGAAGCCAGCATCCCCGAACAGTTCAAGGACGCCACCACGGCGCTGGCGGTGGACTGGACCGACGTGGAAACCTTCTCCCGCCCGCCGTCCCGCGGCACCTGCGACTGCGCCGACCCCGAGGCCTCCTGGGGGCACCGCGCCGGCGGCGGCCCCGGCCAGGACAGTGAGCTGTTCTACGGCTACTACGCGTCCGCCGCCACCATGATGCCCGGCGAACACGGCCCGCCAGTTCCTGAGCTGGCCCGCCGGATGACTGTGTGTTCCTGCCACGCCGACCCGGCCCGCGCCCTGGTCCCGGTACTGACCGCGATGCCCGCGGCCGGCATCCCGCTTGGCGACATCCTGGCCGACTCCGGCTACGCCCACCGCGACGCCGAAGCCTGGGCCATCCCGCTCCGCACCGCCGGAGCCCAGCTCATCCAGGACCTGCACCCCTCCGACCGCGGCCCCAAAGGCACCCACCACGGCGCCATCATCGCCAACGGGAACCTGTACTGCCCGGCCACCCCCCGCCCGCTGCTGGAGCTGGGACCGCTGGCCCGCGGCGCCACCTCCGAGCAGGTCAGTGCGCATGACCAGCAGTCCGCCGAGCTCGCCCGCCACAAACTCGGGAAGATCACCAGCGACGACGCCGACGGCTACCACCGGGTGATGTGCCCCGCAGTCATGGGCAAGATCCGCTGCCCGCTCCGCCCGGCCTCCATGACCTTGGACCGGGACCGGCCGGAGATCCTCACCCCGCCCGGCCACCCGCCGGCCTGCTGCACCCAGCAGACCGTCACGGTGCCCCCCCAGACCTGCGCCAAGACCGCGCAGAAGCACGACTACCCCTCGGCCGCGCACCGGAAGTCCTATGCCCGGCGCACCGGCGCCGAGCGGACCTTCGCCACCGCCAAAGACCCCGCCAGCAACAACATCGCCCGCGGCTGGACCCGGCTGATGGGCCTGGCCCCGCTCACCCTCTGGCTCACCTGCCTGCTCGCCGTCCGCAACCAGCGGATCCTCACCGCCTGGACTGCCCGCCAGGACGACAACGCCCGCCGCGCCGCGGCCGGCCTGCCCCCGAAAACAAGGCGCCCGCGCCGCAAGACCCTCGCCAGCCTCGCCGCCACCACGGCACCGCCATAGACGCCCGCACACACCCGCACCACAGCCGCCGGGACCGCCTCCGGCACCGCCAGGCCAGGCATCGAGGACACGACCTGCTGCCCTGAACAGCTCAAAAGCCAGCAGCTGACACGGCAGGCGACGCAACCCCGCACAAGGAAGCCACATCCGCAGAATGCCAGGGCAAACGTGAACATAAGAGCCGGTCAAAGGTGAAGACCACCGGGTGCGCCGCCAGGGACTCGAACCCCGAACCCGCAGATTAAGAGTCTGCTGCTCTGCCAGTTGAGCTAGCGGCGCGTGAACCGGTGTGATCGTAGCAGCAATCGGCGAGGCATCGCCAATCGCGGCGCCCGCCGGGCGGGGCCCGGGCCGGCGAAGATGAGAAGGACCTAGGACGTTCGGAAGAAAAGATTCAACAGGCCAATATTCCGAACGGCCTGTGGTAGCTGTCTGAGTGACGGCACTGCGCTCGCGGTGGCACCGCAACTACGATGTGCGATGAACCGGGCGCGGAATGTGGACGTAGAGAGTCGTAGAGACGCAGGCAGAGCGGGGTATATCCGGGTGACGCCCTCATGACCAACCGTGACGTTGTAGAGTCGGCATCCATGTCCGAACCGTCGCAACTCCCCGCGAAGGACGCGCCCGGGACGGGAACCAGGCTGGCCTGGCTCGACGTGCTCCGCGGGGTGGCCGCGCTCGCGGTGGTCTTCGACCACGCCAGCTACTACGTGCTCCAGCACGTGCGGGGCATCATCTACCAGTGGTTCGACCCGGGCAACTACGGCGTCTTCGTCTTCTTCATTATCAGCGGGTACATCGTGCCGGCGTCGCTGGAGCGCAAGGGCAGCGTCCGGACGTTCTGGGTGAGCCGGCTATTCCGGCTGTACCCGCTGTACCTGCTGGCCGTGGGTGTCGCGGTGACGCTTTACATGCTGCACTTCGGGTCGGTGCGCGGCGAGGACTCGGACCCGGAGACCTCGATCTTGTCCCAGCTGCTGATGATGTCGAACGTGCTGGCCGGGCAGAACCTGCCCAACGTGGTGTGGTCGCTGTCCTACGAGATGGTCTTCTACCTGCTGCTCACCGCGTTGTTCATCGCCCGGGTGCACAAGCGCAGCAGCTGGTACGCGCTGGCCTTCGCGGCCGCTGCCGTCGGCATCGGCGGCCTGCTGCCGCAGGCCTTCTTCACCCACAACGTGGCCACCCCGCGCCTGATCGCGCTCACGGCCGACCTGGCCGTGCTCGCCGGGCTGGCCCTCGCGGTCGTGCTGCGCGGCATGTCGCGGCTGCTCGGCGCGGCTATCGCCGCGGTGGTGGCGGTGGCGCTGCTCGCCTTCAACGGCAGCTGGCTCTGGCCGTGGGAAACGCTGTCGATCCTGGCCCTGATGTTCACCGGGACCGTGTTCTACCGGGCCGAACAGGGCCAGTACCCGTGGCGCAAGGCCATCGGGGTCGGGGTGGCCGTGCTGGGGCTCGCCATCACCGCCGGCCTGTGGCACAGCCGCGCCTGGGGCATGTCCGCGCACGCCGAGCTGCTCTGGTCGCGCCGCTGGTTCTCCGCGTTCCTGCTGGCCGGCCTGACGTTCGGGGCCGGGCTGGCGTTCCGCCACGTCAGGTGGCCGCGGGTGCTGACCTGGCTGGGCCTGATCAGCTATTCGGTCTACCTGCTGCATCCGCTGGTCATCGAGGTCTACCACCACTTCACCTGGACGCGCCAGCACCACCCCTTCTCGGAGCAGGTGCTGCTGGCCGCGGGGATCCTGACCATCGTGATCGCGCTCAGCTCGGTCACGTACCTGTTCGTGGAACGGCCGATGCAGAACGTCGGCCGCCGGGTGGGCCGCTGGCTTGATCGCCAGTTCGGCCCCGACCGGGTGCCGGACATCGCGCCCCCGCCCGCGCGCCCGGCCATGGCCGGCCGGGGGCGCCCGGCCACCGAGTAGCCCGTCACATCCCCCGGCCGGATGCTGCATGCTGGTCTTATGGCTCTAGCACCGGCGGCCGAACTGCCGTCCCCGCGCGAACCCGGCACGCCGTACCGGGTCTGCCTGGTCTGCCTGGGCAACATCTGCCGGTCACCGATGGCAGAAACCGTGCTGCGCGCCGCGCTGGCCGCGGCCGGCCTGGACGGCGCCGTGGTGGTGGACAGCGCCGGCACCGGGGACTGGCATGTCGGCGGCGCGATGGATCCGGGCGCCCGGGCCGCGCTGGCCGGCCGCGGCTACGACGGTTCGGCGCACCGGGCCCGGCAGCTCCAGCCGTCCTGGCTGGCCCGGCGCGACCTGATCCTGGCCATGGACGCGCGCAACCTCGCGGACCTGCGGCGGATGGCCCGGGGCCAGGGCGAGGACCGGATCCGGTTGTTCGGCGAGGTGGGCGGGCTGATCGAGGCCGGCGACGGCGACATCCCCGATCCCTGGGGCGGCGGCGCCGACGAGTTCGGCCACGTGCTCGACCTGCTCGGCGCCGCCGCGCCGGTCATCGCGGCCCGGCTGGCGCGGCTACTCGAGCCCGGCGCAGGCGCCGGCCGCGGAGCCCGGTGATCTCTTTCACCTCCGCCGCCCGCCGGATTGCCCGGCAGACCGGCCTGGCCGTCCGCGAGGCGCGCCTCGTCGGCTCGCAGCACGGCTACCAGCACCTGATGATCACGCTGGCCGGCGGCCAGCGCGCGTTCGCCAAGGTGGCCGAGGCGCAGGACGCGGCTCCGGCTGAGCTGGCCGCCGCGTTCGCGGCCGAGGCGAGCAGCCTGCGCTGGCTGGCCGAGGCCGACGCCGTCCCGGTGCCCGAGGTGCTGGCCGTCACCGGGGCCGCGCTCGTCATCTCGATGATCCCGCCGGGGCACGCGACGCCGTCGGCCGCGTTCCGGTTCGGCGCCGAACTCGCCCGGCTGCACGCGGCCGGGGCCGCGGATTTCGGCGCTCCGTGGCGGGGGTTCATCGGTAGCCTGCCGCTGGACAACACGCCCCTGCCGCCGGGCTTGCCGGGCGGCGCCGCGCCGGGCGGCGCCGCGCCGGGCGGCGCCGCGCCCGGATGGCCACAGTGGTACGCCCGCCGCAGGCTGTTGCCTTACCTCCGGATGGCGGTGGACTCCGGCGCGCTGCGGCCGCAAGACGGGCGGCTGGTGGAGGCGGTGGTGGACCGGATCGACTCGCTGGCGGGGCCGGCCGAGCCGCCGAGCCGCATTCACGGCGACTGCTGGGCCGGGAACGTGCTGTGGTCCGGCGACCGCGGCTGGCTCATCGACCCGGCCGCTCACGGCGGCCACCGCGAGACCGACCTGGCCATGCTGGCCCTGTTCGGCGCGCCCGACCTGGACCGCATCCTGGTCGGCTATAACGACACGGCGCCGCTGGCGGCGGGCTGGCGGTCCAGGATCCCGCTGCACCAGCTGCATCCATTGCTGGTGCACGCGTGCCTGTTCGGCGCGTCCTACCGGGAAGGGGTCTGTTCCGCGGCCCGTTCGGCCCTGTCTGCCTAGAGTTCCGGTGCTCGCCCGGGCCATACCCCTACAATTGGTCCGCAATGAGGCGACAGGTCAGGAAATGCACTAGGGGACACCTGGGGAAGATGGCGCCATCGTGAGCGAAAGTGACGGCCGTTCGGCCGGAGACCAGGCTGGGGGGTACGGGGACCAGGCCCGCCCGGGCGGGATTCCGCCGAGCTTCGGCGCGTCCGCACCTGCGCCACCTCCGCAGGCGCCTCCCGGCCCCGCCCCGGCGCCTCCCGGCCCGAGCGGGGCGCCCGGGCAGCCGACGGCGGGACCCTTCGCCAGCCCGTCCACTCCGGCCCGCCGCCGTGTCCCAGGCCTCAGCCTGTCCTGGTTCGCGAAACTGCCCGGATCCGGTGGCCGGACGCGGGCCTGGGGGAGCGGCCGCGGCACGCTGATGAACGTCCTGCTGTTCGGGGTCGGCCCGCTGGCCCTGGCCGGCATCATCGTCGCCGCGTTCGTGCTGGTGGCCCCCAGCAAGGGGGCAGCCTCCAGCCTCGGATTCACCGCCGGCCAGGCGCCAAGCACCCAGCAGTCCACGGCCAGCGCGGCGGCCAGTCCGTCCCCGTCGCCGTCGCCGTCGGCTCACAAGAAGCACCCGCGCGCGACCAGCACGGCCTCGCTCCCGGCTAAGGTGCCGCCCCGGACCAGGCAGAGCCCGAAGGCCAAGGCCACGCACAAGCCCACGCCCAAGCCCACGCACAAGGCCGGCGGGGTGACGCCGCACAACCTGGGCGTGCCCAACTTCGCCGGCTACTGCGCGCACATCGGCCACCGCACCGCCGAGGTGGTCGCCAGCAACGCCTACGGCTGGCGCTGCACGCTCTTCCCGAGCCAGGTGGTCAGGGTCGTCAGCGTCTGCGCCTGGACGTACCACCTGAGCACGAGCCAGGTGATCGACGTGAGCGCGAATTACAACGATCCCAACGCCTGGCAGTGCTGGCGCATCAACCGGGATCTGGGCGTGCTCAACTTCGCCAAGTACTGCGCAGGCGCCGGCCGCGGCACCAGCAAGCTGGTCGCGGACAACGCCTACGGCTGGTACTGCACGTCACCGTCGGGCCCGGTCGACACGATCGCCGCGTGCGACGCCATCTATCACGTCAGCGACGCGGTATCCCGGTTCGCCGTCTTCGCCGACCCCTACTCCTGGCAATGCTGGAACTGAGCCCGACGTTCTTACCTAAGCGCCGCTCAGGAACCAGGCCGGTGCGAGAGCCCGGTCCGTTCGGCTTCTGGTTGAGTTCCGTCCAGGTCGGGATCGTCGTCCGCGGCCATGCCGCCCTGTGCCTCGGGGTCGAGCGGCAGGGCGATCCGGAACGTCGCGCCCCGGCCGGGCGCGGTCCGCACGGAGGCGACGCCGCCGTGCGCGGCGACGAGCGCCCTCACGATCGCCAGGCCGAGCCCGCTGCCGCCGGTGGTGCGCGTCCTGGCCTGATCCGCGCGGTAGAACCGCTCGAACACACGATGGGCCTGTTCCGGCGTCATGCCGGGCCCGTGGTCGGTCACGTCGAGCGTCACGGCTGGGGCCGAACCGGGTGCCCGGGGGTCGAGAGTCCCGGACCCGATCGACACCTCGATCGGCGACCCGTCCGGGGTGTGGGTGAGCGCGTTGCTTATCAGGTTCCCGATGACCTGCCGCAGCCGCGGGTCGTCGCCGATGACCAGGAACGCGGCGCCGGGCTGGACCGACAGGTCGATGGTCCTGTCCGGCGCGAGCAGCCGGGCGTCGTGCACCGCGTCGGCGGCCAGCGAGAGCAGGTCGATCGGCTGCCTGGCCAGCGGCCGCTGCTGGTCGAGCCGGGCCAGCAGCAGCAGGTCCTCGACCAGCAGGCCCATCCGGGCGGCTTCTTTCTCCACCCGCTGCATGATCCGGTCCAGGTCGTCCGGCGTGAGCCCGCCCCCCGTGGTGAGGGTGCCGGTGCCCGCCTCACCTGCCGAGGCCGAGGCCGCTTCTTCCTCGTTGTCCCAGTGTGCGACGAGCCCGCCGCGCTGGCGGTAGTACTCGGCGAAGCCGCGGATCGCGGTCAGCGGCGTGCGCAACTCGTGGCTGGCGTCCCCGACAAACCGCCGCATCCGCTCCTCGGACTGGTGCGCCGCTGCCTCGGATTGCTCGCGCGCGTGGAAGGCGGTCTCGATCTGGCTCAGCATGATGTTCAGCGACCGGCCCAGGCTGCCGATCTCGGTGCGAGGATCCCGCTCGGGCACCCGCCGGTTCAGGTGCCCGTCCGCGATCTCTCCCGCGGTCTCCTCGATGTCGACCAGCGGCCGCAGGTTCGCCTGCACCACCGCGAACCCCACGACCGCCAGCACGAACAGGATCACGACGCTCACGACCACGTCGAGCTTGGTCAGGTACGCCATGGTCTGGTCGAGGTTGCCCAGGCTCAGGCCAACAACCAGAGTGCCTGACTGCATGGTTATGCCGTCCGTGCTGTACTGCACCGGCTGGGTGATGACACGCCAGTCGTGACCGCCCGACAGCGCCGGAACTGTAAACGGCTGACTCGAGTTCCCGGTTGTTGTCCCGGAGTGACTGGTAGGAATAGCCGGTCCAGAATTGCCGGTGAGATTTTGCCAGTTGCCAATCCCGGACACTGCCTGCCCGTCGGGGGCGAGAACCTCCACGACACTGTTGTTCATGAGGAACACCAATTGATGCCCTCGCCCGGTGAAGGCGTTGGGGTCGCTCTGCACCTGAGCGTCCAGGCCGCGCAGCTGAGCATCCACCTGGCTCTGCAGGTAGCCGCCGAACACCGCGATGCCGACGAAACCCATGACCGCCAAGGCTATGGCCACCAGAGCCAGGAGCGCGGTGACGAGCTTGGTACGCAGCGAGGTGCGGCTGGACAGCCGCTGCACGGCCTGCCACGACCGGCCCGTCCAGTGGCCGGCCGAGTGGCTGTCCCGGCTGCTCGCTCCCGCTGTTGTCATGACCGAACACACACTAGGAAGCAGGCAGCCGCAGCACGTACCCCACGCCGCGCAGGGTGTGGATCAGCCGGGGCTCCTTGGTGTCTACCTTGCGCCGCAGCACGGACACGTACGACTCGACGATGCCGGTGTCACCGCGGAAGTCGTAGTCCCAGACGTGGTCCAGGATCTGCATCTTGGACAGCACCCGGTTCGAGTTGCTCATGAAGTACCTGAGCAGCTTGAACTCCGTGGGGGAGAGCTGGATCTGCTCGCCGGACCGCCATACCTCGTGGCTTTCCTCGTCGAGTTCGAGGTCGGCGAAGGTGAGCCGGGGCGTCGGCTCGACCCCGTCGCCTCTGGTGCGGCGGAGCACGGCGCGGATCCGGGCGATCACTTCCTCCAGGCTGAACGGCTTGGTGACGTAGTCGTCGCCGCCCAGCGTGAGGCCGCGGATCTTGTCCTCGGTGGCGTCCCTGGCGGTCAGGAAGACGACCGGGATGCGGGCGCCGCCGCCGCGCAGCCGCCTGATGACATCGAATCCGTCCATGTCGGGGAGCATCACGTCGAGCACGATCAGGTCGGGCCGGTGACGCTGAGCGGCCTGTACCGCCTCGGTTCCGGCTGCCGCCGTGACGACGTCGAAACCCGCGTAGCGCAGGCTCGCGGACAGCAACTCAAGGATGTTCGGCTCGTCTTCGACGACAAGCAACCTGGCATCCGGTCGCTGCCGCGCATCGGTCAGCGTGTCCATGCTCTGTATTGTCACCCGCCACGCTGAGGATAACCTGAAGGCCAGCTGGATATGATCTCCGTTCCGCGGCAGCAGGCCAAGGGGCGGCAGGCCAAGGGGGGCGCCAGGCCAAGGCGGCAGCAGGCCAAGGGGAACGCTCGCCTAGGCGCCGACCGGGCCGGACCGGATTACCCGATTACCGGTGCGCGGGTCCGGCGGCGCGCCAGTAGGCGATGGCGGCGGGCCGAGAGCCGACGCCGAGCTTGGAGTAGATCCGCCGGACGTGATTCTTCACGGTTTTCTCGGCCAGGAACAGGCGTGCGGCGATCTGTCCGTTGGTCTGCCCGTCCGCGATGAGCGACATGACCTCCGCCTCACGCGCGGACAGCCCGGACCGCTCCCCGGCCCCGTTGAGTGCGGGTCCCTCGCCTCCGTCTGGCCGAGGGACCTTGCCATCATCCATCTGACCTCCGGATGCGGACGGCGTACCCATACCGCAGCGAACGTACCAAACACGGTAGGTACCGCGTCAATCCCGTGAAGGTTCACGTAAATGAATACATGGACCGATATGAGCCGACTCAGTCAGTACTACTACCCAGCATCCCGACCTGCATACATGCTTGGTCTCCCCGCTCGCGCTAGGAAGTGCCCTGGACCGAAGTACCAGTGACGAGATTCTTCGGCAGCGCCTGGTCGTGGCCGAGGTCGCTGAAGAACTGCTTCGCCGCCGTGGTGTTCCACTCGACCACCGACCCCACGCTCGTGCCCGCGAACCGGCCGAACGGCACCGTGGTGGTCACCGGGTTCCGCAGCGCGAACGCGACGGAGATCAACTGCGTCAGGCCGGTTCCCTGGTCCACCGAGATCGCGGACGCCGCGCCGTTGGCCGCAGGGACGATCGCGAACGGGTTGGCCAGCGTGCCGCCCGACGTCATCTTGGACAAGATGCCCTTGAGCAGCACCCGCTGGTCCTGCTCGCGCTGCAGGTCGCCCTCGGCGAAAGCGCGGGTGCGGACGAAGCCGAGCGCCTGGGCGCCGTTGAGGACCTGGCATCCCGCCTTGAGGTTCAGGCCTGCCTTCGGGTCCTTCATCGGCGCCTTCAGGCACATGCGAACGCCGCCGACGTCGTCGACCACGGTGACCAGGCCGCCGAAGCCGATGCTCATGAAGTGGCTGATGGGCAGGCCGGTGGCGTTCTGCACGGTCGCGATCAGCAGCTTGGGGCCGCCGATCGCATACGCGGCGTTGAGCTTGTTGTAACCGTGCCCCGGGATCGGCACGTAAGAGTCCCTCGGCATGCTGACCAGCGTCGGGCGGGTCCCGTTGGCCGGCACATGCAGGAGCATGATCGTGTCCGAACGGCTGCCGGTGATGTCATGCCCGAGGGCCAGCTGGTTTTCCTGCTGCTTGGTCAGCCCGCCGCGGCTGTCGGAGCCCGCGATCAGCCAGTTCGTCCCGGCCGAGGTGAGCGACGTCGGCACCAGCACGTTGATCCGGGTCAGCTTGGAGTTCACGCTGAAGTAGACGGCCACGGCGGCCAGCACGACCAGCACGACCAGGCTGGCCAGGATCACCAGGATGCGCCGGGGCCGCAGCCACCGTCGCCATCCGCGCCGTCCGTAACCGCCCGCGCCGCCCGCGCCGCCCGCGCCGCCGGTCCAGGACCGCGACGGCGGCTGAGCGGGCCACGCGGTCCGGCTTGCCCCGGCCGGCCCTTGCGAGCCCGGCCTTGGCGAGGTCGGCCTTTGCGAGCCCGGCCTCGGCGAGCCCTGGCCTTGAGAGCCGGGCGTGAAGCTCGGCTGCGACCGCTGGCCAGCCGCGCCGGGCTGGTCAGGCTCGTCGCTGTACCACCCGCGTGGCCAGTCATTACTCATCACGACCCCCAGACCATGCGGGCAACATCGTCGGCCAGATCGGCTGAGACGGAACATTCCTCCGTAGGCACGGAGTCGATGCTAATAGCAAGATGGTGCTGCCTAGTCAACCCCTGACATGAACCGTCGCGCGGGCCGAGACTGGCGGTCATGACTCCCGCCGAACTCACCCCTGATCAGCTCCGCCGGAACCCGCTGCCGCTGCGCGGCCGGGTCGCGGTGGTCACCGGCGTCAGCCGGCGCGCGGGCATCGGCTACGCCATCGCCCGCAGGCTGGCCGCGCAGGGCGCCAGCCTGGTCCTTCACCACTACGCCCCGCACGACCGCGACCAGCCCTGGGGCGCCGATCCCGGCGGGCCCGAGGCGGTGGTAGCCGGCGTGACCGCCGCCCTGGCCGACCCGGAGGCGACCGTCAGGCACCAGGAGGCGGACCTGTCCGACCCCGATGCGCCGGCCCGGCTCATCGAGGCGGCCGCCGCAACTTCCAGAAACCTGGACATCCTGGTCTGCAACCATGCCCGCAGCGGCGGCGACGGTCCCCTGGGCACGCTGACCGCCGAGATGCTCGACGCGCACTGGGCCGTCAACACCCGCTCGTCGATCCTGCTGGCCCAGGCCTTCGCCGCGCAGCACGACAGCCGCCGTCCCGGCGGCCGGATCATCTTCATGACCTCCGGGCAGGACCTCGGTCCGATGACACCCGAGGTCGCCTACGCCGCGAGCAAGGGCGCGCTCGCCTCGATCACCCGCACCCTGGCCGACCATCTCGCCGGCCAGTCGATCACGCTGAACGCGGTCAACCCCGGCCCAGTCGACACCGGCTACGCCCCGCCCGAAGCCCACGAGATGGTCCGGCGCCACTTCCCGCAGGGGCGCTGGGGCACTCCAGACGATCCCGCCCGCCTGGTCGCCTGGCTGGTCACCGACGAAGCCGCCTGGATCACCGGCCAGGTCATCAACACCGAAGGCGGCTTCCGCCGCTGAAAATCAAAGATCTATTTCCCGAACGGTCCGTGGTGCGTGCCTGAGCCACCAGTGCTGCGATGATCCGTCCGACGTGCCTGCAGCATCACGACCCCGCTGGTACCGCGACGCCGGCTCGTGGCTGCCTGGCGAGGACCCGGCTGCCAGCCTCGTCGAAGACCTGCCGGTACCGGCCCGAGGCCAGCAGCCGGCGGACCACCTGGTTGGTCCAGCCGGGGCGCAGCCCGTAGTAGATGCGCCCGTGGTTGTCCTGTGAGGGGGTGATGAGGAGGTAGTCGGGCGGGGCGTCAAGCACGCAGCGCGCCATGTCCGTCATTTCGGGGCAGCTGTCGAAGAACCGCTGCGTGACCGAGCCAACGTTCCGGTAGCTCAGCGGCACGTCGCTGAGCAGCGCCGCGATGCTCTGGCCTGGCGTGGCGTGCAGGTAGGTGTAATCCATGGCCGCCACGTCGGCCCGGCTGATGCTGGTGTAGGCGTCGTTGCCGCCCCGCGCCGTCACCGTGGCCAGCCCGAGTCCGGTGAGTATGGCGAACGCGGCGGCCAGGGGCATGGCGCGGCGCAAGAGCGCGCCGCGTGGCCGAAGCCGCGAGCCGTGCTTGCCCGGGGGGACGACCCCCCCAGACCCCCCCGCAAGGGCATGCCCGGTTCCGATGAGGGCATCGACGGCGACCGCCGCGAGGATCGCGGCGAATGGCAGGGCGAACAGGTAGCAGCGCAGGAAGATCTCTCCGCCGTAGGACTGCAGCGCAACCAGCGTGAACGGCGCGGCGGCCAGCAACGGAAGTGTCCACGGGCGCGTCCCGCGACGGCGCAGCACGCCCCACCCGGTGAGCGCGAGCAGGCCCATGGCGGCGGTCAGGCCGACCCGCAGGCCCAGCAGGAACGTGCGTCCCGCGTCGCCGACGAACCGTGCGCCGATGCCCTGATGCACCGAGGAACTGACGTTGCCGATGTCGCCGAAGATCGTGTTCAGGTGACCCTGCCAGAAATCCGTCGCGCCGAGTCCGAACCAGAGCACGGCGGGAGCCAGCACCAGCCACGGCAGCCAGGGTGCGCAGAGACGCCGGGTGAACAGCATGATCAGCAGCAGCCCGCCGAACACGAACGGGGTGAGCTGGTGTGAGGGGGCGAGCGCGAGCGCGATCACCACGACGATCGCCTGGGCGGCCGTGCTGGCCCGGGGGGACGACCCCCCCAGACCCCCCCGCGAGGCCATGGTCCGGGGGGAATCCCCCTTGGACCGCACCAGATAGCGCAGCGTCACCGCCAGGCCCGCCAGCATGAGCACGTAGGTGACGGCCTGGGGGGAGAAGTAGTCCTGTTCGGTCCACTCGGCGAACAGGAACAGCCAGGTCGCGATCCACGCCGCGCGGCCGGTGCCCAGTACCTGCGTGGCCAGCGCGCGCATGCCCAGGGTCCCGAGGCCGGCCAGGACCATCGGGGCCCACCGCAGCAACCCGGTCGTATCCGTGCGGCCGCTTGCCCGTGCGATGAACGCGATCAGCGAGAAGAATCCAGGCCAGGAGAATCGTGCGTCGAAGCCGTTGAGTACGTGCCCGTGGACCGCGATGTACTGGGCAAACCCGGCGTGGGTCCACGCCACGGACATCCGCGCGGCCTGCTCGCTGGCCGGCTGTAGTCCGTAGACGAGCAGCACGCCCAGCGCGGTAAAGGCCGCCAGCAGCCGCGGCCGCGGGCGGGCCGCGGCCACTTCGGCCACCATCGCGGCCACCAGGATCGGATATGACGCCAGTTGCACGGGTGAGAGCTGGGCGATCAGTCCCAGACTGCCCATCTGGGCTGGCAGCACCGGGTGCAGGCCGAGCAGCCACAGGGATGCGGCGAGCGCCGCCGTGGCCGGCGTGGCGAAGCCGCGGGCCAGCGCCCGCGCGCGGGCGTGCCGCGTCGGCGCCGCGGCGTCCAGCGCGGGTGTGGCTGCGGATGCTGGCACGCCCGCGGGGCCGTCCGGCGTTCCGGCTCTGCTTTCAGCCTGGTTCAGGCTCATGAGCACAACTCCTTCCGCTCGCCGGCGCGGGTCGGTACGCCGTGGGCGAGCTGGTTTGCGGCCGTCCGGCGGAACCGGATCAGTACGCTGGCGGCAACGGCGCCGACGGCCAGTTGCACCGTCACGAAGCCGATGCCGATCTCGGTTAGCGCGTCCCTCGGGACCAGGACGGCCACGCCGACGATGGCGGACGCGCTGACGGCCTCGAGCGAGGCCGCCAGCCATCCGCGGCCGCGCGCCACGTTGAGGGCGAGCACCAGCGTTGTGAGCAGCCGCGGGATGCAGCCGAGCAGAACCAGCTGCAGCAGGCCTGCGCCCAGCCCCGCGTAGGCAGGCCCGAACACCGACAGCAGGGGCCTGGCCAGCAGCGCACCCACGATCAGTACCGGCACGAACAATGCAGCCACCCTCCGGCCGCCGAGGGCTAGCAGCGTCCACGCCCGCGCGGGCTCGTGCGCTATCCGGACGATGATCGATTGCCCGAAGCCGATGGCCGCATAGTCCACCGTGTTGCCCGCCATCCACGCGATGAAGAAGACGGCCCCGGCGGCGGACCCGAAGCGGCTGGTCACAAGCAGCGGCACCAGATTGACCACGATCGCGGTACACACCCGGGCGGGATAGATCGGAACGAGCAGGCCGAACACTTCACGGCGACCGGGCATGCCCCCCCCAAGGGGGGTCTGGGGGGATGGGTCCCCCCAGGAGCGGGGGGGTCTGGGGGGGTCGTCCCCCCGGGGCGACAGCGCGCCGCCCGGCGCGGCGGGGGCCTTTTCCTCGGTCAGCACGCGGCGCACCAGCACCGAGATCACGATCACGCCGCCGGCTGCGGGCACCACCCAGGACAGCAGCACGCCACCGGCGCCAAGCAGCGGTACGGCCGCGACCAGGATCACGACCCTGGCTACGCCGATGCTTATGTTCTCCCACGGCACCCAGCGAGCCCGGCCGAGCGACACCAGAACCGGGTCCTGGAACTGGAACAGCGCCCAGCTCATTGACGCGGCCACGAACAGCACCAGGCCGGGTCCCGGCTCCGCCGCCCTGATCTCTGCGCCGGCAGGCAGCAGCAGGACCGCGAGCGCCGCCACCAACGACGCCGCCAGGACCGCGGCGTAGCAGCGCAGCACCAGCGATCCGCGATGCTCGCCGGCCCGGGGAACCCAGCGCATCAGAGCCCGGTCGAGGCCCAGGTCGCCGAGGCTCGCGACGAGCATGAACCCGGAAACGAACGCGGCCGCCCGGCCGACGTCCTCGCGCGGCAGCAGCCGGGCCGCCGCGATCCACGCCACCAGCCCGATGGAGGCCGTGACCCCGGCGCTGAGGGTCATCGACAACCCGTCTCGCACCATGACCTTGCCCGAGCCCAATTTGGGTCTGGGGGGGATCGTTCCCCCCGGGGAGGCACATTCTCATCGCTTTACCGAGTGGTGCACCAGGAGGGTCAGGGTGAGCGCCTCGAAACCGAGCATCACGCCCCAGGGGTGCCAGTAGCCCGCCGAGACCATCACCTGCGCGACCAGGATCCCCAGGGCGATGCCGAAGCCGGAGGCTACCGACCACAGCAGCGCGGGCTGGGTGATCCGCAGGTAGGAGGCGAGCGCCCAGCCCGGGGCCAGCAGCACGAAGGCGACGGTGAGGTACAGCCGCAGCGGGGTCTGCACCTGTGCCGCTGTCAGCATGCCCGTGGCCAGCGTGAGCAGCGCCAGGCCGCACGCCGTACCCTGGCGGGCGCTCACCGTGGCGGCGCTCATCGCGGCACCTCCGTCCGGCGCGCGAGCCGGGCGCTGCGCAGCAGCGCCAGCGGGCCGTGGGCGATACCGCGGAGCTCGTCCACCAGGAGACGCCACGAAACCGCATCGTGCGCCGCGGCACCGCGGGTCCGCCCGCGCCGGGCCAGCTGGCCGAGCCGGCCTGGTATCGCCCGCGCTACGAGCATCAGGTCACCCGGATTCCGCCACAGGTGCAGCAGGATCATCGCGGACAGGCCGGTGCCATATCCCCGGAGCTGGTGGCGCATGTCGGCCCACTCGGTGCGATGCTCGTGCCAGACGACCGCGTGTGGCGTGTAGACCACGGTCCCGCCGGCCCGCGCCAGCCGCAGCAGCGCGTAC
>WNGJ01003700.1_pt1 | contig 19248 bp, 16 predicted proteins | sample 5400611 | NCBI WGS metagenome assembly WNGJ01 (sample SAMN13153375, study PRJNA577476) | soil metagenome | isolation source: 40 cm soil or saprolite under Garry oak tree replicate 1 | place: USA:California | collected 2016-06-15 | reverse complement strand
CCTCGACGCGGGGGCCGATGCCCCAGAGGAAGGCCAGCTCGTAGATGGGCACGTGCAGCACGCGGTCGTGCATGATCTGCTGGATCTGGTGGAGGAGGGCCTCGCGCTTCTTTCGGTCCAGCTCGCGGGCCTGCCGCTGGTACAGGTCCTCGATCTCCGGCACCACGCCGGAGGAATAGATCCCGCTCTTGAGGACGTAGACCTCTATGCGCGTCGCCGCGTTGCCGGCGGGGGCGCCCAGTCCCATGATCAGCCCTTTGATCTTCTTCTCACGCCACGCGGCCAAGAAAGTGGCGCGCTCCATCGTGCGCACGCGCGTTTTGATGCCAACGGCCTGGAGGTAGCCGCCGATCGCTTCGGCAAGCGAGAAGAACGGGGGGAACGGGGTCAGGTCGCCCGCGTCGAAGCCGTTGGGATAGCCCGCCTCGGCGAGCAGCTTCTTGGCGAGCGCCGGGTCGTAGGCGGGTGGCTCGTAGGCCCGCGCGAACTCCAGGCTCCGCGGAATCAGGCCGCCCGTGGGATGCGAGAACCCGAGCGTCTCGGCCTGGTTGAGAGCGTTGCGGTCGAGGGCGTGGCTCGCCGCCAATCGCACGCGGCGGTCGTGCCACGGCGATTTCGGATCCCACTGCTCTTGCATGTCGAGGTACGGAACGCCCGGCGGCATTGCCGCGGCCAGCCTGAGCCCGGAGGTTCGCTTGATATCCTGCGCCGTCGGTCCGCTCAACAGATAGACGATGTCGAGCTCTCCCGCCTTGAGGGCGGCGGCGCGCGTGGTCTCGTCGGTCATCGAGCGGAAGATCAGCCGTTTGACGCTGGGAACCTTTCGCCAGTAGCCTTCGTACGCTTCCATGACCAGCTCCACGCCGGGGTTGAAGCTGACCACCTTGTAGGGCCCCGCCCCGATGGGCGCCTTCTTGAAGCCATCGTCGCCCACCTTCTCCACGTACTTCTTCGGCACGATCCAGGCCGCCCCGGTGGCGGAGGTGCCGTAGAAGGTCATGAAATCCGGCCACGGCTCCTTGAGGACGAAGCGGACGCGGTTTGGGGCCAGTACCTGGAGGTCCTTGACCTTTTCCTTCAGGAGCGTGGCTCCCGCGCCCTTATAGCGATCGAAGGAGAACTTGACGTCCTCCGCCGTCACGGGATCGCCGTTGTGGAACTTGGCGTTCTTGCGCAGGACGAACTCGTAGCTGAGCCCGTCCTTCGACGCCGTCCACGACTCGGCCAGGCTCGGCGTGTTGTCGCTTCCCGGCATCGGCTTCACCAGCGCGTCGTGGATGGCGTACAGCACCATGAACGGGTTGATGAACGCCTCGGTGTCGGAGGGGTCGAGCCATTTCGCAGCCAGCGTGACGTGGAGCCCCCAGGTCATCGTCCCCTCGGGAGCGGCCGCGACCGGCCCCCCAAGGGCGGGGAGCAGCAGCAAGGCGGCCAGCGTGACGATTCCGACTCGGGCGAAAAGTGATCTCATGACACCTCCGGGCGCTATCGTAGTCGACCCGTGCCGGGCGCTGCAAGGGCGCTGGCACTGTCGCGCACGGTGCCCTGGTCGGGTATCATCCCCTCACGTCATCTCTCAACCCGCTCTCCTGGGAGGCTCGTCCATGCAGACGAACGGTCACACGGAGGCCCGGAAGCTCCACTCCCGTCTCAGCCATCCCGTCATCGACGCCGATGGGCACTGGATCGAGTACGCCCCGGTCATGCGGGAGGAATTTCGGCGCATCGGAGGGGAGGCGGCGGTCGAAGCCTATGACATCGCCAGCCAGCGGGTCCCGAACTCCCTCAAGATGACGCTGGCCGAGCGCCGCCGGCGCCGGGTCGGCCAGGAGGCGTTCTGGGGCTCGCCGTGCGAGAACGTGCTCGACCGGGCCACCGCCATGCTGCCGCGCCTCATGTACGAGCGCCTGGACGATCTCGGCATCGACTTCTGCGTCGTGTACCCGACGGCGGGCCTCGGCTATCACCGCATGCAGGACACCCGGCAGCGTCGCGCCATCTGCCGCGCCTACAACGTGTTCGCGGCCGACCAGTTCCGCGGGCTCGAGGATCGCGTCATCCCCGCCGCCATCATCCCCATGTACACGCCGGAGGAGGCGATCGAGGAGATCGAGTTCGCCTCCAAACAGCTCGGCTACAAGGTGATCATGGTCGGCGGCCTCATGCGTCGGCCCATTCCCGCCCTCCTCGAGGAGAAGCCCGACGCCGCGAAGCTCATCGAGTGGTACGACGTGGTCGGCATCGACAGCGACCACGACTACGATCCCGTGTGGGCCAAGTGCCGCGAGCTCAAGATCGCGCCCAGCTTCCACAACGGGGCGCGCTCCATCCTGCTGCGCAACTCCCCGTCGAACTTCTGCTACAACCACATCGGCCACTTCGCCTCCGCCGGCCACGCCGTGTGCAAGGCGCTCTTCTTCGGCGGTGTCACGCGTCGCTTCCCGGACCTCAACTTCGCCTTCCTCGAGGGCGGGGTCGGCTGGGCCTGCATGCTCTACGCCGATCTCATCGGGCACTGGGAGAAGCGCAACCGCCAGGCCATCGAGAGCACCAACCCGAGCAAGCTCGACCGCGCCGCCCTGCTGCAGTACACGCAGAAGTACGGACGCGAGACCATGGTGGAGGCGGTGCGCCGCGGCGACGGGCTGGAGGGCGACTCGAACTCCACGGCGACGGGGGACATCGAGAATCTCGACGACTACTTCCGCTGCAAGATCGAGAAAAAGCAAGACATCCGCGAGCTGTTCGTCCCGCGCTTCTATTTCGGGTGCGAGGCCGACGACCCCGTCAACGGCTGGGCCTTCAACAAGAGCGCGAACCCGATGGGCGCCCGGCTCAACGCGATCTTCAGCTCGGACATCGGGCATTTCGACGTGCCGGACATGACCGACGTGGTCCCCGAGGCCTACGAGCTGGTCGAGCACGGACTGCTCAACGACGGCGACTTCCGTGACTTCATGTTCAGCAATGCCGTGCGTTTCTGGGGCGAGGTCAATCCCGACTTCTTCAAGGGCACGGTGGTCGAAAAGCAGGCCGCGGAGGTCTTGGCCGCCGGCAAGGGAGTTGCCCGTGTCTAGGAGCGTGGTCACGCCCGAGCGCTTCGCCCAGGGCATGACCTTCGACGAGTACGTGAAGTACATTGGCTCGCCCGAGAACCTCGCGCGCGAGGCCTGGGGAGGGTATTTTCCCGACGCGGGGTCGATCGGCGCCTCTCGACCGGACAACAGCAGCGTGTTTCGCGAGCGCTACGCCCGCGCGCGTCTCGCGGATCACCAGGTGGCCGCCATCAAGTGGCTGGCCGCCCAGCCCAACGGGCCCGCCAGGATCCTCGCCATCTCCGAGGACTGGTCATCGGACTGTCGTCGTGACCTGCCCATGCTCCAGCGATTGGCCGAGGCGGGCGGGCTCGAGCTCCGCATCTTCAACCGCGACGGCAAGAAGATCCTCGGCACGCGGCGGCCGGACCCCGCCGCCTACCCCGACGGCAATCACGATCTCATGCTCGAGTTCATGAATAAGAAGAACGGCGGCGAGTGGGCCTCGTTGCCCGTCGTCGCCATCTACTCCAAGGACTTCACGGAGCTCCACCGCTACTTTGAGTTTCCGGCCATCTACCACAAGGACCGCGTGCGGGGCCACATGCAGGCGGCCCGCCCCGGCGAGAGCGAGACCCAGGCCAAGGAGCGCGACCGCGGGGAGTTCAGGGCCCTCCAGGCCTCGCCCTTCTTCGACCTCTGGGCCTCCGCGGGCATCGACGAGATCCTGAGCGCGCTCCACGAGAAGCACGTAGTCGGCGGCTGATCGGGGTCAGGTCTTGCAATGCAACACTGGGTAAAAAATCAAGCGACGATGTGGCAATGCAAGACCTGACCCCCTCTCAGGCGCTCTCTCAGGCGATGAACTTGGCGATGGCGAAGGCGGCGGCCGCGGCGAGGCCGCCGACCACCGCCGTTTGCCACGCGCTCCTCAGGGGCCGGCGCACCGTGAAGGTGCCCTTGACGTAGCCGAAGACGAGGAGCGCCAGCAGGGTGACCACGATGGACACGAGGAGTCCCGTGGCCGGGGTCCTCGTGAAGAAGTAGGGCGACAGCGGGACGAGGCCGCCCGCGACGTAAGACAGCCCGATGGTGAGAGCGCTCACCCGGGCACGCTTGGGGTCGGGCCGCTCGAGCCCCAGCTCGAACCTCATCATGAAGTCCACCCAGCGCCGGCGGTCCCGCCGAATCGCATGCGCCACCTTGGCCGCCATCCCCTCCGGCAAGCCATAAGTCCGGAAGATCTGGGTGACTTCCTCCGTCTCCTCGTCCGGCATCTCGACCGTCTCGCGTCTCTCACGCGCCTCTTCGGAGGCGTAATGCTCGGCGTCGGTCCTGGCGGCGAGATAACCGCCCAGGCCCATCGCGATCGCGCCCGCGGCGATCTCCGCCGAGCCCGCGGTGATGATGACCCGGGTCGACTCCACCGCCCCCGACAGACCCGCGGCGAGGGCGAAAGGTACGGTCAGCCCGTCCGACATCCCGATCACGATGTCCCGAATCGTCTCCGAGGCGGTGAAGTGCTTCTCGACATGCGGAGTCTGGGGCACGGGTGACCTCCGTCTTGGCGCGGGGAACGCGCCGGCGGCGCCCCGCACCGGATCGTGGATGTGCTACGGGGGGAGTCTAGTCCTAGACCACGCTGTCGGCGCGGAGCTTGTCGACCTTGGCCCTCGGGATGCGCAGGAGACCGGTCAGGATCTCGTCGGTGTGCTGGCCGAGGAGGGGCGCGGGCGCTTGCGCGGCGCCCGGCGTGTCCCAGAGCCGGATGGGCACGCCCATGGCGGTGACGGCGCCGGCCTTGGGATGGTTCAGCGAGACGAACATGCCGCGCGCGCGGAGATGCTCGCTGTCGCAGACCTCGGCCACGGTCTTGATCCGGCCCGCGGGCACGCCGGCCTCGTCCAGGCGCTTCAGCCAGTCCGAGGCCGGGCGCGTCGAGAAGATCGAGTTCAGGAGAGGGACGAGGACCTCCCGATTGGTCACGCGGCTGGCTTCGGAATCGAAGCGCGGATCCTTTGCGAGCTCTTCCCGGCCGATGGCGCGGCACATCCGGTCGAAGAGCGAGTTGTTCGCCACGCCCAGCGTCATGTACGCGTCCTGGGCCTGGAAAACCTCGTAGGGCACGATGGACGGGTGCTGGTTTCCGCGGCGGGCCGGCCGGCCGCCGCCGTTCCAGTACAGGCCCGCCTGATAGGTCAGGAGCGAGGCCATGACGTCCAGCATGCCGATCTCGACCTTCTGGCCCTTGCCCGTGCGGGCGCGAGAGAGAAGCGCGAGGGTCACGCCGTGAGCCGCCGCCATGCCGGAGACGAGATCGGCGACGGAGTTGCCCACCTTGACGGGCGGGCCGTCGGCGAAGCCGGTGAGATCCATGACCCCCGACTCGCCCTGCACGATGAGATCGTAGCCGGGGCGCGAGGCCTCGGGGCCGCTCTCGCCGAAGCCCGAGATGGCGCAGTAGATCAGGCGCGGGTTCAGCTTGCGAAGGGCGTCGTAGCCGAAGCCCAGCCGCTCCATGGTGCCGGGCCTGAAGTTCTCCAGCACCACGTCGGCCTTGGCCACGAGCCTACGGAGGATGGCCTGTCCGTCGGCCGCTTTCATGTTGAGGGTCAGGCTCTTCTTGTTGCGGTTGACGGAGAGAAAGTACGTCGCCTCGCCGCCGGAGAAGGGCGGCCAGCCGCGCGTGTCGTCCCCCTTGCCCGGCTCCTCGACCTTGATGATCTCCGCCCCCATGTCCCCCAGGATCATCGAGCAGAACGGGCCGGCGAGCACGCGCGTCAGGTCGAGCACGCGGATGCCCGCGAGCGGCGGTCGGGCTTTGCTTCTTTTCTCCCTCTCGCCCATTCGAGGAGCGGGCCGCCGTTCGAGCTGAGACGCTCGCCTCGAGCGACGAGGCGAGGACTGAGTCAATGAGGGGGACGGGCCCGTCTTCGCCAGCTTCCTCTGCCTCCTAGCTGTCGCCACTTGACCGTCCTCTCCAGATGCCCTGGACCACGCTCTTGGTGATGGAGGCCACCTTCTCGCCGCGGGCACCCGCCCGCCGCCAGAAGAGGCGCGCCCGATCCGCGAATCCCATGTGGGAGAAGTAGAACACGCGGTCGAGCGATTCGACACCCACGCTCGAGCCGATCCTGATGCCTTTCGTCTCCTCCCCGTGGCAGAAGAGCCGGGCGCCGCCGTCCAGCTCGACGAGCGCGATGTGGAGCGGCGCCTTGAAGCCTTCCGGTGGCGAGTGAAGCGTCGTGAACGAGACCACCTCGCCGAGATTGGACACGGTGGCCGCCTCCATGGTCACGGGATGGTCGGGGCAGAGCCGGGCCGGCGGCACTACCACGCGATGACAGCGCGGGCAGCGCGAGGCGGGGAGCGTGTGGACGTTCATCGCCTCGCCTCGAGCAGCGTCACCCAGTTGTTGGTGGCGAGGCCGCCGATGGAGTGGGCGAGCGCGACCTGAGCGTGGACCTGGCGGCCGGCCGCCATGCCGCGCAGCTGCCAGCAGAGCTCGACGATCTGGGCGATGCCCGTGCCCGCCAGCGGATGCCCGCGCGCCTTGAGCCCGCCCGAGGTATTGATGGGCAGCCGGCCGTCGAGCGCCGTCTCGCCTTCCAGGGTGGCGCGCCCCGCCTTGCCGGGCGGGATGAGTCCGGTGTCCTCGAGCGAGATGATCTCGAAGGGCGCGAAGGCGTCGTGGATCTCGGCGACCTCGACCCGCTCGGGGCCGAACCCCGCCATCTTGTACGCCGCCTGGGCCGCCGTCTGGGTCGCCACGAAGGCGGTCAGATCGCTCCGGTAGCGCATGGCGATCGTGTCCGTGCCCTGCCCGATACCGGCGATGCGCACCTCCGCGGGCTCGGAGGTCATGACGACAGCCGCCGCGCCGTCGGAGATGGGGCAGCAGTGGAAGAGCCGGAGGGGGTCGGCCACGAAACGGCTCTCCATGACCGCCTCGAGCGTCACCGCTTCCTGGAAGTGCGCGAGGGGATTGCGCGTCCCGTTGGCGTGGTTCTTGACGGCGACCTGGGAGATCTCCCTGAGCGTGAGGCCGCGCCGGTGCATGGCCGCGCGGGTGATGAGCCCGGCCAGGGCCGGCATGGTGGTGCCATAGCTCCGCTCGTGCGGATCGATGGATCGCCCGATGATCTCCGACACCCGTGGCGTCGGCACGTGGGTCATCTTCTCGCCGCCCACGACCAGGACGGTCTTGTGCAGTCCAGAGGCGATCGCGGCAAACGCGCTATAGACGGCCGCCACACCCGACGAGGTCGCCGTCTCCACGCGTAGGGAGGGCACATGGGACAAGCCGAGATGCGTGTTGATCAGCGAGCCGTAGTTGCCCGCTCCCGTGAACTCCTCGGGATTCATGGCCGCGACGACGAGGCCGTCGGGCTGCTCGATCATGGCGTCCGCGAGCGCGGAGAGGGCGGCCTCGGCCATGAGGTCGGGGAGGGTCTCGTCGCGCCGGCCGAAGCGGGTCATCCCCGCCCCGGCGATCCACACCTGGTTCACGGACTCATTTCAAACCGTGAGCCTATGAAGTGTCAAACTCTTTGACGCGACGGCGAGAATCGAGCCTTGCCGGCGCGTTACACACCCGCTTTCGCGGCGCCGGTGGGCACGCGGTCGAGCTCGCGCGCGAGAGCCTCGGAGACGCGCGTCAGGGGGAGGCGGCACTCGGGCGACTGGATCAGCCCCTGCCGCCACAAGCAGTGCTTGATGGGCATGGGGTTCGGCTCCTTGAAGAGGAGGGGCACGAGCGTCTCGAGCCCGTGCCAGACGGCATGCGCGCCGTGATGATCGTTCGCCACCATGCGCTGGTAGACGGCCAGGAAGCGCCCGGTCTCGACGTGCGAGGAGGCGAGGATGCCACCGTCCGCGCCGTGGGCGAGCATCGTGTAGAAGTAGGCGTCCTCGCCCGTGAGCACGCTGAAGCCCTTGGGGCGCAGACGAAGCAGCTCGAGAGACTGGGCGATGATGCCGGAGGAATCCTTCACCCCGACGATGTTGGGCAACTCGGCCAGCGCGAGCAAGGTCTCGTTGGTCAGGTTGACGCCCGTCCGATACGGGATGTTGTAGATCAGGATCGGCCGGTCGGTCGCCTCCGCGATGCGCGTGAAGTGCTCGCGCATCCCGTCCTGGCTCGGCCGGTTGTAGTAGGGGCAGACGGAGAGGATGCCCTGCACGCTCTGGCGGCCCAGGCGCTTCACCGCCTTGACGGCCTTGCGCGTATCGTTGGCGCCTACTCCCACGAGGACCGGCACGCGCCCGGCCACCGCGGCCACCGTCCGCTCCACCAGCGTCTCGGCCTCCACCTCGTCGATGGTCGGGCTCTCGCCCGTGGTGCCGAGCGGAATGATCCCCGCCACCCCGGCGCGCAGGTAGTGGTCGATCAGCTTTTCATAGCCCGCGTAGTCGATCTCGCCGTCGATGAACGGCGTGATGATGGGCAGCCATACTCCCGAGAACGTCGCCATCGCCAGGCTCCTTTTCGCCGCGGCACCCGGCCGTCGGCTCTGAAAAGAAAGTCTAGCACGGCTCCCCGAGGTCATCGTCTCGGGCTCGGTGGCGCGGGGGTGGCGCCGTTACTGCCATTCGCGGGCGGCACCCCGGCGGCGCGGCCGTGTGGGCCGGGCGGCGGCGGGATGTTGACCTGGAACTCGCGCATCAGTCGCAGGAGGTACGTTCTCTGGAGGCCCAGCGCCCGGGCGGCACGCGTGCGATTGCCTCCGGCTTGCGTCAAGGTCGCCTCGATGAGTCGGCGCTTGAAGTCGGTGACGGCGCCGTGGAAGCCCGGCGGCTTGGGATCGGGGGTGGGGGCGACGGCGGCCATGCAGAACACGATCGCAAGCGCTGTGCCAGGAGTGACGCTGCAGGTTTTCAGCCATATGCGCGGCGGCGCCACGCGCGGCTGCCGCATCCTCTGTGCATCGAGGCGCGCGCGTTGCAACGAAGGCTGGGCAGCGCGCGCACACAAAAAAAGCGGGAGCCCGGCGGTGGGCTCCCGCGTGGATTCGCGTGATGGCGAGCGGCTACGACTTGGTGGCGGGCTTGACCCCAGGGTGGTCTTTGAAGAACTGCTTGTTCAGCTCGATGTAGTTCTTCCAGTTCGCCGGTGTCTCGTCCTCGGCGAAGATGGCCTTGACGGGGCAAACGGGCTCGCAGGCGCCGCAGTCGATGCACTCCTCCGGATGGATGTAGAGCATGGTGTCGCCCTCGTAGATGCAATCCACGGGGCACACCTCGACGCAGGCCTTGTCTTTCACGTTGATGCAGGGTTCCGCGATGATGTACGCCATTACCGCCTCCCTGTGAACCGCAATTTTCCTCGTCGGCGCGCGACGTCGGGCGCTAAAACCCACGTAGTTGTATCAACCTGCCCAGCAGGTGTCAAGCCTCTAAGCTCCTGGCCCAGGACTAGAGTGTTCTCAGCTTGGGATCCAGGGCGTCCCGGAGCGAGTCGCCGAAGAGGTTGAAGGCGAAGACGGCCAGGCTGATGGCGACCCCCGGGAAAATGGCCATCCACGGCGCCGACTCGGCGAAGTCCACGGCCGCCCCGCGCAGCATCAGCCCCCAGGCGGCCGTCGGCTCCTGGACGCCCAGACCGAGGAAGGACAGCGAGGATTCGAGCAGGATGGCCTGGCCCAGGAAGGCCGTGAGCATGATCAGGTACGGCGCCATCACGTTGGGCAGCATGTGCCGCAGGATGATGCGAGCGTTGCTGAAGCCCGCCGCACGGGCCGCGTCGACATAGGGCATCTCGCGGATGGCCAGGGCGCTCGAGCGGATGACGAGGGCGCAACGCGGGATCATGGGAATCGTGATGGCCACGATGAGATTGGGAAGGCTATTGCCGAGAATCGCCACGAGGGCGAGGGCAAGGATGATGAGCGGGAAGCAGAGGAAGATGTCCATCAGCCGCTGCAGGTAGAGGTCGACCTTTCCACCAAAGAAGGCGCTCCCCACCCCGAGAATGGCCCCCCCGGTGGCCCCGATCAGCGCCGCGCCGAACCCGACGAGGAGCGCCGTGCGCGAGCCGTAGATCAGTCGGCTCAGCACGTCGCGGCCGAAGGCGTCGGTGCCGAGCCAGTGAGCCGCGCTCGGTCGAGCGAGCATGGCCCCGAAATCGACGGTCACCGGATCGTACGGCGCCAAGACGCCCGCTCCCGCGGCCGTGACGAGCATCAGCACCACCACGAACCCGCCGATGGCGCCGAGGGGTCGGCGCCGGACGAAGTCCATGGTCGTGGCGAGCCAGCCCGAGCGGGGCTCTTCGGCGAGCCGGTCGGCGATGGAATCGATGGCGGGATTGATGGCCATGGCGGACTCCTATCGGTACCGGATCCGGGGGTCGAGCCAGGCGTACATGATGTCCATCAGGAAGTTCATGAAGATGAAGATGCCGGCCACGAGCAGCACGAGCGCCTGGATGAGCGTGTAGTCCCGGTGGGCGACGGCCTGCACGAAGAGCAGCCCGATGCCGTTGAGGTTGAAGACCTGCTCGGTGACCACGAGGCCGCCGATGAGAAAGGCGAACTCGATGGCCACCACCGTCAGCACGGGGAGCATGGCGTTCTTGAGGGCATGCCGGGTGAGGATGAGCTTCTGCACGAGGCCCTTGGCGCGCGCGGTCCGGATGTAGTCCTCGCGGAGCACTTCCAGCATGGCCGAGCGGGTCATGCGCGTGGCCACCGCCGAATAGCGGTAGCCCACCGCGAGGGCCGGCCAGATGAGCTGGGCCAGGTTCTGCCAGGGATTGACCCAGAAGGGCGTGTAGACCATCGGGGGCAGCCATTTGAAGATGATGAGGAGGGCCAGGATCAGCACGATGCCCAGCCAGAAGGAGGGCGTGGCCAGCCCGGCGATGGAGAAGACCCGGACGGCATAGTCCACCCACGTGTCCTGCTTGAGGGCGGCCATCACTCCCAGGGGAATGGCCAGGAGCACAGCGACAATGGTGGCCATGATGGCGACCTGGAAGGACAGCGCGAAGCGAAGCCGGATCTCCTCCCAGATGGGCGAGCCCGTCCACATGGACGTGCCGAAGTCCAGCCGCGCGGCGCCCCCGATCCACGTCACGAACTGGCGCCAGATGGGCTGGTCGAGGCCGAAGCGCGCGCGCTCCGACTGCAGCGCCTCGGGGGAGACCGAGCCGCGGTCGCCGGCCAGCCGCAGCTCGACCACGTCGCCGGGAATGACCCGGATGAGGAAGAACGTGAAGATCGCCACCCCGAGCAAGGTGGGGAACATCAGGACGAAGCGCTTGAGGAGATAGCGCCACATATTCTCAGCCTGGGACTACTCCCTCCGGGAATGCCGTCCCCTCGAGAACCGCCCCCTCGGGAACTGCCCCCTCACCCTTCCCTCTCCCCCGATGGGGGAGAGGGATATGAGGAGTAGCTTGGCTAGCCAAGCTACTCTCCTAGCCAGACCACGTCGAGCTGGTTGTTCAGATAGTGGCTGGGCGTGATCGTCCACCCCTTGACCTTGGTGCTGTGCGGGATGATCCGGTGCCACTGGATCGTATAGATGACATGGGCCTCCTCGTCCAGCAGCCGCTTCTCGAACGCCCGGAGGTACTTCTTGCGCTCCTCGAGGTCGGTGGCCCTCGCCTGCTTCTGGAAGAGGTCGTCGATGACCGTGTCCTTGTGCCTGCCGAAGTTCGCGTCGGACTTGGTAATGAAGCGCGGCAGATCCAGATCCGGCTCCACGATGAAGCCGCACTGGAAGTCCATGGCCACCTCGAAGTCTCCCCGCTTGAGCATCGGGTGATACGCCGAGGCCTCGATCATCTCCATCTTGACGGTGACACCGATCTGCCGCCACTGATCGATCAGCCAGATGCCGATGGGCTCATAGGGATGGGGAATGCCGCGGTTCTTGAAGGTGAACGAGAGCCCCTCCGCCCCCGCTTCCTTGAGAAGGCGTCGCGCCTCCGCGCGATTGGCGGCAATGTCGTGGCCGTAGCCGGCGAGCTTCTCCAGCTCCGCCGGGGGCGTCGCATACGGCGTGCCCGGCACCTGGATGCCGCCCACGTCCTTCACCAGGGTGATCTTGGACAGGTTCTTCGAGCCCTCGTACCGGTCGAGGGCCAGCGAGAGAGCCCGCCGCACCCGCTTGTCGCTGAACGGCTTCTTCTCGTGATGCATGGAGACGAAGTTCAGGCAATCCCACGGGCTCTCCTGGACCGTGATCTTGGGCCCGAGCGCCTGCACGAGCTGGTCGCGCTCGGGCGGGCTGAAGCCGCGGAACTGGATGTGGGCCCGCTCGCCGCGGATGGCCGCCACCTGGGCAGAAGAGGAGCTGATGAAGATGGCCCGGTAGCCGTCCAGGTAGGGCTTGCCCTTGTCCCAGTAGTCGGGGTTCTTCTTGCCCACCATGTGCGAGCCCTTGACGTGCTCGACGAAGGTGAAGGCGCCCGTCCCCATCACGTTCTTCTCGTACCAGTGGATGTCCTTGGCCAGGAGATCGGCCTTGTAGATCCAGTTCCAGGGTGAGGCGAGGTTCAGGAGCAGTGATGACTCCGGCCGCTTGAGACGGAACCGGACCGTGGACGGATCCGGCGCCTCCACGACTTCTATGGCCTCGTACGCCTCCTTGCGCAGGGACTTCATGCCCGCGGGCGGAGAGATGATCTTGTCGTAGGAAGCCTTGATGTCCTTGGAAGTCAGCACGCTGCCGTCGTGGAACTTGACGCCGTGCCGGATCTTGAACGTGTACGTCATGCCGTCCTTGGAGACCGTCCACGACTCGGCCAGATCGCCCACGGGCCGGGTACCTGTCTTGTCCACGGGATCGACTCGCAAGAGGGTACTGTAGAGCGGCGCCATTGGATGGATGATGCCGAAGGTCTCTTCCTGGTGGGCGTCGTAGGACGGCGGCTCGGACGGAACGACAAAGACCAGCTCACCACCGGAGCGCGGCTTGACCTGGGCGGTCACCAAGCCTGGCGCGGCCAGGACGCCCGCCACCAGGAGCCCGATCGTGATCCGTATCAGCTTGGACACGCTCATTCACGCCTCCTTGCGCGGTTGCTTCCGGCGCCTGTCCTCATCGCCCGGATGGAACCGATCACGGCGAGGACGGAGACTCCGGGAGCCACGGGAAAGTCGGTCAATCGTTACAACGAGTTACCGTACCTTAGCGGGCCGCGCCGCGCCCTGTCAAGTTGGCGGCGCCATCTGGTAGCGCTTAAACGCGGATGCAGGCCGCGCGGTGACCGGGCCGCGTCTCACGCAGCTCGGGGACGCCCTCCTTGCATTCCTCGATAGCGATAGGACAGCGGGGGTGGAAGACGCATCCCGACGGGGGATTCAGTGGGCTCGGCACCTCACCGCCGAGGACGGTACGCTCACGGGCCAGCTCCACGGCGGGGTCGGGAATGGGCACCGCCGAGAGGAGGGCCTTGGTGTACGGGTGCTGGGGATCCTCGTAGAGCGCCTGGCGGTCGGTGATCTCGACGATCTTGCCCAGATACATCACGGCCACGCGGTCGGAGATGTGGCGGACCACCGAGAGATCGTGGGCGACGAAGAGGTAGGTCAGGCCGAACTCCGTCTGGAGCTCCTCGAGCAGGTTGATGATCTGCGCCTGGATCGACACATCGAGGGCGGAGACGGGCTCGTCGCAGACGATGAGCGTCGGCTCCATGGCGAGGGCGCGCGCGATGCCCACGCGCTGGCGCTGGCCGCCCGAGAGCTCGTGCGGATAGCGCCGGGCCATGGCCGAGAGCAGGCCGGCGTGGCTGAGCAGCTCCTTGACCCGCGCCTCCCTGGCCGCGCCGTCGGCGACGATGCCGTGCACGGCCAGCGGCTCGGCGATGATCTGTCCCACGGTCATTCGCGGGTTGAGCGAGCTGTAGGGGTCCTGGAAGATGACCTGCATCTTCCGTCGCACCGCGCGAAGCTCGGCGGGCGAGGCCGCGGCCAGGTCCTTGCCCTCGAAGAAGATGGAGCCGCTCGTCGGCTTCTCGAGCTGCAGGACGCAGCGGCCGGTGGTGGTCTTGCCGCAGCCGGACTCGCCGACGAGGCCCAGCGTCTCCCCGCGGCGGATGGAAAAGGACACGTCGTCCACGGCCTTGACGATGCCGCGGCGGGCGCCGAAGAAGCCCCCGCTGACCTCGAAATGCTTACTGAGGTGACGGACCTCTAGAATCTCTTCGCCGCTGTGGGGCTCGTCGGGCGCCCGATCATCACGTGGGCGATTTTCAGGACTTCGGTCCCCGCGGGCGGAGGCCGTCACGGTCACGCGGGCACCTTCTGGCCCAGCTCGGCGGCGACCCAGCACGCCGACACGTGCCCGGGCGAGACCGACTCGAGAGGCGGCGCCTCGACACGGCAGCGCTCCAGTGCGAACTGGCAGCGCGGCTGAAAAGCGCACCCGGGGGGCAGCCGCGACAGGTCCGGGGGCTGCCCCTGGATCGGGAGAAGCTTCGCGCGGCGCGGCTCGTCCAGCCGGGGCACCGAGCGGAGCAAGCCGAGCGTGTACGGGTGGCGCGGGTTGGCATAGGTCTCGCGGGCGGTGGCCCGCTCCACGATGCGGCCGGCATACATGACGTTGACGCGGTCGGCGTAGCGCGCGACCACGCCGAGATTGTGGGTGATCATGACCATGGCCACGCCGAGCCGGCGCGACAGGCCCTTCATCAGCTCGAGTATCTGAGCCTGTATTGTGACATCCAGCGCGGTGGTGGGCTCATCGGCCAGGATGAGGGCGGGGTTGCAGGCCAGGGCCATGGCGATCATCATCCGCTGCCGCATCCCGCCGCTGAACTGGTGGGGATACTGTCGCAGTCGCCGCTCGGGATCGGAGATGCCCACGAGGCCAAGGAGCTCGATGGCGCGCGCCCGCGACTGCGCCGAGCTCATCCCGAAATGGACCTCCGTGGGCTCGGTCAGCTGGCGGCCGACGGTGAGCACGGGGTTGAGCGAGGTCATCGGCTCCTGGAAGATCATGGCGATCTCGCGCCCGCGGATCTGGCGCATCTCGTCTTCCGGAAGCTGGAGGAGATCGCGTCCCTTGAAGAAGATGCGCCCGCCGAGGATGCGGCCGGCGGGGGCGGAGATCAGCCGCATGATGCTGAGGGCGCTCACGGACTTGCCGCAGCCCGACTCGCCGACGAGGGCAACCGTCTCCCCCGCCCGCACGTCCCAGGACACGCCGTCCACGGCGCGCACGATGCCGCCGCCGGTCGAGAACTGGGTCTGGAGGTTCTGCACGTCGAGGAGGAGATCCCCGCCCTGCTCCATGTGCGCGCAGTCTAGCATAGGGCCGCTGACCGGGCACAACGCCCCCGATCCACCTCGCGCTCGCCTCGGCAGGCGAGTGCCGTCGGGAGCGAATCCGACGAGCCGTGGCGCGCCCCGAAGCGCAGGGCGCCTCCGCCGCGCGAGTCGTCCCCGCCGCAGGCGGGGCGGCGAGCGACCCCCGTCTCGGGGGATGGGGGGCGGGCGGAGGCGCCCGAGCGAGGAGGCGCGTCTAGGCGAGGAGGTTGAGCGGACGATGGCACTCGCCTGCCGAGGCGAGGGATGAATGGCGCCGCGTGGCGCCCGCTATGCTTTTACTCGCAGGCCGTCGGGATCGTACGGCGCCCGGAGACTCGCGCGGGCCGCATGACGCTGGCCGGCGATCTCCATCTCTACCCGCGCGCCTTCGAGCCAGGCCGCGCCCACGCCCTCGTCGCGGCGTATCCAGCCGAGGGCCACGCCGCGTCCGAGGGTGTGCCCGAAGGCCGCCGAGGTGACCGGGGCTCGTCGCCCCAGGGCAAGAGCTCGGGATTGTCGAGCACGAGGCTGACCAGGCGCTTGGCGAGAGGCTGGCCCTTCCGCTCGAGCAGGGCCTGGCGGCCGAGGAACTCGCTCCCCTTGTCAAAACGTACCGCCCAGCCGAGCCCCGCTTCGAGCGGGGTGTCGTCGGGCGTCAGCTCCCGCCCCCAGGCGCGGTAGCCCTTCTCGAGCCGCAGCGAGTCGATGGCGTAGTAGCCGGCATCCACGAGCCCGAGAGTATCCCCCGCCTCGCTCAGCGTGTCGTACACGTCGCCTGCGAACTCCATCGGCACGTAGAGCTCCCAGCCCAGCTCTCCCACGTAGGTGATCCGCGAGGCGCGGACCATGGCCCGGCCGATACCGATCTCCCGGCTCGTGGCGAACGGGAAGCCGGCGCTGGAGAGGTCGGCAGAGCTCACGCGCGACAGGAGCTCCCGCGAGCGCGGCCCCATCACCCCGATGACGGCATAGGCGCTGCCCACGTCGGTCAGGGTCGCGCGGCCGTCTTCGGGGATGTGGCGGCGGATCCAGTCCGCGTCACGCGTGGTCTGGGCCGAGCCGGTGACGACGAGATAGGCGTCCCCGGCGAGCCGGGTGACCGTGAGATCGCTCTCGAAGCCGCCGCGCTCGTTGAGCATGGCCGTGTACACGACGCGTCCGGGTGGCACGGCGACGTCGTTGGCGCAGAGCCGCTGGAGAACGGCTTCGGCGTCGCGGCCCTGCACGAGGAACTTGGAAAAGGAGGTCTGATCGAAGCGGGCCACGGCCTCGCGGCACGCGCGGTGCTCGGCGGCGGCGTGGGGGAACCAGTTCTGGCGGCCGAAGGAGTACTCGGTCTTCGGCGTCACCCCGGCCGGGGCAAACCAGTTCGCGCGCTCCCAGCCCATCTTGCTGCCGAAGCAGGCGCCGCGCGCCTGGAGGCGCTCGTAGAGCGGGGAGCGCCGGAGCCCGCGGCCGCTCTCGAGCTCGCGGTTGGGGACACTCCGCGAGGGCCCGCCCCGCTCCGCCCGCCGTCGCGATGCCACCCGAGCAGAAGCCCGCCCCGACGTAGTAGCGGCGCACCTCGGGCGCTTCGCCCAGGATGAAGTAGTTGTCCGGCGTGAAGCTCTCCGGCCCGTTCATCAGGAGACGGACCTGGGCCGTCTCGAGCGCGGGCACCCGCTCGATGGCATTGCGCATGAGGATCTCGAACTTGCCCCAGTCTTCCGGGAGCGTTCCGAAGCTGAATCCCTCGGGGATACCCTCCATGCCCCAGGGCTTGGCCCAGGGATCGAAGCCGCCCATGAGGAGTCCCGCCACCTCTTCCTTGAAGTAGATGTGGCCGTCGCCATCGCGCATCACGGGCAGATCGGAGGTGACGCCATCGATGGGGTTGGTGACGATGTACATGTGCTCGCAGGCGTGCAGGGGTACGGTGACGCCGCTCATGCGGCCGAGCTCGCGCGCCCACATGCCCGCGCAGTTCACCAGGACTTCCGTGGTGATGTCGCCCTGCGAGGTGTGCACTCCCGCCACGCGGCCGCGCTCGAGCTTGACGCCCGTGACCTTGACGCCCTCGTGAATCTGCGCACCGCCCGCCCGGGCGCCCCGGGCGAGGGCCTGGGTGATGTCGGCGGGGTTCGCCTTGCCGTCGCCGGGAATCCACACCGCCCCCACGAGGTCATCGGTGCGCATGAGCGGGTAGCGCTCGCCCGCCTGCTTGGGGCTGATCTCCTCGGCCTCGATGCCGTAGGAGCGGGCCACCGAGGCGTTGCGTCGGAGCTGGACCATGCGCTCGACCGTGCGCGCCACGCTGATGCTGCCGCAGCGCTTCCAGCCCGTGGCCTGGCCCGTCTCGGCCTCGAGGCGGCTGTAGAGATCGACGCTGTCGCGGATGAGCTGGGTCAGATTGCTCGAGGAGCGGAGCTGGCCCACGAGGCCGGCGGCGTGCCACGTGGTCCCTCCCGAGAGGCTCCCCTGCTCGAGCACGACCACGTCACGCCACCCCAGCGTGGTCAGGTGATAGGCGACGCTGGCACCGACGATGCCACCGCCGACGATGACGACGCGCGCCTGGCTCGGAAGCGCGGTCACCGGGAGCGGTTGAGGGCGAGGTCGAAGATGTCGAAGTTGCGGAGGCGGCGCCCGGGCGGCCGCTCGCCGAGACGCTCGGTGAACACGAGCGGCACCGTCTGCTCCGACAGCCCACCATGGGAGCGCAGGGGGGCGTCGAGCCCGGAGAGGTCGTGCTTGGCCAGGCTTGTCCCGATGACGTAGTGGCGACGCGAGACCGTGATGAGATCGCCCATGCGGTCCGGTGGCAGCTCGAAGCGGCGACAGCCTTCCGAGCGATCCAGCACCAGTTCCATGCCCGGCAGCGCCGCCACGCTGCCCGCCGCCGCTCTCGGGTCGATGCCCTCCGGCAGATAGACGGTGGCGAAGGAGCCGAGGGCGCCGTGGTGGACGACATAAGGATCGGTGATGGGCAGGATGACCCGCGCCCGGCCGGTCCCCAGCCAGCCGTCGAGGACATCCTGGAGATAGATGACCTGCGGCTTCCCGGCGCTATCGGTCTTGGCGTTCATGCCGTGGTCCGCGGTGATGGCAATGGAGGCGCCGAGCCCGGCCAGTCGCGCGAGGTAGCCGTCCATCATCCGGTAGAAGGCGTTGGCGGCCGAGGTGCCGGGAGCATGCTTGTGCTGGACATAGTCCGTGGTGGACAGATAGGTCAGGTCCGGCCGCGTGGTCTCCATGAGCCGCACGCCCGCCGCGAAGACGAACTCGCTGAGGTCGGCGCTGTACACCGACGGCAGCGGGAGGCCGACGAGGTCGAGCACGTCGGCGATGCCATGCTCGCCGACGGTGGCCTCGTTCGCCTTCTCGGCGGAGAAGCAGATCCCGCGCATGCCGTGGCCGAGCAGCCGCCGCAGCTTGTCCTTGGCCGTGACGACGGCGACGCAGGCGCCCGCCTCGGCGAAGGCGGCCAGGATGGTGTCGCAGCGGAGATACTTCGGGTCGTTCATCATCACTTCGGCGCCCGCCTCGCGGTCCCAGAAGTAGTTGCCGCAGATGCCGTGCACGGAGGGCGGCACGCCGGTGACGATGGAGAGGTTGTTCGGATTTGTGAAGCTCGGCACCACGCAGGCCCCGAGGAGCCGTGTACCCTCCGCCGCGGCCGAGGCCAGAAACGGCATGGCGCCGGCCCGGAACGCCTGCTCGATGTAGTCGGGCTCACAGCCGTCCACGCAGACGACCACGAGCGGGCGAGGCGGCCACGCGTAGGTTCGCCCGTTGATGGCGATGGGCTCGCGCGACGTGGTGGTCATGACTCAGCCCTCGCCTCGGGGCTTCGCCCTTCAACTCGAACTTCTTCACTCAGCCCTCGCCTCAGGGCTTCGCCCTTCAGCTCGAACCTCCAGACCCCGGCTCGTCCGCAGTGTCTCAAGATTGGGTCTGGCAGCGGCCGCGGCCGA
>WNGJ01004969.1_pt1 | contig 19251 bp, 14 predicted proteins | sample 5400611 | NCBI WGS metagenome assembly WNGJ01 (sample SAMN13153375, study PRJNA577476) | soil metagenome | isolation source: 40 cm soil or saprolite under Garry oak tree replicate 1 | place: USA:California | collected 2016-06-15 | reverse complement strand
CCAGCGCGGAAAATCGTCGGTGCGCTCGATTTCAGCATTATGCGGTCTAATCGCGTCTCGTGCAAAAGCAAAGGCACTCTCATAAGCTAGTTGATGCTCTTCAGGGAGTTCAAAGTCCATGGCTTCTGGTCCTTTCTGGCGTGGCAAGTAAAGCATCGGCCGAATTGGTTGAACAAAGTCTTCTATCTCATAAGGTATCCATTGCAGGTACCCAACGGGAACAGGTATTGTAGGTACTCTTCCGTTAAAGGTAGTGTACTGTTTAGAAGGAACAGATTACAAGGGGTCTGAAAAAGGAGGCAAATAGTTGACTTTCCTTAGCATCCATTATAGTTCGCCTACTTCCAGTGTCTTCATGATTTCCTCCAATGTAGTCACAATCGTACCTACATTATAATAGATCACCAGGACTGGCACAGGGCTGCAGGCTGAAACTTCTGTTGAGGCCTTCAACGTGCAAGGAATGATAGAACCAATTACCTCTAAACTTTACACAAAACAGAGAGGGGAAATATATGCTAGCGCAAGAACAGCAAGTATGGGATCTGTGGATACCCGATGTCGGCGCCACAGGTATTTCATTTGCTCGCGGCCGCCTTGATGCAACCGAGGTTATCATCGTTCACGCGGCACCGGAGAAGCTGAATGTCGAGGTGCGTGATCATCAAGGGAATGTCCTGGCACGAGGAGAGGACCTGCCCCGCACAACCAATTCTCCCATGGCCCGTTTACGCCGGCAAGGTAATAAAATCACACGAGAAGATATCTGGCCAACTGAAGCTGACTATGGCACACTTGTGATTGTCGCGGGCGGAGAAGTTGGTACTTTGCAAAAGTGGTGGAATGATGCAGAGCAGCAAGAATGGCGTTGGAGCCTGGAGTTCTATAACCATCGCTAAAGAGTTCTATCCCTTTCTTACATCCTGTTTCTTTCGCTCATAGTGCCTGCTCACCTTCACCCTGTTACCACAGGTCTTCATATCGCACCAGCGTCTTCCGCTTTTGCGCGTTGCAAGTCCTCTCTCACATCTCCCTTTTAACATCCAGTTAACATCAATTTAACCGCTCAGGGCTTCTCAAAAGTCACATGGCTCAGCTAAGACTCGCCGCCTGCGGCGGCAAAAAAGGGAAAGAAAGAGCGTGACGCGGCGGGCGGCCGCCCGCCGCGTCACGCTCTTTCTTTCCTTTGGGGTGGGGTGGGGAACACATTCGGCGACTTTTGAGAAACCCTGTTTAACCACTGAAACACCATTGACAGGTTAGTTGTTCTATGTTATACTATAACCATCAAAATGATTTTAGCTAGTTAAAACAACTCTTGTCAAGTGTTAGCGAGAGCGCCGAAAGGAAAGGAATGTGAGATGCAATGACTGGATTTCGGTAAAACACGTAGCGCGAAAAGCTGATTGCGATACTTTACAAGTAATAGATGGACACACTCTAAGGAGGAAAAAATGGAATTAGCCATTGCCTTGTTGCTTATCATCATAGTGCTCGATATAGTCGCACTACGCTGGGGGCACGATAGCAGGGAATCACTTGAGAGCGCTGAATGGGAGCGCCGAAAAGGCTGGTACCTGCTGACGCCAGCCCATCATGACTAATCATGCAGCCGGATGGGTGTATCCATCCGGCTGCATTTGAGTCAGCAAGCCTTACTTTCATCTTTTCCGCCTTGGGTTGCGCTTCGTTCTGTGAGCTGATGCTTGTAAGATGATCAGTTGGATACAGGAGCTCACATACTTTTGTCACCAGTTCCCCTTTGCATTGCTTCAGGTTGCATAGCAGATGCCCTTTCAGTGATAATCAGCGTAGGACTCTTTCGAGAAAGGAGAAGCTGATGGATCTTCAAGGACGTGTCGCGCTGATTACAGGAGCCAGTAGCGGTATTGGCTATGCAACGGCCTTGCGCCTGGCAGAGGTTGGGGCTGATATCGCAATTGGCTATTCCCGCAAGGAACAGGCTGCTCACGTGCTTGCCGAGCACATCCGCAAGATGGGACGGCGCGCACTTACTGTGCAGGCTGACCTTGGCGAATCCGCCCAGGTGCACGCCCTGGTCGATGCGACGGAGACAGGACTGGGCCCCATCGATATCTTGATCAGCAATGCTGGCATGGGCAACCGCAAGCGCTTAGAAGAACTGACGCTGGAGGAATGGGACCAGACCATGCACGTCAATCTGCGGGCCGCCTTTGTGCTGGCGCAACGGATCACACCAGGGATGCGTCAACGAGGCTGGGGACGGGTGATCTTCATCTCCTCGGTGGCAGCGTTCACAGGTGGGATTGTTGGGCCACATTATGCAGCCTCAAAAGCCGGGTTGCTCGGGTTGACGCATTCGCTCTCTGCCTCGCTTGCACCTCATCCGACACCGGTATGCTGCCAGGCGGACCGGAGGCCGCAGGCGAGCTGGTGGCACGTATTCCTGTTGGCAGGCTGGGCAAGCCGGAAGACGTGGTTGAAGCCATCATGATGCTCGTGGTCAACTCCTATATGACCAATCAGACGCTTCTGGTTGATGGAGGCATGTATCCTCACTAAGTGGTGAAAAGATATCACGTTACATCCGTCAAGCCTGGTATGTGCGGGAAGCGAGTACCTTTCTCAGCGCGTCCTCCATGATTTCGACCGCAGTATCGATCTCGCTCTCGCTAATCGACAGTGGCGGAGCCATGCGGAAGCAGTTTAACATCCCGGCTGTGGAACGAACGATGTTCATGGATAAACCACGCCGCAGGCACTCGTTGCCCACAGCCACCCCCAGTTGATCGGCCGGCTTTTTCGTCACCCGATCTTCAACCAGTTCAAGACCCACCAGCAACCCTTTGCCTCTCACCTCGCCAATGTGCTCATAGCGCTCCTGTAGTTCGTGTAAACGTGCCAACAGATATTCACCACGCAGCTTTGCCTGCTCAACTAACCCCTCTTCCTCGATGACCTCGATGACGGCAAGCCCGACTGCGGCTGGAAGTGGGTCAGAGACGTGCGAGGTGACGTGCATAAAGCCTTTGCTGTAACAGTCCGATTCGATCGCCGAGGAGGTGAACGTGGCCGCGAGCGGGACACCGCCACCCAGTGTCTTGGAAACAGATAAGATGTCAGGTTCGACCCCGTACGACTCGAACCCGAACATGGTGCCCAACCGGCCAAAGCCTGTCTGGGCTTCGTCTACGATCAGTAGCATTCCCCGCTCGTCACACATTTTGCGCAAGCGCTCGAAGTAGTCTGAAGGCGGCACGATGACCCCTCCCGCAGACAACACCGGCTCGGCAATGACGGCACAAAGGGCGCCTATAGACTGCTGGTCAATCACCTCAAAGCCCGCTTCCAGGCAGGAGCAATCGCAGGATCCCTGGCAGTGGCGAATTGGGCAGCGATAGGCATACGGAGCAGGGAGGGCGAGAGTACCCGGCATCATTGGACCATATCCCGCGTGACCTCCTGCGAGGTTGAGCGAGGCCGCTCCCGCTTGTAAGCCGTGCCAGCTCCGTGTCAACCCGACGATTTCGAAACGGCCAGTATGCATCTTGGCAAGGCGCAGGGCCACTTCGTTTGCCTCTCCACCTGTATTGACCAGCACCACCTTGTTCAGCGATGGTGGTACGAGCCGAACCAGTCGCTCAGCCAGCGCAAGAACAGGTTCAGAAAGCATCCAGGAATTGAGATGGATGACGTTGTCCAACGACTGCTGCACTGCAGCGACGATCCGGGGATGGTTGTGACCAATGGTTGAGCAGATTTGACCCGAGGTGAAGTCAAGAACGCGCTGCCCATCAGTTGTCTCAAGCCAGGAACCAGATGCTCGTGCCACAGTAAATGGGGCGAAATCACGTGAATAACGGATCAGAAACCGTTCGCGTTGGTCGTGCATGGTCGTTTCCTTTCGTCATAATACTATGGGAGAACAGGCAAGAGCCCACCTTTTATTATTGTTGGATCAGCGACTCAGCGAGGAATGCTGAGAGCAGGTGGATAGCTCATCATTAACAAGGCCCTGGCACCGCTGGCGGACTCATACATGTGCGGGAGATCCGCAGGGAACCGGACCGCATCCCCTGCTTGTAGAAGAACCTCCTGTCCTTTCGGCCCGAGACGGAGGTTCCCCTCGACACAGATGATGAATTCTTCGGTACCTGGAGCATGAGCCAGGGAGTGATAGGCCACGCCGGGAGGTAAAACCATCTCGTACACTTCCGTGCGCTGATTGCGACCATCGACGAGCAGGGATCGTATGCCCAGGCCGGAATCGGAGATGACTACCTGCCCCTCGCCACGACGGATAACCTGTAATGGAGGCTGGGCATCCTCACCGAAAAGCGTTCCGATGGGGACGTTCAAGGCCTGTGCAATGCGGCATAAGACTTCGAGCGAAGGGTTTCCCAAGCCAGACTCAATTTTGGAAAGGCTCGTCTTGGAGATGCCTGCTTTTTCAGCCAGGCTCCCAAGGGAAAGTCCTCTGCTCTCGCGGTGCGCTCGCACCGCCTGTGCCAGTAGATTGGTAGTTACATCCAGAGAGAGCATAAGCTAACCTCAATAGTTCAATGGAATGGACAATTGTCCATTCTTATAGTGTTTAGTATAATGGACAATCGTCCAACTGTCAAGTATCAATCTCTCAAGCCGAAGATGTGCCATTGCCGGACGCCAGCTTTGACATCGTTTTCTGTGACTGGGGAGCAATGACTTTTTGCGATCCTGAGTTAACTGTTCCAGAGGCGGCGCGTCTGCTGCAACCTGGAGGACTCTTCGCCTTCGCGACCGGCACGCCGATCCAGTTCCTGTGTCAGGACGTGAAGACGTACCGCCTCACCGACCACCTGGTCAACGACTACTTTGGGATGCGCTGTTTGGAGTGGGAAAACGAGGTGGATTTTCAGTTGCCCTACGGAGACTGGATCCGGCTCTTCCGGCGATCGGGCTTCGTGGTGGGAGACCTGATCGAGACGCAGCCATCCCCGGGCGCCACCAGCACATATCGTGACGCAACCGAGACGGCCTGGGCCAGGCGCTGGCCGATGGAGAACATTTGGAAGCTGCGCAAAGAGCGATAGACATTCACATTGCTGACCCCCAATAGGGATACTGAACTCATTGCAGAGATCGAGGAGGAACACCTATGGCGCTAAGCGATATCAAGGCCCTCGCCTTTGACGTCTTTGGCACGGTCGTCGACTATCGCGGCACCATTATGCGCGAGGGGCAACAGCTCAACCTAGCCAAAGGTCTGTCTGTGGATTGGGCGCAGTTTGCCGATGCGTGGCGCGCTCGCTATCGTCCCTCGATGGATCGTGTCATGCGTGGAGAACTGCCCTGGACCAATCTCGATGCCTTACACCGCCTGTCTCTGAACGAGTTGCTCACAGAGTTCAAGCTCAACGACCACTTTACCCAGGAGGAGCAAGATCACCTCAACCGCGTGTGGCACCGGCTCCAACCCTGGCCCGACGTCATCCCAGGCCTCACACATTTGCGGAAACGTTTTGTCCTGGCCACCCTCTCCAATGGGAATATGGCCTTATTGGTGAATATGGCGAAGTACAGTGCGCTGCCCTGGGACTGCATTCTCTCGGCCGAACTGGTTCAGGCCTACAAGCCCGATCCACGCCCCTACCAGATGGCAGTCAAGCTGCTCGGACTCCAGAGCCACGAGGTCATGATGGTCGCCGCCCACCAGGAGGATCTTCGCGCGGCCCAGGCGCAAGGGATGCAGGCAGCCTTTGTCCCCCGTCCGCAAGAGTATGGCCCCCACAACCTGCCCGATCTCACCCCTGACCCGGCATTTGAGGTCCTGGCAACCGACTTCATGGACCTGGCGCAGCAGCTTGGGGCGCTGGACGGCGCTGGACGGCGCTGGCATATAGCCAAATCAGCAAGATGGCGGGTAAGACTCAACGCTCGACAAAAAACGCCCAGGCCAGTTGTCTTCTGTAGTGTCGAGGGGGGACTCCTGCTCATCCACTTCTCAATAATACCTCTGCATCGGCTTTCTGCGGCGCTTGACAAAATATTAGAGCATGCAAAATAATCCGATTGACAGTTCTTTTGGCTCTCCCGCAACTTGATACTGTTGGCGAACTTATAAGGTGGGGAGAAACACCGTTTAAACAAGGCATGTTACTTCCTAGTGGGGAATGCGAGACAACTTTCAGGCTTACAGTGAGGCATTAATCCCTATGAACAGAGGGTTCGCCAACAGTATCAAGTTGCGGGAGAACCTTCTTTTGACAGTTTATTACGTTCTCTATAGATTTGAATACTCTTTTCTTCTGTCTTGCATTATTATAGAATCTCCCCCGTTCCACCTGCCATATCCTCCTACTCCCTAGCGAGACTACCGTGATACCGAAAAGTAGCTATCCAAACGGATACCACTACGTGAGTAAAGAAGAAGTAGAGTGCAGTAGCGATTCAGCAATTTGACACGAAGTTTTTTTAGGAAATTATGGAAGGCGCTAGATCGCTGTTCTTTTCAACATTTCTTCCAGGATGAAGCCATAGCGTGAGGCGACCTGTTGTGCGATATCGCGCCTGAGAGGATTCGCATCATCGATACCGACCTCTCTCCAATAGATCTGGCGTCCCCTGACGTACTCAAATGTTACCTGACCGGGTGGTAAACGCTTCTCAAGCTCTATGCCGTACAAACCTAGCATAGCCTGGAGTTCGTCCAATTCAGCGGATGAGAACGAGGCTTTATGGTCCAATACCTGGTGCAGAGCGTCAAAGTCTATACTGTATTGATTGAGCTGGAAAGAGATGCTTCCAAAGGCTCGCTCCAGGTGCTCTAACAGTTGCTCTACCCTTTTCGCACGTTCAGTTAAACGCCACTCATCTTCAATATACCTTTTTAGGTCCTGGACGACGGTTGGATCGACATGCTCTACTTTCCGAAGGAAAGCCAGAAAACGATCTTGTCGAGCCTTTTCTTTTCTGTCGGCGTCACGGAACTCTGGTAGACGCTTGTATTTAATTGTTTTCAATACCTGATCTGCGTCCTTAAGGATGCGATAACAGCGCAAAATCTGGCTCCGCTTGAAGAAGTGCCGTTCCAATACCTCTCTGAGCCGGTCAAAACCTGCCAGGTCATTCACACGCTGGGTAACGGCATCCACATCTAAACTCGGATCTGCTGCCACACGAGCGATGGTGGTAAAAACCGTCCACGGCATATTTCCGAGCAGCGCTTCACGCCCCTCGATGGGAATTGGGTAATCGGAAGGATCCAGTTCGAGGAAGAATTCTTCATTGTTGAGAAACTTCTCTAGTTTTGCCGGGGGTATACGACGTATGGCCTCCATCAGCCGCCGCAGCCCCGCTCCATCATTCTCCAGCAAGCGATCCAAGGCCCGTCGGAGACCTGCCGATACTGGTACAACGGTATTCAGGCTTTCTTTGAGCTGGCTAGCAATCTTTGCAGCCAGTTCTACCCGCCGATTCATCACATCAGGATACAGGTCGATCTTTGCCATGACACCAATAGCATTAAATGCTCGCGATTGTTGGTCCTGCGTGACCTGCTGGAACTTTTCTAGGAAGGCCCGGTCGGTTTCGCGAGCGGATGAGCTAATCAAGTAGATCACTGCATCTGCTTTGCTTCCAAGCTGTTGTGTCTCTGCGCTATGGCGCACTCGCAACTGCTGCTCTAGATGGATGAACTCAGCAGTGCGGTTCTGATGCTCTTCGATGACCGCCCCCATGCCTGGAGTATCAACGAGAGTCGCTTGCTCCAGGTAGTGATTGAGCAGATAGTACTCGAGATGATCGATGCCATCAGCACGGCGCAATGTCTCAATGTCGTTTCCCTGGAGGCTATTCACAAAATCCAGGTCGACATAATCGTCCCGCCCTCCGCGCCAAAAGCAGTGAACAGGTTTGTCTGAGGTGATTTTGCCATAAAGAAAATAGTTAATCGTTGCCGTTGTCTCAGTCGTTCCCACTTTGGCCAGGTCTTCACCCAGGAAGGCATTGATGAAGGTGCTCTTGCCTGCCTTCACCTGCCCCACGACTGCTACCACACAGGGCTGATAGACCTGCGTAGCGCATTGTTCCAGTTGGGCCGCCAACTCTTCTGGAAGCTTTGCCTCGCGCAATCTTTCCGCTGATTTCTGCAGGAGCGTTACGATGCTTTTTTGGATGTCGTCCATAGACAGCACCACCTTAACTTAGAAACAGGAGTCAATCAGAAAACCCTTTAATTGCGTTGAGCATATCACGCAATTTCTCCCTTGAAACGCCGCTCTCACCTAGATAGATTTTCTTCCCATTACCTGCAGCTACTTGCTTATTATCAATTCTAACTGGAAATAAAAACAACTCAGAGTACGGAATCTTTACAGCTTGGTAGTTGGAAATAATGCCTCCCGGGTCTCGGAAGACCAGGCCAAAATAGTAAATACCTTCAGTTCCAAAGAGAATCGTTGCGGAACCGATCGAATTGCAATCAATGAGTCCCAGAATCTCCTCGCTCTGCGGAACATTGCACTTAACTCTTGCGTCGGCGAATTTGTTCCATGGAATATTAGGAGACACATACAACCTATTATTTTGCGATTGAAACGTCCGCAACACCTGCAACAAGCGCGTCTTGAAGACAAGCACTTTCTTGGTCTCCCCCATCACCTCACGCTCGATATCGGCTGCTTGGTCCTCAGTCAGACCCAGATCATTGGCCAGAGTACTCAGCTGTATTATTTTCGTCCCATCCAGTTTCTTATCTCTCCACTCTGCTTCTACGGCTTTGCGGTATCGCTCTTGCCTCTGACTATCAAAGATCACCTCTTTGGTATCACTCATCACTTTACGTTCTATTTGAGCCACTTGCTCCTTGCTAAGTGCGAGTTCTTTTGCCAGGGCTGTGAGACGTTCTAGCTTCGCCTGATCCATTTCCTTGTCTGACCAAGCGGACTGTACTGCCTTGAGATATTGTTTTCTCTTCGGGTTGGCCCAAAACTCAGCTACGTCTTCGGGGTAATGCTCAAGTACATACTGGCGAACAAAGAGGACTTCTTTGATTTCATCCATCACTGCAAGCTCAATGGTATCAACCTGGTTGTCACTGAGATTCAGCCTGGCTGCCAATGTATAGAGTTGGGCTATTTTCTGCCTATTCAGCTTCTTATCGGACCAAGCCTCTTCCACGGCTTTGTGGTATGCTAGCTGATGAGCAAAATTTGCTTCCTTGGTCTCCCCCATCACCCCACGCTCGATATCGGCAGCTTGGTCCTCTTTCAAACCCAGCTCATTTGCTAAGGCCTTCAGTTGCTCTACTTTTGCCTCATCCAACCTCCTTTCTGCCCAGGCGACTTCCATGGCCAGGTGATATTGCTCAAAAGCCCTTTGGTGAGAAAAGATTGCTTCCTTGGTCTCCCCCATCACCTCACGCTCGATATCGGCAGCTTGGTCCTCAGTCAGACCCAGATCATTGGCCAAAGTACTCAGCTGTGTTATTTTTATCTCATCCAGTTTCTTATCGGTCCCTGCTAATTCTACAGCCTTGCGGTACTGATTTTCTGGCTTCCATAAGCTATAGGCACGATAGGAAGCACCGAGGGCCACCGCAATATCCTGTTTCTCCCACTGCAAGGGCTTCAATGGCAGGCCTTCCTCGAGCAGCCGCCTGACCAGGGGTATACGCGAGGAGCCACCGATTAAGACTACCGTATCTACCGCTTGTCTTTCAGCACTGGCTTGCTCCAGAAGCATCTTCGTTTTGCGCACCGTTTCTTCAACTGTGGGACTAATCAGACTCTCGAACGTCACACGTTCTATCTCATGTTCGAAAAGAACTGCCCCAGGCTCCAGGAGCGATTTGAACAAGCGGCGCTTAGTAATCGCAAGATTTTCCTTCCGTTGACGGCATTCTTTCAGGAAGTGGAGGTCTCGCTTTCTGGTTAGACTGATAGGCCGACCGTATTGCTCTCTGGCAACTTGGTCACAGTAATTGTAAAGTGCCTCATCAAAGTCATCTCCACCACAACGCTTGATCCCCTGAGGCTCCAACGCGGGACGGAACGATCCATTGTCCTCACGTGCCAGCACGGCGAGATCAAACGTTCCGCCACCGAGGTCATAGACCAGCACGTACTTGCCTACTTTGAGTCCCATCTGCGTGTAGGCTATAGCCGCTGCTACTGGTTCCTCCAGCAACTCGATCTCGTCAAACCCTGCCGATTGAGCCGCTTCGCGAATCTTGTCTCGATCCAGCGGACCAAAACTGGCCGGATACGTGATCACGGTGCGAGTGACAGGCCGGTGAAAGAGCCGCTCTTCTGCATCACGCTTAAGTTTGCGTAGGATTTCGGTAGCCACTTCTACCGGCTTGACCGACTTCCCAGGGAGAGCAATGAAAGGGGTCGTGGTTAATTCTCGCTTGATGCTGAGGATGACACGCTCGCGCTCCTCCTCGTAGTCCAGCATCTCCAGCGCGGGGTTACCAATGAGAGTTTCATCTTTGCCAAAATAGACGACCGAAGGAGTTTGTAGCTCTCCCTCGGCATTCATAATGATTTCTGCCTGATTGGTTTTGGGATTGTACCAGGCCATCTTACTGTTGGTGGTACCGAAGTCGATGCCAATGATTGGTGATGGCGAGTCCACGAAGCTTTCCTCACTCGTTCTGTGTCTATAGATCAGCTCACAAGTCTTCACCTGAAAACATCGCTAACGACTGCTCTAAAATCTGGAGGACAGACACAACATCCTTGATCAATTGTGAGATGGTATCCCAGTTGGACAACTGGTGCTGCATGTGCTCAGACCTGGCTTGACGCTCTCGTTCATCCAGCCTGGCTTGTTCTGACAGGCGATCGATTTCTACTTGTGCTTCCGCCGACTTGCGGGCAGCGACCTTTTGAATATGCTCAGAGATGGCCCGCACTTGAGAGTCGAAGAATCCATCGATGTGGTTCAGGTAGCCATATCTCAAATCTACGCCCAGAAATTGTTGGCGGATAGATTGCAGCTCATCATCCAGGTGCTGATGTAGTACTTGCCTGGCGTTTTCCAGCCGCATGTCAGCACGGATGCTCCATGAACGTAATACAGCCCAGCCTAGTGCTGCCAGATTGGCTATGGTACTCGGAAGAAAGATGCCTACCAGTGCCCAAACCCATCTTGCTTCCTCGTTAGCTTGCTGTATAACGCCCGACCAGCCCCCTTTGATTTGCAAGTTTCGTGCATGCCTGACTAATACGTCCGTCGAGCTTGTATCTTCTGGGAAACTGAGGGAATTGGCAGCAGCCATAAACTGGCCAAGTAACTTGCTCCATTGATTGAAGACTTGCTGGCGGATTTGACGCCACTTGTCAAGAAATGCTCCAATCACCTGCTCTTCCATCACGCTGCTGTATTGCTTCGCCTCTTCAAACGATTTTAATGAGTTGATTCTGGCTCGTTGAGCCATTTCAATTTCACCGCCTTGCTGCAGTTCCTGGAGAAAGTTCTGTTTGCCGGCCAGTGCTACCCTGCGGATTTCCTGTATCAACTCGTCTTGTTTCTGGCCGTACTTGCCCCACTCCTTATCGAACTCCTGCTTGCGCTGAGCAATGCGTCGCTGGATTTCAGCACGCTTCTGCTCAGACTCTTCAGTAACAGCTGCCAGGCGTCCGGCCAGCGTCTTGCGAGCAAGCACATAGTAATCTTCAGCGGCACGAATAGCGATAGCGGCACGGTCCCAACCGGCTACACGAAACAAGAATACCTGCAAGACAGCCGCTAGTTGACTATAGCGGCTGACTCTCAGATAATCGTCGCCATCTTCAGCCTGCGTGGCCTTGAGCAGATTGGTGCTGGAAATTGGCCTGACGAGGGTATCCGTCAGGCGATTTCCGAAGCGTTCTTGCAGGATCTCTTGATTACGACGCAACAATGCCTGCCAGTTTTCACGGCGCTGCAGGTCAATCTTCGTCTGGATGAACAGGATATGAGGAGTTTTGCTCAGTATTTTGTCAATGAAGCCTAGTTCTGGCTGGATGATAGGCTGGCTGGAATCCAGCATGAAAATAACCGCATCGGCAAACGGCACAAAACGCTGCGTGATCTGGGCGTGAGCAGAGTAGAGCGAACCCAGGCCGGGTGTATCCAGTAGGCTCACCCCCTCAGGAAGGAAATGAGCAGGCAAATCCACTTCGATCCAGCGGATAATCTGGTTGAGGTTTGGCAACCCCCTGACATCAGCCATTGTCTGAGAGCCATAACGGGGTAAATCGGCAAGTGTAATCTCCCGCTGCGATTCGTCTTCAAAACGGATGCGGTATGCTTCGTTTGCAGCCCGCCGGATACGGAAAACCTGGCAGGTAGCAACATCTACATCGGTCGGGAGAATTTCACGACCAATCAAGGCGTTGACAAACGTGCTTTTACCACGCTTGGCTTCGCCGACTACAAGCACCTGGTAGTCGTTGGCTTTGAGCTTGCCACGGTAGTCTTCGAGAACGGTAGGCGGAGAAGGCAGTTGAAATGCTTTGGCCTTCTCAGCCAGACCTTCAAGTACAGCTATCGTCCCCTGGCGCACAGCTTCAATCCGATTCTGTACGGTATTTCCGTAACTCATTCTTCTCTCCTCAACTGATTGGTTCGTGAATGATCGCTCCCCAACTGCAACAACTTATGCTAGAACACTTTTTCATTCAGTTTCTTCAGCTAATCGCACACGAGCACGACGCAGCACATGAGGCCCTACAACAAAACCTGGACTAAGTGTCTCTGCAATGACCGTACCTGCTGCAACCCTGCTCACAGCAGGGTAGGGTTGATGACGACGTTCATCAAAAGCTGAGTCACCTGAGATGATCGTAACACCACAACGCTCCAAAATTTCCTCAAGCTGCGAGCAGACATAGCCTGCTAGCTCTTGTCGACGAGGATCCATATTAGCACTCTTTCTATCCAGTTCATCAAATAAGGTCACACATTCCTGGGTCAATTTGATCCAGGCTTTATTGTTCAATAGGTCATCTCCTATGAAATCATCTCCTATTAGAGAGTCGCCTTGCGACTCCGACTCTCGTGCCTCTCTCAGCTGCTCCTGAGCAGCCATTAGTTGTTCCTGTGTCTCTACTTGCTGCTGTGTAGTTACCTCTAACTGCTCTCGGATATCTTCTTGTTTGTGGAGTGTTTGTGTAGATAGTCTTCGAGGCTGCATGCGCGATCGGAGTAGCTGTAGTCCTCCTGTAAGTACAAAGACCACAATGACGATGACGATCAATATCGGAATGAAGATGAGCTTTTGGGATTGCAAGAGAACATAAGAGAACATGCTATATCCCTTTCATCTACAATTGGAGTCGGAGCATTCTTTATCAGTATATTACCATAGTAGTAGAAATATATAAATACCCTCCAAATAAGTTCACTTGCTAAAGTATCAATATGCCTCCAAGCAACGTGAGAAGGAGCTAGAGACTTATTTGTAACAACATTAGTAATCACTATCGCTATATCCTTCATTGGCAATTTCATTTCCACGAAGGAAACTTATAGGTGTAAGTAAGCTACCTTCTATGGCTCCAGGCCCCGGTTTATTGCACTGTTGAGTAATACAGGGCTACCGGTACTTTGTGGGCCCGGAAAATACCCTATCCTTGCTCATTTTCTGATGGCCGATTACATCTGAATTTATGATACCAACGTAAATACAAACTGTTTGCTGTCAATCGAGCAAAAGTCGCAAGTCCACAAAGTACCGATAGTTTGGCTTTTCCGTCATCAAGATAGACACGAGGAGTATAGAACATACTTCTCCTGCTCAGCATCAGAGAAAAAGCGAGCCCCCATCCGCTTCTTACTTTGTTTGAGAAAGTATTGAAATCTTTCTAAGAGAGCCTCGACAGTTTGCCGTCAAAAATAGTGGTCGTGAGTTGAACGATGGTTTTGGCGAGATGAAAATCCTCGACAACACCAATCCTGTACGCTATAATAAGCACGTTATGAACGCATATTGTATGAAAGGTTTCGTAGTATGAGCATAGGGCAGATCTGAGCGGAGCCCATCTTGGGTCTACTGCTTGAGCGCGTGTTCCGCTTCTCGTCTCGGGACGTAGACGTCGCGTGCTGCCTGCCAGTCACAACGCCTTTTCAAGATCGGGCTTCGCATCGAGTCGCATGAGCCAATTAGCTGGCTATGCGGCTTTTTTGTGCCTGTTGTTTGCCTTGCATCTTGAAAGGAACCCGTGATGTCATCTTCTTTCCGTCAAAGTATCTACTATGCCCAGCACTTTCTGAAGGACCCGTACCTTGTTGCTTCGCTGCTCGATAGATGTAGCATGAGTCATGACGACATTGTGTATGAAATAGGCCCCGGCAAGGGCATTATCACCGAGCAGCTTGCCCTGCGCTGCAAACAGGTGGTAGCTATTGAGAAAGATTCGCGCCTGTTAGCTCTGCTACTTCAGCAATTCGTGGATAGGCCCAATGTGACGATCCACGAAGGCGATTTCCTGCACTATCCCCTGCCTCGTAAGCCGTACAAAGTGTTTGCCAATATTCCCTTCAATATCACCACGGCTATCTTGAACAGGCTCACGACAGCGCAATATCCACCGGAGGACGCTTATCTGACTATGCAGAAGGAAGCAGCCGACAAGTTTCTTGGGAAGCCGCACGAATCACTTTACGCAGTACTGCTGAAGCCCTGGTTTGAGGTGGAGTTGGTGCATCGTTTCCGGCGCAGGGATTTCGTGCCCGAGCCAGGAGTTGATGTAGTGATGCTTCGGCTGCGCAAAAGAGGGCCACCCCTGGTGAACCGTGCGGATAGGCAGTGTTTCCGCGACTTCGTCGTGTATAGTTTTACCACGTGGCGTCCGACGCTGGGCGATATTCTCAAAGGCATTTTAACCGGACAACAACTCAAGCATGTGAGAAGAGCACTGAGCATTGATCTTGATGCAACACCAACATCATTAACGTTCGAGCAGTGGCTGAACGTATTCGAGTACTTCAAAAACGTTGGGAATGAGCAGGCAAGGCACACGATAGAGGGGAGTGAGAAGCGTCTTAGACAGCAACAAAAAAGATTACAGAAGGTACATAGAACACGAATAGACTGGCGAAAAATGGAGTGATATACTATTCGCAACAACGTCAATACAACCACCGGCCCATACCAGGAAGCAGGAACAGGCATGCTCAATACGGCCTCTGTGAACGCAGTCAACGGCTCGCAGTTCTCACAGCGCTTTGTCAAACCCCTTTACGATTCGTACTGTTTCTCCAACATCCCGCAGACCATCGAGTTTCTTCTTACAGGTGAAGGAGAAAGTGGCTTACCGCTCGACGTCCTTGGTAAATTGCCGCGCAAATATGATAAAGTTATCCTGTTTTTTGTCGATGCTTTCGGCTGGCACTTTTTTGAGCGCTACGCGGAAAAATACGAGTTCCTCAAGACCATGCTCAATGCCGGGGTTGTTTCAAAAATGACTTCGCAATTCCCCTCGACGACCGCCGCTCATACCACGTGTATTCATACTGGCTTGGACGTTGGCCAAAGTGGTGTCTATGAATGGTATTACTATGAACCCCTGGTTGATGATATTATCTCGCCTCTGCTCTTTTCTTACGCCAGGGATAGATTTGAGCGAGATACATTGAAACAATCTTCTGTACCTGCCTCGGCATTTTATCCCAGGTATACGTTCTACCAGACGCTCAAAACCAAAGGAGTTGTATCATACGTCTTCCAGCACCAGGCCTATACACCCTCCACTTTCTCAGAGGCTATATTTCGGGGAGCATCGGTTGTCCCATTTAAGTCAATTACTGACGCTCTCACCGTGCTTGCAGAAACTGTCGTAGCGCAAAAAGCGCCTCCCTACTACTACTTCCTATACTTCGACCGTATAGATAGCGCCTGTCACTTTTATGGGCCAAACACACAGGAGTTTGAGAAGGAGGTAGAGGGTTTCTTGACGCTGGTGGATCAGCTCTTTTACAAAAAGCTTCACGGCAAAGTCAAAGATACCCTGTTCATCATGACGGCCGATCATGGACAGGTTGCGGTTGATCCCTTGCCGGGAGGGCGGAGGTATACAAAACAGCAGATTTAATGGCGCAACACTTTTTCGGCCTGCAAGAGCCATCGCCAGAGTTTTTAAGCAGGGTGGGAAATGTAGTTATTTTACCCTATGAGAATGAAACCGTCTGGTGGTATGAAGAGGGCAGATTTGTTATGCGTTTTCTAGGCCATCACGGAGGTTTAACACCCGGTGAGGTGGAGATTCCCCTTATGGTGTTACCTATCTAGTTTTTCCCAGGATACTGAACATGACCTTATCAGCCCCTGAGACTCAACCGGATGCTCCTGGGAAGAGTGGCCTGCGCGGTCACCCTGTTCACCTCGCACGTATCACTCTCGCAGTCTGCCTCATCTTCTGGGTCTTTGTCTTTAGTGACAGTGGGTGGGGCCCATTGTTGGTACCGCTCTCCACTCAGTTGCATATCTCTCTCACGACCACAGGGCTGTTGTATGTCATCTGGTCTACTGGCTATCTTCCTGGCGCTCTCGTTGGCGGAGCCATGCTTGATCGCTACGGACCCCGGCGCGTTCTCCTGGGTGCAGCTTTGATCGTCCTGTGTGGCATGCTTTGTATCTACCTGGGCTTGTTGCTACCACAGCTTGTTCCGCTTGGTGCATTGCTGGTTATTGCGGGTCTCGCAGGAATTGGCGGAGGGGTGATTGATGCCTCCACCAACGGAGTCATCAGTGCCGCCTTCGCAAACAAGCGCGGCATGGCGCTCAACCTGTTCAACCTGCTCTATCCCTTAGGTGGAGTCGTGGTCGTATTAATCGATGCTGAACTATTGAGACTTTTCCATAATGATCCGCGCCCCCCGTTTCTCTTCACGATCTGTTTCATTACTGTAGCAATCTTTTCATTACCAGGGGTACCGGCAACCTATAGAATTAGCCCCCAGGAGAGCAACGCCAGCAGCAGTAACGACAAGCCAGTACCCCGCTCATCTTCGCTCGTTGGCATATTAGTTCCAGTGATCGTAGTGATGATGCTTACATCGGGGATCAGTTCAAGTGTGCGAGCGTGGACGCCAGCCTATCTCCATGTTGCATTCGCACAGGCGCCTGCCATTGCAGCAGCCCTCAGTAGTATTACGTGGGCGCTATCAACCCTTAGTCGCCTGGGAGCGGCAATATTAATCCTGCGCATTGGTTCCTGGAAATTGGTAATGCTCGGTATCCTGGTAACCCTTGCCGGACTTGTCGCCATGGCACTTAGCCCCAATGCCTTTGTTGCCACCCTGGCTATTGCTATGACCAGTATCGGGCTCTCACCTATCTTCGCTACATGTCTGGCCATCGGTAGTGAGCGAGCGGGCAGGTCGCCTGGCTCGGTAGCGGGTATCCTGTTTTTCGCAAGTGGCATCAGCACCGTCTTCTGCGGCTGGTTTTTCGGTTTCTTGCTGAATACAATAGGACCATTATGGGCAGTTGGTTTCTGTTTTACGTTTGTGATGCTGGGTGGGCTGATGGCTTTGCGTTTACGCCCTGTTTAGGAGGCGAGCCTCTTAAACAGGGCGTAGGAGCCCCGAAAAACGCTTCTTCCCGCCTGCGGCGGCGCGCAGGAGAGAAGAAGGTTGGGGCACAGCCCCAAGCCCCAGGTTAAGGGCTGCCGCCCTTAACAATCCCGCTTTTTACTCGTAGCGCAAAACCTCGAGGGGGCGCACGCGGGTAGAACCCCAGGCAACGAGGGCCGATGTAAGCATTGACAGCAAGGCGATACCGGCAATCAAGCCGATAGCGATGTACCAGCTCACACCAAAGCCAGTCTTGAAGACGAATTGGCCCAGGAGACTTGTGGCAAACGTTACCAGCAACATGGCCAGCAGTGCACCAGTTCCTCCAACGATGCCGTTCTCGATGAGCACCTCGCCCAGAATGGTGCGGCTGGTGTAGCCGACTGACTTGAGAATGCCCAATTCACGCCGCCGCTCCAACATTGCCAGGGCCACCGCATTGGCAATGATGATGACTCCTGCTAACAGCGACAACGAGGCAATTGTGGTAAGAACCAGCAATATATCACCGATAAACGTGTTGATGAAATCACCGATATTGGCAAAATTGAACACCGAAGCATTGGGAGCAATGTTACCTATGACTTGCAAGGCCTTGCCAACTTTAGCAGGATCGATCTTCATATAGAAGATGGTTGTCGCCTGGCCGGGTGGCGTCAAGGACGCTACAGTCTCGCGTGTTGTCAGAATAGGCCCAAAGTGGAGACTCAATGCCGATGCCTGGTACGTTCCGACAACCGTGACGGTTTTAATGGTTTTCCCGTCTATGCTTGCCAGGGTAATCGTACTGCCTACATGGATGTGTCCTTTAAGCGGTGCAAGCTTCACAAGGGTTGCATTAATCAGCACATTATTCTTTCCGGCATCGCTGGCATTCAAATTGCGCCCGGTGAATGTCACGTTCTGTGTATCCGGGAGTTGGTTGTGCGCTACATCATATCCCTCAAGACCACCGAGGTAGAACAGGGTACCGCCTTTCCCTAAGTCATTAGGTCCACCTTGATCATTTTTCGGCAGCAGGCCGGTGAAAGGTATACCATCGATAGCTACTGGAACATCCGCTGCATACGTTCGACCAGCAGTATGATCGGCAGAGAGACCTGGAATCGTCCCCAGGTTTGCTTGCAGTTTTGTTGCATCATCGCCTCTAGCGATGGTGACCAGGTTGAAGGTGAGATTCTTGGCAATGGCTGCATTGATGTTGTCACGTAGATCTTGCCCTAATACCAGGATCAAGCCAATCGTAAAAACACCTACGAACAGGGCCAGTAATGTGGTTGTAGTGCGCGCTCGCTGCCGCCCAAGATTGCGCAGGGCCATCTTCGTATTCGATTTCCACGAGCGTGGTAGCAACACGATGACAATGCCCATTAACGATACGACGAACAACAGGCCACCAAAGGTCGGAAAGAAGTAGTAGAGCAGCACCGACACGGCTATACCAGCGATAACCAGCGCCAGGTAGCCAAAGCTGAAACGCTCGGGAACGGGCAAGACGCTGATCACAAGGACGACCAGGCCGAAGAGGAGACTCAACAGCGCCAGGAAGATGAACGCTCCATAGACTGCACCGATACCCAGGACAACGTCATTGAGGATGACAATGGCCAGGGCGCAGAACAGCAATGAAAGGAGCAGCAGCAGGCCAATGGTCAATAAGATGCTTCCCACGCGATTACCTCCTGGTAATTCGCGAATGACATTCAAAGGCCGGATGTTGGCTGC
>WNGJ01010693.1_pt1 | contig 19262 bp, 19 predicted proteins | sample 5400611 | NCBI WGS metagenome assembly WNGJ01 (sample SAMN13153375, study PRJNA577476) | soil metagenome | isolation source: 40 cm soil or saprolite under Garry oak tree replicate 1 | place: USA:California | collected 2016-06-15 | reverse complement strand
ACGATTCCGCGCAAGCGCCTGGGCGAAGTGCTGAAGGCGATCGCCGCGATGGAGTCGAAGTACGGCCTGCGCTGTCCGAACGTGTTTCACGCGGGCGACGGCAACCTGCATCCGCTGGTGCTGTACGACGCCAGCGACCCGGATTCGCTGGCCCGTGCGGAGGCGTTCGGCGCCGAGATCCTGGAGCTGTGCGTGCGCGTCGGGGGCACCGTCACCGGCGAGCACGGAGTCGGCGTCGAAAAGCTCGACACGATGTGCGCCCAGTTCGATGCCGCCACGATGCAGGCCTTTTTCGGGGTGAGGAAGGCGTTCGATCCGGCCGGGATCCTGAACCCGGGCAAGGCGATCCCGACGCTGCCGCGCTGCGCCGAGTACGGCCGGATGCATGTGCGCGCGGGCGAGCAGCGGTTCGCCGACCTGCCGCGCTTCTGAGGCTGAAGCCGTGGAGCAGGCGCTTGCCGAGCTGACCGAGCGCGTGCGCGCGGCGCGCGCGGCGCGCACCCCGCTGCACGTACGTGCCGGTGGCACCAAGGACTTCTACGGCGCGCCGGCGCGCGGCGAGCCGCTCGATCCGCGCCCGTACCGCGGCATCGTCAGCTACGAGCCCACCGAGCTGGTGGTGACGGCCCGCTGCGGCACCGCGCTGGCCGAGCTCGAAGCGGAACTGGACGCGCACGGCCAGATGCTGCCGTTCGAGCCGCCCCACTTCGGAAGCGGCGCCACCGTGGGCGGCTGCGTGGCGGCCGGGCTTTCCGGCCCGCGCCGCGCAACGGCCGGTGCCGTGCGCGATTTCGTGCTGGGCGCGGTGCTGCTGGACGGCAGCGCGCAGGTGCTGCGCTTTGGCGGCACCGTGATGAAGAATGTGGCGGGCTACGACGTCGCCCGGCTGCTGGCGGGCTCGATGGGCACGCTCGGGGTGATCCTGCAGGCCTCGATCAAGGTGCTGCCCGTGCCGGTACAGGAGCTGACGCTGCAGCTTGAAATGGACGAACCCGGGGCGCTGGCCCGGATGAATGCCTGGGCAGCGCAACCGATGCCGATCTCGGCAACCTGCTGGTACGGGGGGCGCCAGGCGGTGCGGCTTTCGGGTTCGGGCGCCGCGGTGCGCGCGGCGCGCGAACGGATCGGCGGGGAGCCGCTCGAAGCCGAGGCGGCGGCGCAGCTGTGGAGCGGCGTGAGGGAACAGACCGCGCCGTTCTTCCAGGGTCCGGCGCCGCTGTGGAGATTCAGCGTACCGTCGACGGCGCCGGCGCTGAAGGCAGCGGGCGAGCGGCTGATCGAATGGGGAGGCGCGCTGCGCTGGCTGCGCAGCTCGGAGCCGGCCGCCGCGTTGCGCGAGCGCGCCGCCGCGGTGGGCGGCCACGCGACGCTTTTTCGGGGGGGCGAGCCGAGCGCCGCCGCGTTCACGCCGCTTGCGCCCGCGATTGCCACCATCCACCGGCGACTGAAGGCCCAGTTCGACCCGGACTCGATTCTGAACCCCGGACGCATGTTCGAGGACCTGTAGTCTTGCAAACGCAGCTGGCCGACCGTTACCGCAACTCCTCGTTCGGGGAGGAAGCCCAACAGATCGTGGGCAAGTGCGTGCATTGCGGCTTCTGCAACGCCACCTGCCCGACCTACCAGCTGCTGGGCGACGAACTGGACGGGCCGCGCGGCCGCATTTACCTGATCAAGCAGGTGCTGGAAGGCAAGATCGCGACCGAGCGCACGCAGCTGCATCTGGACCGGTGCCTGACGTGCCGCAACTGCGAAACCACCTGTCCGTCGGGCGTGCAGTTCGGTCGACTGGTCGATATCGGCCGCCACCTGGTCGAGCAGCAGGTTGCGCGGCGGCCGGCCGACCGTACGCTGCGGGCTACCTTGCGCGAGGGGCTGACCGGCTCGTGGTTCGCACCGACGCTGAAGCTGGGCCAGGCGTTTCGCAACTGGCTGCCGCAGCCGATCCGCAACTCGGTGCCGCAGCCGCTCGATGCGGGCCCCTGGCCGATGCGTAGGCGCGAGCGGCGAATGTTGCTGATGACCGGATGCGTGCAGCCGGCGCTTCGGCCCACGATCGATTCGGCCACCGCCCGCGTGTTCGACGCCGCCGGCATCGAGATCAGAGTCGCTCCCGCCCGCGCGTGCTGCGGGGCGATCCGGCACCACCTGGCCGACGCGCAGGGCGCGCTGCGCGAGGCCCGCGCCAACATCGACGCCTGGTGGCCCGCGATCGAATCGGGCGAATGCGAGGCGCTGGTCGTGAACGCGAGCGGCTGCGCCGCGATGGTGCTCGAATACGGATACCTGCTGCGCGAGGACCCGCTCTACGCCGAGCGCGCCCGCAAGCTGTCCGAGCGCACGCGCGACGTCTCGCAGGTGCTGGCCGGGTGTGCGCCCGAACTTCGCGAGCAGGTGAAGCCCGCCGGAGCCGCCCAGCGCGTCGCCTTTCATCCGCCCTGCACGCTGCAGAACGCGCTGAAGCTCGCCGGAGCGACCGAGCAGCTACTGACCTCGTTCGGCGCCAGTCTGGTTCCTTTCGAGGAAACGCACCTGTGCTGCGGTTCGGCGGGCACCTACTCGGTGCTGCAACCGCAGCTGGCGCGCACGCTGCGCGAGCGCAAACTCGAGCGCATCGGCGCGGCAAAGCCCGACGTGATCCTGTCGTCGAACATCGGCTGCATCCAGCACCTGCAGGGTGGAACTGCGGTGCCGGTGATGCACTGGATCGAGTGGCTGGACGGCCAGCTGCAAGTCCGATGAGAAACTGCCGAGCGGGCCGTTTCAGCGCGACGGAAACGAGCGCTGCGCCAGCGCCAGCGTCCACGACAGCGTCAGCATCTGAAGCACGATGCCGGCCACGTCCGACAGCGGAGCCAGTTCCGCGCCCTGGGTCCGCAGCCAGATCAGCACGCTATCGGCCAGGGCGGTAAAACCGGTCACCGCCAGCACCCAGCGCCAGTTCACCCAGCAAGCGAGCAGGTTGGCCGCCATGGAGCGGGAGCCCGACCAGCGATACAGCGCCCACACGGGCGCCACGAACGTGAACGGCATGCTGAGCAGGTAGTCGGCAGTGCGCAGACTGAGCTCCATCGCCGGCGACGGATGGCCCTCCGGACGATACCGCTCGATCAGGAACTGCGAGGTTTCGTTCACGCCCCACACGCCGCATAGCAGCAGCACCGAGATCAGGATCGGCAGCAGGCCCGACAGCATCAGCAGGACGAGCTTGTCGCGCCCGAAGCGCACCACCACGGCCAGATGTTTGAAGTCGGGCGGCTCCGACCGGGATGCGGCATCCAGCGCGGATGTATAGGCGGTGAATGCAACGGCCGCCGCGATGTCGCTCAAGAACGGTCCCAGCGTCTGCACGAGCGCCACGGCCACGATCGGAATCCACAGCAGCAGGAACATTCCGGTCAGGCGCAGCGGGGCCGCGCGAAACGGGCCCACCGATGCGGCGAGCAGCTGCCCCGCTTCGCGGAAGGCGACCCGGCGCAGCGGGAATCGCCAGCCCAGCGAGGACTCCGGATCCATCGGAGCGCCGTTGTCGATCCGATCCATCGCTCTCAGATTCCTCCCGTCGGGTGCCGGCGGACTACTCGATCGCCTTCACGATGTCTTCGACGACCTTCTTGGCGTCGCCGAACACCATCATCGTCTTATCCATGTAAAAGAGCTCGTTATCGAGCCCGGCATAGCCGGATGCCATCGAGCGCTTGTTCACGATCACCTGGCGCGCCTTGTACGCCTCCAGGATCGGCATTCCGGCGATCGGCGACTTCGGGTCCTTGGCGGCCGGGTTCACCACGTCGTTGGCACCGAGTATCAGGGCCACGTCGGTCTCGGCGAACTCCGAGTTGATGCCTTCCATCTCGAATACCTGGTCGTACGGCACCTCGGCCTCGGCCAGCAGCACGTTCATATGACCCGGCATCCGGCCGGCCACCGGGTGGATCGCGTAGCGCACCTGCACGCCCTTCTTCAACAGCTTGTCGGACAACTCCTTCAGCGGGTGCTGCGCGCGCGCCACCGCCAATCCGTAGCCCGGAACGATGATCACCGACTCGGCGTTGCCCAGCAGGAAGGCGGCGTCCTCCGCCGCGCCGGACTTCACGCTGCGTTGCGCGGCGCCGGCCACGGCGCCGGCAGCCACTTCGCCCCCGAACCCTCCCAGGATCACGTTGAAGAACGAGCGGTTCATCGCCCGGCACATGATGTAGGACAGGATCGCGCCACTGGAGCCGACCAGGCTTCCCGCGATGATCAGCATCGGATTGTTCAGCGAAAACCCGATCCCGGCCGCCGCCCAGCCCGAGTAGCTGTTCAGCATCGAGACCACCACCGGCATGTCGGCACCACCGATCGGGATGATGATCAGCACGCCGAGCACGAACGCAGTGGCCAGCATCACGATGAACGGCGTCCAGGATTGCGAAGCCACAAACAGCAGGCCCGCGGCGATCATCAACAGGCCCAGCGCCGCGTTCAGCGGATGCTGGCCCTTGAACACGACGGGTGCGCCCTGGAACAGGCGGAACTTGTAGCGGCCCGCCAGTTTGCCGAACGCGATCACGCTGCCGGAAAACGTGATCGCGCCCACGAACGAGCCGATGAACAGCTCGAACCGGTTGCCGGTCGGAATCGGCGCGCCCGCCTCGACGATACCGAACGCCGCCGGCTCGGCCACTGCCGCGATCGCGATGAACACCGCCGCCAACCCGATCATCGAGTGCATGAAGGCGACCATCTCGGGCATCTTGGTCATCGGCACCCGGCGCGCGATCGTGGTTCCCACGGAGCCACCCACCACCAGGCCGAGCAACACCCAGGCCAGCCCCACGCCGCCGGTTTCCGGGTGGATTTTCATCACCAGGGCTACGGTGGTGACACAGGCGATCGCCATGCCCACCATCCCGAACGCGTTGCCGATCCGCGAGGTGGCCGGATGCGACAGCCCTTTCAGCGCCTGGATGAAGCACACCGAGGCGACCAGGTACAGCAGCACCACCAGGCTCAAACTGAAATTCATCGATTGCTCCCCTGATCCGGGCCGCTACTTCCGGGCGCTGCCGTCGCCCGCCTTGGGCTCTTTTTTCTTGAACATCTCCAGCATCCGCTGCGTGACCAGGAAGCCTCCAAACACGTTGACCGCCGCCAGCGCCACCGCCAGCACCCCCATCGTCCGGCCGAGCGCGGTTTCGGTCAGCGCCGCCGCCAGCATCGCGCCCACGATGATGATCGCGGAGATCGCATTGGTAACCGACATCAGCGGGGTGTGCAGCGCGGGCGTGACGTTCCACACCACGTGGTAGCCGACGTAGATCGCCAGCACGAAGATGATCAGGTGATTCACTAGTTCCATGGCAGGCTCCGGTTCCGGGTCCGGTTGGTCAGGACTTGCGCACGATTTCGCCGTTGTGGCACATCAGGCAGGCGGCCACGATGTCGTCGTCGCGATTCAGCACGAAACCGCCCTCCTTGTCGAACAGCAGCTTCAGGAAATCCAGAATATTGCGTGCGTAAAGCGCCGAGCTGTCGGCAGCCGCCAGCGCCGGCAGGTTGGTCAGTCCGATGATCTGGACGTTGTGGCGCGCGACGGTCGAACCGGGTTCGGTCAGCTCGCAGTTGCCGCCCTGCTCGGCCGCCATGTCGACGATCACCGAGCCCGGCTTCATCGCGCGCACCATGTCCTCGGTCACCAGTCGAGGCGCCGGCCGGCCGGGGATCAGGGCGGTCGTGATCACGATGTCGGCCTGCGCGATCCGCTTGGCCACTTCGGCCTTCTGCCGCTGCAGCCACGCGGGCGGCATCGGGCGTGCATAGCCGCCCACGCCCTTGGCGATCTCGCGCTCCTCGTCGGTTTCGAACGGCACGTCGATGAACTTGGCGCCCAGCGATTCGATCTGCTCTTTCACCGCGGGCCGCACGTCGGAGGCCTCGATCACCGCACCCAGGCGCTTGCTGGTGGCGATCGCTTGCAGCCCCGCCACGCCCGCTCCCAGGATCACCACGCGCGCCGCCTTGATCGTGCCGGCCGCGGTCATCATCATCGGCATCAGTCGCTGGTAGGCGTTGGCCGCCAGCAGCACCGCCTTGTAGCCGGCGATGTTGGCCTGCGAGGACAGCACGTCCATGCTTTGCGCACGCGTGGTGCGCGGGGCCGCCTCCAGCGCGAAGGCGGTCAGCCCGGCCGCGTTCATCGCCGCGATACCCTCGGCATTGAACGGCTCCAGCATTCCCACCAGCACCGCGCCGCGCGACATCGAGGCGAGTTCGCCGCCCGAAGGGCGCCGCACACGAAGCACCATGGCGGCGCCCAGCGCCTCCTTCGGCGAGACGATGGCCGCGCCGGCCGCGACGTAGGCCTCGTCCGGCTGGCTCGATGCCAATCCGGCGCCGGTCTGCACCAGCAGCGCATGCTTCTGGGCGACCAGCTTCTTGACCGTTTCGGGTGTGCCGGCAACACGAGTTTCTCCCGGCCCGGTCTCGGCCGGAATACCGATTCGCATCAGGGGCTCCTCAGGGATTCTTGTCGACGTCGGCCGTGCGGCCTCGACCGGTAGAATTTAACATTCTCGCACCGAGGCAAGAATGTCCCGCGTTTGGAAACCGTCCGTCACCGTGGCTGCCGTCGTGGAGCGCGATGGCCGCTTCCTGCTGGTCGAAGAACGCACCGAGGACGGGTTGCGAATCAATCAGCCGGCCGGACACCTGGAGCCCGGTGAAACACTGCAGCAGGCGGTGATGCGCGAGGCGCTGGAAGAAACCGCGCATCCGTTCACGCCGACCGCGCTGCTCGGCATTTACCTGTGGCGCAGGCCAGGGCCGGCCGACGCGACCACGTACCTGCGATTCGCCTTCACCGGCGAGCTGCAGGAGCGCATCGCGGGAAGGCCGCTGGACCGCGTGATCGTGCAAACCGTGTGGCTCTCGCGGCAGGAGCTCGCGCAGCGCAGTGGCGAGTGGCGCAGCCCGCTGGTTGCGCGCTGCATCGACGATTACCTGAGCGGGCAGCGCTACCCGCTCGATGTGCTGTATGCCCACCCGGCCGCGTTCGCGCCGGCCACTGGATACGCTTAGGTCCGCAAAGATCTGAACATGAAATCGGAGCGCCGCATCGTCGTCGGGATGTCGGGCGGAGTCGACTCGTCGGTCGCCGCCTGGCTGCTGAAGCAGCAGGGCTACGAAGTCATCGGGCTTTTCATGAAGAACTGGGAGGACGATGACGACGACGAGTACTGCTCGTCGCGCCAGGACTGGCTCGATGCCGCCAGCGTGGCCGACCGGATCGGAATCGACATCGAGGCGGTGAACTTCGCCGCAGAGTACCGCGAGCGGGTGTTCGCCGAGTTCCTGCGCGAGTACTCGGCCGGACGTACGCCAAATCCGGACGTGCTGTGCAACGCCGAGATCAAGTTCAAGGCGTTCCTCGATCATGCGCTGGCACTCGGCGCGCACCGGATCGCGACGGGCCATTACGCACGCATTCGCACGGCTGACGGGAGTCACCGGTTGCTGCGCGCGGTCGACGGCACCAAGGATCAGAGCTATTTCCTGCATCGCCTGACCCAGGCGCAGCTTGCGCGCACGCTCTTTCCGCTGGGCGAGCTGCGCAAGACCGAGGTGCGCGAGCTGGCGCGCCGGATCGGACTTGCCAACGCGGCCAAGCGGGACTCCACCGGCATCTGCTTCATCGGCGAGCGCCCGTTCCGCGCCTTCCTCACCCGCTACCTGCCGACCCGTCCAGGCCCGATCCGCGCGCCGGACGGCCGCGTGCTGGGCGAACACGTGGGCCTGAGCTTTTACACGCTCGGGCAGCGCAAGGGCATCGGCGTCGGAGGACGGCAGGACGGCAGCGGGCAGCCCTGGTTCGTCGCGCGCAAGGATCTGTCCGACAACACGCTGTGGGTCGTGCAGGGCCATGACCACCCCTGGCTGCTGACCGACCGGCTCGTTGCCACCTCGGCGGCGTGGGTCGCAGCCGCGCCCGAGGCGGGCCGGCACCTGTCGGCGAAGACGCGTTACCGGCAGGCCGATGCAGCGTGCACCGTGCTGGACGCGGTCAATGGCCGGATCGAGCTGGGTTTCGAGGAGCCCCAGTGGGCGGTGACGCCCGGGCAATCGGCGGTGTTGTACGAGGGCGAGGTGTGCCTGGGCGGGGCGGTCATCGACGCCGCCGATACGACCTCGGCAATGCACGAACCGGTTCGTCGCGTCGCTTCAGCGGCGCTGATCTGATGAATCTTCGGATCGGCTCGCGCTTTTCCGCGCTGTACATCTGCGCCACGCTGACGCTGGCCGGCTTCGCGATGCTGGCGAGCGGCATGCCGCACGTCGAATGGATCGCCTGGCCGGCGCTGGCCCTGACGCTGCTCGGTGTGCGCGACCTGCTGCAGACGCGCCACTCGATCCGCAGAAACTATCCGATCCTGGGACACCTGCGCTTCTTTTTCGAGTTCATCCGGCCCGAGCTGCGCCAGTACATCGTCGAAAGCGACACCGAGGCGCGACCGTTTTCGCGCAACCAGCGCAGCGTCGTGTACCAGCGCGCCAAGGGGGAGCTGGACAAGGTTCCGTTCGGCACGCAGCTGGACCTGTACGAGGCCGGCAACGAGTGGATCACCCATTCGATGGCGCCGGCGCCGGTCCAGCCGCACGATTTCCGGGTGCCGGTCGGCGGCCCGGCCTGCAGCCTGCCCTACGCGGCTTCGGTGTTCAACATCTCGGCGCTCAGCTTCGGGGCGCTGTCGGCCAACGCGATCCTGGCACTGAACCGCGGAGCGCACGACGGCCGCTTCGCGCACGACACCGGCGAAGGAGGTATCAGTCGCTATCACCGGCAAAACGGCGGAGACCTGATCTGGGAGGTCGGCAGCGGCTATTTCGGCTGCCGCACACCCGAGGGCCGCTTCGATCCGCAGCTTTTCGCCGAGGAGGCGCGCCGGCCGCAGGTCAAGATGGTCGAGATCAAGCTGTCGCAGGGTGCCAAGCCCGGGCACGGCGGCGTGCTGCCGGGGGCCAAGGTGTCGGCCGAAATCGCCAGGGCGCGCGGCGTGCCGGCGCGCGTGGACTGCATTTCACCGGCCGTCCACAGCGAGTTCTCGACGCCGGTCGGCCTGCTCGAATTCGTCGCGCGGCTGCGCGAGCTCTCGGGCGGCAAGCCGGTAGGTTTCAAGCTGTGTGTCGGGCACCCGTGGGAGCTGTTCGCGATCACGAAGGCGATGCTCGCCACCGGCATCACGCCCGATTTCATCGTGATCGACGGCGCCGAGGGCGGCACAGGAGCGGCCCCCGCGGAATTCGTCGACCACGTGGGAATGCCCCTGCAGGAGGGCCTGCTGCTGGTTCACAACACGCTGGTGGGACTTAACCTGCGCGAGCGCATCCGACTCGGCGCCAGCGGCAAAGTGATCACCGCGTTCGACATCGCGCGCACGATGGCGCTCGGCGCCGACTGGTGCAACAGCGCGCGCGGCTTCATGTTCGCGCTCGGATGCGTGCAGGCGCAGCACTGCCACCTGGATACCTGCCCTTCCGGAGTGGCCACGCAGGATCCGACCCGGATGCGCGCGATCGTGGTGCCCGACAAGGCCGAGCGGGTCACGCGCTTTCACCGCAGCACGCTCAAGGCGCTGGCCGAGCTGATCGCCGCCGCCGGGCTCACGCATCCGAATCAGCTGCGACCGCATCACATCGTCCAGCGCGTGTCGCACAACGAGGTGTGGCTGCTGATCAGCTGCGACCGCATCACATCGTCCAGCGCGTGTCGCACAACGAGGTGTGGCTGCTGTCGCACCTGCTGCCGTTCCTGAAGCCGGGCGAGCTGCTCGACCATGCGGCCACCGAGCGCTTCCCGCACAAGGTGTACGAGGTCTGGTGGCCGAGGGCGAGGGCGGAGAGTTTTGCGTTGGGGTGACGCCCACGCGCGGAAGCCGGCGAGCGCCGCCTATCTCAGGGCACCTCGCGAAGCGCGTGGCGCAGAGGCGCCGTCTGCGGACCAAGATCGCGCGTGCGATCGAGAATCCAGTCGCGCAGAGCAGGGTAGTTGTCGTGACCGAGCACCTGCAGTCGGCGAGCGTGCAGCAGGGCCTCATCGATGCGCCCCGCCTTCGCCAACAGGACGACGTATTGGGCGATGACCTCCGGCGCGGGCAATACTCGCAGCACGCGTGCGGCCCGGTCGATCGGGCCGTTTGTATTCTCGTCAGGCGGATGGTTCAGATCGATCATCAAACGATCCGCCTCGGGTTGGAACAATTTGGAATCGGCAACCATTAATACCAAATCCGCGTCCGCCGGAACACGGTTGCGGACATTCTTGGATTCGAGCCACATCGGAGCGCCAGCTTGCGCAATCCAATCGTAATTCGCGCTTAGCGCAAAGCCCACGCCGAGAATCGACAGCCCGGCAACCGGGAGGATGTTCCGTACATCGAGCGTTGCCGAAGCGCTCCGCTCCGGCTCGGCCAGGGCGAACAGCAGCGCGGCCGGGATCGCAAAGTAAAGATGCCAAAGAGGGAACTCGAGCATGCTGTGAATGGCGATCAGCAGCATGACCCCCATCGCCAGCGCCAGCTCCGGGCGTGCTATTCGTGCGCGCAAGTCGCGCACGGCCCAGGTTAGTCCAATGGCACACACCGCCAGCGCAGCGGGCCACCCGAATTCGGCCGCCAGCTGCAGCACGATGTTGTGGCAGTTGGTCGCAGGAACGACGAACGGGCTGGCGCGTGCCACCCAGTACTGCCCAGCGGGAAAGTGGCCGACCCCCAACCCGAGCAGCGGATGCTGCAGGGCAATCTGCCACGCCTGCCACCACAATTCGAGCCGTAACGGCCCCGTGTTCTGACCGAAGCGCGCAAGCGTGTCGACTTCGCCGACAACCGTACGTACTGCTATCAGCCCCACCATGTAGCCAAACAAGAGCGCCGATGCTCCGATCCAACGTAGGCGCGCACTTCCCGGCCGAAGAGCAGTTGGAGCGAACAGAGCAGCAACCGCGATCAGGAGAAACGCCGTCCCCATTCGCGAACCCGTCATGGCGAGGCCGCTCGCGGCAACCAGCAGGCTTGGAACAACGAACCATTGGCGCCGCGCGCGAACTGCCAAGTACACCGTGGACAGTGCTGCCATCGCGATGTACGTGGCGACGTGATTGGCCTGCCCCATATTGCCGAACGGGCGCGTCTGCACCACACCGTCCCGATATACGGCGGCAATCCACATCGGCAGGAACTCGATGTCGAACAATTGCAGCCATTGAACGAACACCGAATACAGACCACCAATCAGGACTGCCCCACAGAAAACATCAGTCAGCTCGCGTGCCCTGCCGGCCTCAACTACGCGCCGGCCGAACACATAAGCGACCAGCATGCTTGCGACATACAGCAGAAAGCGAACTGCCTGCTGGGAATACGCGAGCATGCCAAGCGCTTGCTGCAGAAACGCGATCGCAGAGAGACCCAGCAGCGCGGCAGGCAGCGGCCACCTTACGGTCGCGTCGGCCCCACTCAGCAAGCGGCTGGAAAGCAAAGCAAGCGCCAGGCACCAGGCCGCAACCACCTCGCTATCGAAGGACGGGATCGGAAAGCGATGGACGGTCCAAAGGAACGGAAGGATCGCCAGCAGTGCAACGCCACCCAGGACGCCGGCTAGTCCCAGTGCATTCCAGTTCACCCCCCGAGACCTCGCAACAGGAAGCTCAACGGCCACCATGACTAGCCTTCCGATGACAGCTCATTCTCATCGTCTCACGATTGGGCACTTCCATCCGACCCAGCAGAAACGGTCCGGACATCTGGTCGAGGCGCCGCTCAGGATCACCATGCGCGCGTCGCTCGGGCTGCATCGCTCCTCCGCGCTCCCAGCAAAAACATCGGGCCGCCCTGGGCGGCCCGATGAGCGACTGCACGAGAAAATCTCTAGATGCGGCAGTTCTGTGGAACGTAGCGATCGTTGGTAGCCGCGTTCACGGCGCAAGTCCACGTGATGGGTTGGCCAGCGCTCAAGACAGGCGTCAACGTGATCGTCTGTGCGGACATTGGGCCGGCGCCTGCGGCGTAGGTAATGGTAATAACGCCCGTGGTGGCGGGTACAACACCCGTCACGATTACCGTGCTCGGGCTGACCCACGCGCTGGCAATGCTGGCCATTCCGGTGGCACCGCCCGACGTAAAGGTGTCCTCGACCAGGATCTTGGCCGAGTTCGCGAGGGACAGACCCTCGGTAACCTTCGCACGGACTGTGTAGTCCTGATAGGCCGGAATGGCGATAGCCGCCAGAATCCCGACGATCGCTACCACGATCATCAGTTCAATCAGGGTGAAACCTTGCTGGATCCTGCGCATAAAAGTACCTCTCCTTGGTTAATCAAAGCGACCGAGCGCCGATATTGAGATACTTAGCAGGATCCGTGCCAGCGGAAAAGGCATTGAAAATCCGCCTGTTTCCGCGGTTTCAAGGAGAAAGTGACAAAAACTGTCAGACGCGGCTGACAAAATCCGGCCAGGTGACGTGGTTTTACAGTGAACGGTCCTGAGGTAATTGCAGCAGGACGCGCCGAGCCCTCTTGGCTCGACCACTACTGGCGGCAAATCGGCGGAACGTAGGCGTCGAGCGAAGCCTGGTCGACCAGACAACTCCAGGTGATGGGCTGATCGGCCGCGAGGGCCGGAATGAAAGTAACCGTGTGCCCGTTCATGGCCCCAGCGCCGCTACTAAACGAGACAGTGATGGTCCCCGTGGCCGGATCCGTGCTGATCGATTGCACGTTGCTGCTCGGGTTGGTTAGCGAGGGCGGCAGCGCCGACAGCGGAGTGGTCGGGCTCGAAGACCACGAATCTTCAACCGCCATCTTCGAACCGTTTGACAGCGAGATGCCCTCCGTCACCTTGGCCCGGACGGTATAGGCCTCGTACGAAGGAATCGCGATCGCCGCCAGAATGCCCACGATTGCAACGACGATCATCAGCTCGATCAGGGTAAATCCGCGAACCTGCTTTGCCGCTCTCATGTCAGTCACCCGCATCCCGCAAAAAGTCAATGGGCCCCACCCAATGTGGTATTCGATACAAGAGTCATGCCACCTAATGGACGGAACTAGCTAGCCAATTAACGTCATTGTTCGATCAGAACGCTATCCATTGTTGTCATCACTATATGGTTTGTACCGCATTTTGGTCAACTTAGACGGGCGGGTGAATTCCCTCCCTTTCTTTGGGTAGGGGCGGCGTCAAGCCGGGGAGAAAGGGGCAGGGTCGCGGTGAAGTTCACGAAAAAAAGTGCCCGCCGTCGCCGGCGGGCACATCGCGACCCAAAGTGAGCGCGGGGGAATACGTTTAGCTGTGGCAGGTCGGCGGCAGGTAACGGTAGATGTCGGTGACACCACCAGGGCCCGGACCGGAGCCGGTGACGCATATCCAGGTGACTGGGGCGCCGTCGGCCAAGGTCGGAACGAGCGCAATAGTTTGACCGCTCATCGGCCCGGCCGCGGCGTCGTACTTAACCGTGACAATCCCCGTGTCATTCGCGACTGCGACACTCTGTACGATTGGGGTCGCCGGGCTCACCCAATTGGCAGCTACGAAGGCCATTTCCGTCGTCCCTCCGGTCGTGAATGTCTCTTCCACCAGGACTTTGGCCGAGCCCGCCAGCGAGAGTCCCTCGGTGACCTTCGCCTTAACCGTGTAGTCCTGGTACGCGGGGATCGCGATGGCCGCCAGAATGCCGACGATCGAAACGACGATCATCAGCTCGATCAGGGTAAATCCGCGAACTCGCTTTCCCATGTCTGTCACTCGCATCCCGTAAGGAGTTAATGAACCCACCCTAATCTGGTACTCGATACAACGCGGTCTATGCCGCCTTAACGGTCGAATTGGCTAGCTAATTCACGCCATTCCGTGATTCGCAACTATATGGTTGGTACCGCTTTTGTGTCAACTTAGACGAGCGGGTGAATTCCCCCCTTTTTTTGGGTAGGGGCGGGCATTAAGCCCGGGAAGGGGGGACACGATCGCGACGAGCTCGCGTGAAAACACGCTCGCACGCCCGCCGGCGTGCCCTGGTCTCGAAATATCGGGGAACAGCGATCGCCGGCGAAGCCGGCGGACTACGACGCGGAAGGCGCCGGCGGCGCCGTCGGGTTGGAGAATTCCATCTTGACGCCCGCCAGCTCGATCACGTCCTTGTCGTTCAGCGGGTGGGCGGCTGAACCGAGGTTGTGGCCGTTGACCATCGGGAATACATCGCCTTCGACGTGCGCGATGAAGTAGCCGGTCGGGCGGCGCGTGATCACCGCGACCTGATGGCCGGGCCGTCCGATCGTGGTCAGCGCCTTCACCAGTGCCAGCTCACGGCCGGCATTGGCGCCGGACAGTATCTTGACCATCGCGGCACCGGTGGGCGGTTCGTCGAGCGAGGCGCCCGGGGGCCGGATCTGGATCGTCGAGGGCCCCGGACCGTAGAACTCGCGGCGCAGCGGCTGCGAGGTGTCGATGTCGACGCCGCTGCCGCCCTCGGCCCCGCCGTCGACGAGGAAGCGGATCCGGTACTTGCCGATCTCCACCGTATCGGCATGCTGCAGCAGATGCTTCTTGATCGGCTGGCCGTTGACCGTGGTGCCGTTGGTCGAACCCAGATCTTCCAGGTACACGTCGTTGCCGGACATGATCATCACGGCGTGCTCGCCGCTGACCGCCAGGTTGTCGATGACCAGATCGTTGTGCGAACGGCGCCCGATGGTGGTCCGGTCCTTGGTCAAATTGACCTCGCGCAGCACGACGCCGTCCAGGCTCAACACCAATCGTGGCATCGCTTGCCTCTCCGCAGCAGCAGCAACTCCCGCGCCCATCAGTCGTGTCCGTCAGGCTGTTCTAGCATGAGTATCCGATAGCGGGGCATTCTGCCAGTGCCGGGCAGGCGATGCCAGTCAGTGAACTACGGGATCCGGCAGGTGCAGAGTAGTCTCCACCAGCGGCACGTCGTCGTCGATGTCCAGCTCCTGCTGTTCCTCGGCAGCCTCAAGCGGGGACTCCGGGGAGGCCACGCGCACCAGGATCACCGAGGTGTTGTCACGGCCGCCCGCCTCGTTGGCCAGGTCGATCAAGCGGCGCGCCGACTCCACAACGTCGTATCCGCAACCGGTGATCAGGCCCCCGATTTCCAGGTGCGAGACCATCTCGGTCAGTCCGTCCGAGCACATCAGCACGATATCGTCCGGCTGCACGTCGTAGTCGTGCACTTCCGGCTCCAGCTCCGGCGTGGCACCTAGCGCCTTGGTGACCAGGTTCTTGGCCGGCAGCACCCGCGCCTCCTCGGCGCTGACCATGCCGGCATCGACCAGTTCCTGCGAAAACGAGTGATCGCGCGTGATCTGCTCCAGAACCCCGTTGCGCAGGCGATAAAGACGCGAGTCCCCGGCATGCGCCACCCACAGGCGCCCGCCCAGGAACCAGGCGATCACCACGGTCGTGGCCATGCCTTCGTAGGCCGCGCTGTTCAGCGCCGCCCGGAAAATCGCCGAGTTCATCGCGACCAGCGCACCGCGCAGCGCATCGGTCGGGTCGAACAGATCCGTACTTCCGTTGGCGCGCGCCAGCTGCGCACCCAGATCGGTCAGCAGCATGCTGACGGTCATCGTGCTGGCCACTTCGCCCGCGTTGTACCCGCCCAGCCCATCGGCCAGGATGAACAGGCCGATTTCGGGGTCTGCTCCGACCGCGTCCTCGTTCAGCGGGCGGATTCTTCCCGGGTGGCTTTTCAGCGCAAAGTTCAGCGCCAGTTCAGGAGGAATCTCCGACATCGCCTGCTCATCGTCTGCCGGTAACAATCGGTCGCCCGTCCGGTGTCTTGTGCTTTGAAGTTTAGCGTCGATAGCCGGCCCGCGCGCCGGAACCCTCGTCCGCCCCTATGCCGCAAAGCGGAAAAAAAACCGCCGCCGTGGCCCTTTTTCGACCGACCGGAGACCAAGGTAACTGCTACGGAACAATCGACGCACAGGCCTACAGCACGCTTCGCAACAATTTGCCGATTTCGGACGGATTGCGGGTCACCTTGATGCCGCAGGAATCCATCACCTCAAGCTTTTCCTGGGCCGTGCCCTGCCCGCCCGAGATGATCGCGCCGGCATGGCCCATCCGCTTGCCGGGCGGAGCGGTGACGCCGGCGATGAAGCCGACCACCGGCTTGTCCATGTGCTCATGCACCCACCGTGCCGCAGTCTCCTCGTCGCTGCCGCCGATTTCCCCGATCATCACCACCGCGTCCGTATCGGGGTCGTCGTTGAAAAGTCGCAGCACATCGACGTGCTTCAAGCCGTTCACCGGGTCGCCGCCGATCCCCACGGCGGTCGACTGGCCAAGCCCCAGGTCCGTGATCTGCGCCACCGCCTCGTACGTGAGCGTGCCCGAGCGCGACACGACCCCGATGCGCCCTTTCCGATGGATGTGGCCCGGCATGATCCCGATCTTGATCTCCTCCGGAGTGATCACGCCCGGACAGTTCGGTCCGAGCAGCAGCGTGCGCCGCTTTTCCCGGCGCATCCGGTCACGCACCACGATCATGTCGCGCACCGGAATGCCCTCGGTGATGCAGATCACCAGGTCCAGGTCCGCTTGCACGGCTTCCCAGATCGCCTCGGCGGCGCCCGCCGGCGGAACGTAGATCACCGAGGTGCCGGCGCCGGTGCGCGCTTTGGCCTCGCGCACGGTCGCGAAAATCGGCAGCCCCTCGAACGTTTCGCCGGCGCGCTTCGGATTGACGCCGGCCACGAAACAGTTGCGGCCGTTCGCGTATTCGAGACACGCCTTGGTGTGGAACTGTCCCGTCTTACCGGTGATGCCCTGCGTGATCACGCGCGTGCTGTGGTCGACCAGGATGCTCATCGCTTCATCCCCGATTGGCTTGGCCGGCGGCAGCGACGACTTTCTGCGCCGCCTCGGCCATCGTGTCGGCGGCGATGATCGGCAGCCCCGACTCGGCCAGTTTCTGCTTGCCCAGCATCTCGTTGGTGCCCTTCATCCGGACCACCAGCGGAACGCCGAGCTGCACCGCGCGCGATGCGGCCACCACTCCTTCGGCGATCGTGTCGCACTTCATGATGCCACCGAAGATGTTGACCAGGATCGCCTTCAGCTGCGCGTTGCGCAGCATCAGCTTGAACGCCTCCGTCACCTTCTCGGCGGTGGCGCCGCCGCCGACGTCCAGAAAGTTCGCCGGATTGCCGCCGTACAGCTTGATCGTGTCCATCGTCGCCATTGCGAGGCCGGCCCCGTTGACCAGGCAGCCGATGTTGCCGTCGAGCTGGATGTACGACAGGTCGAACTTGGACGCTTCGATCTCGGCCGGGTCCTCTTCATCCAGGTCGCGCAGCTCGGCGATATCGGGGTGGCGATACAGCGCGTTGGAGTCGAAATTGATCTTCGCATCCAGCGCCACCACGCGCCCGTCCCCGGTCAGCACCAGCGGATTGACCTCGGCCAGCGACGCATCGCATTCCCAGAAGGCGCGGTACAGACCCTGCAGCGCCGCGCGCGCCGACACCAGGGCCGCCTGCGGCACGCCGATTCCGAGCGCGACCTCGTCGGCCTCGGCGCCGCTCAACCCGGCGACCGGATCCACCATCAGCTTGTGGATCTTCTCGGGCATCCGGGCGGCCACGTCCTCGATGTCGATCCCGCCCTCGGACGAAGCCATCAGGCAGACCCGCTGGCTGACGCGGTCCACCACCAGTCCCACGTAGAGCTCCTTGCGGATGTCGGCTCCCTCTTCGATCAGCAGCCGGCGCACGATCTGACCGCCCGGGCCCGTCTGGTGCGTGACCAGCCGCATGCCCAGGATCGCCGCGGCGTTGGCGCGGACCTCCTCGATCGAGCGGCTCACCTTGACGCCGCCGCCCTTGCCTCGCCCGCCGGCGTGGATCTGCGCCTTCACGACCCAGACCGGCCCTCCCAGCTTGCGCGCCGCATCGACCGCCTCATCGACACTGAAGCAGGCGATCCCGCGGGGCACCGGGACCCCGAAGCGGCGCAGAATCTCTTTGCCCTGGTATTCGTGGATTTTCATTGGACGGACCTCGCTGGCCCGCCGAAGCGCACACGGCGCGCGTAGGCGGGGCGGCGATCTTAGCAGCCCCGAGCGGGCTGACCGTTGAGAACCTAGCAGGCTAGCGCGCCTTCAAGACCCGTCGGATCACGTCGTGCGAAAAGCCGCGCGCGGCCAGAAAGCGCGCCTGGCGAGCCCAGGCGCGCGCATCGGGCGGGGGCGACTTGAAGCGCTTCAGCCACAACGCGTGCGCGGCCGCGTACTCGTCGCACCCGGCCGACTTGAGCGCGGCGTCGATCCGATCTTCGCTCACGCCCCGGCGCGACAGATCGTGCCGCAGGCGCGCCGGGCCGAAACGGGCTTGCCGTGTCCTGACGAACCCTTCGATGAAACGCTCTTCGGACAGCAGACCCTGCTCCTGTACGGTGTCCAGCACCCGGTCCACCTCGGCCTCGGCGGCCGGGTCGTTGGCCGCCCGCAGCAGGCGGCCGCGCAGCTCCGCGCGGCTGAAATCGCGGCGCGACAGCAGCGCGACCGCGCTCCGCAGCAGCTTCGAGCCGGAACTATTCAGATGCCGGCGCCTCTTCGCTGCGCACAGCGATGCCGACGCGTTCGCGGATCTTGTTCTCGATCTCCAGCGCAAGGGCGGGCCGCTCGCGCAGATACTCGCGGGCGTTGTCCTTGCCCTGGCCGATCCGATCGCCGTTGTAGCTGTACCAGGCGCCGGACTTCTCGATGATCCCGTGCTGGCTTCCCAGGTCGACCACCTCGCCTTCACGCGAGATGCCTTCGCCGTACAGAATGTCGAAGTCGGCCTGCTTGAACGGGGGCGCGACCTTGTTCTTGACGACCTTGACCTTGGTCTCCGAACCGATCACCTCTTCGCCCTTCTTGATCGAACCGACCCGGCGGATATCGAGCCGCACCGAGGCGTAGAACTTCAACGCGTTGCCGCCGGTCGTCGTTTCCGGGTTGCCGAACATCACGCCGATCTTCATCCGCATCTGGTTGATGAAGATCACCAGGCAATTGGAGCGCTTGATGGTCGCGGTCAGCTTGCGCAGCGCCTGGCTCATCAGGCGCGCCTGCAGGCCCGGCAGCGAATCGCCCATCTCGCCTTCGATCTCGGCCTTCGGCGTCAGCGCCGCGACCGAATCGATCACGATCAAATCGACCGAGCCCGAACGCACCAGCGCATCGACGATCTCCAGCGCCTGCTCGCCCGTGTCCGGCTGCGA
>WNGJ01002281.1_pt1 | contig 19263 bp, 22 predicted proteins | sample 5400611 | NCBI WGS metagenome assembly WNGJ01 (sample SAMN13153375, study PRJNA577476) | soil metagenome | isolation source: 40 cm soil or saprolite under Garry oak tree replicate 1 | place: USA:California | collected 2016-06-15 | reverse complement strand
TCAAGCATGTTCCTAGAACAGATATTCAAAGGAGCCAGCACACCAGTCAGATGGCTGAGATACTGCTCACAGAAGATTCTTGAGCTTGCCTTGTTCCTGTCTGTTACGGTACAGTTCTACTTGCAGAGCAGTGTAAACGACACCGTACAAAGGATGGGGAAAGAGAGATGGAACTCTTGGCATCGCAGCGACTTCAGCCAGCACCGACAGCTTGGACATGGCCTCAGAACGATCACACACCGATCGATATTACTCCCTATTACGTTTCCAAATACGCCAAAGGGGGACTCAGTTACTGGGTTGGAGCAGCGCGCTCTATCGGTCCAACTGCCCAGGATTGGCAACACCGGCGCAAAGCTCCCATTGTCTTTCTGCTCAAAGTCGGAAGCGATGCGATCCATGAACGGCTTTATTATACCATAGCCCGAAGGCTCAACCTGCCACAGCAACATGTCTTCTGGGCTATTACCCCACCGCATACCGATCTGGTGGCTGTCGCCATCCAATTTGAGCCAGAGGCCTTTTTTCCCAAGCGTATTGACGTTGTCGCCAAAACCGTCGTCTACCGCAGAAAAATCTATGCCGTTCCCAACGCAGAAGACTTCTGGCGTCATGAGGTCTTACACTACTATTGTGGAACGGGAGATATTCATCAAGCCATGGTCAAAGGAAGGGTACTGTTCGGCATCGACGCAGCAGACTGTAACTTTCACGCCCCCTTTCTGGAGCACTATTGGCAGGTGTATCTCGACCATTACCAGGCACACGAGTCCACACGTCTTCCCGTCATCTCTGACATGATGCAGCGCATTGCTCAGCATCCAGAATTGCCGAACCTAGTAGAACAAGAATTGAGAGATGCTCCTGGACCAGTGATGAAGCATCTTGCTCATCTGCCTTCTTCCTATGGGGACAATCTCCGACGGATGCATCTGGATCTGCTTGAGACACTGCAAAAAGCATCTCATGGATCGAATCCTCAGTGAGGAATCTAGTTCGGGCTGGAATAGCTACTGAGCACATCCGTTCGAAAAGCTTGCTTGACGTTGCAGGTACGCGAATTTCTGATCGCTTTTCTCCTCAGGTATTGCCACTTGCGATGGTGGAGCATGCCATCAGCTGGCGGTGAACATCTGTCGGGCTGATGGCCTACCCACAGGGCAAGACCCCATGAACGCGTTTCCAAAAAGGCAGCACAGGAGATCCAGGAGCGGGAAGGGATCGGCGACGTGAGAGACAGCCACGAACAGAGAGTGCAGATCCCTGTCCTTTCAAAGCTGAGGCTGACACGTGGAGCATCACCATCCCAGGAAACGGGTGCGCATCCTCAGAAACTGAGAACAAAGGCAAGCATGCTCTGGGGTGGATGGACGACACTGTCAACAGACCACAAAGAGCAGGCTCATGTTATGAAGGACCCGATCTAACACGTGCCTGTTAGCCGCAACGAGCAGCATGAACAAGCCGCCAGATGGTTTCACGTGAGATACCATAATCGGTTGCAACCTTGCGGTAGGACTCATGGTTTTCGACCTGTTGAAGAACAGTCGGCCACTCTTCGGGAGGTATGCCATACGGAATGTCCTTCGGCCCTGGTCGGCGCTGTGTCTCAATGACAAGAGGTGGTTGGACATTCTCACCTTGTGATATGATGTTTTGAAGCTTGCGGGAAAGAGGTGATGTGGGGATTTGGAAGAGGTAGAAAATTGGCGACAGCGTAGTCGTAGCCCGTCGGTTTCGGTGAAATTATTTATTGATTCTTCTAGTATTAACTTTAATGTTTGTTCGTTTCTGCACAGCACAAGACCCACTTCCACCTGAAGCTCTCTGGTAGATGAGCTACAGTATAGCACACTCAGAAGCCAGGACGGAAAAACAGGGAAAGGTTTACTGTTTTCGCTGAGCCAGACCATATCCACATGCAGACAAGGCGGCTATCCCAAACAGTACCGCACTTGTCGCAATTCCAGCTTGTAAGTTAAGTCGCTCGATGACCATACCACCTATGAGCGGCCCAAGAATTTGACCTATGGCAAAGACGGTGGTGAGCATACTGTAATTGACGGCGTAATCATCATCTGGAACCGCCTGCTTAAGCAACGCCGCGATTATGAGCGGGGGACCAAGAAAAGCTGACAGCCCCACGAGTGCAGCTCCGCTAGACTCCACAGCGAGTACGTTCGTCAAGACCGTGAGCGACCCACAAACGCCTAGTGCGAGCGGGAGAGCCAGGATGAAGCCGGTGGGATAACGATCGAGAACTCGCCCCCATATCACTGCGCTGATTGCACCAGCGATACCGATAGCGGCCCAGACAAATCCCGCATCTAGTGAGGGGACTCCTTGGCGCTCTAATAACGCTATCAAAAAGGTAAAGTAGATGATATAACCAGCGCCAAAGCTGAAAAAGGCCAATGTGAGCCCAAGCAAGCGCTGAGGCAGAAACAACGGACGCTGCCTTGTCCAGAACGTTCGCTGTTTGGGTACTTTTCCTGCTGTTTCCTGCCTCTGTTGATAACGAGGAATCATGCGCATAGAGGAACGGATGGTGACAAAAAAGCCAATTGCTGCGACAATTCCTGCCAGTCCCATCACAACCCAGACCAGCCTCCATCCTCCGTATAGTCCTCCACTGATGATGAGAGGAGCGATTACTCCCGAAAACACCAGGCCAAAAGCAGCTCCCATCCACATCAATCCCGATGCGAGTCCGCGCTCCTGGGGATATATACGCTCTAAAGTCAGGGTCAAAGTCAAAATGGTTGCAATGGCGGAAAAGAAGCCAATCTGCAATCGCCAGATGCTGAGCTGCCAGATTGTGAAACTTGATGCCGAGACAATCATGAGTAGATTCGTGGCAAACAAGGCGAGCAGGTTAAGCCTGGCACGATTTTGCGCGCGCGTCAGCAGAATGGGCACCACGAGCGTTCCAAGGAGATAGCCAGCAAAGTTCACGGTGGCGAGCGCACCTAAAACACTGAAAGAACTTCCCAGATCCAACTGTAATGCTGGTAACAGGAGACCATATGAAAGCCGCGAGAAGCCCAGGAGTGCCGCGAGAGCAAAGGCTGCCCATGCGATAAGCCAGCTTATCGCATGTTGATAGCTCTCTTGCCTGTTTTCGTGATCTACAAGATGCTGTTCAGAAGATTCTCTCAAGAGGTTGGACATGATTCTGACTCCTTTAATCGTTATTCGATAGTGTGCAGAGATTTCTTGCCAGAGCACCTGGCATTCTCACACACATCTGCTACTCGTTGTTGGAGGTAAGGCTGGTAGGGAGTAAGACGATAGGTTTGCCTTCTTTTATGAGCAGATCGTTCAGGAAAGGCTCCGGCGTAGATGAACTTGCGGATCGTTGTTGGGCTCATCTACAGTTCTCTCGCGATGGCGGCGATACTCTTTCCTTGTTGGTAATGGGCAGCCACCTCTTCATACCATGCTTGCGCTCTCAATGCGTATCCGCCGGTCGACTTCAAAAAGCATAACATGGGGGGCGTTAGCCAAACGTTTGGTAGCTCAAGATGAGAAGCCATTTTCAAGCGGTCTGCGGATGCTTCAGGTCCGATGCCCGTTAGTACAGTGTTATTTCAGGACAAAATGCAGACGAAGAGGTTGTGTTGCAAAAATAAAACTCATCAGATAAAATAGGATCAAAAGAATCGCTCAAGGAGAAGAGTATGTCACTCGTTATTCAAGGGGTCAACGTCTACCTGACAGATTGTGGGTCTGGCTCCCCTATTCTCTTCCTGCATGGTGCTCCTGACTCGGCTGAGATGTGGACTGGCGTGATAGAGCATCTGAAGGATCAACACCGTTGTTTCGCTCCTGATCTGCCGGGGTTTGGGCGTTCTCCTGCCCCGGCAGATTTCACCTGCTCTCTGGAGAACATGGCTCGTTTTCTCAATGAATTCATAGAAGAGGCTGCCATCCCCACACCACTCAACCTCGTCGTCGCAGACTTTGGGGCAACATATGGTCTGTCTTGGGCCGTGACCTATCCGCAAAAGGTAGGGCGCCTCGCCATTGTCGGCGGTTCCAACTTTAGTTCACGCTATCGCTGGCATGGAACTGCCCGCTTATTGCGGATACCGCTGCTCGGAGAAGTAGTGATGGCAACGGTGACCCTGTCTTTGCAAGAAAAGATGATGCGTCAAAATGCTCCGCTCGTGAGTCCAGAGTATGTCCGGGAGTCCTATGCCCTCTCGCTGGCAAAACCTGAGACACGTCGCATGATGCTGAAATTGTACCGCAGCGTCAATCCGAAGGACTTCGTTGGGAGGGAAGACCGTCTCCATAACCTGACAGCTCATGCCCCTACCCTTGTGCTCTGGGGAGACAAAGATCCCTTTATTGCACCAGAGTATGCAGAACAATTTGGGAGCGCACACGTTGAACATTTTCCTCAGAACGGTCACTGGCTTGCTATTGAGTCTCCAAGGATCGTTGCACAACGACTAGCTACATTCTTTGCTTGAAACAACATGATGAGGTGATGCAGGTGTTAGGCTCAGTTCACTTTAGCAGGAAGTTCCTTTCAAGCACGCCAAAAGCGCGGTGGTATGCGGAACGCAATTTCCTGAGGTAGGTATGGCTTGTCTCATGAAACTGCGTTTTCTGCCATGAGTTCGGACTTGCTTCTCCCAAGCCTGCTGGCTATTTTCTAAACAAATGTTCTTTCGCCTCGACGTCTCTTCCCTGCGCTAGCTCTCGTGTCTCTTGTACTGGCTACTTGGGATATGCGTTCTACTCTCAGGCAAGAAATCGTTGAAGAGAAATGTATCGCCATCTCTTCATTGGGGAGATGGCAAAGAAAACGAACGGATACAGCCATCTTCGACGCTCCATTTTCCAACGGATATCCCACGTAGCCAGCACAGGGCATGAACCGGTCACTTGGGTTCACTCCAAGTCCTGTACCATCTCTGCTCTTTCAAGCTCAAAGAGTCGCAGAGGCCGATGGAACAACTGACCCAGGATAACTGGAGGGATATGGTACAATACGGCAGACCCCTGAAAGAGGAAGGAGTGAAGCTCGGCGTGTTAACTGCTACACTGGTCTGGGACGCTCTCCTGACCATTCCTGAAGGAGAGGAACCATGACCGATCGCTACTTACCGGTGCCGGTGTGGAACAACCGCGTCGGCCACTGGGAGCCCATCGATTTCCGGCATGGGCAGCGCGTTGCAGCGTGGCCAGACGGATCGGATCTCGCCCGGCTGCCGCTGCCGGACTATCACGATGGGGATCGCGTGCAATTTGTGCGTGACGAGACGTGCGCGCGCGAGGGAGTGGTGCGGATGGTGCTGCTGCGTGGCGGCACATACGGCCCCTTGGACCAGGTTGAAGAGCTCATCGAACAGTGGTATTGCAGCACAGAGAGTATGCGCTATATCGTGACGGCACGAGGACATGACCACACGATCCGTCCATGCAATATCCTCGGGCGCTTCGTCTCGCCGCATCGGCTTTGAACGGGAAGACACGAGGAGAGGATGTCAAGCATCAACTGAACACCATTTCTCTTGCCAACAGGCCACTGTGCTCGGAGAAGAGTTTCTTGGATGCCTTTCACACATACAGGAGAAGAGATCGAAACGTCTCTGTTCTAGCGTGCCGGGCAACGAGCAGCAGAGAAGAGTGAGTGAGAGTGTTGCTTAGCTTCGGCTCCTGGAAGGAGCGGAGCATGAAGACCTTTGAAGAATTGAAAGCGGTGTTGACACAGGAACTGCTCGAGCTGGAGCGACTCACGGGGATCTGGCCGAGTACTATCGAAAAGCGCCATGTCAAAGAGCAAGCGATCGGTCGGCTCTGCTACCTGGCCGAAGAAGACCTGAGTCCGCTTGAACTGAACACACTGAAACGGGCACTGGGCATGAACGACACGAAGTGGCGAACCTTCAAGGCCAAATTTATTGAGGGGAGTTCCCCTGAAGGTCTGGTGTAGGGCCTGTTCAGGTGGTGTGTGCATCACTGGTCGACGCAATGTGAGAGGGCCGAGTAAGGGTTTTTCCCTTTGCGGATTTTGCAAGGACGAAGGAGGACCATCCTGTGGAATTTGCCAGGCTTGCGCACACCTTTGAGGAACTGGAGCGCACCAACTCCCGCTTGGCGTTGATTGAACTCTTAACCGAGCCGTTTCGCCTGGTCGAAGGACCAGAGGAAATCAAACGCATCTGCTACCTGGTCCAGGGGAGGGTGGCACCCTTCTTTGAGGCGTTGGAGATGGGGATGGCGGAGAAGACCGTGGCCCGGTCCATTGCCCTCGCTGCTCACACCACTCCAGAAGACGTGTTACAACGGTATGCCACCCTCGGCGATATGGGGCTGGTGGCAGAGCAGCTCCGGCAAGAAGCAGGAACGGTGCTTGGTGCTCTGAGCGTCGACGAGGTGTTTCTTGGTCTGAGAGCCATCGCGCAGACGGCAGGCAAAGGGGCGATCGAACAAAAGATTGCGAGGCTGGCTGACTTGCTCACACAAGTAGATGGGGTATCAGCCAAATATGTGGTGCGTATCCTTGTGCTGGCTACGTGGCACATCCGTTCGAAAAACTGGTCGTTTTCTAAAAACGGATATGCCACGTAGCCAGCACACGTTCCTACCTTTTGGCCGCGTCCCGCCCAGGTCCGAGCTTGCCAGCTCCTCCTGGAAAGCCCACGGCAGGCTCGTGTTGGTCGTCCACGAAGAGGAGAGTTCACGTGTCACGAGATGCGGGAACACGTGGTGTCCCGGGCAATGGGAAACCACCCCGCTTCTGCCTGGAGTGCCGGTGAAGTGCCTGGGCCAACCCACGATCGGTCCTGCTTTCCGCCTTCTCCCGTCCCTTGTCCAGGTGCTTCCCGTTGTTGGACCGCCCTCCTGTGCTAGGCTTGTGGTGTGCCGAGGAGACCAGCAGCGCACAGTGGACCATCGGCCTCCCTTCCCTGCACCTGCTGACTCGGCGCAGGGAAGAGGCAAGGAAAGGTTGATGGGCTTGTGGGGACCACACGCATCCGCCAACTCTCTTGCTGCCAGGACCGCATCGGGCCTCTGTCGGAGGAACAGGACCTGTCCCGTTACGCTTCTTGCCGTCCACGCGGCTTCTGCACATGAAGCATAAGGCGACGGATGGTTTCCTGCGAGACCCCATACGCGGCTGCCACGGTACGGAGAGGTTCTTTCTTCTCCATCACGCGATGAAGGACCATCGGCCAGTGGGAAGGGGGAATGCCATATGCCGGGTGTTTTGGTCCTGGTCGCCGTTTGCCACCCATCGGAGGAGGGTTGGCCTCATGGGTTTCATCGTGAGCGAGCAAGTCTTGCACCTTGAGATACAGTTTCCCAGACGGGGCCAGGAAGAGGCAAAAAATTGGTGACAGAGGACTCGAAACCCGTCGGTTCCGGTCGGTTCCGCGAGCAGACCCGGGATGCAGAAGCCGTCCCGGGTCTGTTTCTTGCTCTTCTCCTCCAGCATCTGCCCACGTCTGTATGGTTTTCCGTCATCGAGACCGCTAAGTTTACTCTCCATCGTGTCCGAGCAAGCAAACAAACATTTTCTTCATCTTTTTCAGAGAATTTGTATTTACAAAGTTATTTACCGTATTAAGTCTCACATCTTTAACACGTTTATAAATCTAAATTAACTATATATTACTACAATAGCACTTATTATTTATTTCTCATTGATTTCACCTCTTTTGCTGCTTTCATCACTCTATCTGGAAGGAAAAAGAAAACACTCCACTCTTCTCACATCTTACTCATTCTCTCACTGTGTTTCCCTTTCGATCTTCTCCTCTCTGCTTCCCTTTGTCTTGCTCTGCCTTGAACCGCTCTGCTATGCTGGAAACTGAGCCGCTCTCTTGCTCTACTTCCTTGTAGCGTTGATCTTCATCGTCCGTCATACCACGTCAATTCTTGAGAGGATATCCACGATGGAAGCTCAATGGGTCGCCAAACGTGCCACTCTTCGCCACCTGGCAAGTCTTCATCCCGAGTGGACGCGCCCTCAGCTCGCAGCCGCTGTTGGCTGCTCGGTCAGCTTTGTCAAAAAATGGCTCAAACGTTTTCGCCAAACGGCTCCTGATGATCTCCAGGTTCTCTTTTCTCGCTCTCGTGCTCGTCATACTCCACCTGTTCCTCCTGATCTGCGCCTGATTCAGCGCATTCTTGAGATCCGCACCTCGCCCCCTGAGAATCTGCAGCGTACTCCTGGACCACGCGCCATTCTCTATTATTTGCATCGTGACCCTGATCTTCAAACGCAAGGCATTTCCCCGCCACGCTCAACCCGTACCATCTGGAAAATCCTGCGAACGCTTGGATACATCCTCGATCCACCTGAGCGCACGCACAAGCCCTCGGAGCCACGTGAGCCGTTGCAAGAGGTCCAGATGGATTTTAAAGATGCGACTACGGTTCCCGCTGATCCCGAGGGCAAACGGCAGCATGTCGTCGAGGTCCTCAATTTCGTCGATGCAGGCACCTCTATCTTGCTCAACGCTCAACCCCATGATGATTTTCATGCTGAGACCGCTCTGGAAGCCGTTGTTGCCTTCTTGCGCCAATACGGCTTACCTCCGACCTTGACCTTTGATCGCGATCCACGCTGGGTCGGTAGCTCCAGTGGACGCGATTTCCCCTCGGCTCTGCGGCGATTTCTCCTGTGCCTGGGGATTGAGCCCAATATCTGTCCACCACAGCGTCCAGATACAAACGCTTTTGTGGAAAGATATCACCGAAGTTATAACCAGGAGTGCTTACAGATCCATCGGCCAGGCACGCTGCAAGAGGTCCGTGAAGTCACCGAACGTTTTGTCCAGCATTACAACCAGGAGCGACCGCATCAAGGCCGCTCCTGGAAGAATCAACCGCCTCGTGTCGCCCATCCGACCTTGCCGGTCCTTCCTCCTGTGCCTGAAATGGTCGATCCTGACCGCTGGCTTCAGACCATTCATGGGCAGGCATTTCCCCGCCGTATCGGCTCCGATGGCTGCGTGGATGTCGACCTGGAGCCGTATTACATCAAACAAGCGCTCGCAGGTCAGCACGTGGTTCTCTTCGTCAATGCGCACGAGAAGCTCTTCGAGATCTGCCACGAAAACGTGCTCATCAAGCAGGTTCCCATCAAAGGGCTGTATGGGCAAGAACTGCCCTTTGATCGCTCTGTGACCCTGATCACGCAGGAGGCTCGTTCAGAACAACGACGAAAGCCTGCCATCAGACGCTCGTTCCACCAACTTCGCTTATGGGCTTAAGCAAGCAGAGAACCGCGTGATCTCTCTGATACCACCCCCCTGGTCGTGGCATGCCTCCTTGTGCTCACGTTCCTCGATGTTGTGCCATACATGAATATATCCCCTGTTTGACAGGAGAGGGGAAAGCCAGGTGAGACCTCACTGCTTGATTCTGCTCCACCTCCACCAATACTGTTTGTTTACTCGGACACGATGTGGAGTAAACTCAGCGGTCTCGATGATGGAAAACCATACACACGTCCGTTTCTCTCCTCTGCACAGAGGTCAACTCCAGGCACCCCTGTTTCAGCAGTGGGAACGTCATCTTTCCCATCAGGGACGACTCGATGAACTCTTCCTTCTGTTCTCAGACTCCAACAAAGCGGGAGAGGATCATCTTGCCTATACCTGGTTCCCCTGTCATCAATACGACGCGAGCAGACCCATCCATGGCCACATCATAGACATCCATGACAAGCATCACCTCACGTAGCCTTCCAACAAGTGGCAAGATGGACGAGGAAGAGGACAGAGATGTCACTGTATTGGCTTTCTGTGCTCGCGTCGCTTCAGATCTCATTGTCATGTCTCGTACTCCCTTGTGTTAACGTCAAGAGGATAGGCGCTGAGGCCTTCTTTAAGTACGACCAGATATCCACTTTTCGGGTGATCAATTACTACAGGCCTTATAGGGCTAGAAGTAGCGAAGCTGTCAGATACCGCAGAGTGGCTGAAAGACAGGCCGATACTTCTCCTCTAGAGGTAATCCTTCTTTCCCATAGCTTCTTGGCGCTTGAGTCGGCAGGAGATGGAATCGGCATGATGGAGGAGCCGCTCGATGATGTTGCGCCGCAAACGATAGATCTCTTGGACATGGCTCCACTCCTGTGGATAGTGATGCACAATCTCTCTGGGACCCAGCCTACAGTGGTAGAGCAGGGAGGCCAGTCGCTGCTCACGGGCGCTGGGCAGCAGAGTTTGGAGGATCTCCCAAATCTCGGTGCTGTCCATCTGGTCTTCCCCGCCTGGCTTACCTGCCTGGTCGAACACAGGCCTCAAGGCTTCTCTTGGCAGAGAAAGGGTCCGCAGTGTGTCCAGGATGGCCCCATTCAGACTCGCTCGCAAGTACGCCTGCATCCCGGCTGGCGTCTCGCATGCCATCTGCGCCTGGACAGCGGCCTGCCGGAATCGCTCAAAGGTCTGAGCCACCAAGTCCTTTTCGCACGGCCCTCGACACGCAGCCTCTCGACTTGGATGCTCATGCAGCCAGGTCAGGACGGTCTCCTCCAGGCACTGTTGGAACCCTGCCCAGGCCTGCTGATCGCTGTGTGCAATCGCACGGCGCAAGAGCTCCAGGCTAGACATCTCGACCGTCTCGTCTCCATCACTTCTCACGTTGATGCTCCTTGTGTTCCAACTGGTGCAACGCCCCTTCTCCAGGATGATCAGGGGTCTCTTCCCCCGAACCCTCATACCACTGTGGCAAGCTCCACCGCTTGCATGGCCGCTGCAGAGTCTGGCTCACGCAGCTGATCGGCGATGTACTCGGCGTAGACGATGTGCGCGGTGCGATCAAGGACAAAGACGGCCCGCGCGAGCTGTCGCCACTCGCTTCCGCCACACGCCATCCTGCTGACCGAACGGCTCACTGCGATGAGCCGAGAGGGCCTGGTGCAACATGCCCGTGCTCTCCTGCCAGCGTGCTTGCATTTGCGGCGGGTCCATCCTCACCGTATAGATGCACGCATCTGCTGGCCACATGACCGGAAGCGTCTCCCACTGCTTGATCACCTGGTGGCAACCAGGCTCCCCAAGGGTGTTCACCAGTGCTCTGCAGACCTACAAGTCCTGTTGAGTCAGAGAGGCGAGATCGTGCGCACAGCTCTCACCAACGAGAACTTCTGCTCACAGTGTAATTGGCGCAAGGCCAGGACACATCCCTAGAAGAAGGGATTGTGATAAGGTATCTTTGGCAGTTCGAGAGAAAGGATGCAGCAGGCATCTCCCTACGTTACACACGACATCCTGGCTCTCTGTTCTGGCCTTCAGCAGCTTTCAAGCTGGTTCTGCCCAATGGGTTCCGCCATCGTCGTGGCTCGTGCCTCCATCATACTGCGGCAGGCGTTCATGCCACAAGCGGGGAGGTCGGGGATGTCTGCCAAACTAGCGTACCATTGGATCTGCTGGGCTTTCCCAGATGGCATGAACCTTAAGGGAGGAACCGTTCATGCACAACGTGCGGTGCGTTTCGCTCCCACGAGAGGCAAAACGATGAGATCTCCCAATGGGTGTTGACCCTGCATCAGAGCCCCTCTTCAGTGGAAGCAAATGACGAACCCGAGCGGAGGAGCAACAGACTTAAGAGTTGACACGTTCCTGCAGGTGGTGTTCGATGGCATAGCGGGTGGCCGCATGGCGCGAGGATACCCCGATCTTGCCATAAATGGCCTTCAGGTGACTGTTGACCGTATGAGGACTAATCACCAGCTGTTCAGCCACCTGGGCATCAGTGAGCCCCTGGGCCACCAGGCGCAGCACCTCCACCTCGCGGGTTGTCAGTCCTTCAGGATAGGTGGGGAACGATTTTGCTGGTGGAGCTGGTCGCGTCTCTAAAGGGATTATCGTCGGTCCCCGTGTGACAAGCACTTGTTCTAGCGTCATGCTGCGTCCCTCGGCCCAATCGATAGCAAAGGCCTTCTCACCCAGTTGCGCTCGTACACGCTCCACAGTGCGTTCATAGGCAGTGCGCTCGACCGGCAAGATGGGTACACCCATGCTTTCTCGCCGGGCCTCTGCTGCACCCCAGAGCCGCGCCGCCCATACGGGCTCTCCCTGTGCTGCTACCACGCTCGCCAAGCCTTCTAGGTAGAACGTGCTGTTCAGCTTGTCGCCTATCTCCCTCGCTACAGATAGGCTCTCCTCGAACAAAGCACGTGCCGCCGTGTAGTCATCTTGGACAGCGACCGTCCGTCCTAAAAGGGAGAGCGATTGGGCAATATTCTGTCGATCTCCCACCTCCCTAGAGAGCAGCAAGCTCTCCTCCGCTAATGCACGCGCTGTGAAGGCGTCATCCTGACTGAGGGCTATATGCCCTGAGAGGTGGCAACAGTCAGCAATCCCCCGCTTGTCGCCCACCTCTCTGGAGAGAACAAGGCTTTCCCTGACCAGAGAGCGTACTGTTGCAAGGGGGCCCTGAGAAACAAAAATTATCCAGGCCAACTGGAGGAGCACATCAGAAATGCCCACCTTGTTCCCCAGTTCTCTCTGTATGGCCAAACTCTCCTCGCACAAGGCACGCCCTCTGGTGTACTCGCCCTGGCGGCTCTCTATCATTGCCAAGTTTTCGAGCGAGAAGGCGATCTCCTTCTTGTCACCCACCCCCTTCCAGAGAGCCAAGGCCTCTTCGAACAACGAGCGTGCCGCGACAAGGTTGCCCTTCGTCCTAGCCACCCTGCCCAAAATATGTAGGGAGAAAGCCACACCTGCTCGGTCTTGAAGTTCTCGGTACAACGTCAGGCTCTCCTCCAACAGTGCTTCTGCCCGGCCGTCGTCGCCCTGGAAATGAGCCAATTGAGCAGCAGCGAAAAGTGCTTTCGCCCGCACGGGCGATGCGACTTCCTTGCTTCCCGTCAGTGCCTGCTCCAAGAAGGTCCGCCCTTCACTGAAATGACCACGCACTTGCCAGAACCACTGCAGCGCTCCGGCTAACCGCAAGGCCATCTCCCTGCCATCCCCTGTGCCCTGCTCGGCTTCGCCTCGTTCGAGCAACCAGCGCAGGGCGACTCGCAGGTTGTCATGCTCCCGCTCCAACCGCTCCAACCACACGGCCTGCTGCGGACCATCTAGTTCGGGCTCGGCTTGCTCCGAAAGTCGCAGATAGTATGCCGCATGCACCTGCCTGATTGCCTCCATCTCTCCGCTCGTTGCGAGAGCCTCCAACCCATACTCGCGGATCGTCTCTAGCATGAGGAGGCGTGGCTCCTCTCCCTCTGACTCGGTCTGTTGCAGCAAGCTCTTGTCAAGGAGGGAAGTCACTCCTTCGAACACCTGTGCTGCTCCATTATCAAGAGCCGCACCGATCGCCTCTATTGCCTCCAAGGTACAACCACCGACAAAGAGCGCGAGTCGCCGCAAGAGCCGCTGCTCCTGGGCATCTAACAGATGATAGCTCCATTCGATGGTGTTGCGCAGCGTCTGTTGCCGTGCTGGCACATCTCGTGCCCCACTCGTCAAGAGCTCGAGCCGATGGCCGAGTCGGGCCAGCAGCGCCTGCGCTGGCAGGAGTTTGATGCGGGCTGCTGCTAACTCAATCGCCAGCGGTAACCCATCCAGGCGCACACAGATTTCCGCGACGGCTCTCGCGTTCGCATTGGTCACCTGGAACTCGGGCTTGACCGCCTGGGCCCGCTCAGTGAACAGCGTCACCGCCGCGTAGTGCGCAAGTTCTGCTGGGGCTGGCAGGTGGAGAGGATCAGGCAGGGCCAGGGGTGGCACACCAAACTCGCGCTCGGCTCGCACATGCAGCACCTCCCGGCTCGTCACGAGCAGCTTGAGCTTCGGGCAGGCGGCCAGCAGGTCGACGAGCTGGGGGGCTGCACGCACGACCTGTTCAAAGTTGTCGAGCACCAACAGCAACTGCTTCCCTTGCAGTTCTCCCTTCAGGTGGTCCAGCAGCGGTTGACCAGCGACTTCATGGAGGCCGAGCGTCTGGGCGATCGTGGGGAGGACGAACGCGGGATCGCTGATAGGTGCCAAGTTCACAAAGTACACCCCATCAGTGAACGGGTCGCAGAGTTCCGCTGCCACTTGTAAGCTCAGGCGGGTTTTCCCGCTGCCGCCGGGTCCTGTCAGGGTCAGGAGGCGCACATGCTCACGTTGCAGGAGGGTCTCAACAGCTGCGACTTCCTGCTCTCGCCCGATGAGCGGGGTCAATTGGACCGGCAGGTTGTTCAAGCAGATATCAAGGGTCTTGAGTGGGGGAAAATCGGCGGGGAGGTCCACGATGACCAGCTGGTACAGGCGGCTTGGACGTTGTAAGTCCTTGAGACGATGCTCCCCCAAGTCTCGCAGGCGTACTCCCTCCGGCAGCTCGTCTTGCACCAGGTCCCGCGTCGTTTGAGAGAGCAACACCTGTCCGCCGTGCCCGGCGCTCATCAGCCGTGCAGTGTAGTGCACATCAAGGCCGACATAGCCGTCTGAGGTGAGAGACGGTTCGCCTGTATGTATCCCCATGCGCACCCGCACCACCACCCCTTCGGGCCAGGGATAACTCGCAAGGGACCGTTGGGCGTCTACTGCAGCCCAGACGGCATCGCTGGCGCGGGCAAAGGCTACGAAGAAGCTATCTCCTTGCCCATCGACTTCCTGACCCTGAGACGCCAAGAAGCCACGACGAAGCAGGCGTTGACATTCTGCCAGCACGAGGGCGTAGCGATCGCCCAGCTGCTGGAGCAGGTGGGTGGACCCTTCGATATCGGTGAAGAGCAGGGTGACGGTTCCCGTCGGAAGTTCACACATGCAGCGCCTCCTGACACGGGATGCGCAAGGCATCCCAGACATGGCTGGACCACAGGTCTCTCCGATGGCTTTGCCCGTCTCTGCACTATTATACCTCATGGTTCGGGAGCGGGAGGTGAGAAGCCTTCTTCTTCTCACGACTCCCGATCGACATGCAACGTGGATGGATGGTGCAAGCCCTTGAGAGGGTGAACCGCTTGTCCCGCCATGCGACAATCCGATCGGTCACGCCGAAGGTGAGTGGCTTGAAACCGTGGTTGAGGGTTCCATTTTCGGGGAGTGGCACAAGTGAGAAGGAGATGGGAGCCTGTGGGGACCAATTCGAGAGGACCAAGAGGAGCCTTCAAGGATGACAATTCCCCTTCAGTGTGCCCACGGCGGAAGCGGGGCGAGGGGAGCGCGACGGGCATGCCCCAATGGCAAACAGCAAGAGCGCTGTCATGCCTATGGGCGTCGCAGCCGTGAAAACCCTCCCCCAATGCCTCTCAACAAGCGCGTCACGAAGACATGCTGCCTGCCTCTCACGAACGCGAGCCTCTTGCGTGGCCTCACGCGCACGGATCGCGGGTCTCGCGCATCACTGTATCTCCTTGGATCACAAAAAAGGAGCTGAGCTTCCTCCCTGACAGACAACCCTCCTCGCCCCGGATGCGAAGGATGCCACTTCCACGATGCTGGAACTGGACGACTTGTGGTCGTTTGTGCGAAACCTTGCCCACGACCGCTGGATGTAAATGGCCCTGTGCCGTCAGACGCGAAAAGCTGGTGGCGTATGCCGTTGGGAATCGGAGCGGGCAAGACGTGTCAACGGGTGTGGGAGGCCATCGCAGACAGCTATTGTGCTGGTTACTGCCAACGTCTTTCTAGTGGGTCACTTGCCAATTACAATGGGAATGTGCGATGCTGAACAAAAACGCATGGAAGGAGTCCGGTGATGTCGCGTTTAGCATCTGAGCCCTTGAGACAGCTGTTGGAGGAGGAACGAAAGGAATTGCAACGCGTGAGTCGCGCCTCAAGTGAGAAGCGCATCCGTCATCAACGAGCCGTAGCACTGCTGGCCGTGGCCGAGGGAAAAAGCCTGAGTGAGGCTGCTCGTCTGGTGGGCTGGAAGAGCCACGATCCGGTGACGCGCGTGACCAGACGTTTTAATAGCATTGGTCTGGCGGCATTGGACGATCAGCCTCGCAGTGGGCATCCATGCAGCTATGGAGCTGCCCAGAAAACCAGGATTCTCCAGGAAGCGCGCCGAGCTCCAGACCGCAACGAAGATGCGACCGGAACCTGGTCGCTCTCGCTCTTACGACGTGCCCTCCGCTGGGCTCCTGATGGACTGCCCAAGGTGAGCACCTTTACGATCCTGCATACCTTACATGAGGCAGGCTACAGCTGGCAGAAGAACCGCACGTGGTGCCATACCGGCAGAACGCTCAAAAAAGGGAAAGATGGGACGGTCTACCAAAGTGAAGATCCCTATACGCAGGAAAAAAAACGGTGATTGAGCGAGCCTATGTCCTGGCAGAGCGAGTGGGCTTACCATTGTGGGGTGAAGATGAGGCGGGTCCGTATCAAACCATTCCTCATCCCGGTTCCGCTTTTCAGCCAGAGGGCATGCCAGCGCGCCAGGATCATCAATACATTCGTGGGAAGACCTGTAAACTGCTGACGTTGTTTCGACCAGCCACCGGTGAACTGCGAGCTGAACCGGTCGATCAGAGCACGAATGCCATCTTGCATCCCTGGCTCAAGCAGGAACTAGCTGCCATTCTCAAGACGTGTCCACCCGCTCCAGAAGAGGTCCCAGAAGGGCGACGGTGGCAGGATTGGGACCCGTTTCCCGCAGCGGAGCAATTGGATCGGTTCTACCCTCCTTTGCGCATGCTGCTCATTTTGGATAATCTGGCAGGCCATCGCAGTCGCGATTTGGTGCAGTGGTGTGGGGAACACGGCATTGGGCTCTTGTACACGCCTTGTGCTGGCTCCTGGCTTAATATGGCCGAATCCGTACAGCGGATTATCATCCGACGAGCCCTAGAAGGACACCATGTGTATGATGTGGAGATCCTCAAAGACTGGCTTCGGGAGACAATCGAGGGGTGGAATCGTCATCCCACGCCCTTCATCTGGGGAGGCAAGCGGCATGCGCGCCGCGACCGCGCCTATGCACGTCGTCATCGGCAGGGCGGATCAGGAGCCACCACCCAGTATATCCTCCCACGCCGTATTCGTTCGGTGCGCTATTACAGACGGGGCGGCAATGCCATCGCACATGGCAAGTGACCCACTAGGCAGCCTCTCAGGCAGTGATCCCGGAGGAACAGCACACCGCTGGAGGATGCGGAAACAGGGGAAACCGCTCGTGTGGAGCGGTGGAACACCACCTTGCGACAACGCTTGGCTCGTTTTGTCCGCACGACGGTGTCGTTTTCAAAGTCGGAGCTGAGGCACGAGGCTTGGCTGCTCCTCTTTCTCCATCGCTCCAATACAGATCAGGCTCTCCTTCTCAAGTGAGCCATTGGTGCCAGAAGCTTCCCAGGTGGTTCCCGCCTTGTTTCGGCATGTTCAGCCCAGGTCCGACCTGACTCCCTCTAGCTGGAAAGTGCACTCTCGGCTCGTGCGGGCTGTCCACGAAGATGATGGTTCACGTGTCACGTTAGTAGGTACGCGCGTTGTCTCAGGCGAGAGGAAACCCCACGGCTTCTGTCTGGAGTGCAGGTGGATCGCCTGCGCTCACCCACAAGGGGTCCTGCTTGCCGCCTTTTCCCGTCCCTTGTCCTGGTGCTTCCAGGTGTTGGACCGCCCTCCTGTGTTACGCTTGTGGTGTGCTGACGAGACTAGCAGCGCACAGTGGACCATCTGCGTCCCTTCCCTGCACCTGCAGACACGGCGCAGGGAAGAGGCAAGGAAAGGTCGATGGGCTGGTGGCGACCAGGCGCATCCGCAAGCTCTCTTGCCGTCAGAACATCATCGTGCCTCGGTCGGAGGAACAGGACCTGTCCCGTTACGCTTCTGGCCGTCCACGCGGCTTCTGCACATGAAGGATGAGGCGACGGATCGTTTCAGGAGAGACCCCATACTCCTGTGCAACCGCACGAAGTGATTCGTTGTTCTCCACCACACGATGGATGATCATCGGCCAGCGTTCAGTGGGAAGACCGTCTTTGGGGTGTTTTGGCCCTGGTCGCCGTTTGCCACCCATCGCAGGAGGGCTGGCGTCAGCGGTTTCACCATGAGCGAGCACCTGTTGCACCTTGAGAGACAGTTTCCCAGATGGTGCAAGGAAGAGGGGAAAAATTGGTGACAGAGGAGCCGAAACCCGTCGGTTCCGGTGAGTCTATTTATATAGCATGAAGTAAATAGTATAACTGGTACGGAGAGATCTGAGGACATACCAGTCGCCACCCTTCACACAGATGGCTGCCGGCTGCGTGTGTCAGAAACGTGCTGTGTGCCTGCTCCCACGCTGGTTCCGTCTCGAGCCCCTCGAAGCCCTCGACCGGGAGCACTTGCCCACTGCAACACAGCATCCTTCCCCCAAGAACCAGGCTCGTTCCCTGTGCTGGCTACTTGGGATATCTGTTCGAAAAAGCGAGGGATTGTGCCAGGAAGATTTGCCTCTCCCATTGCTATAACGAAGAGAGAGTTGCACTCGCCAGGAACATCGAGAACAGATAAGCCAATGTTCAGCCAATATTGACGCAGAAGCCTTAGCAACCAAGCAGAGGATTGAAGCATCCTCTTGGTTTGATGGAAAGAAAACGGGACAGATAACGCCATACCCTTGATACGGCCCACCTCCATGACGCCAAGTCTGCTTCACTCATCCTTTGTGAATGCCCTTCCACAGTTCAGGCTGCTCTTTGGTCATCAAGGTGTCATCCGGTGGGAGCTAGTGCTGACTACTTGGCACATCCGTTCCGAACAATCGGCAATGTGTGCCACACAATGTATTTGTCAAGGATATAGGGGCTCGCGCGTCCTCCGCAGAGCTTGATCCAGCCACCACACAAAGTGCGCATGAGCCGATATAGGGGGCCAATTTCGAATCAACAAGGGGGCAATGGTTGCCAGCGAACGTGACCTTGCTAATCAGATTTGGGGGCCGGTTGCCAGCGCAAAAGAAGACCACCTTGCTTGTGCTAACGAAAAAGGGGACCACCTCCTTTCCAATCAGACAGATCCTGGTTCAAATGGCTCCAACGGAGTCGCCCAAACGGTTCCCGAATCGTTCCTCCACCCCGACGGTGCAGAGGGTCTCCCCGGTCCTGCTGCCTGCCCAACGTCTGCCGCCGCCCTGTACTGGCTACTTGGAGCATCCGTTCAAACATCTTGCCGTTTCCTCGGTGATAGACCTGGAAGTGCTTGGGAAATTGACCCTCACTCTTACTGGATTGAGAACGGACCTTCCAAGTAGCCAGCACAACTGGACATAGGCACGCAGGACACGATGAAGCTGCTTCTCCTGCAGGATGAACAGGTGATCGAGACACTCGCGACGCACGCTTCCCAGAAAACGTTCACAGATGGCATTGGC
>WNGJ01010401.1_pt1 | contig 19266 bp, 12 predicted proteins | sample 5400611 | NCBI WGS metagenome assembly WNGJ01 (sample SAMN13153375, study PRJNA577476) | soil metagenome | isolation source: 40 cm soil or saprolite under Garry oak tree replicate 1 | place: USA:California | collected 2016-06-15 | reverse complement strand
TCCGGCGGCAGGTCAGCGAACGCTGGGTCGGTGCAATAGTCGCCACTGTACCAACTAAACAGCATCCGCGGATCAGTGCCGGCCTTCCCGTTCTGCATCAGATCGTAGCGCGGCGCGCCCACCGTGTTGTAGATCGATGCGTACGACGTCACCCAGATCAGCGCCTCATCCCGATGCGGATCAGGCTGCAATGCCTCCAGTAGCGACCAATTGCGATAAGCATGGATCTCGTCAAACCCCACAAACCCGGCAGACTTGCCATGCGCGCCAGCAACGTCCTTCGCCGGGAGGATCTTCAGCGAGCCCGACCCGTCCCTCAGCCGCAGCTCTTTCGCCAACGGTTCGATCTCGGCGGCCAAGTCGGGATTGCACTCGACGAGTTTGCGTGCCAGCGACAAGTCATCACCGGCCTGGTCCTGATCGTTAGCGAGAATGTAGCCGTCGTTGCCGTAGACCGATCGCCGGATCACGAAACAGTGCAGCGCAGCCAGCACCAGATCGGCGGATTTCCAATTCTTTTTTCCTCTGCCGGCGAGCGTCAGGGTGTAGTCGTCAGAGTCGAGCGCCTTGGTGAAGATCTCCCGGCGGTACGGCTCGACGCTGTCGAGCAGCGGCTTGCCGTCGAGCCAGTTGAGATGACCGAAGAACTCCAATGACGTTGGACGCCCTCTCCGCGGCTCATAGCGGCCCGTGGACGGCGATCGCGTCATACCCCACCCCCACCAAGCCGATCACGCAACGGAACATGCTCGGGCTCGCGCTGCTTGCCACGTCTGTTGACCAGGCCAACCTGCGCCAGGATCTTTGAAACCGAATTCGCAATCCTGACCTGGTCCTCGGCCCGTGGTCCGGAGCTGCATCAACTCAGCGGCTTTCCGCAGTAGATCCCGCTCGGGAGCAGTCAACGCAGCCTCGCCGCCGATGTCTTTCGTCCACTCGGCGATCAGCGCGTCCCGACGTGCCAGCTTCGCCGCCCGCGATAGACCGCCAGCCGGATTGCCGGACCGACCTTTCAAAAAGCGTCCGTCCTGCCCCGTAACCTGCCCTCGATCCTGTGGCGCAACCTGCATGTTCCACGCTCCTCGAAACTGACGAAGCACTGACGAACATACGCGCGACACGTCAGAAAGTCCATATCGGTGGATTTTCAGGGAAAGCCCCGGCGGATACCGTAACCGCAATGCGTAGTCTGAAGCGCCGAGCGGCCCCTTGGGAAAAGGCGTTGGGAGGCAGGCGTAGGCGGGGGCGGGGGAGATTGCGGCGGGCGATGGTGCCGCCAGTGTACCCGTGATGTTCCCGGGTCCCCAGATTTCACGCCTGAATTCGTCGTGGCAGATTACGCGGAAAATGGATGCTTGATCTTGTCGCGTTGCGCAACCACTTGCGAAGCCTTGGGCTCGCCAGCTACCGCGCGGGCGAGCGCTTCCTTAGTGGCGCGATAGTTGAAATCCTGGATCTTCTTATTGTCGGCCGCATCCCAATGGATGAAGACCCCAACGCAGATGAAGAGATCGTCGGCCTCGGACTCCGGAATGACGCCTTCGGCGACGCTATCGGCAACCGCTTTTGCCACCGCATGCTGCGCCGGTCCGAACATTTGCACGGCCTGCCTGGCGTCCTTGATCGTGACCTTGTTGAACAGGACCGTCGGAGGCTTGGTGAGCAGGTTCGGAGCAATCACCGCGAGCAGCGTGGTGAAGCCTTTCGTGTTGTTGGTCAACGCATTCGCGAACGCGGTTTCGGCAGCGCTTCCGCGCGGTCCGATCAGCAGATCGATGTGGGCAACTTCATTGCCGTCGCCAACAAGGGATTCGCCTACGCACAGCCTTGTAATCTTTCGAGGTGCCTTTCGCTCATTGTCCTCCCGCTGTGCCGCGGCTGCGTCCCGGTGCCGATCGCGCAGCCTGGCCCATTTCTCTTTCACCTCGCCCTTTAGAACGCCAGTTTCGAACTCTTTCGAGTCAATGAACTGCTTGGCCACTAAACTGAATGCAGCACCGTCGATAATCTCTCGTAAAGAGATTCCCACAACTGCAGAAATAAACACGTATTCGCAGAGCGAACCAGTTGATGGCTGCTTGGGGAAAAAATTCCAAATATCTAATTTAGCCGTCTCGAATATCTTTCGGGTCTCAACCGCGATCATAAACGCTTGTTCAAGCTGATCGAGACGAACAAGACCGCGCCGCGGAACTACGCGTGCAAGGCGCTCGGCCGTAATCGCTGCCAATTCTTCCGCGTTTTTCTTATCGCTCTTGATCGCTTCGACGACTTTATCGAGACGACTGGGCGTGAGGTCGTTGAAGGTCAGGATCTCGTTCATCGTCTCTACAGGAAAAGATGTGTTAGACTGATTCCGTACTTTGCGAACTCGGCCGCTACGTTAATTAACTGTTGAGGCGTCCGGCCGAGGTTTACCCCATAGCGGCCAGAACCGTTAGTAATGTACCACCCTGGAGGCTTCCGCCCAAAGTCGCAACGAATCTCTCCTCCAATTCTGGCCGGTTGCGCCCCAACTAGGGCAGGATGCCCTAGCTTGCTGTACAATGGGGGGTTCTGAGTCCTGTATTCTTCGTGAAGAACCTTCGGCAACGGAAAAAGTTTCGACCTTTGGGAGTGCCTAGGCAAAGCAGCCTCCTCGATCGCAACAATAATTTGCCCTTTGGAATCAACGACATATAGAATGGTGAAATCGTCGAACGGAAAGCAGGGAAATCTCTGTGGATCCTTCTGGGATATGGTGATCAGGTCAGTGATCCGGGAAGCCGTGTCCTGGCGTAAAATAAACATCGTGAGCGGTTGCAAGTCCGCTTCTTCCTGACTGCAACGCCCGGGAGCTAGGCAGGCTCCAAACTGGGCGTCAAGGCTGGATGCCATGGCGATCGCGAGAAACGTCCCCCTGCAACAGATAGCATATCTTTTTCGCCACCCCAAGTTTAGCCAGTTCTTTTTGTCGTCCGGCTCGCTCGCCCCGCCCACCAGCTCATGCCACCCTGCTCGCCACCGTTTCGTGGCGCCGTCCTTGACGGCGCCGCTGCTGCTGCCTGGACTAGGCGCAGCGACGGTTTGTAAGTATCCCAACCAAATCTGTCGGCTTCTTCAAGATGCCGTCCCAGTTACCATCGTCGACGAAGGCCGGGTTCCATCCTGCCCCTAGCGCCTTGACACCTGCGGTCCTGAGGCCAATTCGATCGGGAAGATCATCGCCTATCCCGATCGCCTCCTCTGAAGTTACGTCGAGGTGTTCAAGTGCCTTTAAAAATGGATCGGGAGCGGGTTTGGGCCGAGCGTCATGATATGCGACAAGCGCGTCATAACGTATGCGATGGTAATTACAGATGGCCTTAGCGTAGTACGACACGCTGGTAGTCACTACCGCGATTTTTACGTCCAGTCGAGCGAGTTCAGAAAGCAGATCGAGGATTCCTGGAAAGCATTCAGTCTGGTGAAAAGTTTTAACGCATTGTCTCCACTGGCGCGCTCTACGAAGCGGCTCAATGAGGTGGGTATCGATCAGGGTGCCATCGAGATCGAACAGAATCGCTTTAATAGCCCTCATAATTGGAAGTGTAGTTGTGCATCCAACGCCGAATGAGAGTCCTGCGCAGCCGAACGTACAAGGTTGTCCAAATATTTTTCCAGGTCTGTAGAGTTCCGAAGCGGTATAGCATGTAGGGACTCGACGAGAAACTTTCCGCCTTCAGAATTGAAGTCCCTGCCTGTGCCATTAAATTCAGGCAAAACGGCGAACAGTGCGCGCCCCTGCTCTCTCGTAAAGCGCGCTTGATGAATAGCTCCTCCGAGTTTTCCACTCTCAACTATGATGGAGCACAATGCTAGGCCACTTTGAATTCGATTCCTTCGCACAAACTCTGGCGGGCGAGGCGGAACCCCAGGTTCATGCTCCGAAATCAGTGCTCCGTCATTTGCTAGAATCTGGTCTGCAAGTTTTCGGTTGGAGGCGGGTGCTACCGTGTCGAGACCGTGCGCAAGCACCGCCACTGTAATTCCATTGTGCTCAAGAGCTCCCGAGTGAGCCGCTGTATCAATTCCGAGCGCAAGGCCACTAATGGTCATCAGGTGATGACGAGCAAGGAGTCCAGCTATTCGGTTGGCAATCCGCAATCCGGCATCGCTGGCATTTCTTGTACCAACGACGGCACATCCCAATTTCCCGAGCGCTGATATTGATCCTTTAGCGTAGATGATCGGGGGAGCATCCTTTATTTGGCGGAGGCAAGCCGGATATTCTGGATCGAGGATCGAGAAAATACGAACTGACCAAGACGCACACTTTTCTAAAATCCCAAAAGCTTTCGTTCGGGCCGCTGGTTCATCTCGCGCTATGTCCTCTGGCAGCGCATCTTGAATGCGGGTGTCGGGATGCTTGGAAAGAACGTCCGCTAATTTGCGGACGGTGGTCGGACCAATCCCCCTTAGCTGAAGAGCGGTAAGGAGCCATAGCGTCTGGGCGCTTGGGGTCCCTATGTCAGAGACCCTGCTTTGTGGCGCAGGCGCGCGCGCAGCTGGCCGCATAGACCCTGTCTTTCGCTTTTTCCGCAACGCCACTCCAGTATGCTACAAAGGCTTGCAGGCAGCCGCTCGGCGAATCGCCAGCGGCCGCACGCAGGATGTCAGCAAAGACGAGCTTAGACGCAATCCCCCTGCGGCTAAAGCGCCTTTGACCCACCCGTAGGCCAGCGTGCGATTCGGCCGCCTAGGCAAAATAGCACTTTCCTTACGCAATACGAGGTGGGGTCTTGTGGAAAAGTGTCGAATTGCCGACACTATCGGGGGGCCGATGGGTGCGGGTAATCCTACTATAACGCGACTTAACCGCTGGTCGAGCAATTGAGCGCCTTCGGCGATCTCGGTTTCGCTGCCGGGGTCCGCCGGCAGGAGGAGAAGCCAGGTGCGACTAATTTCCCGTGCACAATACCTCTCTGAATCCGTTGATGGCATGAGGCAGCAGGATTATGACGCAACTCATTTGGTGAAGGCGGTTAAGGGATTCGATCTGAATCCGAAGGCATATACTTGGGTCAACATTGGCGGCCGTCAAAGAAGAATCACTGATGCAAACAAGGATGATGCGATACAGTGGTTCGCGGAATGGGCTGCACCTCATATTGACGCACTCGGAAGTTCGGCGAAAGTACTAGTTCCGATCCCAGGAAGTGAAGTAACTGACACTTCGCCAGTTAGCTTTCGCACTGCTCAAATAGCACAAGCCATCTCGAACCAATGCACATCCGCAACTGTCGTCGCTCCGATTCTTCGCTGGCGAACCCGTATGGTACCGAGCCGCAGTGGTGGTCCTCGGGACAAGCGCGTTCTTTACGACCAGCTCATGATGAACGGGAATCTACCTGATGGTGATGTAATCCTCATTGATGATGTCATTACCGGCGGAGGTCATCTTGTGGCAGCCGCTTGGCGAGTTGAGGATCAAGGTCGAAGGGTGCTTCTCGCCGTTTGTTGCGGACGGGCAATGCATCAACAGACAACCGATCCTTTCCAAATTTCGGAAGAGAACCTGGATCTCGCGCGATAATGGCGGCGTGGGCGAAGTCGAGCCAAGGGCGGACCGGGGTTCGCAGTGGAATCCGACGGCAAGTGCTCCCAACGGCGGTTGCGCGCATTTCCCGAGGCCCCTGTCCAAATGTCGACACCAATCCTCAGATACACCATCTCCTCATAGGAGAGAGAAGAAGAGTTAATGTCTTTTGAGGATAGCTGTTCATTTTTCGACACCCCTAAATCGAAAATAGAGGGGACCTTTGGTCGGGCGCACGCAGCGGATGATGTCCGCGTTGACGAGGTGCTTGCGGGCTGCGGCGAGGCGCAGGCGGCCCCAGCCGAAGTGCTTGGCCAGGCCGTTGGCGACCATGAAGGTTGCGTTGGGGCCATTTTGGGCGCGGAGCCAAGTAACCAAGGCCACGGCATCCATGCCGCCGGTGTTGACGAGCTGGTTGACTTCTTCGGTTGCGACATAGGCGCCAGTTTTGCCGAACCGGTTGAGGCCCTTTTCCGTGCACTCCCAGGCGGAGCGCGCGCTGCGCATGACCTCGGCGTCTGGCAATGGGAACTGGCAGACTTCGCGGTTGAAGGTCGCCGCCACGTCGAGGAGGTCGTTGAAGCTGTCGCACCGCGGCGCGTGCCTCATGCAATGTGACCACAGCTCTTTATTGCGTTGTCCTTTTGGCACCTTCGGCGCATCCCATAGGGCCGGGAGGTGGTCGAGATCATTGATCGAGCCGTGGATGATCTCGTAGTTGCGACCGGTCACGCACGAGGTAGGCGGCAAAACGACCAGGCCATTGCCGAGCAGGTCCCGACTAGGCTCGAACCCGATATCCCGGGGTTCGCCGTTGTGCCGATAGTACGCGTGGAATCCGCCTTTCGCTGGCGTGCGCACGATGAATGGGCTTTGCCCGAAGCGGGCCATGGCGTCGGCGAGATCGGTTTCCCTGCTGCTGTCCACATCCAGCACGGTGATCCGGCTCCGCTTGCCGGCCCAGAAGCCGACGCCGGCGTTCGGGAACTGCCGCACGAGTCGCGCGCTGTCCGCGATCTCCTGCAGCTGCGGCTCCTTGATGCATGGCTTCTTGACGCTCACGGTAACTGGGGCCTGGATGGGAATGGCCGCGATGCCGTGCTCGGCGTAGCGCGGCTGAAAGTCAGCAAACGTCCCACGACAGGACCTGCGCTGGGTCATTCTGCCGCCTCGGCTGGGAGGTGGGTACCGGGCGCATCATCCTCGGCCGTCCTAGACGACCCATCCGTCAGGTGCAGGGCCTTCCAGCGGGCAAATCTCGGGGGCCGGGCGTCCCGTTCCTCGACGGTCAGGCCAGCAGCGACACCCAGGCAAGCGTGCAGGCTTTCGGTGGTCGAGCCCCGGTGTCGCATGACCAACACCGAGCGCGGATCATGTCCCTCACGCAGTAGCACGCGAGCTGCATCGAGGAAGGGCTGTCGGCTCGACGCGACGAGGACCCGGCCATCTAACCGAGCCGCGAATCTGTCGTGATGCCCGACCGGCTCGACGATGATCTCGATGACGGGTGCCTTGCCGCGGTGGGTGGCGGTGTGTATCTTGGACAATGTCGTGGTCCTTTGCGATTGGCGTCGTGGGATCATTTCGGGCGCCGGGGTCTACCGCCTCGTGCGCCCGTTTTCTTTGATTGCTATGCGGATTTGCGCACCCGGACGGGCTGCTGCTCGGTGTCCGCCAGGTGACGCAAATATTTGATCCAGCTGTATTCGATGCGCCTGCCGCTCCGCGTGTATGGCGGGCCGGTGCGTTTCGCGCGCCATTCCCGTAAGGACCGGGTCGTTGTTCCAATCCGTTGCGCGAATTCTGCTTCGCTCAGGCGATCGCCGTCGTCGTAGGGAAGAATAGGATTGGACATGCTCTCCACCATCGGTTCGATTTCCGACGGTGGAAGTATGAGGCAGGTCGTGCCGTTACCGCACGGCGATAATTCGCGAAATTATTTCTCGGAAAGGTCTTTCAGGAGGGGGCCAAATGTAACAACGTGCCAAAGATAAATTATTCGTCGCCACTCATCGGCCGTGCGCGGCACCCTCTTCATGCCGTAGTACTTCGCGATATTTGTCTTGAGCGTTTTATCATCTTTGTCCTGCAGGCGTTCTCCCCACCTTGCTGATGTGCTGTTGAGCGCATTGCCGAGCGCGTCGGCTGGACGTTCGGTCTTCTGAATCTCTATGGAGAAGGCATGTGCCAGGCACATGTAGTCATCACTCTCCTCGTTCCCGCGCGGTTGCAACGGGTGCCCTGGCCCGCGCTTGGCGTGCGGGAACCCGAGGATCGACGGCAGCACAGTGCGATAGTCCTTCGAGCGCGCGGATTCCGGTGAGAGCATGCGTTCTGCGCAGGCTATGAGGTAATCACGGACCCAATCCGGGAATTCGCGTTTGTGCTCTCCGCAAGTCTTTATCGCCTCCCACACATAGTATGGATTACGCGTTTCCTCCCACTGTGCGCGATCGTGCGGCAGGGAATGATCCGGATCGCGGAAGTAGGCGAGGAGGGCTTCACCGAAGGGGAATTGTTCGCGATCTTTTTTCATGACCGCCGACCTTTGATGGGCAGCACGTCGGCGCCGCCCTTCCCTGCCCCGGCGATCGTGCCGGCGATTGCTGCCGCGGCTGCGCGCAGCGGGTCGTCGCCAAGATGCGCGTATTTTTCCGTCGTGCGGCTCAATGTGTGCCCGAGCAACTTTCCGAGCACGAGGAGGCTTAGGCCACGCGCCGCACCGATCGAGGCGAAACTGTGCCGCGCGTCATACAATCTTGCTTGAAGTAGCGCGGCTGGGAGTTCGATCTTCTGCCGTGCTGCCACGCCCAAGCATTCCTTGACAGTCGGCTCCCGTCCAAGTCCTTCGCGCAGATCGGCAACCAGTTTGGCAATATGGTTATCCTTGGAGTCTCCCCACAGGAGCACGGTTGCGCGCTCCCGCACCGCACCCCAGCAGTCCCAATAATCCTTGAGCGGCTCGTCGGCCTTCTGCCCCGGAAATATCCAGTCCTTCGCGCGGTACTTGCCGCGCCGCTTACGAATGCGCTGGATCAGCTCGATTGCGGGCGGGCTGAGGGGAATCCGATGCTCCCGTCGTTGCTTGGTGTGAGCCGAGGGCTTCACCCAATTGCCGGGCTCCTTTTCGAATTGCTCCCAGGTCGCAAGCGCCGCCTCGGCGGGCCGGCAGCCGGTCAGCATCACTAGGCGGATACAATCGGACGCGGGTGTCGAGCCGTAGGCCTCTAGGGCATCGCCGAGCGCAGCAAGCTCGGCCTCGGAGAAGAATCGCTCCCGCCCCTGTTCTGGATTGCGCTGCACTCCCCGGCAGGGATTTCCCATCGATGCATCGCGCCAGGGCTTCGCTTCGCCAGCGCGTGGCAGCAGCGACAGGGAGAACATCTTCGATGCTACGGCGATGACCCTGTTCGCTCGAATGGGCCGGCCGCTCGCCGTGATGCTCTTGTGCAGCTTCTCGATGTCGCCGAAATGGATATCGACAACAGCGCGCTTCAGACCCAGGCTATTGCCAATCTCCTTCAGCATCCGCCGCTCGTCCTTCGCTCGGCGGCCTTGCGCCTTTCTCGGAAGGTGTTCCTCGACGTACCGATCAATAAGGTCCTGCACGGTGGCCGCGTCCCGCCTCTCGCGCTTGGCCACGGCAGGATTCTCGCCTTGGTCGACCCGCTTCCGGAGTTCCCTCGCCTCGGCTCTTGCCGCCGTGGTGGACCATGTCGGATAGGCGCCGATCGAGTAGCGCCGTTCATCACCGCGGGTGTCACGGTAGTTGATGAAGAACGACCGGGCCCCGCCCGGATGGCGTTTGGTGGGCGCGAAGACGCGGCAGCCGAACCCTTTGACTGCCTTTTGGTGATCCGTGTCCCAGATGGTGATTGCGCCGGTCTTTGGCGCTTTAACGGACTTGATCAGGTCGTTCGTGAGTTCCGGCATGGCAGTCCCCAACCGCGCCTCGTCAGCCTTTCGTCAGTGTTTCGAGACGGCGCGAACTGCCGCACGCTGCCGGAAAAGTCCGCCAGCGTCAATTAATTTCCGCCGACTTAGCGGGCACTTCTCAGCGTTGCAGCCGAAATCTCGTCAGTGCCAATGGCTTGGGCTTATGCGCCGAATTCGGACTTGAAAACCGCCAGGGCTCGCAAGGGCCCTCGTGGGTTCGAATCCCACCCCTTCCGCCATCACCTTTGTAGATCAAGGGTTTGTCACCCACCAAATACAGCGGGTTTTGTCACTCCCCGAGAACAAACAACGCGCACGGGGACATTCCCGGGCGCCGTCGCCAACAGCTTAGAAGGCTCCTGGGTTGGACGTCCCGAGAACAAACAACGCGCACGGGGACATTCCCGGGCGCCGTCGCCAACAGCTTAGAAGGCTCCTGGGTTGGACGTCCGATCAATGCGTTTTCGGACATCGGACCGCCATCGGACCTTCGCTCAACCCGGCTGTGCCATTGGCGCCACATGCTCTAAAAATCGGCGTGCTGAGCAAAGGTCAAACAGACGCCAGCGCTGTGCAGGCCATGGTGGGCGGGGGTGCTGAGCCCCCATTCGCTCGCGATGCCCGGCCCGGCCGTGTAGCCGACCACCCCGCCGGCAACCAGACCGAAGGGGCCGGCAACGACGGCACCGGCCAGCGCGCCCAAGGCTGCGTCTCCAGTCCGCTCCTGAGCGCCGGCGGTGCCCGGCGTGAGAGTGATGCTGGCGGCCAATAGGCCGAGCGCGACGAGAGCTTTCATGTTCCCTTCCCCCCTATCGACCAGAGCGGCAGGCTACGCGCCACCCCTGAACGGATGGTTAGCTCGATTCCGGTTCGAATTAAGGCCGACGCCCGCCGGAACGCCCCGGGGCAACGGGCGCTGATGCCTGCTTTTTTCGATCGCGCCTGGCGACACAGAGGGGGAAGAAGAGGAAAAAGCATTGATACGTGTGTCGGACCGGAGCCCGAGTGATGTAGGATTGCGCGTGCCGGCTGTCTTAGCTCAGACGGCTTGCCGGCGCGAGCGCCCAGCGGCATTTGACGCTGGTCCGCTATGCGCCCTGTATCGCGACCGCTGCGAGACGAGGTTGTGCACGTCGTGACGATAAACAGTTCACTGCGAAATCTCCGCGCTGGCGCCGTAATGTTTGCAATGTTTGCCGCTGTCGGCGCGTTCGATTTTGCCGCTCACGCGGAGCCGAATTGCACGTGTCGTGCGCGTGGTCGCAGTTTCGAACTCGGGCAATCGGTGTGCCTGCAGACCCCGAAGGGGCCGCGCATCGCCGTTTGCGCGATGGTGCTCAACAATACTTCGTGGCAGCTCTCCGAGACGCCGTGTATCAGCGCGCACGCCCGACCGCCGCCGTAGGCTATGGCGCAGCCAGGCCGTCGCGAGCAGCGCCGGAGAATCCGAGTACGCGGCAACATGCTTGCCTAGGGGCGCGCCGACCCTTTAACAAACGCAGGCCGTTCCGTTCATGGCGCGAGACCAGCTACATGAAAAAATGTCAAGCCGAACGTTCTTAGCCCTGCCGCTCTGAAAATTTGGTGCGGCAAATTGGAGCCCCTACACGCCCTCGGGCTATTACGAACGGGAGACCAGTTTGGCCCTATGTGAGAACCTCAGCGGGCTGCTCGGTTTTCAGCATCTGCACGCATAGGCTGATTCTTCGCGCACATGGCGCGATGAACCTTTTGGATCGCGTTCATAGCCTTCTGCGAGGCGCCCATTTTCTCAGCGAGTCCGGCGGCCTGCGCCTCAACAACAGAAACTCCCGCCATATCTCCTTCGAGCGTATCGATCATTGATTTCAAGAGATCAGGCGCTTGAGTCATATCGGACAATGTAACGTCTCGAAATGATTGCTGGACACTGCTCGCGCAGCTTACGCGGGCGTCATATTGAGCCTTCAGCACTTTGAATTTCGCGCTGAAATCGGTTGCGCCTTCTATGTCGCTTGCAAGAGCGTCCGATTTAATTCTGCAAACACCTTCGAGGTTGCTCAGATCAGGATAATTCGCGTCGATAATTTTCTTGTAGCCTTTAAGAAGGGATCTTGCCTCTGTCAAAAGCGCGTCAACACTACAGACAAAATGGTCGCGTCCCCGATAACAACGGTCGAGCTTGACCTCGCCTCTTGCGCCGGGCAATGCGAGAGCTTCGAAACCCTCGGAGGACCTATCACAGGAGGCAAGCGCGCTTCCGAGGGCCGAATTAGGGTCCGCAACGGGCATAGCCACGGGTACTACAGTCGGCGCTGGTGGGTGAACAGGGGCGGGCTGGAGAGCCAAGGCTTCAGGATGCTTTGTCCCTCCGGTTCGGAATTTAGCAAGCGGGACTGCAAGTGGGGCTGTTCGGGACTGAGCGAACTCCGAGCGGGTAAGATATTGACCCCATGCTCACGCCCGACCGCCGCCGTAGGCGATGGCGCAGCCAGGCCGTCGCGAGCAGCGCCGGAGAATGCGAGCACGCGACAACACGCTTGCCTAGGGGCGCGCCGACCCTTTAACAAACCCAGGCATCGAGGGAGGGAAGCACGTGCCTGGACCTCTATCCGGCGTGAAAATTCTGGATTGCACTTCGGTCGTGCTCGGCCCTTACGCGGCGCAGCAGCTCGGCGACCTCGGCGCCGACGTCATCAAAGTCGAGCCGCCGGATGGCGACACCACCCGGCAACTCGGGCCCAGACGCCATGCGGGCATGGCCGCGTTCTTTCTCGGCTGCAACCGCAACAAGCGCAGCATCGTGCTCGATCTCAAGAATGAAGCGGGTCGAAGGGCCCTCCTGCGGCTCGCCGGGAGCGCCGACGTGCTCATGCACAATTTCCGGCCGGAGCCCGCAGCACGCCTCGGCATTTCCTACGAGATTTTTGCCGAGACCAACCCGCGGCTCGTCTATCTGGCGACCTACGGCTTCCGCGCCGACGGCCCGATGGGCGCGAAGGCCGCCTATGACGACATCATCCAGGCCGGCTGCGGCATCGCCATGCTGCAGGCGGTAGTGGCCGACGAGCCGCATTTCGTGCCCACCGTCATGGCGGACAAGACCGGGTCGAATTGCGTGGTGAGCGCGGTTCTGGCCGCGCTCTACGAGCGCGAGAAATCCGGCCGCGGCCAGGCGGTCGAAGTGCCGATGTTCGAATCGCTCGTGGCGTTCACCATGGTCGAGCATCTCTACGGCGAAACCTTCGTGCCCGCGGTCGAGCGCATGGGCTACCGGCGCCTGCTCAACAAGAACCGCGGACCGTATCGATCCAAGGACGGCTATTTCGCCATGCTGCCGTACACCGACGCGAACTGGCGGGAGCTCTGCACCCTGATCGGGCGTCCGGAGATTCTGGAAGACCCGTGCTTCAAGTCGACCGCGCTGCGTCTTGGCAATATCGAGACGGTCTATGCGACCCTGGCGGAGATTTGCTCGACGCGCACCAATGCCGAATGGACGGCGCTCTTGAAGAACTCCAACGTCCCGCACGGGCCGGTGCAATCGATCGAGGACCTCTTGGACGACCGGCAGCTGGCCGCGACCGGTTTCTGGAAGGAATTCGATCATCCGACCGAAGGCCGGATGCGCATGCCGGATATTCCGCCGCGCTTCAGCCGCACCGAGCCCGACATTCGCCGGCTGCCGCCGCGGCTCGGCGAGCATAGCGTCGAAATTCTCTCCGAGGCCGGACTGTCGCGGTCGGAGATCGATGCGCTGATCGCCGTGGGCGCCACCCGCGACGGGCGAGCGCAATGAGTGGACCCCTTCTCAAATCGCCGACGGCGTGCGGTCCATCCCGCCCGGCCGGTCTGCCGATAGATGATATCCGGAAGCTATCAGGCAATTCGAACGGGCGCGCTTCGACGAATACCGTTGAAGCGGCCGATCGTGCACGATAAGGGTGCTTGCTTGCTGCTTCTGCTTCGGGGATTTGCCCAATGACGGCACGATGGCTCCCGGCAAGCTTCGGCCGATCGCGTCAGACGCCAAGCCGAGCGGATCGCGCGGGGGCCTCCGCGCCGCGCGGGTTGCCGCGGAACTCGGGCGAGGTGAAGTGCACGACGTGCTACATGTGCGCCTGCCGCTGCGGCATCAAGGTGCACCTCGACGACGGCCGCATCCGCTACATCGAGGGCAATCGCGCGCATCCGGTGAACCGCGGCGTGATCTGCGCCAAGGGCGCCGCCGGGATCATGCAGCAGAATTCGCCGGCGCGGCTGTCCAAGCCGCTGCTCCGCGTCGGCGAGCGCGGCCGCGCCGAGTTCCGCGAGATCGAATGGGACGAGGCGCTGCGCATCGCCGGCGAATGGCTCGGCACGATTCGAGCAACGGATCCGAAGCGGCTTGCGTTCTTCACCGGCCGCGACCAGAGCCAGGCGCTGACCGGATATTGGGCCAAACAGTTCGGCACGCCGAACTATGCCGCGCACGGCGGGTTGTGCTCGGTCAATATGGCGGCGGCGGGATTCTACAGCATCGGCGGCTCGTTCTGGGAGTTCGGCGAGCCCGACTGGGAGCGCACCGAATATTTCCTGCTGTTCGGGGTAGCCGAAGATCACGATTCCAATCCGATCAAGATCGGGCTCGGCAAGCTCAAGGCGCGCGGCGTCAAGATCGTCTCCGTCAACCCGGTGCGCACCGGCTATTCGGCGATCGCCGACGAGTGGGTCGCGATCCGCCCCGGCACCGACGGCCTGTTGGTGTTCGCGCTGATTTACGAGCTGCTGCACGCCGGCCGCATCGATCTCGATTATCTCGTGCGCTACACCAATGCCGCGTATCTGGTCGTGCAGGATGCCGGCGCCGCCGATGACGGCTTGTTCGCCCGCGCGAACGGCAGGCCGCTGGTATGGGATCGCGCGCGCGGCGCGCCGGCGGAGGCTTGCGATGCGCCGGCGCTCACCGGCGAGTTCACGCTCGCGGACGGCCGCCGCGCCGTCCCGGTGTTCCAGCTCCTGACGGAGCGCTACCGATCGCCGGAATATTCGCCCGAGGCGGTGAGCGCACGCTGCGGCGTCGCTGCGCAAAAAATCCGGCGTATCGCCGCCGAGCTTGCCCACGTGGCGTTCGAGCGCGCGATCGTGCATCCGCAGCCGTGGACCGATTGCGGCGGTCGCCGCCACGAGTCGATGATCGGCAGGCCGGTCGCGATGCATGCGATGCGCGGCATTTCGGCGCATTCCAACGGGTTTCACACCTGCCGGGCGCTGCACCTGCTGCAGATGTTGCTGGGAGCGATCGATTGCCCCGGGGGCTTCCGCTACGAAGCGCCGTTTCCGCGCCCCTGCCCGGCGGCGCCAAAACCCGCGGGCAAGACCTCGGCGCCGGGGCAGCCGCTCGACGGCATGCCGCTCGGCCATCCATGCGGCCCGGAGGACTTGCTGGTGGATGCCGCGGGCGGGCCGCTGCGCATCGACAAGGCCTATTCCTGGGAGGCTCCGCTCGCAGCCCACGGCCTCATGCACATGGTCATCCGCAACGCCTGGGCCGGCGATCCCTATCCGATCGACACGCTGTTCCTGTACATGACCAATCTGTCGTGGAACTCCGCGATGAACACCGCGGACACCACCGGCATGCTCACCGACAAGCGTGCCGACGGCGAATACAGAATTCCGCGGATCATCTATTCCGATGCGTTCTTCTCGGAGATGGTGGCGTTCGCCGACCTGGTGCTGCCGGACACGACCTATCTCGAACGCTGGGATTGCATCTCGCTGCTCGATCGCCCGATCAGCACCGCGGATGGTCCCGCCGACTCCATCCGCCGGCCGGTGCTGAAGCCAGACCGCGACGTTCGCCCGTTCCAGGACGTGCTGATCGAACTCGGCGCGAAGCTCGATCTGCCCGGCTTCGTCGCGCGCGACGGCAGTCCGTTGTACGAGGATTACGCCGATTACCTGGTGCGGCATGAACGCAAGCCCGGCATCGGTTCGCTGGCCGGCTGGCGCGGCCGCGACGGCGGGAGCGACGGCGTCGGCGAGCCCAATCCCGGCCAGCTCGACAAATACATCGAGAACCAGTGCTTCTGGAAATACGAGCTCCCGCCCGAGCAGCGTTACTTCAAGCACGCCAACAGGGATTATCTCGAGACGGCAAAGCGCTTCGGCTTCATCGAGAAAGCCGAGCCGATCGTGCTGCAGATCTATTGCGAGCCGCTGCAGCGGTTCCGGCTTGCCGCCCGCGGCCACGGCGCGGTGCAGCCGCCCGACGCGCACCGCGGCCGGATCGAAACTTATTTCGACCCGCTGCCGATCTGGTACGTGCCGTTTTCCGAGGCGGCGGTCGATGGGCAAACCTTTCCGCTGCACGCGGTGACGCAGCGGCCGATGCCGATGTATCATTCGTGGCACTCGCAGAACGCCTGGCTGCGCCAAATCCTCAGCCACAACCGCCTCTATGTGAACCGGGCGCGCGCGGCGGAGCTCGGTCTCGATGACGAGGATTGGGTCTGGGTGGTCAGCCACCACAGCCGCCTCAAGTGCCAGATCCGCCTGATGGAAGGCGTCAATCCCGACACTGTGTGGACCTGGAATGCCATCGGCAAACGTGCCGGAGCCTGGAACCTCTCCGCCGACGCCCCGGAGTCCACGCGCGGGTTCCTGTTGAATCATCTCATTGCGGAATTGCTGCCCGCCGCGAGCACGGTTCGATATGCAAACTGCGACCCGGTGACGGGCCAGGCGGCGTGGTACGACCTGCGGGTCCGGATCGAGAAGGCGCTCCCCGACCAGGCCGGCAACGCCGAGCCGCAGTTCCCGGCGGTGTCGCGCCTTCCGAACATGGCTTCGCCGCCCGGGATCGTGCGGGACGCGCGCATGGATCATGGCGCGCCTGGAGGCGGCCGATGACCAGCCTCCCCACTCCGCAGCCTGGCGCCAAGAAGCTCGGGCTCGTCATCGATCTCGATACCTGCGTCGGGTGCCACGCCTGCGTGGTGAGCTGCAAGGAGTGGAACGCGTTCGGCGAAACCGGGCCGCTGCCGGAGTTCGGTCCCTATCAGGCCGAACCCTGGGGCGTGTGGCTCAATCGCGTGCACACGTTCGAAGTGGGCGACGGCGAGGACGGGCGCACCGTATATTTTCCCAAGAACTGCTACCATTGCGAGGAGCCGGACTGCGTGACGGTGTGCCCGACCGGCGCTTCCTACAAACGCGCCGAGGACGGCATCGTTCTGGTCGATGCCGCGCTCTGCATCGGCTGCAAGCTGTGTTCGTGGGCCTGTCCGTACGGCGCGCGCGAGTTCGACGAGGACGGCGGCGTGATGAAGAAATGCACGCTGTGCGTCGATCGGATCTATGACGAGAACCTGCCGGAAGGGGACCGCATTCCGGCTTGCGTGGCGGCTTGCCCCACCTCGGCGCGGCATTTCGGCGATCTCGGCGATGCGAGCTCGGCCGTCTCGAAGCTGGTGGCCGAGCGCGGCGGTTGCGATTCGATGCCGGAAATGGGCTATCGGCCGGTGAGCAAATATTTGCCGCCGCGATCGATCCGCCCGACCCGGGTGAGGGACGAGAGATCCGAGCATAAGACCGCCGGGGGAAACGGGTTCCTGCAGTGGATCGATCGGGTTCTGTCGCGGTGAACGGGAGCCGGCGTCGGCGGCGCGGTTCGGTCTTGCCGGCGGCTGCGATCACCAACGCGCCGGCTTGATCCGGGACCGGGGGATAAATTGCATCCGGCGCTGTCGATCATTTTTTTCACGACGTCGTCGGGCGTCGGCTACGGCCTGCTCGCCTGGATCGGGCTGCTGGCGCCGATCGGTGCGCTCCCGCTCACCCGTCAATTCGGCGCGGTAAGCCTCCTGCTTGCACTCGGCTGCATCACCGCGGGCTTGTTGTCCTCGACACTCCATCTCGGTCATCCCGAGCGCGCGTGGCGCGCGATCTCGCAATGGCGCTCTTCATGGCTCTCGCGCGAAGGCGTGGCAGCCATCGCCACCTATGTGCCTGCGCTGACGTTTGCGGGCCTGTGGCTGTTCGACGCGAGGAACGGGGGCTGGGCGGTCTGCGGCTGGCTTGCTGCGGCCGGATCGATCGTGACCGTGATCTGCACGGCGATGATCTACCGTTCGCTCAAGCCGATTCGGCAATGGTACAACCGTTGGGTCATACCGAATTATCTGATGCTCGCCGCGATGACGGGCGCGCTCTGGCTTACCGCCGTGCTGGCCGCACTCGACGTGCTGCGTCCCGCCGTCACCGCGCTCGCCGCGACGTTCGTGCTCGCGGCGGTCGCGGTGAAGCTCGCGTACTGGCGCTCGATCGACCAAAACTCCGCCGGCTCGACCCTGGCGTCGGCCACGGGATTGCCGCCAGGCCGCCCGATCCGGCCGCTCGATCCGCCGCATACGGAGGAGAATTACCTGCTCAGAGAAATGGGATATCGGATCGCGCGTCGGCACGCCGCCAAGCTGCGCCGCATCGCGCTCGGCGGGGGGTTCTTCGTTCCGCTCATCCTGCTTGCGCTCGCCTGGCTGTTGCGCGGCGCCGCCGCAAGCGCCGTGCTGGCGCTCGTTGCCGCGGTGGCGGCTACCGCGGGCGTGGTGGTCGAACGCTGGCTGTTCTTCGCGGAAGCGACGCATACCGTCGCGCTTTATTATCGCGGGGAGGCAAGTTCCAGCGTGCGCTAGCCGCGCTGAAGGGGGAGAACCGCTGCCTTCGGGATCACCGGCTCGATGGAACAGACATGGCGTGTGGCGCCGGCAAGCACGAGAGGCGAACGGCAATGGCGAACCACGATCTAGTCTTGCGCGGCGGACGCGTGATCGACGGCACCGGCGCCGCGGGGTTCAGCGCCGATATCGCGATCGACGGCGAGCGCATTACTGCCGTGACGGGTTTGCCGCGCGGCAGCGGTCGGCGCGAGCTCGATGTCGCAGGGCTCGTCGTCGCGCCGGGATTCATCGACGTCCACACCCACGACGATCGCGCGCTCTTCGTCAGCTCCGACATGAGCGCGAAAGTCAGTCAGGGCGTCACGACGGTCGTGACCGGCAATTGCGGCATCTCGCTTGCTCCGCTCACGCTTACTCGCGCGCCGCCGCCGCCGCTGGATTTGATCGGCGACGAGCGCGACTATTGCTTCGGGCGCTTTGCCGATTATCTCGGCGCGCTCGATGCGCATCCGCCGGCATTGAACGCCGCTTGTCTCGTCGGTCATTCGTCCTTGCGGGTCGGCTGCATGCGCGAGCTCGACCGCCCCGCGAGCGAGCCGGAGATCGACGCGATGCGGGCGCGGCTCGCCGAAGGGCTCGAGGCCGGTGCGGTCGGTCTCTCGACCGGGCTGTGGTATGCGCCCGCGAACGCCGCGCCGAAGAGCGAAATCGTGGCGTTGGCCGAGCTGCTCCGCCCGGCCGGCGCCGTCTATACGACGCATATGCGGGACGAGGCCGAGCACGTGCTCGACAGCCTCGAGGAGAGCTTCGCGGTCGGCCGCGAAGCCGATGTCCCGGTGGTGATCTCGCACCACAAGGTGATCGGCAAAGCCAATTTCGGCCGCACCCGCGAGACCCTTCCGCGGCTCAGGAAAGCGGTTGCGGAGCAGCGGATCGGCCTCGACGCCTATCCTTATGTCGCCTCCTCGACGGTGCTTCGCGCGTTCATGGTGCCACGCGCGCTCAAGGTGCTGGTGACCTGGTCGAAGAGCCGCCCCGAGATGGCGGGACGCTATCTCCGGGAGATCGCAGCCGAGTGGAAAGTGAGCGAGGCGGAAGCCTGCGAGCGCCTGCAGCCGGCGGGCGCCGTGTACT
>WNGJ01004453.1_pt1 | contig 19267 bp, 16 predicted proteins | sample 5400611 | NCBI WGS metagenome assembly WNGJ01 (sample SAMN13153375, study PRJNA577476) | soil metagenome | isolation source: 40 cm soil or saprolite under Garry oak tree replicate 1 | place: USA:California | collected 2016-06-15 | reverse complement strand
CTCCTCCTCCTGCTCCTCCGCTTCCTGCCCTGGCAACGAGCAGCCCTGGTGGAAATGCGACAGGAGGCACGCATAGTTCGCGCAAGCAGATCAACGCGCTCTTTGCTGACTGGCATGCGGAAAATATGCTTTGGACGACGTTCACGAACACCACGGTCTCATCGAGCGATGCGTCCGCAGACCTCCGCTGGGTCCCCTACACTCCATACCCATAGCTTGTGGAAACTCGCGGCGCCGCACCTAGCTATCCGGCGCTCGTTGGCTCCGGTTTGATCGCGAGCACCGGCGAGGAGGTCGCCAAACGATTGCGCTGCCCTCGCTGCGCAATTATTTCTGATACCAACATCGCGCCGCTCTTGGCGGATCGCGTCAAACAGAGTTTAACGTCATCTGGTTTTCAGTCGACAGTCATCACTATTCCCCCGGGCGAAAAATCGAAGACGCTGGGGCAAGCAGGTGCAATTTGCGATCAGATGATCGCCGCCTGCCTCGATCGACAGTCGTTTGTCATCGGCCTTGGCGGCGGTGTGATCGGAGATATTTCGGGATTTGTCGCCGCAATTTTCCATCGTGGCATTCCGCACGTGCAAATCCCAACGACGCTGCTCGCGATGGTGGACAGTTCAATCGGCGGGAAAACCGGTGTCAATACAGCCGCCGGAAAAAACTTGATCGGCGCAATTCATCCCCCAGTGCTCGTGATTGACGATGTCGATGTTTTGAAAACGTTGCCGCAACGTGAGTTCAATCAAGGCTTCGCCGAGATCATCAAGCATGCGATCATCTCGGATGCGGAAATGTTCGACGCCTTGAAAGATGTCGATCTTGAAAACCTTGCACCGCTCATCCGCCGCAACATCGAGATCAAGTCGAAAATCGTGACGAAAGACGAGGGTGATCGCACCGGCGAGCGCGCGCTTCTCAATTTCGGACATACAGTGGGTCACGCGATCGAGCGCGCCGGGGATTACCGCGAATTTCTTCACGGCGAAGCGATCAGTCTTGGAATTGTCGCGGCCTGCGATGTCTCGATAAAAAGAGCTGGACTGCCGCGCGATCAGCGCAATGGGATTGTCGATCTTTTGCAAAAGTTCGAGTTGCCGACGCATCTGCCGCCAAATTTTCCACGCGAACAGATCTTCGACGCTCTCCAGTACGACAAAAAATTCGAGGGCGGAAAAATTCGATTCGTTGTTACATCAGGGATCGGTTCAGCCCATTTATCGAGCGAGGTGACAGTGGAAGACATTCGTGAAGCATTTGATCAACTGTAGAGCGTCTGTGCCAAACGCCAGGCGTTTCACAGAAACGCCCTACAAAGCGGGCGATTGAGCTCAATCGGCCCTACCTTCTCGCGCCTTGCGATAATACTCCGCTAAACCATCGACTACGCTGTCGGCGTATTCGCGAAAAATGCTTTTTCGCTCAATGCCGTTGACGTTCCGCAGTCCTTCGTAATCGCCAGCCTGAATACGCGCGAAAGCGTCGCGGCTGTTCATGACATAAGGTTCGCAATAAACGACGGGACAACGATAGAGCCGCGTTGCCAGCAAATTGCGCGCGTACAGGTATCCTATCGATCCAACCTTCGTCACAGTGTCTGCCGTTGGATATTCGTAGGCCGGCAAGTGGGTGTCGCGAGCCATCGCCCCAGCGATCGTGTCGGCAAGCGGCAGTTCTTCAACGTAAGCGCGGCTCAAAAGCCGGCGAATCATTTCAAAGCGCTCATCATCAAGTTCCAACTCGTCTTTCAAATAAGAACCGTTCACCAGCAGATGAAGATGATTGTTGTCGATTAACGTGGGATGGCTCGGATCGCCCCAGCCTTCAGCATTAAAATGCAAACAAAGCACGAGATCGGGATGTAGTTTCATGTACACCAGCACGGCACGGCGGCGGATTTCGCTGTAGCGGTAAAACAAGATTTCGCTCTGCCAGCGAATCGTTTGCTCTTTGTCCGGATCGTTTGGATCAAGAACATCCCTTCGGGGTTGAGGCACTCCATTTTTGATCAAAATTTTCTTTGCGAGCTCCCTGAAATCATCGGGACGTTGCGCAGTGATTGGTTCGGCGCTGTTGCGAACAAAAGAAACACGTGCTCCCAATTTTCGTAATCGTGGCGCCAGTAGTCGCGCTACGCGCAACGCCAGGTCCCCTTCCTGCACCGGCGGACTGTCACCGACCTGAAACCAGCGCTCCTCCATTTTCGCCCATTTCCCGCCGAGATGTCCCGGGTCGAGCGCGATGCGCAAACCCGAGAGCGGTTTGGTTGGTTTTACCGGCGGCAAAGACTTCGCTGGCTGCCAAAGACGCGGTACCCGTTCGGCCGACGCGTTGTCTTTGGCGAAGCGCAAAGTAAAAAACTTTTGCGCATCGCGGTTCGTCAGGATTCGCGCATCCTTGTCGTTTATCGCAATCAAATCTGGCGCGAAGCCATGCGTGCAGTAAACGTTCTCGATTAAACTGGCGAACTCATCGCGAGTAATTGTTTCCTGATACCTTTCCAGCACGTTCCACCTGGGATGTGCGCCGAGAATCCCTAGGTTGTCCGCAGCGCGACCGGCTGGGGAAAGGATCGACAAGGAAAGCGCGACAATCGCAAGCAATGGTCGCGCTTGTTTGGAATGAAACATCCGCGTTTGGATTTCGCTTCCTTTAATACGATGCTCGCAGAATGCTAACGGTTCTTTTTCTGGGTGATATCGTAGGTGAGCCGGGCCGCAGTGCCGTGATCGCCCGGTTGCCCGAGCTGAAGGAAAAACACGCACTGGATTTCATCATTGTTAACGGCGAGAACGCTGCCGGCGGCCGGGGAATCACAGGGAAGATCACGATCGATCTTTTGCGTGCCGGCGTTTCGGTCGTCACCACCGGCGATCATATTTGGGACCAAAAAGACATAATCGCATTCCTTGGGCTGGAACCACGCCTGCTCCGGCCATTGAATTATCCCGAGGGCGCGCCCGGCAGCGGATCAATCGTGCTGGAAACGCCGAAGGGGAAGATCGGTGTGATCAGTGTGCAGGCGCGCACATTTATGCAACCCATTCTGGAGAACCCGTTCCGGGCTGTGGAGGCGGCGGTAAAAAAAATGCGCGAAGAGACCAGCAACATTGTTGTGGATGCCCACGGTGAGACCACGAGCGAGAAAATCGCGCTCGGCCGGTTTCTCGATGGAAAAGTTTCCGCCGTAATTGGCACTCACACGCATGTGCAGACTGCGGACGAACAAATTTTTCCGAGGGGCACGGCGTTCATGTGCGACGCGGGAATGTGCGGCCCGATCAATTCGATTTTGGGACGCAAGATCGAGCCGATCATGAACCGTTTTATTTCGAATCTGCCGTCCTCTTTTCCAGTCGCCGGCGGCGAGGTCCGTTTGCATGGAGCTTTAATTCAGATCGATGAATCAACCGGCCGTGCTTTGCGCATCACCCGTATCGATGAACCGGGACCAAGTGAATCCGCTCCAGCGGAGGCCGAACCGAAGATCGACATCGAACAGGCGCCTTCTCCGGAACAGACATAAGAGTTCTGCTTGCGGCCAACTATTCATGGCCTGACTTTCGAATTGTCTAAAGAAATCAACGTCCAACTGAAAATCATGAAAAAATATTCGACTATTACTCTGTTTATCGCGCTGGCAGTTTGCGTCTCGCAATTCGCTCACGCACAAGGCAACAAAGAAGCGAACAAGCTTGCGCGAGAAGGCGCGGAGGCCTCTAAGAATCAAGACTACGACAAAGCTGTGGAGCTGCTCCGTAAAGCGAGCGCGCTCGACCACAAATACGCGACGGACCTCGCCATTGCCTATCAAGGGCGCGGATACGCCTTTGCGAAGAACCAGCAGTTTCAAGAAGCCATTCAAGATTATACCGAGGCGCTCAAACTTAAGTCGAACGATCCGCGCATTTACGAGCAACGCGCCGCAGTGGAAATGAAAACGTATGATTACGACAAAGCGCTGGCCGATTACTCCGAGTTGATCAAGCTGAAGCCGAACGAAGTGCGCTACTTGAACTATCGCGCCTATGTTTACGAGGTAAAAGATGACGTTCAAAATTCAATGGTTGATGCGGAGAAAGTTTTGAAGCTCGATCCCAACAACCAGGAGGCGAAAGCCCGGAAGCAGCGCTTGGAACAGAAGCAAGCGGAGCATGCGCCGCTGACTCCTCCCCCGGGAGTCTCGCCTAAAGCATCACCGCCAGCCAAAAAGAAACCCTGAGTTTAATATAGGAGCCGGGGGAGCGCGGTTTCTTACAATTAGCTCCCGTTCGCTGAGCCAGCCTCTTCGCTTGTGTCAGCTGTTTTCGCGGGCGCACTGAATCGCCGTTTCCGGCGGTTGGCGGGCAAGGGCGAAAGTGTCATTGTCACGTTTCGGCCCGTGATTTTCGGCTCCGTTTCCACCTGAGACATGCCGGAGAGGTCATCGCGCACTCTCTCCATCAACTGCAACCCGAATTCCTGATGCGCCATTTCCCGGCCCCGAAATTGGAGCTGCACCCGAACTTTGTTGCCTCGATCGAGGAAGTCTTCGCCGTGACGGATTTTCGTCAGGTAATCGTGATCGTCGATGTTAACACGAAATTTAATTTCCTTCAGCTTCGCGCCAGTGGGTCTTTTGTCCTTCTCGTGTTTGGAAATGTCGTAGCGAAATTTCCCGAGCGCGACGATTTTGCAAACTGGCGGGTTTCCTAAAATAACCCGAACTTCGCGGGCGCGAATCCGACCGTTTACACGAAATTGTTGTTGCAGATTAAACCAAGCTCCTTATCGGCGAAGCGGGAGTGCACCGCAGCGTCGTGTTTCTTTTTGTCGCATTTTCCGGCGCCGCGCTTGCCGCGCTTCGCCGGAACACTCTGGCATGGCCGCAGCTGCGATGACCGCGACAATGGACCCGCTATTTCGCGAGCCGAAGAGAAGTTGTAAACGAGATTTCGGCACCCGCAAGATTAATCTACGCCAATGCGGTTTCTCCTCAGGGAGGTGGCGCGCCGAAGTGAGCGGCATGCGCCGTGTATGCATCGGCATCGTCCAACATCGCGTCAAGCGCAGCCACCAGCGGCGTCACTCTGGCAAACCCGGAAAAGACCGCGCGATCCCCAATTTCGCTGTCGAGCACGAAGGTGGGCCGCTGCGTTACCTGCAACAGATGAAAATCAGCAGTGTCCGCGCGGACACGCGTTTCAACGATGGTCGAACGCGCCCGTTCGAGCAATTCTTTTGCATCGATATTGGCCGCTTTTGCCCCAATCTCGGCGGCAATTTCCCATTCGGCGAATCGTTTAGCCTCACGCAAGCCGGCGTAGGCCAGGGCGAGACGCACACGGTCGTCCGTAATCCCAAAATCTTTCGCAGCTTTGGCCACGCAGTTTGGCGCAAGATATTCGGGCTTGCCCGGCTCGAACCAGTCGCCGCTCAACATAAATGGCGAGCGCATGATTGTGCCGCTGCGGCGGTAAAACCATTCTTCCTGCTCGCGAGAAGTCGGAAGGCCGGTCTTGTCGAGCAATGCAATCTTCCACTGAAACTCGACTTTATCGTGGTAACGTTTTTTCAATTCGGCCCACGCTGGCTCGGCCCAAAAACACCACGAAGAGATAACGTCAAGATAATAGGTGACCGTGATACGCATGGCGCTTGTAAGTTGAATGTGCTTCGGAGAAGTTCAACCTCGAATGGCGTCGTCTAAATGCTAAAAAATGTTAGAAGCGTTAAAAGAGTGACAAAGGGAAGAAGACCGAGCGAGTCGAACTCGAGTCGAATGCTGTAACGGTTTAAACAATTTAACGTTGTAACTTTTGTAACGTTTCAATGTCGCCCGAATAAGTGAACCTCAATCACATCTTTCTTTTTCTCGCGGTAATTTCGCCACTTCTTGTGCTCGCACGCGCCTGGCGGCCCGGTTCATTTTATAGAGGCTGGCGCATCGCGGCCTTTGTTGTTCTTGTTATTAGCGGTGTGGCGTGGATCTTTTTCCGCTCTGCGGCTGGTTACATCGCGGGCGGCGCGTGGCTCGCCTTTCTGTTTCTTCCGGCGATTGGATTGCGAAAAGTGACGGAGCTTGCCGCGAGCCAACACTACAGATCGGCGAGAAAGCTTGCGGCGTTTCTTCAGATTTTGCATCCGAGCGTCGAGTTGCGCGAGCAGGTTCAGTTATTCCGCCACTTGGAATCTCATCAAAACGACCGAGCAGGTGTTGCGTCGTTTCCAATCCAGCGTGAAATCGCAGAGAAAGATCGACATCGTCATTTTCGCAATGCGCCTGCGGTTTTCATTCTCATTCTGTTAAATACCGCCGCATTTATCTTTGAGATTTCATTCGGCAATTGGACGGATCCCGAAGTGCTGCACCAGCTCGGCGCGCTCGAACCTTACGCGGTTGTGGTGCAAGGCCAGTACTGGCGTCTGTTCACTGCGCTTTTCTTGCATGCGGGATTTGTGCATCTGCTCTTCAATCTTTTTGCGCTCTACGTGCTCGGCCCGCCGTTGGAACGCTCAATTGGGGCATTACGATTCGCCATCTGCTACCTCATTTCGGGACTTGTCTCTAGCGCAGGCGTTGTCGTGTTGACCGTAGTTGGCATTGTTCAAGTGGCCCAACTCGTCGGCGCCTCAGGATGCATCATGGGAATAGTCGGCGCGTGGGCTGGATTTTTGCTTCGACATCGACACGCGCCGCACGCGAAACAGCGATTGGGCAATGTGCTGATGATCGTTGTGATACAAACAGCCTTCGATCTTTCGACGCCGCAGGTCAGCATGGCGGCGCATCTTTGCGGGTTGTTTTCCGGAGCGGTCCTCGGATTCGTGTTGGCTCCGCGGGCTGTCAGATAAAAACGACTGAGGTTACCATGGCTGGGTATGCAATCCGTGGAGGAAAGGAAGGCAAAGAGCGTCTCAACCTCCTAGCCCGAGTGATGCTGCCGACGACTTCTCAGCTGCTAAATGCCGTTGGTATCAATGAGGGAATGAGATGCCTGGATGTGGGCTGTGGCGGCGGTCATGTCACGCTTCTCATGGCCCGTTTAGTCGGACCGGAAGGCAAGGTTGTCGGCACGGACATGGATGGCAAGGTCATTGCATTGGCGCGCGAAGACGCGAGAACTGCGAAGGTGGATAATGTCGAGTTCCGTCGAGCCGACGCTGTGATGTGTCAGGCGACCGGAGAGTATGATCTAGTTTATGCGCGTTTTTTGCTCAGCCACCTCGGCGAGCCTGAGAGATGTCTCGAGGCAATGGTCAGAGCCTGCAACGTGAAAGGAGCAATAGTGCTCGAAGACATAGATTTCTCTGGCAGCTTTTGCTACCCAATTTGTGCTGCCTATAACCGGTACACACAACTGTATCAGGATGTCGTTAATCGACACGGGGGTGATGCAAATATTGGCCCCAAATTGTCGGGTATGTTGCGCAAAGTGGGCGCAGAGAATGTTCTGTTGAATGTAGTCCAACCGACGCACCTCGAAGGGGAAGGCAAATTAATGGCCTCGATCACGATGCAGCGGATAGCAGACTCAGTAATCTCTGAAAGACTCGCGACCGAGAGCGACGTGCAGCAGATCGTTAGCGAATTAAACGATGCTGCAGGGGACTCAGAAACCGTAATGAGTTTGCCCAGAGTATTTCAAGTTTGGGGCAGACGAGCGTAGCGCAATCAGGCCATGAAATTTGCTTCCGACATCCGGGTGAGACTTGCCCGGTGAAGTTTTCTCGATTAACTGCCGCTCTGCTTCCCCGGGTCTGTTCCAATGCCGACTTTTCAAACTTACAATGTGACGCCGACCTTGCCAGCGGCGCTCGAGCCGTTGCGCGAGATGAGCTTTAATCTTTGGTGGACCTGGGAGCCCGCCGCCCGGCGCCTTTTTCGCCTGCTGGATCCGGAGCTTTGGAGCCGGACAAATCACAATCCGGTGCGCATGCTTCAGCTTTCACGGCAATCGCGCCTGGAAGAATTGTCGCAGGACAAAACGTTCCTACGCGAGCTGAAGGAAGTCCACGATGCGTTCCGAGATTATCTTGCGCGAAAGGACACTTACGGCAAAATCGGCGCCGGTAGCGCGATTAAAAATCCGGTCGCCTATTTCTCGGCCGAATTCGGCTTTCACGAATCGATCCCAAATTATTCTGGCGGCCTCGGCATTCTCGCCAGCGACCATTGCAAATCGGCAAGCGATCTCGATTTAAACTTCGTCGCGATCGGATTGCTTTATCGACATGGTTATTTCCGGCAGCAGATAGACAAGGAAGGCATTCAGGAAGCGATCAATCTCAATCAAAATTTTCATCACTTGCCGATTCGTGAGGTGCGCCGTGAAGACGCGAAGCTGCTCATTTCCGTGCCGATCCTGGACCGCGAAGTTTTTGCGAAGCTTTGGGAGCTGCGCGTTGGCCGCGTGAGTTTGTATCTGCTCGACACCGATACTCCGGAAAACAGCGCGGAGGACCGGTTGATCACCGCTGAGCTTTATGGCGGCGATTTGGAAATGCGGATGCGCCAGGAGCTCATCCTCGGAATTGGCGGCGTAAAAGCGCTGAGCGCGCTCGGCATCCAGCCTGACGTGTTTCACATGAACGAAGGGCACTCGGCCTTCCTGGCGCTCGAGCGCATTCGTCGCAATGTCGTTGAGAAGAAGCTGGATTTTTATTCCGCACTCCAGGTTGTAGCCGCGGCCAACATCTTTACCACCCACACCCCGGTCCCGGCTGGCAACGATTCGTTCCCGCGCGAGATGATGCGAAAATATTTCGGCGCTTTTGCCAAAGAATTAAATATTCCATTCGAGGAATTGTTTTCATTCGGGCAGACACGGGTCGATCCAAACGATCCCTTTAGCATGACCATTCTGGCGTTGCGCCTGAGCCGCCACGCCAACGGTGTAAGCAAATTGCACGGCGAAGTGACTCGATCGCTTTGGATAGATGTCTGGGCCGGTGTGCCCGTGCATGAGGTGCCAATCACCAGCGTCACAAACGGTGTTCACACAAAAACCTGGATGGCGCCGGAGTTTGCGGCGCTTTACCGCACGCATCTTGGAGCATGGGAAGAACATCTGACCGAACCGGAATTTTGGCGCGGTGTCATCGACATTCCGGATGCGCAACTTTGGGAGACACATCAAAAACTTAAGCTCCGTCTCATCGAATTTGTACGTGAACGGGTGCGGCTGCGGCGCCAACGACTGGGCGAATCAGCCGAGGCAATTCGTAATGTGAATCGTATCCTCGATCCGGAAATTTTGACGGTTGGGTTTGCCCGGCGTTTCGCGACTTATAAACGCGGCGCGCTCTTGTTTAGCGACAGGGAACGCCTGAAACGATTGCTCAACGATACGACACGGCCGGTGCAATTCATTTTCGCAGGCAAAGCGCATCCGCGTGACGAAGCGGGCAAAGCGGTGATCCAGGAGGTTTACAGATTCACTCGCGAAGTGGGATTCGAAAACCGCGTCGTTTTTCTCGAAGATTACGACAGCTACATCGCGCGGCGTCTTGTTCAGGGTGTCGATCTTTGGCTGAACCATCCCCTTCGGCCGCTGGAAGCGAGCGGAACGAGCGGAATGAAATCGGCTCCGAATGGCGGGATCAACCTCAGTGTGCTCGATGGCTGGTGGCGGGAAGGATACAATGGCAACAATGGCTGGGCGATTGGCGCGGAAATCAATAATGGCTCGGCCGAATTTCAAAACGAAGGAGATGCGACCAGTCTTTACCAATTGCTTGAGAACCAGATCATCCCGCTTTATTACGCGAAACCGGACGGCAAACTTCCCCTCGCCTGGTTGCAATTAATGCGCGAATCGATTCGCAGTGTCACTCCGGTATTCAACACACAACGGATGTTGAAAGAGTACACCGAGCGCCTTTATATCACGGCAGCGAGGTCGCACGAGAATTTTGCTTGTGACGGTTGTGCGTCGGCGGCGCAATTAAGCCAATGGAAAGCGCAGATGCGCAAGGATTGGCCGCAGGTGCGGATTTCCGACGTGCAAGTGGGCAACAAAGATCGACAAAATATTTTGGTCGGTGAATCATTGCAAATCAGCGCGCGCGTTCATCTGGGCGGTGTCGATCCAAAACATGTGCGGGTGGAAGCGTACCACGGCGAAGCAGCTAACGGCGATATCCGCAATCCGGCGGCGACCGTCCTCGATCAAACTAGCCAGGCGGATGGGGACGGAAATTACCTCTACCAGGGATCAGTGCCCGCCTCGGAAAGTGGCACGTATGGTTTCAGCGTCCGCGTTGTCCCAACACACGCACATTTGATGCAAGCACACGAACTGCGCTTGATCACGTGGTCGTAGGAACTAAGGCGTACTTCGGCGATTTACTCTCGGTCCTTAAATGCGGTGGCGTGGTGGCGGAGTGACTCCCAGCGCGCCGACGATCAACACGACGAGCGTGCCGAGGCAGAGTTCGGCGATGACGTTGCGAATCGATTTGTGGAGAGCTGCGCGTTGCTGATCATTGCGCTCGCTCGCAAAAGTGAACTGTGGCTTGAGAAGCAGAAGGTTCCATGCGCCCAAACCGATCATGATGAGAAACAGGAACAGTTTCAGCATAAGCAAGCGTCCGTATCCGCTCGCGACGAGTGCGGGGAAGCGAGCACGGATGCGCGCCATCAAACGTCTGAGTAATCGCCTGGCGCAGCGGTGCACGCTTCGAGTAATCAATGATCATCGTTGTCCACGCCAGCGACTGGAGCGCAACCCAATGCAACCCAATCGCGCAACAAAGCGCAAAAATTGTGCCGATCCGGCCGGCGCAACGGAACACGATTGCGAGGCTAGTTAGCACTTCGTCAATGTCAACGCTCAGTCTTTTGAGCAGGGACCGCCGCACCCAGGATTAGCTGCGATTTAGCTGGTCAAAGTAGCTCAGATACACTATAAGGACGCGCCACCAGCGTGAAAAAGAACCCTCAAAAAGCAATCATAGTCGCAGTCACTGTTTTTGGATTGGCTCTTGTCGGTTTCGCCGGTGCGCAGACCGCGTTTCGCAACCTCAATGACGCGTGGGGTCCCCGCTATCAGCCGGCACTTCAAATTCCCACACCTTCAACGCACCCAATGCCGCATGGGATCGGTCCCGCCAGCCGGATTCGACACTGGAACGAGGTCGCGATCAACGCCAGCGGACTTGACCACACAGCTGTGGCGCCGGGCGAGGATCGCGTCTTTGGCGAACAACTCGGTCCAACGCGCGCAAGCCGAGCCATGGCGATTATGCATATCGCGATTTTCGAAGCAGTAAACGCAATTGACGGCGGCTGCCAAAGTTACACCGGCCTCGGGGCAGCGCGGCCCGACGCGTCGATGGAGTGCGCAATTGCTCAAGCGGCCTGCGATACGCTAGACGCGCTCTTTCCATCCCAAAAGACGGCCTTCGACCAGCAGTTGGCTAACGATCTGGCTCAGGTTCCAAATTCGCCTTCCAAGACAGATGGCATCTCACTCGGACACCGCGCCGCTTTGGCGATACTTGCGCTTCGGACCAATGATGGATCGCAACAGGCGGAACCGCGTGTTGGTATCGAGTTCATCACAAGCAACGACCCGGGGAAATGGCGCCAGGACCCGATCAGCCAACATCCATTAGCGCTCGGCGCGTACTGGGGTTCTGTCCAACCTTTCGTATTGCAATCCTCGAATCAGTTCCGCGCACCGATCCCGCCCGCATTGAACAGCGCCGAATACGCAGCGGCTTATAACGAAGCGAAATCAATCGGCGGTGACGGGATTGTAACACCAACAGCGCGCACCGCCGAGGAGACGCAAATCGGCACCTTCTGGGCCTACGATGGAACGCCGAGCTTATGCGCGCCGCCACGCCTGTACAATCAGATCACGATGCACATCGCCGATCAGATGGGCACGAGTGCCAATCCCGTTCAGCTCGCCCGACTCTTGGCTCTCGTGAACGTAGCCATGGCCGACGCCTGCATCTCAATTTGGGAATCGAAGTATTATTATCAATATTGGCGACCGGTCATCGCCATCCGGGAAGCAGACGCCGGCACCGGGCCAACAGGACTCGGTGATGGCAATCCCGCCACCATCGGCGATCTTAATTTTTCGCCGCTGGGCGCGCCGGCCAGCAACCTTAACGGCCCTAACTTTACACCGCCGTTCCCATCATATCCGTCGGGGCACGGAGGATTCGGAGGCGCGCTCTTCGAAACGTTGCGCAAATTTTATCGGACAGATCAAATTGCTTTCTCGTTTATTTCCGACGAATTCAACGGGCTAACGCGCGACAACAGTGGCAATGTGCGTCCACTCGTAACACGTAGCTTCTCCTCCCTTTCTCAGGCAGAAGAGGAAAACGGCCAGAGCCGAATTTATCTCGGTATTCACTGGTCGTTCGATAAGACCGAAGCTATTGCGCTAGGACGGCGGGTGGCCGATTACGTATTTGCGAACGCGTTTCTCCCGGCGAACAGGACTCAGCCGCACGCGAAATAGCTACCTTGGGACAAACCGGCCGTTACCTTCATCGAGATATTCGGTCGAGCCGACACGCGAGATTTGAAGCGATTGCCGCCAGATTCCCGCTGAGAAATCTTTTGTGGCTTCGATTTTCTTTTTCTCCGGCTTCAATACCACCGCCTCTTTGTTGACCATCGCTTCCGACAAGATCCTGCCATCTCCGCCTGAGGCGGACAGTGGCGGAGTGATTCCGACGATGCGCAGAATCGTTGGCGCAAGATCGACATTGCCGCTCGGTAATTCATTTGTGTAGCCGCGGCGAAAATCCGGGCCGGCTGCGATCAACGTGTTGTGCATATCGAATCGGCTGAGCGTGGCGTGTGTCCCCTTCCCCGCGGCGCGTTGCCAATCGGCGTCAATCATTCCCGGAACACCGAATTGATTTTTCTTGTCGTTCCAATGGAAAGCCATCACCACGTCTGGGGCATGCGGACTGTCGATCTTCCCTTGGTCGAGAGCGAACGTCCCTTGCATCGCTTCTTTCGTGAAAATCACTCCGGCGAAATCTGATTGTTGCAGAAATTCGACAAGGCGGTGCGTGACCGGCACGTCATGGTTCACCACATAAAAAAGAACGGTGCCGCCGTTCCCGACTAGCATGATCTCTCCCGGTTTTGGTTCGTCGCTGAATTCCGCCTTCGCGGTGAAGCCGGCATCATTTAAGATTTTCCGCAGATCGACCGATCGTTCGATCGTGGAGAAGCCGTGATCGGATACGACGAACACGTCTGTCGTTTCGCGCGCTCCTTGTCGATCTAATACCGAAAGAACAGCGGCAAGATTTTCATCAGAGAATTTAATCGCAGCCAACGCCGGTTGCGCACCAGGTGCAGATCCATGCTGCGTAAGATCGGGGTCGCCCAGCCAAAGTAGGGAAAAAACCGGCACACCATCTTTCCAAAGAAATTCAGTAAACGCTTTCGTCGTCCACTTGTCCCCTTCCGTGATTTGCCCGAAAGGCGGAAACGGACCGAGCGCATGAACAATGGGATTAAGTGCATCTCGCGGCCGCGATGCTCCGGCAAAAACCGTAACCGAATTTTTCCCGTGGCTTGGATTCACATGTCGATCCAGCAAAAGGCCGACAGTCTTTGCGGTGGCAATCACCGTGCGCCCACCCGCGCGTTGCACGATCTCAGCGATAGTCGGAAACGAAATATATTTTCCACCGGATAATTCATCCCCCTTCTCCACCACTGCTGGAATCTCAACGTCGAGTGATTTTCTGCTGTCAATTTCCGGGCGGTAATCGTGGTTTGCAATTAGGCCGCTGTGGCCTGGATAAGCTCCTGTGGCAATCGCTGTTCCATTTACGTTTGTCGCACTCGGATACACGGCGTGATGATTGCGAAAAACGACGCCCTCGTTCGCCAGCTTCCACAGCGCCGGCGTATTTTCCTGGCTGACGAAATCTGGACGCATGCCATCCCAAACAACAACCACGACATGCCGCTCGGATTTCGGCGTCTCGGCCACAACTGTGGCCTGCGCGCAGAATACGCAAGCGATCCAGGCCAACGTTGAGAGCGATCTCTTCATCGATTTTGAAAATCTTTTGCAACCCCGCTGATGACTAGCAACGACGTGACGCCGCTCGCCAACGCCAGGACTGCTCCGAGAAGCATAACTCGCCGAAAACCTTGGACGAATGACTCATTAATCGCCTGCTTAAGCACTTGGCGCATCGGCGGCGCGATATCTTGGGGAATCGTTGTTGCCGCGAGATTAATCCGTTGATCTTCGAGCGAGCGTCGCACTTCTGTGGAGACTTCGAGGTTGGATAAACGCGACTCGACCGAGCGGTTGAATACATGAAGCATCACGATGCCGAGGGCGGCTATTGCCAGCAGCCCAGCCGCTCGTGAAACCGCATTGTTAATTCCCGAAGCGATGCCGACGCGATTTGCTGGAACCGAATTCATAACGGTGGTGGTCAGTGGTGCAACGCTCAGTGCCATGCCGAAGCCAAGCACAACGACGGCCGGAAAAAAGGCGCTCCAGTAGTTATCCCCAACGCCGGGGACCGCGAGAAGCGCGAACCCCACGGCAGCAATAATGGGGCCGACGACAAGTGGAAGCTTGGCTCCATAACTCGTCACGAGTCCGCCCGACCAGCGGGAGAGCAAAAACATGATTAGAATAAACGGAAGCAACGCAGCACCGGCAGCCGTGGCCGTGTAGCCTTGAACTTGAATCAAATTCATCGGCAGAAAGAAGAGCGTTCCACCAAGCGCGCCATAAAGAAAAAGCGTCAGCAAATTCGCACCAGTGAAATCATGCGAACGAAAAAGCGTAAGCGGCAACATTGGATTTCGCGTTCGCGCCTCCCGATAGACAAACAGAACTAAGGTGACGGTACCCACGATTAGCGCGCTTAGCACTGCCGGGTGACCGAAACTTAATCGCGAGGACTCGATCAAGCCATAAACGACCAATCCAAGGCCGATTGTTGCGAGCGCCGCTCCCAACCAGTCGAGTCGCTTGTTACCGCTCTTGTCCCAGCTTTCTGGCACACATCTAAAGGAAAGGAGGAGCACAAGCAGCCCAATCGGCAGGTTAATAAAAAATACTGCACGCCACGAAATTCGCTCGATCAACCATCCACCAAGCACAGGACCGATCGCTGCCGTAATCGCAGTGAATCCGGACCAAACGCCGATGGCGCGACCGCGATCTTTTTCGGTGAACGATGCGCTAATGATGGCGAGACTACCAGGCACAAGTAGCGCACCACCCGCGCCCTGAACGGCGCGCGCGACAATCAGTTGACCAATGCTGGCGGCAAACCCGCACCACAGGGAAGCGACAGAAAAAAGCACAACTCCGATATTGAAGATGCGGCGGCGGCCGTAGTGATCTCCCAGCGAACCGCCCACGAGCAGGAGTGATGCGAGCAGCAGCGAGTAGGCTTCAACGACCCATTGAACGTCGACGACCGTGGCGCTCAGGCTCCTTTGCAACGCTGGCAGAGCCACGTTGACGACCGTGCCGTCGATAAACGCCATGCTCGATCCGAGGATCGTTGCCGCGAGAATCCACGGCGCGGCAGATTTCGAGCAGGGCGCTGCGGTAGCCCCGGCATGAATAAGAGCTTCGTCACAGGGCGATTGAACGAAATTTGCCATCTCGTGTTCGAATTGCATCACAATGAGATGCACATTGACCCTGCGAAAATTTTCGAATTTGCCCAAGCGTAAAATATCGAGTCTGCGTCAGTCGGCTTCGGCAAGTTGATCCGCCCCGCCAATCTCCTAGCCTCTTCCATGCAGAAAATTGCCGTCCTGGTGCTGGCCGCAGTTCCGCTCGGTTTCGTCTCGGCTGAGCAATTGATTCCCACTGCTCCGGGAATGGGTTGGAGGTACAAAATGACAGAAGAACCTGGGAAAGGACTCAGGATTCCAGACTCAAAAACTGACGCTACCGGTACGATTCGAGTCTCCGTGTTATACCGCATCGACGGTACGGAAAGCATCGACGGAAAAGAACTTCTCAAGTTTGAAATGCATCGCGCCGGCGTCGTAACAAACACCGACCTGCTTTCCATTGACGAACACGGGATTGTTTGTCCGGCACGGATTAATTTGGACGGCGAATTGATCAAGCTGAATCCGCCGCAAACGATCGTCGCTACGCCTCTGAAGCGGGGCGCAACCTGGAATTTTGACGGTCAGATTGGCGAGATGAAAGTGCATCAGCATTACGAAGTGGCCGAAGAAGACGACATCGAAGTGGCTGCCGGAGAATTTCACGCGTTCCATATTCACGGAGAACAAACCTCGCCTAGCCGGATGACGATTGACCGCTGGTTCGCGATCGGGATCGGAATCGTCAAGGATGTCACAACAATGCGCGACTCGGGCGGGGATTTGCTGGAACGCATTTCGCTTGACCTGGTGGAACGGCCCAAAATTGTGGAAAGGCCAGAGATCAAGGCGGCCGGCGCCCCGAAAAAAATTTCAGTGGATCTCGCGAAGCAGCGCCTCGGCGAGGCGACCACGACATTTTCATCGAGCACACCGAGGATTTATGCGCGGTGGCGTGGAGATCGTCTGCGGAAAGGCGCAAAAGTGCGCGCGGTCTGGATCGCTGAGAATATTGGCGAAGATTTCCCTCCAGATTACAAGGTGGACGAAGCTACCGCGATCGCGGAAAGCGCAGCGGCTCATGGAGCATTCACATTATCGCGGCCTGAGGATGGCTGGGCGCTCGGTAATTATCGCGTCGAGTTCTACGTTGACGATGTCTTGGTGGACACGGTGAAGCTGAAGATTGGGAAATGAATAACGGTTGCGCCGGCGTGATTCGTTACATCGTTACATCGGATTCACGATTCAACGATTTAACTTTTTAACGCTTTAACGAAAGTCGTCTGAGAAATTTTTCTGAATCCAAAGCCGGGCATCACTGCATCGTAATAGAGAAAGCACATTCAGATGAAGAAAATCACTATCGTATTTCTCGGCGCCTGTATCGTTCTGGCCACCGGATGTCATTGGGTCGGAGTTCGAGGCAACGGCCATCTCAAGACAGATCAACGCATGATCAGCGCTTTTGCTACAGTTGACGCCAGCGGCGCGTTCACGATCGAGTGGCGAAATGGCGCGCCCGCTCTCAGCATCACGACGGATGAAAATCTTCTTCCCTACATCGACAACCAGGTTTCCGGCGACACACTTCACTTGCACACGCGCGAAAACATTTGGCCGACACACGGAATCAAGGTCGTGATCTCGAGCCCCACCCGCACTGGGGCAAGGATCAGTGGCGCGGTGAAACTGACCGCGAATCAACTCTCCGGGCCGCGATTCGCTTTTGAATCAACTGGCGCATCGCGGGTAACACTCGATGGAAACATTGACGAGCTCCTCGCCGAGATGACAGGTGCGAGCGAATTAACCGCGAGCGGTCTTCAAACCAAAACGACCGAAATCTCCACGACCGGCGCGGCTGACGCCGAGATTGCGGTCAGCGAAACATTGAAGGTCTCGATCACCGGCGCGGGTAAAGTTTCGTATTCGGGCAATCCGAAAACGATCGAGAAACATATCACCGGCGCCGGGTCGATTCGGCACAAGGATTAGCTGAGGGCCCCTCGCTCTAATTGGCAAGATCGACAACTAAACTCTGTAAGGGAAGCAGTTTGCTTCCCTTTTATACAATACGGGACGCTAACAGCGTCCCCTACAGTGCGCCGCCGCGCTGTCGTGAACAATAGTGGGACGACACAGGCGTCGTCCCTCCAATCAAAAAATTGGAGGGACAGGCTCCGTCCTGTCCCATTACTCTTTCACGATGCAAAACTTTATCTGCGTACAATGCGGAGCGCAGTATGGCGCGACTGCCGACCCGCCGTCGCGTTGCACGATTTGCGAAGACGAACGGCAATTCGTTCGTTACGGCGGGCAGCAGTGGACAACGCTCGAACGCTTGGCGACCGATCATCACAACCGCTTCGAAGACGAAGCGCCACAGCTTCTCGGCGTCGGCACCGAGCCAGAATTCGCCATCGGGCAGCGCGCATTGCTCTTGCAATCGCCCGCTGGAAATCTCCTGTGGGATTGCATTTCATTGCTGGACGACAAAACCATCGCTGAGGTGAACGCGCGCGGCGGGATCCGCGCGATCGCGATTTCCCATCCGCATTTTTATTCGTCGATGGTCGAGTGGGCCGATCATTTCGACGCACAAATCTTGTTGCATGCTGCCGACCAAAAATGGGTCATGGGCGAAAGTCCGCGGATTCAATTTTGGGAAGGAACAATCTTGGCACTCTGGGATGGCCTAACCTTGATCAATTGCGGCGGACATTTCGAAGGCGGCACGGTGCTGCATTGGCCCGCGGCGTCCCGCGGTGGCGGGAGCAAAGGCGCGTTGCTCACCGGCGACATCATTACCGTGGTGCAAGACCGCCGTTATGTCAGCTTTATGCGCAGCTACCCGAATCTTATTCCGCTCGGCGCCGGAGCGATCAATCGCATTCTCGAAATGATCGAACCGTTTTCATTCGATCAAATCTACGGTGGCTGGTGGAAAGCAAACGTCTTATCCGACGCAAAGACCGCCGTCGCCCGATCGGCGCAACGCTACCTGCGCGCAATCGCTTCCGCCGGGAATTACGGGTAAATTACAGCCAGAGGCTCGCGTTGCTTTGCGCTTTGGCTTAGCGGGTTTATCTGTTGTTATTCGGATCAATCTGGCAAAATCCGCGGCGAGACAAGCCGTGAATCCGCGCAACTTCTTCTCCGAACTCAAGCGGCGCAACGTTTACAAGGTTGCGATCGCTTACGCAGTCGTCGCATGGCTGCTAATGCAGATAGCGACGCAGGTTTTCCCGTTTCTTGAGATTCCAAATTGGGCAATCCGGCTGGTGATAATGCTGATTGTGATTGGTTTTCCCATTGCTGTCGTGATCGCCTGGGCCTTTGAGCTAACGCCGGAGGGCTTGAAGCGAACGGAGATTGCAGACGAATTGCCGAAAAAACCGGTGCGTAGTCGCGCTTGGATTTATGTTGTGGTCATAGCCGGGGTGATCTCGGCGAGTTTGTTTTTTCTCGGGCGCTATACCGCGCCAAACAAACAGGGCTGGCGAGCAGAGCTGCCGGGAAAGTCTCTCGCTGTGCTTCCGTTCGCTAACCTTAGCGGCAATCCCGAAAATGCCTATTTTGCAGCCGGGATTCAGGACGAAATCATCACGCGACTGGCGAAGATCGCGCAACTGAAAGTGGTCTCCTGCCTTTCAACACAGCGTTTTAAGAGCTCACCCGATGATCTGCCAG
>WNGJ01006563.1_pt1 | contig 19268 bp, 20 predicted proteins | sample 5400611 | NCBI WGS metagenome assembly WNGJ01 (sample SAMN13153375, study PRJNA577476) | soil metagenome | isolation source: 40 cm soil or saprolite under Garry oak tree replicate 1 | place: USA:California | collected 2016-06-15 | reverse complement strand
GCGGGCGGCACGTCGTTCGACTCGCTCTACGTCAACGTCAACGGCGAGAGCGGCTACTTCGACCGGTCGCTGGACGTGTACGGCCGGCGGGACCAGCCGTGCCGGCGGTGCGGGACGCCGATCCGTCGCGACCCGTTCATGAACCGCTCCTCGTACACCTGCCCGACCTGCCAGCCGCGCCCGCGGCGCGCCCGCTGGTGAGCACCGAGCAGGCGCGGCTTACCGCCTGGGTGCACGGCCGGGTGCAGGGCGTCGGCTTCCGCTGGTGGGTGCGGGCCAGGGCGCTGGAGCTCGGACTGGCCGGCTCCGCCGCCAACCTCGGCGACGGCCGGGTCGAGGTGGTAGCCGAGGGTGACCGGTCCGCGTGCGAGGAGCTACTCACCCGGTTGCGTGGGCCGGGCACCCCTGGTCGGGTACGGACCGTAGTCGAACGGTGGGGATCTCCCCGGGGAGATATCACCGGTTTCGTCCAGCGCTGACCGGGCTCCGGACACGCCGCGCGACGGCCAGCCGTTGACCGGGGCGCCGGCCCGTGCGACCCTTGGTCTATCGCACGCACCGGATACCCCCCGCGTTCCGCGTGCCCTGCCCAAGACCCACCGAAGCGTCTGGTGTGGAGGCCCACGAGATGGCGAAGGCCCTTCTCGGCTATGTCGGTGCAGTCCCGGATCGTCGCCTCGTCGATGAGGTGACATTCCTGCGGGCGCGTGTCCGGGATCTCGAAGCGGAGATCGCCAGGCTGCGCACCGAGAAGCAGACGAGCGACCTCGAGCACGGCCTGCGGCAGCTGGCAGAGCTGTCGGAGCCAGCCCTCGCCTAGCCACGCTCACCCGTCCCCGTCGGCCCAGCCGGCGGGGATTCCGGTCTTGACCGCAGGTGCCGAACGGCGCCCCGCGGGCGGATGACGCGTGGCCTGGCTGCCGTGATTCGGCCAGCCCACGGGGTACCTTTCTGGACCAGGGCCATTCCCCGTGCCGGCCCACCGCCGTACGCCACCGGAGAGCCGTGCACCTCAAGAGCCTCACGATGAAGGGCTTCAAGTCCTTCGCCTCGGCCACCAGCCTCCGCTTCGAGCCCGGCATCACCTGCGTGGTCGGGCCCAACGGGTCGGGCAAGTCCAACGTCGTCGACGCCATCGCCTGGGTCCTCGGCGAGCAGGGCGCCAAGGCGTTGCGCGGTGGCAAGATGGAGGACGTCATCTTCGCCGGCAGCGCCGGGTCAGCCGGCCGCCCCCCGCTCGGCCGGGCCGAGGTGACGCTGACCATCGACAACGGCGACGGCGCTCTTCCGATCGACTACACCGAGGTCTCGATCACCCGCCGGATGTTCCGCTCCGGGGAGAGCGAGTACGAGATCAACGGGTCGCACTGCCGGCTGCTGGACATCCAGGAGCTGCTGTCCGACTCGGGCATCGGGCGAGAGATGCACGTCATCGTCGGGCAGGGCCAGCTCGACTCCGTGCTCCAGGCCAGGCCGGAGGACCGGCGCGGCTTCATCGAGGAGGCCGCCGGGGTCCTCAAGCACCGCAAGCGCAAGGAGAAGGCGCTGCGGAAGCTGGACGCGATGCAGGCCAACCTCACCCGGCTGACGGACCTCACCGCCGAGCTGCGCCGGCAGCTCAAGCCGCTCGGCCGGCAGGCCGAGGTGGCGCGGCGGGCGGCGACCGTGCAAGCCGACCTCCGCGACGCGCGGCTGCGGCTGCTCGCCGACGACCTGGTCGGGCTGCACGAGGTGCTCGCCCGCGAGGTGGCCGACGAGAGCGCCGTCCGGGACCGGCGGGCGGCTGTCGAGCGCGACCTCACCGCCGCGCAGGTGCGGGAGGCGGAGCTGGAGGCGGTGATCGCGTCCGGAGCGCCGCGGCTGGCCCAAGCCCAGGAGAGCTGGTACCGGCTGTCCGCGCTGGAGGAGCGCTTCCGGGGGACCGCCCGGCTCGCCGCCGAGCGCAGCCGGCACCTGTCCGCCGACCGGGACTCCTCCCGCGCGGGGCGGGACCCCGCGGTGATGGAGGCAGAGGCGGCCGAGGTGCGTGGCCAGGAGGCGACGCTGCGGTCGGCGCTGGAGGCCGATCGCGCCCGGCTGTCCGCGGCGGTCGCCGACCGGCAGTCGCTGGAGCAGCGGCTCGCGGCGGCCGAGCGGGCGCTGGTTGCGGCGGTGCGTGCGGTGGCCGACCGGCGGGAAGGGTTGGCGAAGCTCGGCGGTCGGGTCGAGGCGGCGCGGACCCGGCTCGGCGCGAAGGGCGAGGAGATCGACCGGCTCGCGGCGGCGGCCGCGGAGGCGCGGGATCGGGCGTCCGCGGCTCAGCTGGAGTTCGACCGGCTGCAGTCGGAGGTCGGGGCGCTGGACCAGGGCGAGCTCGGACTGGACGCCCGGCACGAGGCGGCGGTGGCGGCGTGCGAGGCCGCCCGGGCTGCCGTGCGCGAGCTGACCGACGCCGACCGCGACGCCGAACGGGACCGGGCCACCTGGTCCGCCCGCAAGGAGGCGCTCGTACTGGGGCTGACCCGCAGGGACGGCGCGGGCGCGCTGCTCGCCGCCGGCGCCCGGCTGCCCGGATTGCTCGGCTCGGTGGCCGCCTTGCTGACCGTGCGGCCCGGCCACGAGGCGGCGCTGGCGGCCGCCGGCACGGCCGAGCCCGGTCGAGCCGACACCACGGGGCCTGGCGGAGGACCGGCAGGACCGGGATCGGCCCGGAGGGAGGACTGGCCGCGGTTGCCGGAGGGGGCCCAGTGGGCGGCGGACCTGGTGCAGGCGCCTGCTGCGCTGCGGCCGGCGGTGCACCGCGTCCTCGACCGGGTCGCGGTCGTCGCCGACCTCGACGCGGCTCGGGCACTGGTCGCCGCCTCTCCCGGGGTGCGCGCGGTCACCTGGGCGGGTGACCTGCTCGGAGCGGACTGGGTCGTGGGCGGGTCGACGAGCGCGCCCAGCGTGATCGAGGTCCAGGCGGCGGTCGACGAAGCCGACATACGCCTGATCGAGGCGGAGTCCCGGCGCGAGCGGGTGGCCCGCGAGCTGTCCGCGGCGAGGGCCGCCGCCGAGCAGTGCGAGGCCGCCGTCGAGCGGGCGCTCGTAGCGTTGAACGAGTCGGACGCGAAGCTCAACGCGGTCGCGGAGCGGCTCGGCCGGCTCGGTGCGGCGGCCCGGTCGGCGAGCGCCGAGGCTGACCGGCTGGACCGCGCCAGGGCCGAGGCGGCCGCGGCGCGTGAGCGCGACATGGCCGGTCTGGCCGGCCTTCAGGAGCGGCTCGCCGCGGCCGAGGCCAGCCCGGTCGACGAGGAACCGTCCACCGACGAGCGGGACGCCCTGCAGGCGGAGGGTGCGGCCGCCCGGCAGGCCGAGATGGACGCGCGGCTCGCCGTACGCACCGGTGAGGAGCGGGTACGCGCGCTGGCCGGCCGAGCCGACTCGCTGCTGAGCTCGGCGGCGACCGAGCGGGAAGCCAGGGTGAGGCAGGAAGAGCGCCGCCGGGCCAGGGCGCGGGGCGCGGTGGTCGCCGGTGCCGTCGCCGAGGCGGCGGAGGTCGCCCTGGTCCGGATCGCCCGGTCGCTGCAGGTCGCGGCCCGCGAGCGGGACGAGGCGCAGCAGGCGCGGGTGGTCCGCGAGGGTGAGTTGCTCGCGCTGCGGTCGTCCAGCCGGGAGCTGGCCGGCGAGCTGGAGCGGCTCACCGACGTGGTGCACCGCGACGAGGTGGCCCGGGCCGAGCAGCGGTTGCGGATCGAGCAGCTGGAGGGGGTCGCCGTCGAGCAGTACGGCGTCGACCTGGACGCGCTGGTCGCCGAGTACGGCCCGCGGGTGCCGGTGCCGCCCTCCGGCGCGGACCTGGCCAGGGCCGAAGCCGACGGCACCGACGCGCCCGGGCCGGCGCCGTACGAGCGGGCCGCGCAGGAGAAGCGGGCCGCCCGCGCCGAGCGCGACCTGGCGCTGCTGGGCAAGGTCAACCCGCTGGCCCTGGAGGAGTTCGCCGCGCTGGAGGAGCGGCACGCGTTCCTGTCCGCCCAGCTGGAGGACCTCAAGGCGACCCGGCGCGACCTGCTCACCGTGATCCGCGACGTCGACGAGCGGATCCACGACGTGTTCGCCTCGGCGTTCGCCGACACCGCGCGTGAGTTCGAGGTCGTGTTCCGGACCCTGTTCCCCGGCGGGGAGGGGCGGCTGCTGCTCACCGACCCGGAGGACCTGCTCGCCACCGGCGTCGAGGTCGAGGCCCGGCCGCCCGGCAAGAAGATCAAGCGGCTGTCGCTGCTGTCCGGTGGCGAGCGCTCGCTGACCGCGGTGGCGCTGCTGGTGGCGATCTTCCGCGCCCGCCCGTCGCCGTTCTACGTGATGGACGAGGTCGAGGCCGCGCTGGACGAGATCAACCTCGGCCGGCTGCTCGGGCTGGTCGAGGAGCTGCGCTCGACCAGCCAGCTGATCCTGATCACCCACCAGAAGCGGACCATGGAGATCGCCGACGCGCTGTACGGGACGAGCATGCGCGGCGACGGGATCACCGCGGTCATCAGCCAGCGGATGCGCGAGCGGGAGACGGCGTGAGCCGTCCGCGGGAGTTCACGGCGCCGAAACCATCGCATGCGGCGCGCATGCTAGCGTCGGCAGCCGTGCCGGCGATCCAGGTGCGCGACGTGCCGCCAGACCTGCACAACCGGTTGCGGCTTCGAGCGGCGGAGGAACGCGTGACGTTGTCGACTTACGTGCTGCGTGTGCTCGAGCGGGAGGCCGCCCGGCCCTCGACGCGGGAGTGGCTGGACATGCTGGCGGAGCGGGAGCCCGTCCGCGACGCGGACGTGACGGGGGCGCTGGACGAGTCGCGGGGCGGCCGCGACTTCCGGGCCCGGCGTGCTCTGCGTCATTGACGCCGGCGCTCTCGTCGAGGTGCTGCTGCGCACGATCCGGGCCGAGTCCGTGCAGGCCGCCGTCGGCGACCGCCAGCTCGTCGCGCCGGCCGTGATCGACGCGGAGATCCTCTCCGCGCTGCGCGGACTGGAGCGCAACCGCGCGCTCACCCCGCAGCGCGCCTCCGTCGCCGTGGACGACCTGCGGGTCGCCCCGGTCGAGCGCTACGGGCTGGAGCCGCTGCTGACCCTCGCGTGGTCGTTACGCGACCGGCTGCACGCGTTCGACGCCCTCTACGTCGCGCTCGCCGTCGAGCTGGGCTGCCCGCTGGTGACCACCGACGACCGTATTCCGTCCCCGCTGCTGCCCGCCGACGTGATCCACGCCTGACCGAGCCGGACGCCGGTGGGCGCCCGGTGGCAGGGAGAGCCGGCGGCAGCCGGGTAGTGCGGGACGGCCGCCCGAACGCTGCTGGGAGGATCGGCCCATGGAGTACGTGCTGATCGGGATCGGGATCGTCGTCCTGCTGCTGCTCGCGGTCGTGGGATTCGTGCTGCCGCGGCGGCGTGGCGCCGTGCTGCCGCCGCCCCCGGTGCCGCCGGCGGACCGGACGGTGGACGAGGGCGCCGCCAGCGGGACCGCGACGCTGCCCGAGGCGCGGCCGCCCCCCGAGCCGTCGGCGGCGCCGGAGCTGGAGGTGCCGGAGCCGCCCGCCGGCCGGCTGGTGCGGCTGCGGTCGCGGCTGGCCCGCTCCCAGTCCACGCTCGGCCGCGGCCTGCTCAGCTTGCTGTCCCGGGAGCAGCTGGACGAGGACGTCTGGGAGGAGGTGGAGGACCTCATGCTCTCGGCCGACGTCGGCGTCGCGGCCACCCAGGAGATCGTGGAGCGGCTGCGGACCCGGACGAAGGTGCTCGGCACCCGGTCCGAGGGGGAGCTGCGGGCGCTGCTCGCGGACGAGCTGGTCGCCGCGCTGGAGCCGGACATGGACCGCACCTTGCACGCGCTGCCACATTGAGCGTGCTGCTCGGCGCCGCCGACACGTTCCGCGCCGCCGCGGTCGACCAGCTCGACACCTGGGCGTCCCGGGTCGGCGCCGGCACCGTCCGCGGCGCGGAGGGCGCCGACCCGGCCTCGGTCGCCTTCGAGGCCGTCCGGCAGGGCACCGAGCGCCGCGCCGACACCGTGATCATCGACACCGCCGGTCGGCTGCACACCAAGACCGGGCTCATGGACGAGCTCGGCAAGGTCAAGCGCGTGGTGGAGAAGCAGGGCCCGGTGGACGAGACGCTCCTGGTGCTCGACGCGACCACCGGGCAGAACGGCGTGGTCCAGGCGCGGGTCTTCACCGAGGTGGTGGACGTGAGCGGGATCGTGCTCACCAAGCTGGACGGCACCGCCAAGGGCGGCATCGTCGTCTCGGTGCAGCGCGAGCTCGGCGTGCCGGTGAAGCTGGTCGGCCTCGGCGAGGGACCGGACGACCTGGCCCCGTTCTCGCCGGAGGCGTTCGTCGACGCGCTCCTCGGCGACGCGGTCTGAGCAGTGCACCGTCCGGGTAGCGTGCTCACCCCCGGCCAGGGGATCTTCGGCCGCCGCTGACCGGCCGGCGCCAGACCGGCTGCCCTCGCGCCGGGGCCGTCCTCGCGGCTGAGCCGGACGGGCGAAGCCGCCGAGGGCCGTGCGGCGGGGAGGCGGCCGCGGTGAAACACGGCCGTCCCCGTACCGGCCGCGAGTTCACAGCCGCGAAACAGAGGCGATCTGCCCGGGAAACAGCACGCTGCCACCGTGACGTCAACCCCGTCGGTGAGAGGAGGAGCAGTGCCGTTCGATTTCAAGACAGTGGACACGGGCGCGACCGCCTGGGTTCTGGCCAGCGCTGCGCTCGTGCTGCTCATGACACCCGGTCTGGCGTTCTTCTACGGCGGCATGGTCCGCGCGAAGCACGCCCTCGGCATGCTCATGCAGAACTTCGTCACGATCGCGATCGTCAGCCTGGTCTGGGTCGCGGTCTCCTTCTCCCTCGCCTTCGGCAAGGGCAACGGCTTCGTCGGCGGCCTGCACTTCGCCGGCCTGCAGCACATGGGCGACGCGCTGCCCGGCTACATCGACGGCGGACCGGTGGAAGTTCGGCGCGTTCGTGCCGTTCATCGCGCTGTGGTCGATCCTCGTCTACGGGCCGGTCGCGCACTGGGTCTTCTCGCCGGAAGGCTGGCTGTTCAAGAGGGGCGCGCTGGACTTCGCCGGCGGCACCGTCGTGCACATCAACGCCGGCATCGCCGGCCTCGCGATGGCCATCGTGCTCGGCCGCCGGCGCGGCTGGCCGAAGGAGCGGATGCGGCCGCACAACGTGCCGTTCGTGCTGCTCGGCGCGGCCCTGCTGTGGTTCGGCTGGTTCGGCTTCAACGCCGGGTCCGCGCTCGGCGCCAACCAGCTCGCCGGGTACGCGTTCATGAACACCAACACGGCCACCGCAGCCGCGCTGCTCGCCTGGATCGGGGTGGAGAAGCTGCGCGACGGCAAGCCCACCACGCTGGGCGCCGCGTCCGGTGCGGTCGCCGGCCTGGTCGCGATCACCCCGTGCGCCGGCTTCGTCAGCCCGCTCGGCTCGATCGTGGTCGGCCTGCTCGCCGGCAGCATCTGCGCGCTGGCAGTGTCGATCAAGGGCAAGGTGCGGGTGGACGACTCGCTCGACGTCGTCGCGGTGCACCTGGTCGGCGGCATCATCGGGTCGCTGTCCGTCGGCCTGTTCGCCACCCTCGACACCAACCCGCTCGGCGCGGACGGCCTGTTCTACGGCGGCGGCTTCAGCCTGCTGGGCAAGCAGGCGCTCGCGGTGGTCAGCGTGATCGGATACACCTTCGTGGTGACCCTGATCATCGGCTTCGCGATCAACCTCGTGGTCAAGAACCGGGTGCCGGCCGAGGTCGAGGACGAGGGCCTTGACCTGGCGCTGCACGGGGAGACCGCGTACGAGTTCAGCACGCTGGGCGGCACCTGGGCCACCGCGGGAGCGCAGCCGGCGGCGGACTCCGGGCGGGCACCCGCGCACCGTGAGGGGGTGTCGGCATGAGGCTGGTCACCGGCATCATCAAGCCGTTCAAGCTCGAGGACGTGAAGGCCGCGCTGGAGACCCTCGGGGTGCTGGGCCTGACGGTCAGCGAGGTCCGCGGCTACGGCCGGCAGAAGGGCCACACCGAGGTCTACCGCGGTGCCGAGTACACGGTGGACCTGGTGCCGAAGGTCCGGATCGAGGTGCTGGTGGACGACCTCGACGTCGAGAAGGTGGTCGACACGGTCGTCGAGGCGGCCCGCACCGGCAAGATCGGCGACGGAAAGGTCTGGGTGACCCCGGTCGACGCGGTGGTTCGGGTGCGCACCGGGGAGCGCGGGGCTGACGCGCTCTGAGCGCCGAGGCGATCCGGCCGGCCCGCCCGGGGTGGCGGGGCGGCCGGATCGGCGCCGGCCGGGCCCGGTGAGCCGGTCCGGGTCCGAGCCGGCCGCGTCACCGGCGGCGGTGCTCCGGGCGGCCCGGGCGGCTCTGCTCGCCCGCGCCGACCTGACCGGGGCCGCCCTGCGCGCGGCGCTGGTCGAGCTCTACGACTCCTGGCTCGCCGGACTCGTCTCCGGCCAGGACGGGGTCGCGCTGGTGGCGGTCGGCGGGCTCGGGCGCCGGGAGCCGGCCCCGCACTCGGACCTCGACCTGGTGCTGCTGCACCGCGGCCGGCGGAGCGCCACCGACATCTCCCAGGTCGCGGACGCGGTCTGGTATCCGGTCTGGGACGCCCGGATCGGCCTTGACCACTCCGTCCGCACGGTGGCCGAGGCGGTGGCCGTCGGCCGGGACGACCTCAAGGCGGCGCTCGGACTGCTCGACCTGCGCCACCTGGCCGGCGATCCCGCGCTGTCCGGCCTGCTGCGCGAGTCGGTGTACGCCGCCTGGCGGTCCGACGCCGCCCGGCGGCTGCCGGAGCTGCGGGAAGCGACCCGCACGCGCTGGACGGCGGCCGGCGAGCTGGCCTTCCTGCTCGAGCCCGACCTCAAGGACGCCCGCGGCGGCCTGCGCGACGTGCACGCGCTGCGCTCGCTCGCCGCGGCCCAGCTCGTCGACCAGCCCGGTCCGATGGTCGCCGCGGCCCGGGACGTGCTGCTCGACGTGCGTGGCGAGCTGCAGCGGCGGTCCGGGCGGGCGCTGGACCGGCTGGTCCAGCAGGAGCAGGACGGGATCGCGGCGGCCCTGGGCTACGACGGTGCGGACGAGCTGCTGCGTGCCGTCAGCGAGGCGGGCCGCACGGTCGCCTTCGCCGTCGACACCGCCTGGCGGCGGGTGGAGGCCGAGCTGTCGGCCCGCCGGCGATCCCGGTCCCTCGCGAGGTCGATCACCGGGTCCCTCGCAGGGCGGGCACCGGCCGGCCAGCGGCGTCCGCTCGCCGACGGGGTGGTCGAGCAGGACGGCGAGGTGGTGCTCGCCCGCGACGCCGACCCCTGGGCGGACCCGGTGCTGGTGCTCCGCGCGGCCACCGCGGCCGCCCGGGCCCGGCTGCCGCTCGCGCCGCACGCGCTGGACCGGCTGGCCACCGAGTCGGCGACCATGTCGCTGCCGTGGCCGCCGGGCGCGCGGGACGCGTTCGTCGACCTGCTCGGCACCGGACCCGCCGCGGTGCCGGTGCTCGAGGCGCTCGACCAGGCCGGGCAACTGGTGCGGCTGCTGCCGGAGTGGGCACGGGTGCGCTCGAAGCCGCAGCGCAACCCGGTACACCGCTTCACCGTCGACCGGCACCTGGTCGAGGCGGCGGCGCAGGCGGCCGCGCTGACCCGAATGGTGTCCCGGCCCGACCTGCTGCTGCTCGGCGCGTTGCTGCACGACGTCGGCAAGGGCTGGCCCGGCGACCACACCGAGGCGGGCGTACGGGTGGTCCGCGAGATCGGCCCGCGGCTCGGCCTGCCGTACGGGGACGCCGCGACTCTCGTCGCGATGACCCGTCACCACCTGCTGCTGCCCGACACCGCGACCCGCCGCGACCTCGACGACCCCGTCACCGTGCGTACCGTGGTCGACGCGGTCGCCGGCTCGGCCGACCTGCTCGACCTGCTGCACGCGCTGTCGATCGCGGACGGACTGGCCACCGGGCCGGCGGCGTGGGGCGACTGGAAGGCCGGCCTGGTCGCCGAGCTCGTCGCCCGGGCGCGCGACGCGATGTCCGGCGTGTCGCCGCCGGCGCCGCCGGTGCTCACCGGCGCGCAGCGCGACCTGGCCGAGGCCGGCGCCGTGTCCGGGGGGGTCGAGGTCCGCGTCGACGGGGAGACGGTGACCGTCGCGGCACCGGACGCGCCCGGCCTGCTCAGCCGCACCGCGGGGGTGCTGGCGCTACACCAGCTCGACGTCCGCGCGGCGACCGTGGCGACGGTCGGGGCGACGGCCGTCGACGTCTTCACCGTGTCCCCGCGGTTCGGCCGGGGCCCGGAGCCGGCGCTGCTGCGCGCCGACGTCACCCGCGCGCTGGCCGGCTCGCTGCCGCTCGGCGACCGGCTGGCGGCCACCGAGCGCGCGTACGGCACCGGCGACGGGCCGCCGCCGCGGGTGCTGTGGTTCGACGGCGCCGCGACGGGCGCCACCGTGCTCGAACTCCGCGCCTCCGACGCCGCCGGCCTGCTGCACCGGGTGACCGCCGCGCTGGAGCGCTGCGGCCTGGACGTGCGCGCCGCCCGGGTGAGCACGCTGGGCGGGGCGGTGGTCGACGCGTTCTACGTCGCGGGCCCGGACGGCCGGCCGGTGGGCGACCCCGAGCTGCGCCGCCGGGTCTCGGCCGAGCTGCTCGCCGCCGCGCAGGTCAGCCCGGCAGTTGGAAGGTCGGCGTGAGCACGGCACGCGCCAGCGTGTGGAAGGCCAGGTTGTAGGCGACGGTGGCGGGCGTCGCGTCCGCGTCGACGCCGAGCTTGTCCTGGTCGACGGCGTGAACCGCGAAGACGTACCGGTGCGGACGGTCGCCGGGAGGAGGGGCGGCGCCGCCGTACGCCCGCGGGCCGAAGTCGTTGCGGACGTGGAATGAGCCCTCGGGCAGGCCGCCGTCGTCGCTGCCGGCGCCCGAGGGCAGCTCGACCACCGAGACCGGGACGTCGACGGCCGTCCAGTGCCAGTAGCCGGACGGGGTGGGCGCGTCCGGGTCGAAGCACGACACGACGACGCTGCGGGTCTGCGCCGGAAAGCCGGACCACCGAAGCTGCGGCGAGACGTTCTCGCCGCCGACGGAGTCGTGCGCGTGCCGGGCCGGCATCGCCGTGCCGTCGGACACCTCGCCGCTGGTCACGGTGAAGGACGGCACGGCGGGGAGCAGGTCGTACGGGAACGGGGCGACCGGGCGGTCGAGCGTCATGACTCCTCCTCGTGAGCGACTCCGCTCAGGCCGGTCAGCCTAGTCGGGCCTCCCACCGGCCGCGCGGGGTCGACCTGTGCCCTGCGCGGCCCTGGTCGCGGCGCACCGTCAAGATCGGCGAACCGCGAGGGCGATCGAGCCGGCCGGTAGGCTGGACCGGTGTTCGACACGCTCTCCGACCGGCTCTCCGCCGTCTTCACCACCCTCCGCGGCAAGGGCCGGCTGTCCGACGCCGACATCGACGCCACTGCGAGAGAGATCCGCATCGCGCTGCTCGAGGCGGACGTCGCGCTGCCGGTGGTCAAGGCGTTCGTCGGCGCGGTCAAGGAGCGGGCCCGCGGCGAGGAGGTCTCCCGCGCGCTGAACCCGGCCCAGCAGGTCATCCAGATCGTCAACGAGGAGCTGATCGGCGTCCTCGGCGGTGCGACCCGCCGGCTCCGGCTGGCCAAGCAGCCGCCCACCGTGATCATGCTCGCGGGCCTGCAGGGCTCGGGCAAGACCACGCTGGCCGCCAAGCTGGGCCAGTGGCTGCGCTCGCAGGGACACACACCGCTGCTCGTCGCGGCCGACCTGCAGCGGCCGAACGCGGTCACCCAGCTGCAGGTGGTGGGACGGCAGGCCGGCGTGGACGTGTTCGCCCCCGAGCCGGGCAACGGCGTCGGCGACCCGGTGGACGTGGCCCGCCGCTCGATGGTGGAGGCCGCCCGCACCCAACACGACGTCGTCGTCGTGGACACCGCCGGCCGGCTCGGCGTCGACGCGCAGATGATGGCGCAGGCGGCGGCGATCCGGGACGCGGTGCAGCCGGACGAGACGCTGTTCGTGGTCGACGCGATGATCGGCCAGGACGCGGTGACCACCGCGCAGGCGTTCCGGGACGGCGTCGGCTTCTCCGGCGTCGTGCTCACCAAGCTGGACGGCGACGCCCGGGGCGGCGCGGCGCTCTCGGTCCGGTACGTGACCGGCCAGCCGATCCTGTTCGCCTCCACCGGCGAGAAGCTGGCCGACTTCGACGTCTTCCACCCCGAGCGGATGGCCTCCCGCATCCTCGGCATGGGCGACATGCGCACCCTCATCGGGCAGGCGCAGCGGACCTTCGACGAGGACGAGGCCGAGCGGATGGCGGGCAAGCTCGCGTCCGGCAACGACTTCACCCTCGAGGACTTCCTCGAGCAGATGATGGCGGTCCGGCGGATGGGCCCGATCTCGAACCTGCTCGGGATGCTGCCCGGCATGGGGCAGATCAGGGAGCAGATCGAGTCGATCGACGAGCGGGACCTGGACCGGACCGCGGCGATCATCCGGTCGATGACGCCGGCCGAGCGGCACGATCCGAAGATCATCAACGGGTCCCGGCGGGCCCGGATCGCCCGCGGCTCCGGCGTCGCGGTCAGCGACGTGAACGGGCTGGTCGACCGGTTCTTCGAGGCGCGCAAGATGATGCGGCAGATGGCCGGCTCGATGGGCCTGCCGGGCATGCGGCGACCGGCGACCAAGGGCAAGGGCAAGAAGGGCAAGAAGGGCCAGAAGGTGAAGGGCCGGGGCCCGACGCCGCCGAAGGTCCGCGGCGGGATGCCGGCGCTGCCACCCGGTGCGCTCAACCAGCTGCCGCCCGGCATGCAGATGCCGGACCTGTCCAAGCTCGACCTGCCGAAGGGCCGCTGACCAGCCCGACGCCGGGGCCATGTCCGCCGCCGCCCGTAGCGGTGGCCGCCCCGTCGATCGCGTCGGCATGCTGGCCCGCGGCGGAGGCTGCTGGCGCCGCCGCCGCGACCGTGCGGGGCGCGTTGGCGCGCCGGCTCGTGACCAGGCGGTCGCGGCACAGCGTGCCGGAACGAGGCGTGCCCAAGGTGATCGAGCGATCAGGCGATCGTCCGCCACCGCGAGACCGACCGGCGGCCCACGCGGGTTCCGCATTTCGCCATGATGGACGGTCATGACGAGGATCGCTGCGGAGGTAGCCGCCGCGCTGGCGGACCGAACCGCGGTGGTGGCGCTGGAGAGCACGCTGCTCGCGCACGGGTTGCCGCCCGGGCGCAATCGGGAGCTGGCCACCCGGCTGGAGGACACGGTCCGCCTGGCCGGGGCGGTGCCCGCGACGGTCGCGGTGCTCGACGGGTCGCCGGTGGTGGGGCTCTCCGCCGCCGAACTGGACCGGGTCTGCGATCCGGCCGCGGGCATGGTGAAGCTGTCCCGGCGCGACCTAGGTCCGGCGGTGGCGCTGCACCGGGACGGCGCGACGACGGTCGCGGCGACCGCGGCGCTCGCGGCGGAGTGCGGGATCGCCGTCTTCGCCACCGGTGGCCTCGGCGGCGTGCACCGGGACGCCGCCACGTCCTGGGACGTGTCCGCCGACCTGGACGTCCTGGCCGGGACACCGATGCTCGTCGTCTGCTCGGGCGTGAAGTCGGTGCTGGACGTCGGAGCGAGCCTGGAGGCGCTGGAGACCCGGTCGGTGCCGGTGCTCGGCTACCGGACGGACCGCTTCCCGGCGTTCTACCTGCGCGAGTCGGAGCATCCCGTGCCATGGCGGGTGGACACGCCGGAGCAGGCCGCCGCCGTGGTCGTGGCGCACCGCGGGTCCGTGGCTGGCGCGGCCGCGGTGGTGCTGGCCAACCCGGTGCCGGTGGAGGCGGAGGTGCCGCGGGCGATGCACGACCGGCTGCTCGCCGACGGGCTGGCGCTGCTGGCCGATCGGGGGGTACGCGGCAAGGATGTGACACCGGCGCTGCTGGCGGACTTCCAGCGGCGCAGCGGCGGGGCCGGCTTGAGAGCAAACGAGGCTCTCGTGCTGTCGAACGCCGGGCTCGCGGCCGAGGTGGCAGTCGTGCTCACCACCGCCCCGTCGGGTCGGCGGCCAGGCGGCGCGGACAGGATCGGCAGGCTCCGGTGAGCCCACCGGCGGAGCGGATCGTGGTGGTCGGCGACGCCGGGCTGGACGTCGTGGTGAGATCCGACTCGTGGCCAGCGGCCGGGAGTGACGCGCGGGCCACGATCACCGTCGAGCCCGGGGGTGCCGGAGCGAACACGGCCGCCTGGCTGGCCGCACTCGGCGGCGACCCGCTGCTGCTCGCCAGGGTGGGGGCGGACCCGGCCGCCGCACAGGTGCGCGGCAGCCTTGCCGCCGCCGGCGTACGGACCGCGCTGACCGTGGACCCGGACGCGGCGACCTGCTGCGTCGTCGTTCTCGTCGACCCGACCGGCCAGCGGACGATGCTCGCCGACCGCGGCGCCGCGGCCCGGTTCTCGCCCGCCGACGTCGGCATGACCGTGCTGGCCGGCGCTCGGCACCTGCACCTGTCCGGCTACGTGTTGCTCGACCCGTCGTCCCGGCCCGGAGGGCTCGCGGCGCTGATCGCGGCCAGGGACGCCGGCCTGACCACCTCCGTCGACCCGCAGGCCGCCGCACTGCTCGCCGACCCGACCGGGTTTCTCGACGCGGTCCGCGGGGCTGACCTGCTGCTGCCCAGCTCGGCGGAACTCGCCGCGCTCACCGGCTCGACCGACCCCGGCTCGGCGGCCGGGCTGCTGGACGTGGTCGGCGCGGTCGCGGTGACCGCGGGGGAGCGGGGCGCGACCTGGGTGGGTCCGGGGATCAGCACGACAGTCCCCGCGGTACGGATCGAGCCGGTCGACACGACCGGAGCCGGGGACGCGTTCGACGCCGGGCTGCTCCTCGCGTGGCTGGCCGGCGCGTCCCCGGCCGAGGCGCTGCGGGCGGGCGCCGACGCCGGCGCGCGAGCCGTCTGCCGGGTCGGCGCCCGACCGGCCCGGTAGGGTCCGGGCCCGTGGTGTCCGGCGGGCGGCGATCGGGGTGACCCCTCGCCTGCACGTACGCGGCGTCGTGCTGCCCGAGGGCGAGCACCGCGATCTCTACGTCGTCGACGGGCGGCTGACGTACGAGCCGGTCCGGGACGCCCAGACGGTGGCGACCGGCTGCTGGGTGCTGCCCGGGCTGGTCGACTGCCACTGCCACGTCGGCATGCAGCCCGGCTCCTTCGCCGACTCCGACGGGATGCTCGCCGAGCAGGCGGGCGCCGACCTGGACGCCGGCGCGCTGCTGCTGCGGGACGCCGGCTCGCCGGTCGACAACCGGTCGGTGCAGGCGCGCGACGACCTGCCCCGGCTGGTCCGGGCCGGTCGGCATCTGGCCCGCACCAGGCGCTACCTGCGCGACGTCGGCGTGGAGGTCGAGCCGGAGGAGCTGGTCGCGGCGGTCGAGGTGCAGGCCGCGGCCGGGGACGGGTGGGTCAAGCTGGTCGGGGACTGGATCGACCGCTCGGTGGGCGACCTCGCACCGCTCTGGCCGGCCGACGTGCTCGCCGCCGCCGTCGGCCGGGCGCACGAGCTCGGCGTGCGGGTCGCCGTGCACGCCTTCGGCGAGGACGCGCTTGCGGACCTCGTGGCCGCCGGCGTGGACACGATCGAGCACGCCACCGGACTGTCCGGCCCGCTGGTCGACGAGGTGGCCCGGCGCGGCATCCGGATCACCCCCACCCTGCTCAACGTCGATACGTTCCCGTCGATCGCGGCGTCGGCGACGAGGTTCCCCCGCTACGCCTCGCACATGCTGACCCTGCACCGCGACTCGCGGCAGCGGGTCCGCGAGGCGTACGAGGCCGGCGTGCGGCTGCTGGTCGGCAGCGACGCCGGCGGGTCGCTGCCGCACGGGCTGGTGGTGCACGAGATCCGTGCCTTGCACGGCGCCGGGGTGCCGGTCGAGGTCGCGCTGGCGGCCGGCTCCTGGGACGCGCGCGACTACCTCGGCCTGCCCGGGCTGGTCGAGGGCGGGCCGGCCGACCTGGTCTGCTATGCCGCCGACCCGCGCGAGGACCTGTCCACGATGGCGTCCGCGACCCGGGTCGTGCTGCGCGGCCGGGTCATCCGCTGACGCGGCGGCGTGCCGACCCGCCGCGTCTGGCACAATGGCCGACTGAGTACGGAAAGGCGCCGGACCCTCTCACGCCGGAGCCCGACCGTCCCCTCCGGCGTCGATCCCGCGTCCCCACCGCGGCGGTCAGCGCCCACCCACCGAGCAGTTGGAGCACGCACACCCGTGGCCACCAGAATCAGGCTGATGCGCATCGGCAAGATGCGCGAGCCGCACTACCGCATCGTCGTCGCCGACTCCCGCACGAAGCGGGACGGCCGGGCGATCGAACTGGTCGGGGAATACCACCCCAAGGACGATCCGTCGACCATCAAGGTCGACTCGGACCGCGTCCAGCACTGGCTGCGCATCGGCGCTCAGCCGTCCGAGACCGTCGCCGCGATCCTGCGGGTGACCGGCGACTGGCAGCGCTTCAAGGGCCTGCCGGCGCCCGAGCCGATGAAGACCGCGGCGCCGCGCCCGGACCGGCGGGCCGCCTTCGAGGAGGCGGCACGCGAGGGCCTCGGCGAGTCGTCCGGCTCGGGCCAGGCGGGGACGCCGCGCAAGCGGCCCGCGAAGGCCGCGCCGAGGGGGGCCGCCGCGAAGCCGGACGAGGCGCCCGAGGCAGCGGCGGCCGCCCCGGAGGCTTCGGCGCCGGCCGCGGAAGCCTCGGCACCGGCCTCGGAGGCGTGAGTGCTCGAGGCCGCACTCGAGCACCTGGTCAAGGGCATCGTCGAGCACCCGGACGACGTCCACGTCGACCTGGTCACCTCCCGCCGCGGGAAGCGGCTGGAGGTGCGGGTGCACCCCGAGGACCTCGGCAAGGTGATCGGCCGCAGCGGGCGTACCGCCAAGGCGCTGCGCCAGGTAGTGGCCGGGATCGGCGGTCGCGGCGTCCGTGTCGACGTGGTCGACACCGACTGACGCCATCGCCGTGGACCTCGTCGTCGGGCGGGTCGGCAGGCCGCACGGGGTGCGCGGCGAGCTCACCGTCGAGGTGCGCACCGACGACCCGGACCGGCGGTTCGCAGCCGGCTCGGTGCTGCGCACCGACCCGGCTTCCCGGGGTCCGCTGACCGTCTCGAGAGCCCATCCGCACTCCGGCGGCCTGGTCGTCGCGTTCGAGGGCGTCGCGGACCGGGCCGGCGCCGAGGCGCTGCGGGGAACCGTGCTGGTCGTCGACTCGGCCGAGTTGCCCGCGCTGGACGACCCGGAGGAGTTCTACGACCACGAGCTGGTCGGGCTGGTCGCGATCGACCCGGCGGGATCGGCGCTGGGCACCGTCGCCGACGTCCTGCACACGCCGGCGTCCGTGCTGCTCGTGCTGCACGACGGTGACGGCGAGGAACACCTCGTGCCGTTCGTCCGGGAGATCGTGCCGACCGTCGACCTGCCGGGCGGCCGGCTCGTGGTGGCGGCGCCGGAGGGACTCCTCGACCTGTGACGGCTGCGACGGGTGAGGGCTACCGGTGAAGGTCGACGTCCTCACGATCTTCCCCGACTACCTGGCCGGGCCGCTGCGGGTCTCGCTGCTCGGCAGGGCGGTCGAGCGAGGGCTGCTCGACGTCCGGGTGCACGACCTGCGGCAGTGGGCGCACGACCGGCACCGGACGGTGGACGACGCCCCGTACGGCGGCGGGGCCGGGATGGTGATGCGCCCGGAGCCCTGGGGCGAGGCGCTGGACGAGGTGGCGCCGCGGGACGGGCCGCCGCCGCGGCTGGTGCTGCCGACGCCGTCCGGACGGCCGTTCACCCAGCAGCTCGCGGCGGAGCTCGCCGGCGAGCCGTGGCTGGTCTTCGCCTGCGGCCGGTACGAGGGGATCGACCAGCGGGTGGTCGAGCACGCGGCCGGACGGATGCGGGTGGACGAGGTGTCGGTCGGCGACTACGTGCTCGCCGGCGGCGAGGCCGCGGTGCTGGTGGTCGTCGAGGCGGTGGCCCGGCTGCTGCCCGGGTTCCTCGGCAACCCCGAGTCGCTCACCGAGGAGTCGCACGCCGGCGGCCTGCTCGAATACCCGGTCTACACCCGGCCGCCGACATGGCGTGGCCTGACGGTGCCCGACGTGCTGCTGTCCGGCGACCACGGGCTGGTCGCGCGGTGGCGGCGGGACAGGTCGCTGCGGCGGACGGCCGAGCGGCGTCCGGACCTGCTCGCCGCGGCCGAGCTGACCGAGCGCGACCAGGAGGCGCTCGGCGAGTCGTCCTGACCACGGGCGAGTTCGCGCTGGGTTCCGCCATGTGGCACCCTGAAAGGGTTGTCGCAGGCCGGCAGCCGTACGAAGGCCGCGACGCCCCTGACCGAGAGTTCGGCGCGCGCGTGCGTGTGCCTGCCGCACCAGAGGAAGCGAAGACCGAGATGAACACCCTGGACGCCCTGGACGCCGAGTCGCTGCGTTCCGACATCCCGGCCTTCCGCCCCGGCGACACGCTCCGTGTCCACGTGCGGGTGGTCGAGGGTTCCCGCGAGCGCGTCCAGGTCTTCCAGGGCGTGGTGATCCGCCGCCAGGGCAGTGGTGTGCGGGAGACCTTCACCGTGCGGAAGGTGAGCTTCGGCGTCGGCGTGGAACGCACGTTCCCGGTGCACTCACCGATCATCGCGAAGATCGAGGTCGTCACCCGCGGTGACGTGCGACGCGCGAAGCTCTACTACCTGCGGGACCTGCGCGGCAAGGCCGCAAAGATCAAGGAGAAGCGGGACCCGGTCTCCCGCTGACCCACCGGCCAGCGGTCCAGGCGGCCAGACCGTAATCTGGTCGGGATGTCCGACGAGACCCCGGTGGCCGCCGCCCCCTTCGCCAGCCCCGACCCCGACGACGGCGCCGGGGGGAGGCCCCCCCGCCCCCGCCGACAGCCGGCGAAGGGCTCGTTCCTGCGCGAGTTGCCCGTCCTGCTGGCCATCGCGGTCGTGCTCGCGCTGCTGATCAACACGTTCCTGGTCAAGGCGTTCTTCATCCCGTCCGGCTCGATGGAGCGGACGCTGCACGGCTGTCCGGGCTGCTCCGGCGACCGGGTGCTGGTCAACAAGATCGTCTACCGGCTGCACGACCCGCGACCCGGCGACATCGTCGTGTTCAGCGGCCCGGAGTCGTGGGCGCCGGAGGCCGCGGTCAACCGGCCGACCAACCCGGTGCAGCGTGCGCTGCGGGCGCTCGCCAGCACGTTCGGGGTGGCGACGCCGGGCGAGAAGGACTTCATCAAGC
>WNGJ01002277.1_pt1 | contig 19277 bp, 17 predicted proteins | sample 5400611 | NCBI WGS metagenome assembly WNGJ01 (sample SAMN13153375, study PRJNA577476) | soil metagenome | isolation source: 40 cm soil or saprolite under Garry oak tree replicate 1 | place: USA:California | collected 2016-06-15 | reverse complement strand
CCGCCAGGTGGTAGTCGTCGAGCGCGGCCTGGAAGCTCTCGTCGCGGTACGGCGTGCCGTCCACCAGCGGTCCGCGGGTGCCCTCGAGGACGGCGACGACGTCCTCGCCGCTCAGCGTCTTGTGCGTCTCCAGGGCGTGTGCCAGGGCGAGAACGTGGGTCCTGTTCTCCTTGACGATCTCCTCGGTCCGCCGCAGCAGCGTGGTCAGGTTGTCCTCGATCCGGTCCGCGAGCGCGCGCCGGGCCTCAGCCTCGGGGTCCTGGCCCTTCTTCAGGGCGCCGCCCCGGCCGCCGCCGGGAGAGCCGACCTCGAGCCGCTTGGCCGTGGAGTACGAGGACACCGTGGTCCCCATGCCCCAGAAGCCCTCCATGAACGACGCGACCGTGGTCGCCGACTCCAGGTCTCCGGACACGCCGGAGGAGCTGTCCTGGTCGAAGAACATCCGCTCCCCGGCCAGCGACGCCAGGGACACCAGGATGTCGGTCTCGTACTCGCTGCGCCACCGGGTGAACTGGTCCTCGGGCGGGATGCTCGCCACCATGCCGAGGTAGTCGCTGCCCTTCTCGATCGTGGCGATGTCGATTTCCATGTGCTGCCGGGTGCGGAACGCGACCAGCGCGTGGCAGGCCTCATGTACGGCGACGGCGTGCCGCTCGCGCTCGATGTACTCCACGTCCTCCGGCGGCCCGAGTTCCTTGAGCTGCTTGGCCTTGATCACGTCCGGCCAGGTGATGACGTCCCGGCCGTTCCTGATCGCGGTGATGAGTGCCTCGTTGACCAGGTCCTTGATGGTGGCGCCTGTGGCGTAGGGCGTGATCGTGGCCAGCTTGTCCATCTGCTCCTCGGTCAGCTCATGCTGAACCTTGGCGAAGTACCCCTCGTAGGTGCGGATCCGGCCGGCCTTGGACGGGTAGCCGACCTTGTAGATGCGGTCGATGCGGCCGGGGCGCAGCAGCGCCTCGTCCAGCGCCGACGGCATGTTGGTCGCCATCATGACGAGGATCCGGTACTTGGGCGGCGGCTTCGGCCGCATGCCGAAGATCCGCCGGACGTAACGGTTGACGAAGCCGCGCGGCTTCTTCAGCCCGGACAGCTCGGTGAGCAGGGCCTGCAGCGTGCCCATGCCGCCGCCGTTGCCCCCGTTCATCATCCCGCCGATCATCTGCCGGTTCCGCCGGGTGTCCGGCTCGTCCGGGATCGCGGATTCCATCGCCTGCCGGGTCAGCAGCCAGCGGGTGTCTTCGGACAGGTAGGTGAACCCGTGGCAGCCCGCGTGGGCGAAGGCAGCACCGGAGCGTTGCTGCCCGCCGGGGGCGCCCTGGGACAGCCCTCCGCGGTTGCCCAGCGAGTCGGCCTCGTCGAAGAAGACGATCACGCCGCCGTAGCGCAACGCGAGCCGCCGCAGCTTACGGAACAGCGACTTCACCTTGAGGACGCCGATGCCCATGAACATGTTGATGAACGCGCCGGGGTCGACGAACACGTACGGCCGCCCGGTCTCGCCCGCCACCGCCTCGGCCATCAGCGTCTTGCCGGTTCCCGGCGGCCCCCACAGCAGCAGGCCGCCCGGCACGTAGCCGCCTCGCTCCTCGACCAGCTCGGGGTGCTCCAGGAAGATGATGTTCTCCTTGACCCGATCGAGCACGTGGTCCTGGCCCCAGACGTCGGAGAACCTGGTCTTGATGTCGTCGGGGTAGTAGACGTCCACCCCGCCGCGGGACAGCAGCCAGAACAGGCCGATGAACTGCAAGGCGATGAACACGAACCCGAACGCGAGCTGCAGCACGAACGGCAGCACATGCCAGATCAGCTGCGGGGCGCGAAGCAGCGCCAGGATCGGCGTGGTGTGGATGATCTTGCCGATCACGATGGCGATGATCGCGATCCACAGCACCCAGGTCAGCAGCCGCCAGATGCGGAACCTGGACCAGTCCGAGATCCGCCGGTGGGTGAGCCGCTCGAAGCCGCCGAACACGGTCTCGGTCCAGAACCTGTGGTAGGCGATCGAGCGCTCGCTGACGAAGAAGTGGACCTGCCGGAGCACCTCCAGGCCGAGCAGGATGAACACCCACCAGCCCGTGCGCAGCTGACCCCGCATCGCGTCGGAGAACCCGACCAGCGGGTTGTTGGCCATGGCCGACCAGACCAGCACGAACCAGAGCAGGACGAGCAGGAGCAGGAACTTGATCCTGTCCCAGACCGTGAGCGGCTTGCGGGTTAGCCGATCTTCGTCCCTCGGCCGCCCGCTGTGCGGTGGCGGTGCCCCCGGGGGGCCTTGGTCGGCGACATCCCGGGAGGCCTGGGCCTTGTCCATCACTGGCTCCTGATGGTAAACGACGACATCACGTCGTTGATCTCGGTCTGATCAGTGCTGTAGCAGCTATCGGTACAGTGCAGCACGAGGAGGTAGACGACGGTCTGATCGGCGTTGGTCAGGGCGACCTCATCGAACGTGTCGGCGACGCCGCCGGTGTAGGTGTATTCAAACGTCTCCCGGACCCCGTGCACGCCCTGGCTGAGCGAGAGCGTCTGGTCGCGGATCTGCTTGAAGCCGGTGAGCGGGAACCCCTGCGCCGCCGCGCTCTGCCGTGAGGTGGAGGTCACCGGGAGGAAGAAGTCGCGCAGGCTGTCATATGACAGCTGGTTGCTCGCGGTCGGGTTGAGCTGGCCGACCTCGGCGAACACGAACGGCTGCGCGGTGCCGAAGGAGAGGAAATCGCCCGCCGTGGGCTTGTGACCGGCCTCGTACGCGACCTTCCACCCGCCGCCCGCGCCGCCGGTCGCCTTCTTCAGCTCGGAGGAGAGGGACGAGTCGCTGATCTTGTGCCAGGCGTAAGGCACCTTGAAGTAGGTGCTCGCGCCAGAGTTGGCCACATACGTGAATTGCGGCGCTGCGCATCCGGATAGGACGACCCCGAGGAGTAGCGCGGCACCCCCGATGAGGCCCTGTACGACGCGGTGGGCCTTGCTCGCCAAGAGGTGCGACCTCCACGTAGGGACTACGTAGTGCCAAGTATGACGCCTTCGTCCGCAATGGTACAGGTCCCGTGAGGAGGGAAGCCACCCGGTCCCGCCCGGTAGCGATGAGTTCGACGTCCTTTTCTTTCCGTACACATGTTCAAGGCGGTGATGCCCGGGTAGCGCGCCGGGTTCAACCGGAACGAAGGGCAGTTTCCATGGAACGTTCAAGCACGAACCAGGTCCGCCGCGACCAGGAACATTCGACTGGTGAGCTCATCACGATGATGCCCGAGCAAGCCGTCGCCGATGTCAAGGCCGACGTTGAGGAAATCAAGGAAAGGGCGCACCGATGACCGCACCGGAAATTCAGCAGGAGATCGAACGGACCCGAGAGCGTCTCGATGAGACCGTGGAAGGACTGGCCGCCAAGGTCGACGTGAAGGCCAGGGCCCGGGCCAAGGCCGCAGAGATGAAGGCCAAGGCGACCGAGATGAAGACCAGGGCCCAGAGCAAGGCCACCGAGGTGTCCGGGCAGCTGCGCCAGACCCGGCTGGTACAGAACCAGACGGTGCGGCGCCGCTGGCCGCTCGCCGCGGCCGCCACGGGCGCCGTGATCATCGGCGCCGTCCTGGTCAGGAGGCGGCGTAAGACATGACCACGCTGAACCCGCGGCGCGGCCGGCACGCCAGCGAAGGCAATGCCGGCCGTCAGGGCCCGGAGACGATACCGCCGCAGAGCGAGGTATCCGGTGGCCCCCAGACACCGCTCGAGCTCGGCGGAACCGGCTGGAAGAACACGGTCAAGCGCGCCGGGAAGAAGTTCAGCCTCGACAGGTGCGCCATGACCGCGGGCAGCCTGGCGTACCACTGGTTCCTGGCGCTGTTCCCGGCCCTCATCGCCCTGCTCGGCCTGGCGAGCCTGCTGCACATCAGCAGCAGCGCCGTGCACCGGCTGGTCACCGGCCTGGAGAAGACGCTGCCGCCGGGCGCCGCGAACGTCTTCAGCCAGGCCATCGAGTCGGCCACCCACCGCTCGTCGGCCACCTCGCTCACCGCCCTGGTCATCGGCGTGGTGGTGGCCGTGTGGAGCGCCTCCGGCGGCATGGCGGCGCTGGAGACCGGGCTCGACATCGCCTACGAGGTGCCGGCCGACCGCAAGTTCCTGGCCAAGCGGCTGTATGCGTTCCCGCTCATGCTGGCCACGCTGGTGATCGGCGGCATCGCGTCGGCCCTCATCGTGTTCGGCGCGTCGATCGGGTCGGGGATCGAGGGCCACATCGGCCTCGCCGGGACCGCGTTCACGATCATCTGGAACGTGGTGCGCTGGGCGCTGACCATCATCTTGATCACGCTGCTGTTCTCGGTCTACTACTTCTTCGGGCCGAACCGCGAGACGCCCCGCTGGCAGTGGGTCAGCCCGGGCGGCATCCTCGGCACGGCGATCTTCCTGCTGGCTTCGCTCGGCTTCTCCTTCTATGTGGCCAAGTTCGGCTCATACGGCAAGACGTACGGCGCGTTCGCCGGGGTGGTCATCCTCATCTTCTGGCTCTACCTGGCCGGGCTGGCGATCCTGCTCGGAGCCGAGCTGAACGCGGAATCCGAACGTCAGGCCGCCGCGCAGGCCGGCCATCCGGACGCGCAGGCCAGCGCGGAGCAAGTGGAAAGCGGAATCCCAGCGCAGGCCAGGCGTCCGGCTAGCTGATCGGCTGCGGCTGCTCGGTGGCCGAGGCGATCTTGGCCGTGCACTCCGGGCAGCGGCGCGCGGCGATAGGGATGCTCATCGTGCACTCGGGACAGTCCCTGGTGGTCGCGGCCTTGTTCCGCTCGAACAGCGATCAGCCAGCCAGCCGCGTAGACCACCCAGAGCAGGGCCCGATCTCAGCCACTCCTACCCTGTGAGCACCGCATTCGGATGGCATGGTTGGTGCAACCTGCCCAATCTTATTGGGCAGGTTGCCACATTCATGGCAATACTGCGGGGTCGCAGGGGCGGTGGGCCAGTATCGGGAGTCTCACGGGTCGCTCGCGTCCCGGGCGCCGACCTGGACGAGAGCCGTGGCCGGGTCGGCCACACTAGACAGGTGATCATGAGCACTGCTGACCCGCGAGACCCGCGCGATCCGCTCGGCCTGGCCGCGGACGCCCCGCTGCTGGCCGCCTGGCTGGACTGGATGCGGCTGGCCCAGACCGGGCGGCTGACGCCGATGACCACGCCGGGCCACAAGCAGCACCAGGATCTGGTGGGCGCGGTGGTGGCGGGCGACGCGCCGCTCTACGGCGCGCTCGACGCCATCAAGCACGCCGACCGGCTGCGAGCCGACGCGGAGGCGCGTGCGGCCGCGCTGTGGGGCGCCGGCTGGTGCCGGTTCTCCGTGGCCGGATCGACCCACGGCAACCAGGCGTTCTGTCTGGCCATCGGCCAGCCAGGCCAGGAGGTGATCATCACCAGGACGCTGCACAGGTCGCTGCTGCTCGGCCTGGTGATGGCGGGCCTGCGGCCGGTCTGGGTCCGGCCGGAAATCGACCCGGGCTCGGGCCTGCCCGCCGCGGTGGCGGTGCAGACGGTGCGGGACGCGCTGGCCGCGCATCCGGGTGCCTGCGGCGTGATCCTCGGCGACCCGTCGTACGTGGGGACGACCGGCGACCTGGCCGGTCACGCCCGGGCCGCGCACGAGGCGGGAGTGCCGCTGATCGTCGACGCGGCCTGGGCCGCCTACTTCGGCTTCCACCCGGACCTTCCGGCCCACGCGATCGCGGCGGGCGCCGACGCCATGGTGACCAGCGCGCACAAGACGCTGCCGGCCTACACCCAGGGCGCGCTGGTGCTGGCCAGGACCGAGCGGCTGGACGCGGCCCGGCTGAACCGCGCGTTCGACGCCACCCACACCACCAGCCCGGCCGGGTCGATCATGGCGAGCATCGACGCCGCCAGGGCGCTGCTGGCCAGGGACGGGGAGCGGTTGTGCGGCCGGCTGCTTGGCGGCGTGGCCGGGGCCCGCAAGCGGCTGCGCGAGGTACCCGGCGTGGACGTGCTCGACGGGCCCGGGGTGGACCCGGCCAAGCTGGTCGTGCTGCTGGCCGGGACCGGGGCGCACGGCGGCCTGGTGGAGGCCGACCTGATCGCGGCGGGCATGCCGGTGGAGATGGGCGACCGGGACACCATCGTGCCCATCGTGACGATGGCCGACGACGAAGAGCAGATCGCGGCGTTCACCGAGGAGCTGATCGCCGCGATCGAACGGCACCGTGGCCAGCCGCGGCGGCCGGCCGCAACCGCGGCGTGGACGGTGCGGCCGCAGACGGTGCTGGCGCCCCGGGAGGCGTTCTTCGCGCCGAACGAGACCGTCGCGGCCAGCGCCGCCGTGGGCCGGATCAGCGCCGAACTCATCGCCCCGTACCCGCCCGGCGTGCCGGTGCTGGCGCCGGGCGAGCTCATCACCGCCGAGGCGCTAGCGGCGCTGCGCGAGGTGGCGGCCGACGGGGGCCGCATCGCCTACGCGGAGGACCCCAGCCTGGCCACCTTCCAGGTCGTCATCACCTGACGGGGCAGCATCTGACGGGGCAGTACCTGACAGGGCAGCACCTGACACGGCCGGCTCGTGCTGGCCGCCGTGCTCCTCGTGCACGTACCTGCGGCCCCGCAGCAGCGACGCCACCGCCGCGACCAGGCAGGCCACGATGGCGAAGTCGAACGCGATGTCCAGGGCGAAGATCGCGAACCCGAGGTTGAACATCCGTACCCGGCCGAACATGTCACCGAGCCGCCCGAAGCTGACCACCAGCACGGCGGTGACCACCAGGTACCCCATCAGCAGCCAGAGCAGCAGGGTGGTGTTCCCCGGCTGCAGCGGGTTGACGCCGATGCCGCGGAAGATGTCCGGCAGCGCGATCAGCATGATGGAGGAGTTGACGGTCGCCATCAGCATGCCCAGCGTGGTGTTGGACAGCGCGATCCACTTGTAGCGCGGCCCGGTCCTAGCGGCTTGCTGGGGTGAAGCGGACGGCACGAGTACTCCCTCAAGTTAGTTGCTTAATAACAACTAACTTATATCGGGATGTGTTCCCGGCCGCGGCAGTGCCGGTGCCCTGTGCCTTAGGCAGACCTCTTGGCGTACTGGGCCCGGTGCGCGTTCTGGGGCCGGCGAGCTGGCTTCGCGGTACCGTGGGCGGCGCCGTCCCAGGTGGCCGCGGGACGGGGCGCGCGGCGGCCGCTGCCCGAGCGGCGAGCCTGGCCCGGCAGGCCGCGCGCGGCGACCCTGGCCGCAGGTGCGGGCGGCGGCGGGGGAACCGGGGTTCCCGATGTAGCGATCTGCCGGACGACCTGGTCTCCGGTCGCCACCTCGTCGCTGGCCGCGGTGACACCCGCCGCGTCGTGCAGCCGCTGGAGATCACGGACCTGCCCGCGCTCCACCAGCGCGATGACCATGCCGGAGGCCCCGGCCCTGGCCGTGCGGCCGGAGCGGTGCAGGTAATCCTTGTGGTCGTTCGGCGGGTCGAACTGCACGACCAGGTCGACGTCGTCCACGTGGATGCCGCGGGCCGCGACGTCGGTGGCGACCAGGACGCGGGGATGCCCGGCGGTGAACGCGTCAAGGGCCCGCTGCCGCTGGCTCTGGTTGCGGTCACCGTGAATGGCCGCGGCCTCAACTCCGGCCCGGGACAGCTGTTTGGCGAGCCGGTCCGCGCCGTGCTTGGTGCGGACGAAGAAGAGCGTCCGCCCGGGGCGGCTGGCGATCTCCGCCGCGACCGGCACCTTGTCCTGTGCGGACAGGACCAGCACCCGGTGCTCGGCGGGCCCGGAATCGGTCGAGGAGGTCACCGCGTGCAGCGCGGGATCACTGATATAGCTGGTCACTAGCTGGCCCACGCCGCGGTCCAGGGTCGCGGAGAAGAACATCCGCTGGCAGCCGGGGGGCGTCTCGTCGAGGATCCGGGTGACCGCGGGCATGAAGCCCAGGTCGGCCATGTGGTCCGCCTCGTCGAGCACGGTGACCTGGATGTCCGAGAGCGTGATGGCGTGCCGCTCGAGCAGGTCGATGAGCCGGCCTGGCGTCGCCACGACGACGTCGGCGCCGCGCACGCGGGCGATCTGCCTGCTGATGGACACGCCCCCGTAGACGGTGGTGATGCTCACGCCGACGCAGCGGCCCAGCGGCTCTAGCGCGTCGGCGACCTGCTGGGCGAGTTCGCGAGTCGGGACGAGGACCAGGCCGCGCGGGGCCTTCTCGCGGCGCCGGCCCCCCGCGAGCCGGGTCAGCAGCGGCAGGCCGAAGGCCAGCGTCTTGCCCGACCCGGTCTGGGCGCGACCGAGCACGTCGCGGCCGGCCAGCGCATCGGGAAGCGCCCGGGCCTGGATCGCGAACGGCTCGCGGATGTCACGCGCCTCGAGCGCCCGGACCAGCCGGGGGTCCAGGCCGAGCTCGGCGAACGTGGCCGCCGTCGGCTGCGGCGCCGCGGCGGCAGCGTCCAGGGCGAGATCAAGCTCGGACTGCGGTTGAGCGCGTTGCGGCCGGGGGGCCCGGGGGTGCTTAGCCGCGGCCGGGCCGCGCCGCCTGGTGCCGCGCTCGCCGCCTCGGCCGTAGCGGTCGGAGGACGTGCGCGGACGCCTGGAACTGTGGGGCATGCAGAAAACTCCATCGGTGGTTCGGAGGTCGCATGCTCGACAGATGACAACGGCGAACGGCTGGTCTCAGCCGAACTGCTCACACGGCGACCGGCGGGCTGCTCGCCCGCGGAGCGGCGGCGAAGATCGCCACCTTGGATGCAAGGCTATCAGCCAGGGTTGTATTCCCCGTTGTTTCCCGCGTCACCCGAGGATCTCGCGGCGGATGGCCTCGAGTTCCGCGGTCAGGTGCGAGCCGGTCACGCCGTAGTCCGCTACGCAGCTCGCCGCGGCGCGAACCGCGTACTTCAGGGCCCGGCGCTCGGGTTGCCCGTCGGCCCGCAGCGCGAGGAACACGCCAGCCAGGATCTCGCCGCCGCCTGTCGGATCCACCACCTGGATCTGGCCGGCCTCCACCTCCTGCGGATGACCGTCCACGATGAGGCGCGCGCCGGAGGATCCGCGCTTGACGATGAGCGGCGCCTTGGGCACGGGAAGCTGGGCGTCCCCGTACAGGCCGTCGTATTCGACCTGGTTCATGAAGATCAGGTCGACGCTGTCGCATACCTCTCGCGAGGCGGTGGGATAGGTGGCCACGTAGTGCTCGAACATGTCGGCCGAGATCTGGGCCCGGCAATCGCGGTCGTGCAGGTACTCCAGCCACGTCAGCTGCTGGTCGGGCGGCGCGGTGCCGAGGTGGATGTGGCTCGCATCCAGGTAGCGCGGGGGGAAGGTCTCGGGCCGGGCGGTGGCCGCGACGCCCAGTTCGGCGCTGAAGGAGCGGGTGCCGTCGTCGAACTCGCGGACACGGAGCTTCGCGGACGGGCCGGGCAGTACCGTGACGCCGGCCAGGTCGACATGGCGGCGCCTGAGGGGAGCGAGGTCGAGGTCCTTCCCGACCGCGGCCACCAGGCCGACCCGGGCGCCGATGAGCGACGCGGCGCTGGCGGCTACCGCGTAGCCTGAACCCCCCGCGGACGTCCAGCTGAGGTTCCCGGCGTGGACTATCGATATGCCCGCATGGCCGATGACGACCATGTCGGGCGAGGCCGCCGGGTCCTCAGGATCATCAGACTCGCCACGAACTTCCGCACCCCGCATTTCGCTCTCCCCATGCAGGCAACCAGCGGACGCGCAAATGAAACCTCCCATGACTGGAGAAACTCAGGGAGAATTCTTATTGCACACCAGTCGCGGCCGGACACATCCGTTTCCTGCCGTACCGGTAACTTTCCACTATAGTGCCCCGTTTGGCCGCTGACCAGCATTGACGGGCCTCGGATCAGTCGGCAGGAACTCAGCAGGCCGGAACTCAGCAGGCCAGACTTCGGCTGGTCCGAACTGAGAGCTAGCGATAGTCGTGACGGATGATGGGCTTTTCGCCCAGATACCATCAATTGGCTCATTGGGGCAGATGCCGTGACTTATGCCACCCGCTCCGGCGACGGATCACGCCGGGCCCGGTCGCAAAGGTCCCCGAGCTGGCGGGTCGCCTGGGCGGCGTCGTCGTCGAGCACGGTGACCAGCAGGGTGTGCTCGTCGACCCGCTGGGCCACGGCCACCGGCGAGGCAACCACGGTCCGGGGCGCGAGGGCCGGGCCGGAGATCAGCGCGCAGGCGAGCACCCGGCGGCCCGCGGTCAGCCCGGCCCGCGCCGGGTCCGCCAGGTCGACAAACTGGCGCAGCACGGGGCGGCCGAGCCGGGTCACGTCCCAGCGCAGGGTGGCGTGCCCGGCCGGTTCCCCGGTGCGGCCGAGCACGATCAGCTCGCGCCAGTCGACCGCCGCGCCCGCGCCCAGCGCCAGCTCGAGCCGGACATCGACCCGGCTGCCCTGGCAGAGGATCAGCGCCCCCGGGTCGGCGATCAGGTCGGCTCGTTCGGCCAGGTCCGCGCGGATCGACAGCGCCGCCGCCCCGCCCTGGGCCAGGCTGGCCCCGGCGGCGCGAAGCGTGGCGCGGGCGCCGGCCCGCAGCTCCAGCCGGATGGACAGGTCGTCGCCGGCCAGCGGGCCGGCCGCGGTGCCCACCAGGCGCAGCTCGCACCGGCCCTGCCCACTCCGGTCGGCGCCGTGTACCTGCCGCAGCGTCAGCGGCGGCGCGCAGGCCAGTTCGCCGAGGACGCCGCCGGCCTCGACGACCGCCGTGGTCCGGGCGATCACCCCGTGGTCCGGGCGATCACATCAGGCGCCCGGGCGATCGCGCGGGCGTGACGGCCAAACGGGCCGTCCGCACCCAGGCCGCGACCTCGGTCGCGGCCGGGTCGGCGACCAGCGAGGTGAACACCGTGGGCCGGCCGCCGCGGACCGCGGCCGCGTCCCGCGCCATCACCGACAAGTCCGCCCCTACCAGCGGGGCGAGGTCGGTCTTGTTGACCACGAGCAGGTCCGAACGGGTGACGCCGGGCCCGCCCTTGCGCGGCACCTTGTCCCCGCCGGCCACGTCGATGACGAAGATCTGGCGGTGCACCAGGCCGTAGGAGAACGTGGCGGTCAGGTTGTCGCCGCCGCTCTCGACCAGGATCAGCTTCAGGCCGGGATGCTCGGCCTCCAGCTTCTCGACCGCGTCCAGGTTCGCGCTGATGTCGTCGCGGATGGCCGTGTGCGGGCAGGCGCCGGTCTGCACGGCTCGGATCCGGGCGTCCGGCAGCACCCCGGCCCGGCGCAGGAAGTCCGCGTCCTCGGTGGTGTAGATGTCGTTGGTGACGACGCCGATCGTCAGCTCGCCGGACAGCGCCCGGCACAGCGCGGCGACCAGGGCCGTCTTGCCGCTGCCGACCGGCCCGCCGATGCCGATCCGGGGCACCCGCGCCCCGGCCGGGCCCTGAGCGTGGCCATGTGGTTCAGGATGCAAACAGACGCACCTCCGCGGTGAGATGGTAGTCGGCGAGCAGGTCCAGGGCCGGCGCCCCGTCGGCCGGCAGCGCCGACGGCGCCCACGAGGCGCCCTGGGTGACGCACTGGGCGGCGAACGCGGCACACTCGTCGATGCCGGGGGCCAGCCGGGCCAGCATGGCCTGCACGGCGAACGGGTCCAGGCCCAGCAGCCGGACCGCCGCGCTGGCCGGGCCGGCGCACGCCGCCAGGGCCGCCGCCCGCGCCGCCAGCTCCGGGGTCCCGCCCGCCAGGTGAACACCAGCGCCGAGAACGAGCGGATGGTGCGGCGCGGCTCCCGCGCACAGGGTCCACGGCGTCACCAGGTCCGCCTCAGGCAGGACCGAACGGAGCAGGCGCAGCAGCCCCCCGCCGAGCTGGCGCGACGCCGCGCGGGTCGCCTCGGACGGCGTGCGCGCCTCGAACTCGGCGTGGAGCTCTGCCCATTGCTGGGCCCATTCCCGGGCCCATTGCTGGGCCGATTTCCGGGCCCATTCCCGGGCCCCTAGCTGAGCCGGGGCGGGTGACCCGGCCCGTTCGGGATCGATGGATTGAAGCCGGCTGGCGGCGGCGGCGAACGCGGCCGCGACCCGGGCCGAAGTCCGCAGCTTCGCCCGGCAGAAGTCCTCCAGGTCAGCCAGCCCCGTGACCAGCCCGGTCGTGATCGCGGCCTCCATCCCGCCGGAGTGGTGGTGCGTTCCGGCCGGTGCCCGGGAGTCGAGCAGGAGCAGCAGCAGCGCGTTCATCGCTCAGAACAGGAAGTAGCGCTGGGCCATCGGCAGTTCCGTGGCCGGCTGCGGCTCGATGAGCTCGCCGTCCACGCGCACCGCGAACGTCTCGCTGTCGACGTCGATCAGCGGCAGCGCGTCGTTCTCCGGCAGGCTGGCCTTGGACAGGCCGGACACGTCCTTCGTCGGGACCAGGCGCCGCTCGCCCGGCCAGCGCTCGCCCAGGCCGGCCTCGAGCGCGGCGGGCGAGACGAAATGCACGCCCAGCCGGGCCGGCATCGCGCCGAAGGCGCCGAACATCGGCCGCGGCAGCCGCGGCTGCGGGGTCGGGATGGACGCGTTCGCGTCGCCCATGGCGGCCCAGGCGATCACGCCGGCCTTCAGCACCACGTGCGGCCGGACGCCGAAGAAGGCCGGCTCCCACAGCACCAGGTCGGCCAGCTTGCCCGGCTCGACCGAACCGATCTCGCCGTCAAGACCGTGCGTCACGGCCGGCCCGATGGTGTACTTCGCGACGTAGCGCCGGGCGCGCATGTTGTCGGCGGGGCCGTCGCCCGGCAGTGTGCCCCGGCGCTGTTTCATGACATGGGCCGTCTGCCAGGTCCGGATGATCGTCTCGCCGATCCGGCCCATGGCCTGGGAGTCCGAGCCGATCATCGAGATCGCGCCCAGGTCGTGCAGGACGTCCTCGGCCGCCATGGTCGAGGGCCGGATGCGCGACTCGGCGAAGGCCAGGTCCTCCGGGATCGAGGAGTTCAGGTGGTGGCAGACCATCAGCATGTCGAGGTGCTCGTCGAGCGTGTTCCGCGTGTACGGGCGGGTCGGGTTGGTGGAGGACGGCAGCACGTTCGGGTGCGCGGCGACCTTGATGATGTCCGGCGCGTGGCCGCCGCCGGCCCCCTCGGTGTGGTACGTGTGGATCGGGCGGCCGCCGATGGCCGCCAGCGTCGACTCCAGGTAGCCGGCCTCGTTGAGGGTATCGGTGTGGATCGCCACCTGGACGCCGGCCGCCTGGGCCACGGTGAGGCAGGCATCGATGGCGGCCGGCGTGGAGCCCCAGTCCTCGTGCAGCTTGAACCCGGCCGCGCCGGCCCGCAGCTGCTCCCACAGGCCCTCGGCGCTGACCGTGTTCCCCTTGCCGAGCAGCACCATGTTGACCGGCCACTGCGTGGTCGCGGCCAGCATCATCTCCAGCCAGAACGCGCCGGGCGTGATCGTGGTCGCCTTGGTCCCCTCGGCCGGGCCGGTGCCGCCGCCGATCAGCGTGGTCATCCCCGCCGCCAGCGCGACCGGGATCTGCTGCGGCGCGATCAGGTGCACGTGGCTGTCGATGCCGCCCGCGGTCAGGATCAGGCCGTTGCCCGCGAGCACCTCCGTCGACGGGCCGATGACCAGGCCCGGCGTGACGCCGTCCATGGTGTCGGGATTGCCGGCCTTGCCCAGCGCGACGATCCGGCCGTCGCGGACGCCGATGTCGGCCTTGATCACTCCCCAGTGGTCGAGCACCACGGCGCCGGTGATCACCAGGTCGGGGGTGCCCTCGGCGCGGGTGGCGACGGACTGGCCCATCGACTCGCGGATCACCTTGCCGCCGCCGAAGATCGCCTCGTCCCCGGCCAGCGGCCCCGGCCCGCCGCACCGGTCCTCGGTCACCTCGATCAGCAGGTCGGTGTCGGCCAGCCGCACCCGGTCGCCGGCGGTCGGCCCGTACAGGGCCGCGTACCTGGCCCGGGAGACGTCAGTCATCAATAGGTCCCGCCGACTCGGCCCGCAGGCCCGGGATCACCCGCGCTCCGGCCAGCGCCACCAGGGACACCTCGCGCGACACGCCCGGCTCGAACCGCACCGACGTGCCGGCCGGGATGTCCAGCCGGAAGCCGCGGGCCGCGCGGCGGTCGAAGGACAGCGCCGGGTTGGCCGCGGCGAAGTGGTAATGCGAGCCGACCTGGATCGGCCGGTCGCCGGCGTTCTCGACGGTCAGCGTGACGCGCTCCCGGCCGGCGCCGAGTTCGATCGTCCCGTCCGGGGTGAGGATCTCGCCGGGGATCACCGCCACCTCCTCACCGGATCGGCCGGTGCAGCGTGACCAGCTTGGTGCCGTCCGGGAACGTGGCCTCGACCTGCACCGAATCCAGCATCTCGGGCACGCCGGGCAGGACGTCGTCGCGGCGCAGGACCTCGCGGCCGCTGGACATCAGCTCGGCCACCGTCCGGCCGTCGCGGGCGCCCTCGAGCACGTATGAGGTCAGGATGGCGACCGCCTCGGGATGGTTCAGCTTCAGGCCCCGCCCCCGGCGCCGCTCGGCCACGTCCGCGGCCAGCGTGATGAGCAGTCGTTCCCGCTCGTGTTCGGTCAACCGCATAGCTGCACCATAAGACAAACGGTGTTTCGCTTAGGTTAACTAACCCGCCCAACGGCACGTGCCCGGCGCCGGGCAGGACCTACCGGCGGGGCGCGCCCTGGTGGTGCTGAGCCCGCGGGAAGGAATGCCGGTTCGAGGTCTGGGACGGCGCGGCCTCGGCCTCCGCCGCGTCGCGGCTGGTGTACGCGTCCCCCGACTTGGGGCTGCTGAGCTCGAAGTCGAAGCGGGCATCGAGGGCGGTGGCCAGCGCGGCCAGCGTCCGGAGCGTGAGGTTCTCACCGCCGCCAAGGATCTGGCTGACCCGCCCCGGCGAGACGCCCATGCGGGCCGCGAGGTCCGCCCGGGTCAGGCCGCGCTCGCGCATGTGCCAGGTGACCTCGTTGGTCAGCTGCGTGACCAGGCCGTGCAGCTCTTCGTCGATCTTGGCCTCTGCGGCCCGCTGGTCTGGCGATACGCCTAGTCTGAAGCCCATCGGTGCCTCCACTCGCTGCGGCCAGACCCGCCGCGTCGGTAGCTGTCGTTGCCTTAGCTTTAGCTAAACGTATAGCTATGCCTAAAGTCTCGCCGACGCTAGGGCTGAATAACCCGCTGCGGCTGATCGTTATAGAAACGTTATCATAATATTGAGCGGGCTGGGTGGCCGCAGGCAGCCGTGACGGCGGGGATAAAATCTAGGTAGACCCCTTAATGACCTGAAAGCATATTGACCGGGACGGCGGCCCTTTTCCGGGCTGGCGCAGGCGTTAGGCGAGAGGGCTGGGATATGCCTAGCTGGGTCGTTGGTGTGGTTGGGACGTTTGTCCTGTCGCTGCTTTCGGCCTACGGGTTCCTGCAGCTCCGCTGCCGGGGAGTCGGCCCTCCGTTCGGGCCTCGCGCCCGAACCTGGGCCGTCCTCATCGTCGTGGCCACCGCCCTGGTATCCACCGGCCTGGGCCTGCTGCTCGTCGCGGCTAGCCACCATATCCGGGCCGCCTACGTCGGTCTCGTCGTGCCGAGCGCGCTGTGGCTGACCACACTGGTCCGGCGCGACCGGCACCTGGTCCCGAAGCCGCTGGCCGCCCGGCTGACGCTGCCGCTTGGCCGGCTCTACGACCGGATGGGCGACGACATGGAGGACTGGTGTGACACCCGGCTCCGCGCGGCCGCGGAGAAACCGCAATGGATATCGGCCGCCGCCAAATATTATTGCGACCAGGTGGAAGGCCGGATAAAAGATGAAAAGGCGCGCGAGGAACTGGACAGTTGGCGGGAATCCATCGCGCATAAGATCAGCATGGTGCGGCTGATCAGCCTGGACACTACTCCGGAGCGGCTGCAGGAATCGCTGCATATGCACCCGGCCACGCAGAACTCACGCAAGTACGACGTCGGCGACCCGGAGCGGCTGGCCCGCAGGCTCGAGGCCGAAGCGCTCAACGAGCTGCACCTTCTCCTCGCGGACGTATACCGGCTCGGCCACCACAAGCTGCTGATCTATCCGTTCCGGCCGGGCACCGTCCAGCCGGAGGTGCAGCCGGTGTGAGGCGGCCGCCGAGATGAAATAGCCGAGGGCCGCGCGCGGTTCCACCCATGGCGCGCTTGCGCGCCCGCAACCTTTGCACGCTCGCAACCAGCGGGCGGCATCATCGGTGAAGGAGCTGACGTGTCGGACACCTACCGCAAGGACCCCGAGGCGGTTTCCGGGCTGACCCCGGAGCAGTACCGGGTCACCCAGCAGGCTGGCACCGAGCCGGCGTTCAGGAACGAGTTCTGGGACAACAAGGAGCCAGGCCTCTACGTGGACGTCGTGTCCGGCGAGCCGCTGTTCGCCTCGGTCAACAAGTACGACAGCCATTCCGGCTGGCCGAGCTTCACCGTGCCGATCGAGCCGGGCAACGTGGTGGAGCACACCGACGCCGGCTACGGCATGGTCCGGACGGAGGTCCGCTCGACCCACGGGGACAGCCACCTCGGCCACGTGTTCCCCGACGGACCGCCCGAGGCGGGGGGCCTGCGCTACTGCATCAACTCCGCGGCGCTGCGCTTCGTCCCGCTCGACGACCTCGAGCGCGAGGGCTACGGCGCCTACCGCAAGCTGTTCGACGACACCGGGAGTACATCATGAGCACTGAGAAGGCGATCCTGGCCGGCGGCTGCTTCTGGGGCATGCAGGACCTGGTCCGCAAGCTCCCGGGGGTGATCTCCACCCGGGTCGGGTACAGCGGCGGCGACGTGCCGAACGCGACCTACCGGCACCACGGCACGCACGCCGAGGCTCTCGAGATCATCTTCGACCCGGACAAGCTCTCCTACCGGGACCTGCTGGAGTTCTTCTTCCAGGTGCACGACCCGAGCACGCGCAACCGGCAGGGCAACGACATCGGGACGAGCTACCGGTCGGCCATCTTCTACCTCAGCGACGAGCAGAAGAAGGTCGCCGAGGACACGATCGCCGACGTCGACGCGTCCGGCCTGTGGCCGGGCAAGGTGGTCACCGAGGTGACGGCGGCCGGGCCGTTCTGGGAGGCCGAGCCCGAGCACCAGGACTACCTCGAGCACTACCCGAACGGGTACACGTGTCACTTCGTCCGTCCGGGCTGGAAGCTGCCGCACCGCGCGGACACCGTTAGTAGCTGAAAAACGCGGCTAGCCGACTCACGAGCAGGTCAGGCGCGGTGTCGATGGCCTCGTGACCCTGGCCGTCCAGGACGGCCAGGGTGCTCCGCGGCACCCCGGTGGAGGTCAGGCGGTGAGGCCCTCGGATGACGTGACGACCCCGTCGGTGTAGCTGACGGTGTTCGTCAGCACCGCCGGGATGCGCGGGCCGGGCAGCACGATCCCGGTCAGGTTCAGCGGGTCCGCCGCGGAGAGCAGGATGGTCTCCCCGTTCCGCGGCCGTTTCCTGATGTCGCGCAGCATGGCCACCGCGTCGGGGTGCGCGAACTGCTCGCCGCTGAACCCGGTGACGAAGCGCCCGCCGCAGACCGTACCGCGAGCCTCCATCCGCCGCAGCGCCCACAGCACCTCGCGCCACGGCACGGCGAGGTTCTCCCGGGTCGCCAGGTCGCGGAACACAACGCCCCAGCGGGCCGCCAGCTGTTCGGCGACCGCCTCGGCCAGGTCGTCCGGGTCGCACCCGGCCGCGGGCTCGGGCAGCAGGGACCACCGGCCGGCCGTCCTCGAGCTGAGCTGGCTGCCGCGGCGGAGCCGGTGCCGGCCGGGAGCGCTCTGGGTGGCGCGGCGGGCGAACAGCGACCGGACGGCACGGAAACCGTCCGCCGTGATCAGCCCGCGGGCCACGCCGTCCCACAGCGCCTCCTCGATCTCGGCCGGCAGCCGCCGGGTCAGCGTCTCCAGGTCGGGCGGGAACAGCGCGCCGCGCTCCCGCAGCGCGCCGAGCACGTCGCTGGTGCAGCCCGGTCCCGGCTCCGCGGGCCGGAGGTCGCCGCGGGCCGCCCGCAGCAGCCACGGCAGGTCGTCGCGGATCGTCAGGGTGACCGGCGTGGCTCGGGACGGGGTCAGGCCGCCGCGCCGGGGCAGTTCGTCCGGGTCGGCGCGGACCGACAGCCGGCCCCAGGTGACGCCGCCATCCAGGCACACCTCGTCCAGCCACTCCCGGCGGTACCCGGTCACCCGGGCCGGGAAGATGGCCTTCTCCCAGGCCCCGGCGGCCAGCTCGAAGCCCTGCAGCTGCTCGACCACGGCGAGCACGCCGCGGCTGCCTTCCCGCCGGGTGTCCGCGGTGACGTGCTGCCAGCGCAGCAGGAATCGCATGAAGTCCCGGGGCGTGACCGGCTCGACCTGGTTCCGCTTGCGCTGCCGGGTGTACGCATGGATCCGGGTCAGGATCCGGCGGGCGCAGAATTCCTCCTGTGGGCCGTCCGGGTGGGTGAAGCGGCCGCGCAGCGCGAAGCCCTCGTTCTCCAGCCGGATCAGCGCGAGGGTCACGTCCGTTTTTGGCAGGCCGGTGGCCTGAGCCAGGTCGTCCGCCGTGGACGGACCTGACACGTCCAGGTGCCCGCGCAGCATCTCCGCCGCCGCGGTCTCCGCATCCATGGGTTTCACGTCCGACCATGCCGTCCCGGCCCGCGCAGCCTCGGTAGGAAGCAACCCCCCGAGCACCGCGAGCCGTTCCATGGCGCACCACAGCGTCCCCCCGCCCACTGGAATCACCGCCACCCGCCCAGCCGCCGCGAGCTCGGAGAACCAACCGTCCCACTCCCGCCGCGGCCGCATCACATACAGCGTCATCAGCAGGTCGTGCAGCTCGTCCGCGTCCCGCGGCTGCGGCCGGACCTGGTCCCTGACCCGCTCGATCGCGCCGGGGTCCAGTCGGGCCAGGTCGCGGGCCGCCACCGGCAGCCCGCGGGGGATCTGCACCTGCCGACTCCGGCGGTTTGCTGCCTCCGTCTCGTCGTCCAGGTAGGTGAACGGCGGGCCGTTGAGGATCTCGTGGGCGAGCACCGACGGCTCGGTGGTGTCCCGGGTGATGACCGCGATCCGGCCGGCCTCGATCCCGGCCACCAGCTCCCGCAGCCCGTCGATGTCCATCGCCTCGTGCAGGCAGTCCTCCAGCGTCTGCCGGACCAGGGGGTGATCGGGGATCTCCATCGGGCCTGGCGCCACGTTCTCCTGACAGGCCGCCAGCGTCGGGAACACCGCCGCCATCAGGTCGTCGGCCTCCATCCGCTGGATGGCCGGCGGGTTCTTGCGCCCGCCGCGCATCCGCAGGATGGTCAGCGACGTGTTCAGGTTCCACCGCCAGCGGGCCTGGA
>WNGJ01007676.1_pt1 | contig 19285 bp, 13 predicted proteins | sample 5400611 | NCBI WGS metagenome assembly WNGJ01 (sample SAMN13153375, study PRJNA577476) | soil metagenome | isolation source: 40 cm soil or saprolite under Garry oak tree replicate 1 | place: USA:California | collected 2016-06-15 | reverse complement strand
ACAACATCGTGGGTCCGCCGGCCAGCAGCACGAGTGGATCGTCATCGCGGCCGAAGGTCTCGACGCCGAGTTCGACGCCGTTCGCCCGCACGGAGGTCATCGTGCTCATCGTTGTTCCTTCCCATCGGCTCGGCTCCACTACTCCTCCTGACCCCAGATCCACCCGAAACTCACCGGCATCGTCTGCGAGCCGCGTACGCATGCGGATCCCCAACCGGACACGCCACTGGTCAGGTCGTGCCGAGCGAGAGTCTGCTGGTCATGTTGAGCTTCACTTCGCCGTAGTTCTTTGGCCAGTCGGCGTGTTGCGGCAGGTGGTGTTGGCCTCCGGGCACGCTTTGACGCTAGCGTGTTGCAGTGATCACGGCGGGTGAGAGCGCGGGATGGCGGGTGTTTTTCGTAGATCTTGCCCAGCGGCCGGCATTGTCGGATCCGCTGGCCGCGAGGTTCACTGACAAGTTGCCGGGACTGCTGCGATCGCACGACCGGGCGGCAGGGCAGCCGTTCCTGCTCAGGCCGACAGGGCGGCCCGATCCGAGAGTGAACGCGTTCTTCGCCTGCTATCCGATGAGCGCCAGGGATCCGGACACCTGGCGTAAGTACGCCTACGCGCTGGGCATTTGGCTGAACTTCCTGGCAGCCCGGTCGGTCAGCTGGGACGGAGCCGTGCCAGAGGACGTGGAGGCGTTCAAGTTCTGGCGGATGGCCGACGAGCGGAACCCGCAACGGGTCGCGCCAGGGACGGTGGAGGGAAACCTGATCGCGCTCAGCGTCTTCTACGGCTGGGCCGCCCCTCGGTACGGCATCGCCAGCCCGGTGCTCACCCGTCAGGTCCGCGCTCCGGCGCGCACCGGTAAGACGACCCTGGAGCAGATAGCGGCCAGTCCAGCCGGGGTACGCAGGGCAGACATGAAGTGGTTCACCCCGGGTGGCTATCGCCGGTGGCGCGACGTCGGGTTGCTGGCGCGGCCGTAACGAGCAGCGGGACAGGGCGTTCGCCGATGGCCTGTTCGAGACGGGCCTGCGGCTAAGCGAGTGGGCAAGCATCCTCGACATCGAACTCCCGCCGGATGACCCGGACCGGGCGTTCGTGACATGCTGGCTGGCGGGCGCCTGCGCCAAGGGCGGCCAGGGCCGGCGGTTCTGGCTGCCACGCCCCGCTCTGACCGGGGTGCTGTCGTACCTGGAGGGTGCCCGGGCCGTAGCCGTGCGGCGGGCCCGGCAAGCAGGCCGGTACGAGAGCCTGGATGGCCTGCTGGTGGCGGAGAAGGTGCACGCCCGTCGACGTCTTCGTCTGCGAGATAGTGACGGTGCCGTTCACAGCGTGTCGCTGGACGCGCTAGATGCGGCGATGCGGCGGCGCCTATTCCGCCGGACCGATGCCGGCCTGGAGCCGCTGGCAGTGTGGCTGAACGAGGACGGGCTGCCCCGCCAGGCCCACGGGTGGGAGCATTCCTTCACCCAGGCCAACGAGCGCCTGGCCCGTCTCGGGCTGGACGGGCTGGCCTGCACCCCGCACCGGCGCGCTGCGCTGGTACTCGGTCGGCAAGCTGCTGTATGAGGCGCGGTTCGCGCACCTGGACGACGATGAGCTGCATGACTTCCGGGTGCAGTTCGGGGATACCTGGCAGCTGGTGCAGACCATACTGGGCCACCGCAGCGTCCTGACCACGATGGAGGTCTATCTCGAGCCGTTCCGCTACCTGGACGTCGAGCTCCTCCTCGAGCAGGCCGCAGGCATCCCGGTCGCCGAGCTGCTGAACGCCGCCTACCGCCACCATCCCCAGGTGGCCGGCGACCCGCTCGCCGCGGGCACCGGAGAGGCGTGACCACCGGCCGCCGGGCGGCACTCCCTACAGCAGGCTATGGGCCACCCGCCCGGCTGTTCCTGGAGGGCGGGCGGTGCGTGGCCCGGTTCACGACAGAGGACGGCCGCGACAGCAAGGACTACGACTTCGCCCGGTTCCCCGTCGCCCGGCCGCTGCAGGTCGCCTTCGCCGAGGCGTTCGACCGGCGCACGGGCCCGACCGGGACGTGCAAGTCTGTCAGCTCCGCGAACGGCTGTTACCAGCACTTGCGGATGTTCGCTGTCCACCTGTCGGGGCAGGACCGCCCGCCCGCCTCGCCCCGCGAGGTGACCGTGGCTCACCTGGGCAGCTTCACCGAACGGCACGGGCACCTGCGGATGTTCTCCCAGCGGCTGGGGTCGGTGAAGCTGGCGCTGCGGTCGGTGACCGGCTGGAATGACGAGTTCGCGGCCGCGCTGCGCGGTTCGGGACCCGCCCGGGACCGCGCGCCGGTGGTGCACAGCTACAGCCAGGCCGAGTTCCGGCGGATCATGGACGCGGCCCGCGCGGACGCCCGCCGGATCGCCAGGGACGTCCGCGCGCACTGGCAGATGCTGCAGCGCTGGCGAGCCGGGCAGGACGAGAGCGAGCCGCGGACGCTGGAACTGCTGCGGATCCTGGATCACATCGACCGGACCGGCGACGTCCCGCGCGAGAAGCGAGGCAACGCGCTGCAGAGCATGGCCCGGCACGGCTGCGTCCCCGAGCTGATCGGGAAGGTCTACCTGACCTGGGCCGACGCGGCCCCGTTCGTTGTTCTGCTGGTCGGGCTAACCGGGCAGAACGGCGGCACGATCGCCGAGGCACCAGCTGATCATCACCGCCCGGACGCCGGCGCGGGCGACACCCCAGCCGCCGTGGTGGAGCTGGTCAAGCCGCGGCGCGGCCGACGCAGCCATATGCCGGTCGCGTTGGCCGACCTGCCCGACTGGCTGACTGCCGATCAGGACCCCTCTGGCATATCGGCCCGCGATGAGCTGCACACGCCGCTGGGGGTCTACCTGCTGCTAAGGGAGCTGACCGAGCCCGCGCGGCAGCGTCTCGGGACCGACCGGCTCCTGGCGGGCTGGCACCGGCGCGGCTGGCACGTCGGACGCGGAACCGTGCCCAGCACCCTCGGCATGGCGATCACCAGCTGGAGCAGGAGCGCCGGCATTGCCGCCGACCCGGCTGAGGGCCGGGAACCGGAGCCGCTTGAGATATCGCTGCCGCAGCTGCGGCTGAGCGCGGCCGAGTACCGGCAGCGGGCGGTCGCCCACACCGATCAAGTGCTCGCCAACGAGTATCTCGGCCGCAACCGCGGCAACATCACCGCCTACCAGCAACTCGTCGCCCAGGTGCTAGGCGAGCAGGTCGCCCGCGCCAAGGCGAGCGCGCTGCTGCCGGTGCTCAGCGCGGCCGAGGTCGCCGAGGCTCGCGAGAAACCCGAGACGGTATCGGCACGACTGGGCGTGGACGCGCCGACGCTCAAGCGGATCCTCGCCGGCGAGCTCGACACGGTGATGGCGGCCTGCACCGACCACCACGACGGCCCGGATGCCCCGCCGGGCCAGGCATGCCGGGCCTCGTTCATGCGCTGCCTTGACTGTCCATGCGCGCGGGCGACCCCGCAGCACCTGCCGGTCCAGGTCCTCGTACTGGACGCGCTGGAGGCCCGGCGGGCTGACCTGCCGCCGCTGGAGTGGGCGCGCCGGTTCGCTCTGCGCTACGCCCAACTGGCCGACCTGCTGGAACGGCAGCCGCCCGCAGCAGTGAAGGCTGCCCGCGCGGCTGCGACCGACGCCGATCACCACCTAGTCGAGCGCTTCCTCGCCCGGGAACTGGACCACTGATGACCAGCACCCTCTCCATCGCGTCGCATGCCCTCGACTTCACGCTCCCCGGACATCCGGTCCCAGCAACCCCGGTGCTCGCCTCCCGACCGCTGCGCCCCGGGACCAACCCCGCAGCCTTGTCGGTCTTCGCCGATGACCGATGGGATCTCACGCCCGGATTCTTCGAAGATCATGCCCGGGCAGTCAGCGTGAACTTCAGCCACGCCCCCGCCGGGCTACGGCAGACGGCGAAGCGCTACCTCTGGCAGCTGCTGAACTGCCCCGAACCGCCCGTGATCCGCGGAACACCCGGCAAGCGCCTGTCAGTAGGCACGGTCGCAGCGTCCTTCACCGGCCTGACGGCCTTCCTGCACTGGCTGGACGCTCGCAGCATTACCCGCCTCGACCAGGTCGCGCACGCCAACCTGGACGCTTACCTCGCCGACCTGCGGAACGCCCGGCACTCGCAGGACGCGCTGAAGGACCGGATCACTGCAGTCCGACGGCTGTGGTTCTGGCGGGACCGCCTCCCGGCACCGGACCGGCTGCCGCAGGCACCCCCGTGGCGGGGAGAGACCGCCACAGCGATCATCGGCCGCGCCCGGCGGCCAGCAGAGAACCGCACGCCGCGAATCCCCGCACCGGTCATCGAGCGCCTGCTGCTGTGGTCACTGCGGTTCGTCAATGACTTCGCCGACGACATCACCGCAATCCGCGACGAGTACACCAGGCTCGCACTGCGCACCTTCACCGCCCGCTGCCTCGAAGACGGTGATCACCGCTCTTGCACGCCGGCCGCCTTCGAGCGCGAGGTGGCTGCCCTGCTGGACCGGCTCGCCGCCGCCACGGCGTCGTTGCCCGGCAAGCAGGCCGCAGACGGCGGGATCGTCCTTGACCGCGAGCACATGGGACGGCTGCTGAACTGCCCCACCCACTGGCTCAAGCGCCGCCCTGTGCAGCGGCTGATCGACGGCTCCGGGCTCCCGGTCAGCCAGGGCGCCTACTTGGGCGCCCCGGCTCGCGGACGGATCCATGGCCAGCCGTGGCGGGACCGGCCGATCACCTTCCTCGAAGCGGAGCCGTTGCTCCAGCACCTGCTCACCGCTGCGTTCGTCATCGTGTCTTACCTATCAGGCGCCCGGCCTGGTGAGGCCCTGACGCTGCGCCGGGGCTGTGTCCAGCGTGATTCAGTGACCGGCCTGTGGCTGTTGCACGGCCGTAAATGGAAAGGAGCCCGGGACGAGACCGGGGCCAAGCGCCCCGAGGGCGAAGAGCGCGCTGACCCGTGGGTCGTCGTCGAGCCGGTCGCCGCCGCGATCGCCATGCTGGAACGGCTCCACGACGATGAGCTGCTGTTCCCCACCGCCTTGCTGGCCACGCCGCTGGCAGAGGGACGTGCCCAGGACCGCGCGGGCATGGCGCGTAGCAGCCCGCTCGTGGCCAAGGACATCGGCCGGTTCGTCATCTGGATCAATGGCTACTGCCAGTCCGCTGGCCTCGACGAGCAGATCCCGCCCGACCCGCAGGGACGCAACCTGGCGCCCTCGCGGTTCCGTCGGACGCTGGCTTGGCACATCGTGCGGCGCCCCCGCGGCCTGGTCGCGGCCGCGATCCAGTACCGACATGTCCATGTCCAGCTTACGATCGGCTACAGCGGCACCTATGCCTCCGGGTTTCCCGACGAGCACGCTTTCGAGACCTGGCTGCTGCGCTTGGAGCAGCTCACCGATGCCGAGCACCGGCTCCGCGACGGCGAGCACGTCAGCGGTCCCGCCGCGCCCCGCTACCGCGAGCGCGTCGGCCAGGCCAGCCAGAGGTTCACCGGCCGGGTGCTCACCACCGGCCGCCAAGTCCGCGACCTGCTGGCCAACCCCGCCCTGCAGGTCTACCCAGGCACCGGGATGACCTGCGTGTTCGACCCGGCCAGGGCCAAATGCCACCTGGCCAGGGGTGATGACGACGCCAGCCGCACCCCGGACCTCAGCGATTGCAGGCCCGGATGCCAGAACATTGCCCGCACCGACCATGACATCGAGCACATCCGCCGCCGCGCCGCCGAGCTCACCCAGGTCACCAGCGACTCGTTCAGCCCCGCCCCGCGGCACGAGCGGGAAAACCGCGAGCTCACCCGGCTCCGCGCCATCATCGCCGAGCACGACGGCACCACGCCCGGCACGAAACTTCCGGCATGATCAGCGAGCATCCCGAGCGCGCTGCCATCCAGGCCGCAGCCGACCGCCTGCTAGCCGGGACGCCCCTCCGCTCCGCCGGCGGGCTCACTATCGTGCAGCTTGCCGTGGAGGCCAACGTGAAGCGCTGGCTGCTCACCCACAAGCACCGCGACCTCGCCGAGCAGTTCCAGGCACGGGTCCGGGCCGTCGACGGCGACCCGCCGCCCGTCGCGGAGCTCAAGGCCCAGATCGCCAGGCTCACCGAGGACAACACCCGGCTGCGCGCCGACAACGCCGAGCACAAGGACCTGACCGCCTACTACGCTCACGTCATCAACGAGCTGTCAGCCGAACTGGAACAGGTCACCGCCGAACGCGACCAGCTCCTCGGCAACGTCCGGGCCATCACCGCGGCGCCCAGCCTCCGGGACAGGACCCTGGACGAGGAAGGCCCATGATCGCGAAATGCTTCTCCGATGGACAGCCGTGAAGGCACGATTGCACTAACCATGAATGCGATTCCGCTTACACCGCTCGACCTGGCTAAGGCGCTGAGCAGGCACCCCCGGATTAAGCTCTCCGGGGCCACTCGCGGCCGCCTTGAAACCACGCTGCGAAGCCTTGCGCTCCGGCCGACCGAAGTCTCCGAAGGTTCCACATCACCGAACGAGCATGAGGTGCGTTTCAAGTGCCTCCTCGAGGATGCACCACGGGCATCAGACATCGTCGTGGCCTGGAAGCGGGTCTTGGAAGAGGACACGGGGACCACCGTCTCCGAAGCCGTGCTACTGGAGGCTTACTTCTCTGCTGGGAGTGCCGTCATCCCGTCTCTGCTGACAGGGAGATTGAGGTATCTCAAGACTCTCCAAGTCATCCGCGAACGCGCCAGCATCGCACTCCACGACTACGCGAAAGAGATCAACTGGCCCCGGCCGGTTCTCTTCGTTCAGATCCTCAAGGTTGCGCGTGGCTACCTGCGCGACGTCGTAGGGCACGCGGAACTTACGCGCGAGACGTCCAGGCGGGAGTTCACGGGTCGTCTAGGGGTCACTACGGTTCTCATCAGCCGTTTTGAAGCAATCGACCGCCGGGAGGCGGCAGAGGCTGTCAACGCGCTTCGGCTCTCACTAGAGCAAGGTAACTCTGCGGAGACGGCAGTCCCCTACCTCCTCGAGGCGGCGACCCTGCTCTTCGACGCGGGAGGCGACGCACGGGAACTGGAGACCGTCCTTGAGCACGGGCGCAGGTGCCTTACCCCGAGGCGCTTCGAACTGAGCCCAACGGCCCAACTGGCCGCATGCTATGTCTACCTACGACTTGCGTCCAGCCTCACCGGACACGACCGTGTTTCAGCCATCGAGGCAGCACGGTCGAGCATCGACACCGCAGTTCTCCAAGCAGCAGACGGCGATGAGAAGGTTGCCGGGAGCCTGATGGCCGCCCTTGTAGCCGAGCTTGAACAAGACCCGGCGCTCCTCGACACGCATTCGATTGCCGGTCTCCGCCTGCCCTTCGGCATTCGAACGTCAATGGAGACACCAACGCTGGTCAAACAGTTTGCAACCGGGCTCTTTGAAGCGATCGCAGACCAAGCGTCAACGGGCGAGCCGCTGGCGCGAGGAGTATGCGCCGACCTGCTGGAGCTTGCGAACACAAGCGCCGTCGATACCGTCGCGCTGCGGCGCATTATCGAGTTCCGGGCAGGGAATCGCCACCACGATGCGCTCTGGGACGAACGCTCACGGCTCTTGAGTTTCCGGGACAAGCTGCTAGTGGCGTCAGCTCGAGCCGACCCGCGCCAACGAGGCGAGGTGATCAAGGAACTGATTCTGATGTCAGTCGCGGCACCCACCTCGGCCAGCCCGATCCTCCTGATCGCGCAGGACGTCGAGGCAAACGGTCCGGTCGAGTTGCTCTCGCAGACGGCAGACAGCGGATCCGTCATAGCGCGGGCTGCTGTCGCTGGAGACAGGCCATCGCCGTGGAGAGAGAGCAACGACGGGCTGTCATCCTTCGCGCCGCGATCAACGCGTCAGGCCGTGCAGGTGACTTCCTCGTCTGCGAGCACCTGGACTCGGTGCCGCTGGGCGCCGACACCGTACGCAGTATTCGGCGCTTCATCCCGGGACGTCCCGTCTCCATCGCAGCTCAGGTGGCCGGACACGACGAGCGCGTAGCGTTGCTAGCCAGAACGGCCGAGTATCTCGGATTCATGAACACAGTCGAGGAAGCGACCCAGGATGGCGTGCGCAAGGAACTGAGGGCCAAGGAGGTCGGTCGCTGGATCCGTGCCATCGGGATCGGCGAACCAGCTCGCCACTTCGACGACTGGTGGGACCTGGTCTCACCTGCTGGAGTGGCCCGGAGGCGAGACGCCCACCTCGACAACTGGGTGCTTACGGCCGACGGTCGCCTTCTCGCGTTGGACCTTGAGGCCATCGGATGCCGACCGGTAGGTTACGAACTCGCCCAGATCACCGATGATCGCGTCCTCCTGGATCCGCAGGACTGGGAGGCCCGCCGCGCCGTCTTCAACAGCTACCGAGCAGCACGAGGCGACACCGCCGGCGAGCAAGAAGTTGAGTGGTCCTCCTACGAGGCCTCTCTCGCCGCTCGTGCCGTCGGCAAATTGACGTGGTCGGACGCCACTCCAGAGCAGCAGGAGCATGCCCGTGCCCTGCTCGAAGAGATTGCAGCGCGTGGGGCCGAGGACGGTCTCCGGAAGTGGGCGCGAGCCGGTTTGGATGCTTGGCGTCGTCAGCGAGGTCTCGCCGATTTGTCGTCCGGCGAACTCAACATGGATCCTCACCGCCGTCGGCGGGTCAGTAAGGCGATGGCTTACCACCTGCGCCACGGGGACACGGTGGAGGTAGACCCCGACGGGTGGGCCTCGCTGGCCGAGCTGGCCGCGGCAATCGGAGGCGGAGTGACAGAGAACGAGATAGCGATCGTCGCATCGACCTTGTCTGAGCCGCGATTCGAGTTCCGCAACAGCCTGGTGCGTGCACGCTACGGCCATACCCGCCACGTTCCACGCATCTTGAAGCGTACGAGTGATCTCTCGGACATTCCTGCGTATCATGCAACGAACTTGGAATCCGCGCACCACATCATCGAGCGTGCTGAAGGGCTCAAACCGATGGAACGCCAGTTCGTGCATCTGTCGAAGGACCGCTTGGACGCCCTTCGTTCCGGTCTCCGCCATGGTGCACCGCTGCTTCTCTCGGTAACCGCGTCCCAGATAAGCGGTGCGATGGTTGCCGCGGGCAACACTCTGGTGGCTCCGGCGGTTGGGAGCGAATTGCTACGACTTGAGCCGATATCAACGTATTGGGATCTCGTTCCGCGCGTGGATCTGACAGACAAGGACTGACTCCAGCGGCCGGGTAGTTCAGGCCGAGATCCTGGGACGAGGCGGGTGACGAGGCAGCGGAACAGCCCCTTGCCGGGTGGCAGGGTCCGGACCCAGACGGGCTAGCGCTAACACCGTGGCGATCGATTCTCCTGGTGAGGCTGTAGACGATCTGCAACACCCGAAGAGTGGATAGAGAACCGTAGGGCAGGACGTGCGACCAGAACAGCGGTGTCAGCCCGCGCTGGTCCTCGGCGGTGAGCACGTCAGCCCACTCGGGTTCGGCGAGGAGGTCTTGGAGCATGAGCATGTTCACATAGACGAGCGCGGCCTGCAGGATCCGTAGGCACAACACGCTCATCTCCTGTTCGTCGCGGCGATTGGTGGCCAGGTCGCCGCCCTTGCCGTAGAAGATGACCGCGTTGGCGCGGTTCCACGACTCGACCACGTTCAGGCCTTCGTGGATCTCCCGCTGCAGCGCGCGGCTGCGCAGGTAGCGGGCGAGAAAGATCGTCTTCTGTGCCCGGCCGAGCTCGATCATCGCCTGGTAGGTGGGGTGGGTGGCGTTGGCCTTCATGAATCGGCGCAGGATCGCCTCGGTGGACGCGGTGCCCGTCCGGAAGGCGGTGGCGTACTTGATCATCTGGTCGTACTGCTCGGCGATGCGCTCCCAGCGGATCGGGCGAGTCAACGCGGGCGCCAGCTCGGGCCAGGCGTCTGGTTCGCCGGTCGCGGGGCGGTAGAGCTTGACGGTGTTGATCCGTTTGATCCGCGGCAGAAGGTCGAAGCCGAGCAGCTTGGTGATGCCGAACCCGATCTCGGACTTTATGTGGACAAGTCAAGTGGAACCTTGATCTCGGTGTGTCGCACGAGTGGGGAGGCGATCAGTGGCAGCCTGTCCCCGGGGCTATGGCTCCGCGGAACCGTACCAGTCCGCCATGTCGGACTGGTACTCGCTGTAGGCGTCCAGGACGCCGGACACGCCGTATAGCACCATGGTCCCGGCATCGCTCAGCGCCTCGGCGACGGTCACAAGGTCAAACTGCTGCTGGCCAGGCCGTACCCGCTCCAGGACGCGCCGACCGCGCTGGCCTGTCTTCACGGCTGAGTACCGGAATGCCTGCCCCTGCTGGTCGAGCATGTGGAGCTTCCCGAGGACGTCCAGGGTCTCGGCGGGGATCTCCTGGCCCGGTCCGAGCTGGAGCTGGCTGAGCAGTTTCGTCAGCCGGTTCACCAACTGCTCGATCGAGTGGGTTGCCGACATCCAGTGGTCAACCTCGTCGGCCTGGACCTCGGGACCGGTGACGCCGTCGCGGCGCAGGCACGCGGCGGCCTCGCGGATCTCCTCCTTCAGGGCCAACTCGATGCCGTGCCGGTAGTTGTAGATGATCGGGATCACGATCGCGTCGTTGCGGTGCCCGGCCTTCCACCGTTCCACGGCTGCGTCAGCGAGCTCGAAGAACCCGAAGGCGAGAGAGCCGTCGCTCTCCCACGGCCCGCCAATGATCGCCGTGCTGCGCCAGTCGCCACCGTTGGTGCCGGCCGAGACGAGGGAGTCGATGTCTGGAGTCACGCGTTCAGCATGCCCGATACTGCCGCCGGAGTCCCAGCGCATTTTCCTCACTGCAGGTCAAGCCATGCTCACGAAGAATCATGAAGCGCCGCGACGACTTCCAGGTGATCTTCTGGAGTGGCTTCCAGGTCATCTTTGGGTACGCTACCGGACATGGATGCCACAGAGAAGGTCCGGGAGGCCCGGCTGCGCCGGATGGCGGAACGGCGGGGCCTGAAGGTCGTGAAGTCCCGTCGCCGTGATCCCCTCGCCGTTGACTACGGCCGGTACGTGATCGTGGATCCCGACAGCAACCGGCCCGTCGCGGGCGAGCCCGGCAGCCCCAGCGCGATGACGCTGGACGATGTCGAAGCGTGGCTTGCCTCACCTGGCCCGGAGAACGTGGAAGTGGTCATCAAGGACGGCCATCGCACCGTCAGGCGCTCGCTTACCCTGGCTGACGGCAAGCTCCTGGTGAGGGAGCACAGCTTCCCGGACGCTGTACGGCACCACTACCGACCGGCTGGGGCGGACGAGGACGTGCTGCTTTACCAGGGGGAATTCTCCCTTCCCGATGACGGGCGCGCCTTCAGGGGCGACATCCGGTTCCGCTGGCGCCCGTCCCCGCGAATCGAGGCCCGGGGCGAGCGGGAGACAAGCCCGGCTGACCTAGACAACCTGACAGAAGCGCTTTCAGGCCCCGGCTCCGGGATGTGGGTCACGCCAGGGAAGGTCTCGGTCGAGATGCCTGGCGGGATCCTGCCGCCCCAGCCCAGGAAGTCCTTCGTCCCGCAGGGCATCCCCGAGCGCTCCTACATCGAGGACCGGATAGAACAGCACGCCGGGGACCCCGCCGCGCTCGAGGAGGTGACCTTCCTGGTTCCCAACGGGTGGCAGGGGCACGACGGGGCCGGTATCTGCGACCCCGGGGGCCTCGCGCACACCTGGCACGGCCGGACAGAGGCGGCAGGCGGCGGCTGGACCGTCGTCTTCGACCTGGACGCCACGATGGACACTGCCGCATGGAACGAGCTCAAGGGATCCGGCGGGCACCGGTTCACCCACGTCGGGCGGCTTTCTCGCACGGACGGCTCGCCATTCACCGGCGACGAGGCGTTCGACGCTCTCAACCGGGTACGGCTCGGCCTGAACCTGGCGCTGGGACGCCGGGTTACCTGCGCGCTGCCAGTCGGATGGCGAGATGGCAAGCCTGTGTGGTGCAGGTGGCGAAGCTCCCCGGTGGACGGCTACCGTGACGCTAGCCATTGGCTCGACGTGACCACCAGCTACCGCCAGGTCAGCGAGGTAGTGTCTCGCGCCCTGTGCTTCACCGCCAGTCCCGTCAACCGGGAATCGCTGAGGTACGCCACCTCGTACTACGTCGCCGCCAACGTCGATGTCGATGTCGAGTTGTCAGCCGCGGTCCCCGTATCCGCGCTGCAGCTCCTCTCCTACTTCCGCTTCGTCACTGATCGCGGCACCTACACGCATAGCAGGTGGGAAAGGGAGAAGCGGGAAACCGAAGCACAGCTGAGGCTCCTCACCGAGGACGTCAAGATCGACACCTCGGTACCGGCCCACTTCAAGCACCTAGCCGATGTTCGGGACCGTTTCGCTCGCACCGGGCCACTACGCGACGCGCTCGGCGTCATCATCAAGATGCGAAACGTCGTGACGCACCCGACCCGGGACCAGCCAGGCACCTTTTCGGCCTATGAGTGGGCAGAGGCAGGGATGCTCGCCCGCTACTGGCTGTGCCTCTCCCTCCTGAACACCGTCGGGTACCAGGGCCAGATCGCAGAGGTCATGCAGCCACAACCACGCTGGCCTGGCCAACTGCGACGCGTTCCCTGGTTATCCAGTCGGGTCATCATCCTCCGGCGTGTCTCCCGAGACCTCGAACAGGTTCCCGTGGCTTCCGGCAGTGCCGTCTCCCCGCCTCTTCTTGGTGAGCGCCATGATCGCGAACATCGCCATCATGGCGATGGCCAAGGGGCTGCTGCTGGGGATGTCGGGGAACTGCGGGATGGTGATCTGCGGCATTGCCTTCCGGACCAGCGGCTGCCATTCATCGTGCTCGGCAGGGTCGAGAGATTCCGGGGCCAGTACTGCAGCAGGACGGGAGGCTCCCCCGTCCTGCTGCTGAAAAGCAGCTTCGTGCGCCACTGGCAGGCGATCCGCGTGGGAACGGAGAAGGCGTGCGGGGCCAGTGGCGTGCTCATGGCGCTGGGGACTGACGCCAGGCCGACCAGGATCCAGTCCACGATGGCCGTGTACCAGGCGTCCTCGCCGATCTTGTGGCCCGCGACATCCTGGACGCGCCGCAGCACCACCTTGGGCTCGCTGGCCCAGGTGCTCCAGCTAACTTGCGGATACGTATCCGCAGGGACGAGTTCTGACAGGAAGGCCTGGACCGCGTTCCCTCCCCACGGCCCGGTCTGGGCGGCCAGCAGTTCCCTGCCGGCCCCCGCGAGCAGCGTGAGCGCCGCCTCGGAAGTCAGCAAGCTGGCCAGGTCCTTCTCGATGTGCTCCTCGTCGATGTCCAGGGGCGTGCTGAATGCCGAGACGACTGAGTCGAAGGAAGTGAGGAGCGCCAACCGGTCCTCGAGTCCCTTGATGTCCTCCGCCATGGGGGCCGGGAACTCGCTGCCGTCGCCGAAGTCGCGGGTGTTGGCGGTGACGAAGTAGACCTTCTCATCCGGGTTGCTCTTCAGGTACTCGACCACTGATAGCCATATCGCCGCGTCGCGGGCGCCTCCCTTGTCCTTGGCATCCGGCCCCTTCGCGGGCTTCTCGCAGTTCGCCTCGCGCAGCAGGGCCTGGCGGGCGACGTCGCCGGATGTCTCGACGATCTCGAGCAGCCGCCCGTACGCCCGCCGCCAGTAGTCACTGGCCTCGCTGCGGTTGAACGGCTTTGGGCTCCGCTCGTGTAGCCACGGGGCAACCCTGTTCAGGTCCCGGGTCGCCGATACGGCCGCGTTGTGCGCCTTCGCGTGGGTGAGCACTCGCTGGGCTACCAGTTCCTCCTGGACCATCCAGGGGATGCTGACCTGCTGCTGGCCGGACTGCTTCAGCGCGAGCAGCAGGTCGAATTTCGGGTCGTCCGGGCTCAGCCCGAACAGCACGTTAGTGTCAAAGATGATCATGGGGACTCCTGTCGTAACTGCCGCCTTCAAAGATTCCAGAAGGCGTATGCGGCTTAGCCCTCCTCACCGGGCGTGCCTGGGTCGCGCGGGGGATCGCTCGGGCCGTCGAGAGGCTGGCCGAGGTCGGCGAGCAGCTTCTCGATGCGCTGGCTGGTGCACCGGTGGCGCTCGACCTCGCGGTCCCAGCCGCGGGCGGTAGCGTCGAGGGCGAGCGTTTCCTCGATCTCACGGCGGGCGCGGAGCCGGGGCGCGTACTCGGGCGTGGTGACGAACTTGGCGCAGGTCAGGTAGAGGTCGCACTCGCACGGTCCCTCGGAGGGCAGGCGGAGGCAGCGGCCGAGCTCAAGCTCGGTCTTGAAAAAGTTGGTCTTGAGCCAGTCGACCGAGGAGTCCGGGAGCGCGCCGTTGCGCAGCTCGGCGGCGGCCGGGCCGGCGATCGTAACGCCGGGTGCGAGCACCGCCTTGTAGTCGCGCAGCACTTCCTGGTCGCTGATCTGTAATGGCGGAGTCGGGTATTGCAACTGTCCGAATACGCCACCTGGGCGTCGGAGTCCAGCCACCCAATCCCCTTCCCTTCCTCGATGCGCTTGAAGAGCCCTCTGACCGCCTCGACCGTCTGGCGGGCGGATCCAGCATCAGAAAGGATGGCTCCAGAGACGTGCCTGGTCAGACGGCCGCCGTCCGGAGGCACGAAACGCTATTCCGGCACCGCCGTGACCTGCTGACCTGCGGTTTCTCTCCCGCCTGATGCAATACCCGAGGGTTCGCGTAGACGAGGGCCATGTTCACCGAGGTGTGGCCCAGCACCTTCATGATCGTATGGAGCTTCGCGCCGCGCTCGGCGAGCTGCGTCCCCACGGTATGCCGGAAGCGGTGGGCGGACACCGTGCCGCGCCCGGAGCCGCCCCGGCCGCCGGGGCGGACGAGGCCGACGGCCTTGCAGGCGTCTTGGATCGGGCTCTCGAACAGGTAATGGCCGGACAGCAGCTTGCCGCGGCCCATGAACAGGTAGCGGATCTCCTCCCCGGTGCGCTCGTCGGTGAACGGCCGCTCGGGAGCGTCCTTGCGCAGGTCGATGACCGCCTGCAGGGCTTGCGCGGCGTCCTCGTGCAGCGGGACGACGCGCTCCTTGTAGGTCTTGCGGCCAGGCAGGCGAAGCCGCGCGGTGCCCTCCGGGTAGCGGTCCAGGCAGTCGACCGGCAGGCGCCTGATCTCGTCGCGGCGGGCACCAGACCACCGGGCTACCAGCAGCGCGGCCCGCTGGAACGGGCAGGCGATGGCGTCGATGACCGGCATGAGCTGGTCAAGCTCGTGGTCGGGGATGAACCGGGGCACCTTCTCGGTGTACTTTGGCGCGTCCCCGGCGCCGATCAGCGTGTGGCCGGGCACGTCGGGGTACTGCCAGGCGGCGGTGTCCCGGAAGAACTGGGACAGCCCGGAGATCCGCTGGATGCGGGACATCACCCCCAGCGGCTTGCCGTCCCGTCGCCCGCTGGGGGCCTCGGCGATGTGGGTGATCCAGGCCAGGCAGTGGTCGCGGGTGACGTCGGCGAAGCTGGTGATCTCCGGGTGCTGCTCGGCGAGCCAGTCCCCGAACGTGCGCAGCGCGAGCTCGAGCTTCTCCACCGTTGAGGGGGCGTCGGTCAGGCGGCGGGCTGCCAGCCACTTGTCGGCGGCTGCCTGCATGACCGGCGGCAGCGCCATCGGCTGCTTGCGGGACGGCATCAGCTTGCGTGGCTGGGTGTGCAGCTGGCCGCGGTGGAACAGCACGACCTGGAGCTGGTGCAGGTGCGTGATCCACCCCTTTCCGGCGCCGTCCAGGAACTGCCTGCGCGATGGGTAGAACCGTTCGAGGTCGGGATGGTCGGCGAATTCCCGGATGGCCTGCAGTGCCTCGGCAATGTGGTCCCCGGTGATCGCGGCCACGTCGAAGATCCCGGTGTGCAGTGCGATCCGGGTGACCGACCAGTGCATCGCCTGCCGCGCGGAGTTCGGGCTGAAGCCCAGGGCGACGGCGTCGCGTACGAGCTGCGCGGTGTCCAGGTCGATGCCGAGGACGGTGGCCGGCTCGGTGATCCCGAGCTGCCCGGGGCCGAACAGCCACGGGTAGTCGAACGTGGCGTAGCCGCGCAGCCCCAGGTAGATCAGGTAGGTCCGGGCGCGGAACGAGATCGGGAAGGACGGGCGGTGGAACGGCTCCCCGAGAAGCCGCCCGACCCGCTCGGTGAGCGGCTCACCGAACCAGCTGGCCAGGCGGGGCCACCGCTCGACGAACTGCCGCTGGTAGCGGACCTTCATGAGGTGGAACTGGCGGTTGCCCCCGGCCTGCTCGACGTGCGCCTGCCATTCCTCGGCCGGGCAGTGCGCCGGCTCCGGCCGGGAAGCGATCGCCGAGGGGGCGGCGAGCATCGCCGCGGTCGACACGTTCCGGCCGCTCACGGGGCAGCCTGCCCGCCCGCGCGGCCGAGCGCGTCCAGCGCCCGGTGGTAGTCGGCGATCACGGCCGGGTCGGACACACGCGTGTAGATGCGCGTCGACTCGGGCGAGGCGTGACCGAGGCGCTTTTGCAGGGTCAGCTCCCGCATGCCGCCCTTCCCAACTGGTGGCGTGGGTATGGCGCAGCGCGTGCGGAGTGACCCACGGCTCGCGGACCCCGGCGCGGGCAGCGGCCCGGGAGAACATCCGCACCAGCCCGTCGTAGCCGAGCGGTTCCAGGCGGCGCTTGCCCCACCCGCCGATCAGGAACACCAGCGGGCTGTCGCCGTCCTGCGGGCGGGCGGTCATCACGTACTCGCTCAGCACGGCCAGGGCCTCCGGCTCGTGCAAGTCAACGACCCGCTCGTACCGTGACTTCGATCGCACCCCCTTCGGGTGGTCGTCGCGATGGCGCACCATAACCCGGCGGCCGTAGGCGATGTCCTCCAGGCGCAGCCCGAGAACCTCGCCGGGCCGCAGCCCGCCCTGCAGCATCAGCAGCACGATCGCCCGGTCCCGCACGCGCCGCAGCTCGGCGAGTAGTGCCGTGAGCTGGGCGTCATCCAGCGGGCGAGGAACGCGCTGGACCGTCTTGACGTGCACCGCCCGGCGGATAGGCCGCTGGCGGCTGGCTCGGCCCATGAACGGCTGGTGCCGCTCCGAGACCCGGGCCAGCGCCGGATCGGGACGCTTCTCCAGCGGGTTGGCCTGGTCCCACATGCCGGACAGGATCGCGTACTCGTAGAACGAGGACACCGCCGCCAGGACCCGGTTCACCGTGGAGGCCGCCAGCTTCGTCGCCGGCCCGTTCCCATCAAGCGTGGCCCCCGACAGCGTCATGCGCCTGCGCGGCCGCCGCGACGGCACCGACCGCAGGTACTCCAGCAGCGCGATCGCGTGCTGCGGGCCGAACAGGTCCCAACTCAGGCCCTGACCGCAGAAGAAGCGTCACAGGTGCCGCAAGTCGTACGCGTAGGACACCAGGGTGTTCGGCGAGCAGTCGCGGGCCGCGAGGAACCGCAGGAAGGCCGAGACCACCTCCACCGGCTCCCCATCCTCGTCGAGTAGCCGGACCCTGACGGACCCGTCCTCCGCGCGCTGCTGATCGACCCGCACCGATACCCCGTTGACCACACCGCCCGGCGGCCCTCCGGCCGCCCCTCCCCACCAGTGGGGCGCGTGATGTCCAGGTAACCAAATGGCCATGGCTGTCCACGTAGTTGGCTTCTACGTGCATGTCGGTGCCGTGCCGGATGGCGCCGTCCACCATCGCGTGCACCTCCGACGCCGAGCAGTTCAGCCGCTGGGAGTGAATCACTACGGAGCCGCGCTCGACGTGCCAGTAGATCAGCACGCCACTCCAGTTCCGTAACGGATCGAGGTCTCGGCCAGCAGGTTGTCGATGTAGGTCTCCACCTGGGTGCCGTCTGCGGCAACTGCGGTGCCGTCGCCCCAGGCCTTGACCACGTCCAGCTCGGCGAAGGCGTTGACGACGGTCGCGATCGCGGCGTTGAGCTTCCTCAGGTCGATGTGCCGGTTGCGGACCATCGACAGCTCCCGCGCCGACACCCCGGCGATGTGCCTGGCCGCCTCATACGGGCCGATGTTGGTCCCGCCGGTGAACACCGCCAGGCAGTACCGGCCCAGCGGGTCGGCGATCTTCGGGTCCGAGCCCGAGGCCGGGCCGAAGTGGTGGTGCCAGCCCAGCCAGTAGGCGGTGCGGGCCACGATCGACAGCAGCGACCGCTCGGGCATCCGCCGCGCGATCGCCTCCGCCAGCGTCTCCGCCGCCTGCGGGGTTCCGGCGCTGCGGCGCCTCTTGAGGGCCGGCACCCCGCCGTCGCCGATCACCAGGTCGGCGTTGTCCTCGTACCCGGCGTCCAGCGCGGCGGCCGCGTCCAGGTGCGCGTGCCGGAGCCGTTCCGTGAACCCTGCCGCCGTGGCGGGCAGGCCTGCCCCGGCGCAGAATCCCTCCAGCAGCGGCTCGCACTCGGCCCAGGGCAGCAGGCTGGCGCGCCAGTCGGCGTACTCCCCGGCTCCGGCGATCGCGATGTCCCCGGTGCGCAGTTCCTCGGCCAGGTAGGTGAACACCATCGCCTCGAAGTGCCGCCGGACCACCATGCCGGGGTGGCGGCGGTCGGTGACCGCCCGCCGCCAGTTGCCCGAGGCGAACGCGAGGCCCGAGTCGGCGTCTTCGCCGCCGCCGGCCGGCGGCGGCAGCGGGATGTGGTCGCGCCGCATGGCGTGGTAGGCGCGGGCGTGCTCGAGCGCGGCCAGCACCGAGGCGTCGCTGGAGGTGGCGACCAGGTCCAGCTTGGCGGCCAGGTCGAACATCACCGCCCGGTCCTTGCGGAAGAACCGGTGCACCAGCACCTCGTAGTTGTCGCCGTGGAAGGCCGATACCTCCTCGATGTCGGCCAGCTGGGCGGCGAACCCGCCCGCCTGCTCGACCGCGTCCACCGCGCGTTCCGCTTCCTGGCCCGGTGCCTGGCTGGCGGTCTCGCCGTCCGGATCGAGGTGCTCCAGCACGGTGCGGTAGGTGCCGATCAGCCGCTCCGACACCGCCCGCTGGCGCAGCCTGATCTCATCCAGCTCGGTCCTGGCCTTCTTGACGATGGACGCCACCCGCTTGCACAACATCTCGGCCAGGTCGTCGCGGGCCCGCATCCGCGCGGTGTGGACCAGGAACGCCACCAGCGCCAGCCGCTTGGCCTCCTCGTACCGCGACAGCGTGTCGACGTCCTGGGCAGCCGCCTCCCCGGCGAAGTCAGCGACCTTGCCCGGCGCGACCCCCTCCAGCCAGCGCGCGGTGTCCCCCAGCTCGTCGACCTGATCCAGGTACTCGGCCTGAGCCTTGAAGCGCGACCAGGTGGCGCGCTGGGCCGGCTTCTTCAGCCGGTTGAACATCGACCTGCCGTCAGAGGCCGC
>WNGJ01007405.1_pt1 | contig 19294 bp, 21 predicted proteins | sample 5400611 | NCBI WGS metagenome assembly WNGJ01 (sample SAMN13153375, study PRJNA577476) | soil metagenome | isolation source: 40 cm soil or saprolite under Garry oak tree replicate 1 | place: USA:California | collected 2016-06-15 | reverse complement strand
TCGACAAGTACTGACGGTTGAGCCCGGATTGTACTATCCCGGACTGGGTGGCGTGCGTCTGGAAGACGTAGTCGTGGTCACAAGAAACGGTTGCAAGATTCTTTCGCGTTTCCCGAAGCGGCTTGAAATCTGAGGTGGATCGGCCGCTCCTAAAACAAATGCGGCTTTGCCGCCTAAATTAGAGTCGAGCAAGAACTGCTTGATCCACCCAATGAACGAAGCACGCGGTTGCGCGTCTAAGTTTCCTAGACACACTTAAGACAGGTATGTTTTATCCTTACGGTTTCGGCGGTTCCAGTTGGCTGCTTTATATTGGCGTGCCGCTGATTATCGGGCTCTGGGCACAATTTCGGGTGAGCAGCGCGTTTCGAAAATGGGGCGAGGTGCGCGCTGCCTCAAACATCACCGGCGCGGAGTGTGCCCGCGAAATCCTGCAGGCGGCCCAAATTCACGATGTCGATGTTGTCGAGACGAACGATTTTCTGGGCGATCATTACGATCCAACGAACAAGAAGCTACACCTGTCGAGCAACGTTTATCACACGCCCTCGGTTGCGGCTGTTGGCATCGCCGCGCATGAAACCGGTCATGCCATTCAGCACGCAAAAGCTTATGCGCCGCTCAAGGCGCGAATGGCCATTGTGCCGGTAACAATGGTCGCCTCGCAAATGCTGCCCTTTGTGATCATCGGCGGGCTGTTTTTTCACCTCACTGGTCTGATTACGCTGGGCATTTATTGCTATTTGATTCTGCTTGTCTTCCAACTGATCACCTTGCCCGTGGAATTCGACGCGTCGCGCCGTGCGAAAATCATCTTACAGCAAATGGGAATCGTTCAGCCGGGTCCCGAGGTGGCCGGGGTAAACCAGGTGTTGAACGCGGCTGCGCTCACTTACGTGGCGGCATTTATCGCAGCGCTGGGCAATTTGCTCTGGTTGCTGTCGATTCGCGACCGGCGCTAATCAATTGCGCCGTTGAAGAAGATGAGTGCTTCGATCGCCTTATTCGCCACTGGACAGATTCGCTGCGGCGAACCTGCTCGCCGGATTTCCGATTTGTTATCGTCCGGTCTCGACGCTCGTGCTAAGTCTAAGCGTGAGGCGATGAACCAGCCGAGAACCGACGAAGATCAGCAGTTGGTCGCGCGCACGCAATCAGGCGACGCCAGCGCGTTCGATCAACTTGTCGTCAAATACACCCCGCGCCTCTACGGGTTGGTTTACAACATGACCTCAAACCACGAAGACACGAACGATCTCTTGCAGGATATTTTTTCGAAGGCCTACAAAGCGATCCGCGGGTTTCGTGGCAAGTCGTCCTTTTATACGTGGATTCATTCGATCGCGGTGAATATGACGCTGAATTTTCTTAAGAAGCGCGGCCGTCGTTTTCAACTGAGTTTGGATGACGTCGATGCCGGCGTTCAGAACGACAAAGAATTCATGGAATTGACGGCGACGAGCAGTCCGGTGCGGGAAGCAGACCTGTCTGAGCTGCAGCGAAGATTGAACGAGGCCATGATGAAATTGTCTGATGAACACAGAGCCGTGGTCACCATGTTCCATATCCAGGGGATGCCCCACGCAGAGATTAGTAAAATCTTGCGTGTCTCAGAGGGAACGGTACGTTCGAGGCTCTTCTACGCGAATCGGCAACTGCAGAATTATCTGGAAGAATTTCGGAAAAACCCTGTTTCTTAACCGGCGCTGAAATGGACGAATTTAACGACAACGAAATCGGGAGGCTGCTTCGGTTGAAGCGCTACGAGCAACCGCCGCCTGGTTATTTTGAAAATTTTCTCCACGAGTTTCATCGCCGGCAGCGCGATGAATTGCTCCGCCAGCCGCTTTGGCGAATCTGTTGTGAACGCGCCCACGATTTTATGTTCCGGTTGGATGTTCGGTCTCTGGCTTCTTATCCTGCGGCTGTCGCGGCAGTCCTGGTATGCGCCGCAGTTATTTCTTTGAAGATTTATCAGGAACCACAGGCCGCCAACGTTGCTCTCCAGAGTCCGCCAGCGTTATCCGAGCCGGCGAACGCTGAAGGCGAATGGACGCTTGCGTCGCCGGTAGCCACGCGGATTTTCCGGACGCAACCGCTTCGTAGCTCCCAAACTCACTCCCGCAGTCGCGGAATCCCGCCCCGTTACGTGCTCGATAGCGTGCCCGTGAGTTATGAGTCGAGTTTCAGATTTTAGTCGCGCACCGGGGTCTCTCTCCCGGGCTCAGTTCGCGTTAATCTGCAGATTCAGCCTCGCGTTGGGTCTTTCCTTCGCAGCCGTTCCTGTCTTTTACGCTCAAGAGCAATCCGCGATTACGATTAGCCAGCAGGTCAAAGACATCTTTGGGCGCACAGCCAAAGCAGTCGTAAGGATTCACGGCGACGACGAGCACAGCGAAATTTCGGGCACGGGATTTTTCATCGATCCCACAGGGACCCTTTACACTGCATATACAGTCGGGGGGGAAGCAGACAATTTCACGATTGAATTTAATGGTAAGAAATATCCGGCGCGCCAGCTTTTGGCAGACATCCGCAGCGGGACGGCGATATTGAAAATCGACGCGGTCACTCCGGCGTTGCCGATTGGAAAATCCGAGGAGCTGGAGGTGGCAACGTCTGTCGTCTCGATTGGTTATCCTCTGGATTTGCCGAAGACACCGAGTTTTGGAATGGTCGCGGGATTCGATCGGAAATATCTTGGCCGCTACTTTTCGACCACTCACGTGCGTCTCAACCTGCCAACGCAGCGCGGAGAGGCGGGTGCACCGCTCTTGAACATGAAAGGGCAAGTGGTTGGCATTCTGGTCAGCAGTCTCGAAAACAACTCCTCGTGTTACGCAGTGCCAATCGAAGCGGCGGAGAAAATCCGCAGCGATTACGTCCGTTTCGGCGAAGCCCGGCACGGTTGGGTCGGGATTAATGTTTCCGAGGCGCCGGCGCCGGTGGAAGGTTCACGAGCAGAAATGACGCAAATCATGGAGGGCACACCGGCGGCCAATTCCGGAATAAAAGCCGGCGATATTCTGCTGCAGGTAGGACGAACCAAAGTAACTCAACCGGAGGATGTGCTGGATGCTTCGTTCTTTATTACTGCGGGGGACACCGTCCCGATCACCGTAGTGCGCGGGAGCGAAAAACTCACTTTTAATGTGCAGGCTGAGCTTCATCCAGCCAGCGAACGCAGGCCGTTGATCGCTTCCCCCACCATAAATCGGGCCATTCCGCTCAAGCTCGATTCCGAGGCGCAGCGCACACCTTAGCAAGGAATAGTTTTTGGTTGTTGATAGTTAATAGTCCTGGCCGCAGTGCGTCTGGGTCACGCAACCATCAACTATCGACTCTCAACTAAGAACTAATTCCATACCTACAGCATTTTTCGAAACTCTGCGTCGTCGATAATCCGGACACCGAGTTCTTTCGCCTTATCCAGCTTGCTGCCGGGCTCCGCGCCGGCCAACAAGTAATCGGTCTTATTACTAACGCTGCTGGTCACGTGCCCACCGAGCGCTTCGATTTTCCCAGTGGCTTCCTCCCGTGTCATCGACGGTAGTGTCCCGGTCAGGACAAAGGTTTTTCCAGCCAGCGGCAGCTCTTCTGCTTTCTTGGCCGAGACTTTTTCGCTCCTCGGCTCAATACCGAGCTGCTTCATCCGTTGCAGAATTTTCTTGCCGGCCGCTGAGCCGAGGAAATCGAGAACACTTTTTGCAACGACCGGTCCCACTTCCGTGACGATGGCGCGGTCCTTGTCCGCCTTGCTTTTCGAGCGCTCGGCAAAACCGGATTTGATCAGGCGTTCGGCGATTTCTCCGCGTTCGCTCTTGGCCGCTTCGTGGTAAGCAAGCACATCGCGGAGCAGCTCCGAATGGGCGACATTGTCGATCTTGTCGTGAAAACGGGCGAGCTGTATGGCAGTTATTTTGCCCACTTCGGGGATGGCGAGTGCATACAACCAGCGCGAGAGCGGCAACGCGCGAGCGCGCTCAATTGCCTTGATCGCTTTGGCCGTGTTCTTTTCTCCAAACACGCGCGGCGCCTCGTCGGTGCCGAGGTTCAGTTTCGCAAGCTGCTCGGTTTTTAAATCAAATAAATCGAGCGGCTCGCGCACAAGCCCGCGCTCGACGAGTTTGTCGGCCACGATTCCGCCGATGCCTTCAATATCAAGCGCGCCGCGTGCGGCGAAAAATTCCACGCGTCGCGTGGTCTGTGCCGGGCACTGAAGATTTTCGCAGCGCCAGGCGACGAACTGCGGATCGCGGCGGATGGATCCGCCACAGACTGGACACTTGCCGTGAATGTGTTTGAAGAAATCGAAAGTCTTTGCTTCTCGCGGCCGTTGGGATTTCACGACTTCGACCACCGCCGGAATCACTTCGCCGGCTTTTTCGATCACGACCGTATCGCCGATCCGAATGTCTTTGCGTTTGATCTCGTCTTCATTGTGCAAGGTCGCGCGGGAGACCGTGCTGCCGCTCACGACGACGGGCTCGAGCATCGCTACCGGCGTGAGGATTCCGGTTCGCCCGACTTGGACCTTGATATCGAGCAACTTTGTTTCAAGTCGTTCCGCTGCGTATTTGTATGCAATCGCCCATCGCGGCGATTTGGCGGTGAAACCGAGCCGCTCGCGTTGCACGAGCGCATCCACTTTGATCACTGCACCGTCGGTTTCATAGCGGAAATCTTTTCGGACGCGGTCGAGCTTGCGAATTGCATCCAGAATTTTTTCAACCGAATCGGCGAGCCACCAATGCTCATGTGTCGGCAACCCGAGTTTTTTGAACAAAGGAAAAACTTCGGAATGAAGATCGACACCTGCGCCTTCAGTTGCGCCTGTTCCGTAAAAAACAATGCCCAGCGGACGCCTTGCTACGATTTTCGGATCGAGATGTTTGAGGGAACCCGCGGCGGCGTTGCGCGGGTTGGCAAAGAAGGGTAAGCCAGCCGTTTCGCGTTCTTTGTTAAGCTTCTTGAAGCCATCTTTATCCAGGAAAGCCTCTCCGCGCACCTCGAAGACTTTTGGCGCGCCGCCACGCAATTGCTGCGGGACGGAGCGGATCGTTTTAACGTTCCCCGTGATATCGTCGCCCACCGATCCATCCCCGCGGGTTGCGGCATATTTTAGGTGCCCGTTTTCGTACATGAGCGAGACGGCGACGCCATCCACCTTCGGCTCGATCACGACAGGAATTGTCTCATCAGGCAAGAGCCGCGTGATCCGTTTGTAGAAATTGGCGATCTCATCTTCGGAATACGTGTTGTCGAGACTAAGCATCGGAACCCGATGCTCGATCTGGGCAAATGCCTGGAGCGGCGTGCCGCCGACCCGTTGTGTCGGCGAGTCGGGCGTAACCAGGTTCGGAAATTCCGCTTCAAGATCGACAAGTTCTTTGTAGAGCCGATCGTAGTCGCGATCGCTGATCGTGGGTGCGGCTTCCTCATAATAGAGCCGGTTGTGCTTTTCGATTTCGCGGCGCAATTCGGCGACTCGCTTTGCCGCGTGCGTTTCTTCGCCTCTCATGCTGCACCATACAAACGCGTAAAACATCGGCAACGAGCGGGAGCTCTGCGTCGGCGGACTGTGATCGCCAGAAAGAGAACGCGAATCAGGCTGCGTTGGCCCTTTTCAAATCTCGCAAACCCAGCTAACCATAAACAACAGTGAAGCCCGGCGAGCGCATCCTCGGCGTAGAAGGGGGCGGAACAAAAACCGCCTGGGTGTTGGTTGAGGCTGGGGCGGGTAGCGGTGACACCGGCCCCGAGTTCCGCATTCTTGATCAAGGCAAATTGCCGCCGTCAAATTTTCGCCTCGTAACTCTTGATCGCCTGCGCACTATTCTTTCGGAGCTGCCAAAACAAATTGATCGAGCGGGAGTTTTTCTCGCCGGCTGTGGCCCGGAAGATCGGCCCATACTTTCCCATCTTTGCGCTGAAATTTGGCCAACCGCGAAAATCATCACCGGAAACGATCGCGATTCCGGCCTCGCCGCGGCGCTTGGAAGCGGCGAGGGAATCGTCGTCAATGCAGGGAGCGGGTCGTCTGTCACGGGGCGACGCGGCGACCGGATCGAGAAGGCCGGCGGTTGGGGACACATTCTTGGAGACGCGGGCGGCGGGTATTTTCTCGTTATTCAGGCGCTGCGTTTCATTTTGCGGGAATACGATCTGCGCCGCGGCGAAGGGCAATTCGCCGCAAAAATTCTGCGCGCACTTTCTTTGAACAATTTCGACGAGCTCGTCCGCTGGGCGCAAACGGCAGATAAAATGGAGATTGCGATGCTCGCACCGGTCGTCTTCCACGCGGCGGCCGATGGTGACACGCGTGTCATGGAGATCATTGAAAGCGGGGCGCACGTCCTGAGCGAATACACCGAAGCGGTCGCGTCCCGTCTGCAAATGCTCGCACCAAAAGTCGTGCTGATGGGCGGTCTTTTTCATCGCGACTCCCTCTATACGCACGCATTTCGCCGCAGACTGAAGAAGAATCTCCCCGATGCTCGCGTCGCAACAGCGGAGCGGTCGCCCGAGCTTGGCGCAGCCTGGCTCGCGGCGGAGCTTGGCGACGATGTCACCTTTCAGTCGAAGCTTTCTCACAACGAGATCGACGATCTGGCTGCCGCAATTACCGAACAACGCAACCCACGTTCGGAGAATCTGGAAAAAATGAGCACGCGAGAACTGGTCGAGCTTTTTGTCGAGGAAGAAAAATTTGTTCAGGACGCGTTGCGCGGGGCGATTACCCAACTGACGCGCGCTACTGAGATTGCAACTGAATCGCTGCGAAACGGCGGCCGCATGTTTTATGTCGGCGCCGGCAGCAGCGGGCGGATCGGGGTTCTCGATGCGAGCGAAATCCCGCCCACGTTTGGCGCGCCGCGTGATCTTGTGCAGGGAGTCATCGCCGGCGGTGGGACTGCACTTTATCGCAGCGTCGAGGGGGCAGAAGACGAGGAAAGCGCAGGCGCATTGGCAATGAATGAGAGGGGAATTAATAACAGGGACGTCGTTATCGGTATCACGGCCAGCGGCCGAACGCCCTTTGTTCTCGGTGCGATTGGGCGGGCAAGATCGCTAGGGGCGAAGACCATTTTGCTCACGTGCAATCCCGCACGGTCGCAAAATACAAATGTCGATCTTGCAATGCATCTCGCTGTGGGGCCGGAGCTCTTGACTGGATCGACAAGGTTGAAAGCGGGAACGGCAACGAAAGTTGCGTTGAACATCATTAGCACTGGCACAATGGTCGCGCTCGGCAAAGTCCGCGGCAATTTGATGATCGATCTGCACGCTGCGAGCGCAAAATTGCGTGACCGCGCGGTGCGAGTGGTCGCCGAGGTGGCAAAGTGCGATTACCATTCCGCGCGCAGTCTGCTTGAGGAGAACGCCTGGAATTTGCGATCAGTCGTGGACAAGTTGTAGCCGCGGCTCTGTGAGCCGTCCCCCAGCTAACAGAAATTTTTATTCTGATAAGCGCAGCGGAACCGTCTCCCGCGAAACAAGGTGAGACTCAACCGAAAGGAACCTTATGCTCTGGACAATATTTGTTATCTTGCTTGTGCTTTGGCTTATTGGCTTGGTCAGCTTCCACGCGATTGGAGCTTACATTCATATCCTTCTCGTGATTGCTGTTGTGGTACTGATCATTCAGTTGATTCAAGGCCGGCGTCCGTTGTAAACTCGCGACAATGAAACCGACCGTAATCGTCGGCATCGTTCTGATCGTCATCGGCATCATCGGCTTTGCTTATGGTGGCTTGGGTTGGACGACCCAAAAAAAAGACGCGCAACTAGGTCCTCTTCAAATTACTCACAAGGAGAGTCACGGAATCGATTTTCCGCCAATCGCCAGCGGAATCTGTCTGGTGGGCGGAGTTGTCCTTTTAATCGTTGGCAGCCGAAAAGGCTGATCGACTGCTAGCCGCCGGCTTTGAGCACAGCGAAGGTCTTGCTCCCTTTACGGTCGAGATAGAGGAGGACTCCGCGAGTTGGATCAGCCTTAGCGAGCGCTTCACGAAATGATTGCACGTTCGTCACCGGTTTACCGTCAACTTCCGTAATGATGTCCTCGCGTTGAATGTCCTGTTGCGCGGCCAGACTGTTGTCCGCTACGTCGGTCACAATGACCCCATGCTGAACAGCGAGATGAAGACGTTCGGCAACTTCCTTCGTCAACTCCTGCACCTGCAATCCAAACTTGCCGGTATCTTGCTCTCTTGGTTGGGCGGGTTGGACCGATTCGTTTGACGCCCGCGCGATCTCGTTTGGCAATTCACCAGTCTTAACCGGCACCTTGATCGTCTGTCCTTTACGCCAAACAGTCAGCTCGATATTTTGCCCGATCTTCTTTTTCAAGATCTCATGCTGAAGCTGCGTGTCGGATGCGACCGGCGTCCCATCAACGCGCGTGATCACGTCGAACGGACGCAGGTCGCTTCTCGATGCTGGCGCGTCTGCTTCAATCGTGCGGACAACTACACCTTTGTCGGCCCCTTTGAACAGATCACGGATCGTAGGATCCTCCCCGAGCGTTTCGATGCGGATGCCAAGCCACGGTCGCTGGATCTTGTGACCGGCGATCAGTTCGGCGCCGATCTCCTTTGCCATGTTAACCGGAATAGCGAAGCCCAGCCCGCGATTCATGCCGTTGATTAGCGTGTTCATGCCAATCACTTTGCCGTCAATGTCGCAAAGCGGACCACCACTGTTGCCGGGATTGATCGACGCGTCCGTCTGCAAATAATCTGAGATGGAATAGCCGCCGGTGGAAAATAATTTGTCGCGTCCTTTCCCGCTAACCACCCCGTAGGTGAAAGTGTAATCGAGTTTGAACGGCGCCCCAATCGCGAACGCAAATTGGCCTACGCGCACGGCGTCGCTGTCGCCCATTTGCACGACTGGCAAATCTTTTGCGTCGATTTTAATGACGGCGATATCGGTCTTTTCATCGGTGCCCGTAACCCGCGCCGGAAACTCGCGGCCATCTTGCAATCTCACCTCGATTTTGTCTGCGCCTTCCACCACGTGAAAGTTCGTGAAGATATACCCATCTGGCCGGACGATGAAACCGGAGCCTTCGCTTTGGATCGGCTGGGACCCGCCCGGGCTTCGCCGCGGCGTATTTTCGTCCGGTGGCCCTTGAAAGAACAAGTCATCGAATGGCGATCTTTCAACGGTCTCGTTTTTCTTTGAAATCTTAATAATAACGACGCTTGGCGCCACGGTCTCGAAGACTCTTGCAAACGCATTGTTCAACTGATGGACGACGTCCTTGCCCGTTTCTGCCGCCGAGGCCGGCACCGTAGCCGTTGGGGCGACCTCTGATTGCGCTGCAAACGATGTAATGATGGCAGCACTCACTATCAAAATGGATAAACGCATTTGTTGGAACTTGGACAGCGTTGAACATGCAATGTTCAACTGGGCGCGTCCAATCCCGGTTTGCTCAAAGTCCCTTTCGCAGTTCGATCGTGCAACTGTTACCCTGCCAGGCAGGACACATGCAATTTCCGGCCGGGTCTCCCATGAGCGTGCGTCCGGTGGGCGAATCGCTTTTCAGGCCAGCATCCTATTTTTGGTTCTCCTCTGGGCGACCGCGATTGCGCCTGAGCCTCCTGCCCGCATCGCCATCTCACCGGCCGAACTGGTTCGCGCTGTTATGATTGGTCGCCAGTCCCTCATCGACTTGTGCCTGATCGAGAAGGTCGATCCAAACGGACGCGACGAGCAAGGGCAGACGCCGCTGTTGATCGCGACTTCGAAGCAGGATTGGAAGACAGCGCGGCGACTGATCGATGCCGGGGCGGTCGTCGATCTTTCCGATAAAAAAGGCTTTACGCCTCTCATGGCATCGGCAATGCACGGCAATCTGGAGATGTTCCGCATTCTGCTCGCTCACTCGACCAATCTTCATGCGGAAGCCCGTTGCCTCGACGGGCGGGACCTGTTGGGAATGGCTCTTGATGGCGGCAATCCTGAGATCATCGAAACTGTAGCGGAACGCCTGCCGTTAATGCCGCAATGGACAACGAACACACGACGCGCATTTAATGCAGCCCTGCTGGCGGGAAACAAGGATCAAATCCGATTGTTGCTCAGCAAACACGCCACGCCTTCCACCCCGGAAGGCAAAAACGTGCCGCTTCTGGCCTATGCCATCGCCAGGAATGACGACTCGCTTTTTCGCACGCTGCTGGCCTGCGGAGCCGATCCAAACACTGTCTTGCCCGCGCGTTGCGATAAAGACTTTCTGGCGCTGATTTCCTCAAAATCACTCCGCGGCTATATCGAGGACGACAAGAATGTGACGGTTCTGATGCTGGCTGCAGGTCTCGGGCAGGAGAATTATCTGCGGGCTTTGCTCGATGCAGGCGCCGATCGAAAGCGTGCCACAGCCCGCTACAATATGCTTCCGCTGTACATTGCTGCTCAAACGGGTCACTGGCGGTGCACACAAATCCTCCTCGGCGGCGGACCCTCACCGGACCAATTGCGTATCGAGATTTCTCTCGCTTCGCAACGCGTGGCTCTTGTTAGGGACGGTGTGCCGATATTTCGCACGCAGTGTTCGACGGGACGCCCGGGATATTCCACGCGCACTGGTCACTTTGTGATTACGGACAAAACGCGGAACCATCGTTCCACGATCTACCACGTGGAAATGCCATACTTCATGCGTCTCAGTTGTCTCGATTTCGGGATGCATGCCGGGATAGTGCCTAATTATCCAGCTTCGCACGGTTGTATTCGGCTGCCCTCCGAAGCCGCTCGCAAATTTTTCTCCGAAATCCCAATCGGGACGCTCGTAACAGTGAAATAGCAGGCGATTGTTCGCTTGGAATCAACGTGCGCGCTTTCCTTCTCTTCGCTCCCGGAGCCGGCGCGCCCTCTTCGCATCCCTGGATGCAAAATTGGAAAAACCTTCTGGGTGAAATAGGAGACGTCGAGACTTTCGATTATAACTATATGCGAGAAGGCCGAAAACGACCCGATCCCTTGCCGCAGTTGATCAGTACGCATCGAGAAGCACTGAGCGAAACGCGAGAAAGGCACGCATCTGGATCGACAATCCTGATCGGCAAAAGCATGGGTGGTCGCGTTGGTTGTCATGTATCGCTGCAGGAAAAAGTGGCGGGGCTTGTTTGCCTCGGATACCCACTCTGTGCGATGGGCGATCGCACGAAAATCCGCGATGAAATCCTGCGGGCTCTGAGCACGCCGATCCTGTTTGTCCAAGGCACGCGCGATTCACTTTGTCCCCTAGATCTTCTTGAGAAGGTTCGCGCCGAGATGAAAGCGCCAAACTTCCTGCATGTCGTTGAAGGCGGCGACCATTCGCTGAGGGTTCCCAAACGCCAACTCCAAGCGAGCGGCGAAACCCAGGAACATGTCGACCGAGGAATCCTCAAAGCCATCACGGGTTTCGTCGACCGATTAAATCTTTTGTAGCAACGAAAGGAGCAAACACTATGGCTATGTATATTGGTCTTATTCAGTTTACCGAGCAAGGCATCCGCAATATCAAAGATACGGTCAAACGCGGTGAAGCAGCGATCGCCGAGGCCGAAAAAATGGGCATGAAGATCACCGAGGAATTCTGGACGATGGGGGCGTACGACGTCGTGGTGCTGTTCGAAGCGCCCGATGATGCGACCATGAGTGCTTTCATGCTGAAAATCGGTTCAATGGGCAACGTCAAGAGCCACACGATGCGCGCCTTCCGCCGGGAAGAAATGGAAAGCATTCTGGGGAAGATCAAATAACGGAAACAATCAGGTTATACGGAAGCGTTTCATCAGTTGCTCCCGGGCTTCCATGGCGAGCCTGGGGTTAAGGCGGCTGAGCACTTTTTCGCGCCGCTCTGGGTCCATGGCCGCCAGCTCACGCACTAGTTTATCGCGCGTTCTCCATTTCGCATAGCGGCTCCAGCCGATGCCTATCGCGAGGAGCGCGGATACTATCCAAACGGCAATGTCTCTTTCGGTGATCATCTGCAGAGCAAACTGTGACGGGGCCCAGCTCGGCTCGCCAGGGACGAGTCTGTCCGGCTCACGGACACGGCTGCTACAAGTGAACTTAGGGATCGCGGAAAGTTGAGCAAGAGCACCGCTCGATCGAGAAGAAAAGCCGGCCTTGCAGCGAAGGCCGCATCATGTGATCACACAACATGTATGCGGTGGAGCTTGATCAATCGAAACGGCTTTTGGTGCTCAGCGCTGCGCAGCGCGTCACGGCAGAGCAGGCACGCCAGGCCGCCCAACGGGTGCGCGATCTGTTGCAAGACGTTGCGCCCGGGTTCCGAGTCCTGGCGGATTTTCGGTGGGTAGAGTCAATGGATCCCGCCACGGCGCGTCACGTCGCTGAGATCATGGACGCGCTTGCCCAAAAACAAGTCGCCTCGGTGACGAGAGTAATGCCCGATCCCCATAAGGATATCGGTCTAAATATTCTCTCGCAGTTCCATTACGGCCCTGAAATTCAAATTGCGACATTCCAGACGCTGGCTGATGCGCTGCAAAGCCTCGCGGAGGGATGAAGGTGCTGGCGGCTACAGGTCGCGACCGATGGCTGCGGCGACGGCGCGGAGCTGCGGAACGAGTTCGTCAAAAACGGTCGGCAATAACGCCTGGTCACCGTCACTTTTGGCCAGATCAGGGGAATCGTGCACCTCAATCATGAGCGCATCCGCGCCGGCGGCGAGAGCGGCGAGGGACATTTGTGGAACAAACTCGCGCAGGCCGATCGCGTGCGTTGGATCGACAATGATCGGCAGATGTGTTTTGGCTTTTAGAAGCGGAACGGCGCTTAGATCGAGCGTGTAGCGTGCTGCGGTCTCGAAGGTGCGAATGCCGCGCTCGCACAGAATCACGTTCATGTTGCCTTCGCTGAGAATGTATTCCGCGCTCATGATCAAGTCGTTGATCGTGGCGCTGAAACCGCGCTTGAGCAGAACAGGCAGTCTGCTGCGTCCCACTTCCTTCAACAAAGAGAAGTTCTGCATATTTCGCGTGCCAACCTGAAGACAATCCGCGTATTTTTCGATCACGGAAAGGTCGCGCGTATCCATGATTTCTGTGATTACAGGCAGCCCTGTTTCCGCGCGGGCTTCAGCGAGAAACCGAAGCCCATCTTCACGCAATCCCTGAAAACTGTATGGGGACGTGCGTGGCTTGAACGCGCCGCCGCGCAAAATCTTCGCGCCAGATTTTTTTACGATCCTCGCAATCGAGAGAATCTGCTCTCTGCTCTCGACCGAGCATGGGCCCGAAATGAGAACAACATCTTCTTCGCCGCCCACTGGGACGCCACCAACTGATACCGATGAGGCTCCGCGGGAATCGCGCGCGGCGAGCTTGTACGCCTTCGATACCGGCACAATCGCTTCCACGCCAGCCATGGAGGCGATTGGCTTTTCGCGAAGAAGCGCCTCTGGCCCGATCACGCCGATGATCACTCGCGAGGCGCCGCGGCTGATTTGCGCATCGAGCCCGAACTCGCGCACGCGCGTGACGACCCGAGCAATCTGTTCCTCAGTAGCGTTCGGTCGCGTGATAATGATCATATATCCACCGGCGGAATCATGAGAATGCCGCCGTCGTCAATTTTCTGCAAGCCCGGATACTGATGCCCTCGAAGAATCTAATTGGTGATTGTGACTGGTGTCCCGACTGAGACCGACTTGAAAAAGTTTTCGGCCATGAATTCAGGCATTCGAATACAGCCGTGAGACGCGGGGTAGCCAGGCAAATAGCCTGCGTGCAATCCTGTCCCGGAGACAATGCGCATGAAATAGGGCATCGGTGTGCCCCTGAAGTGGGTCCCCTTTGGCTTCGGGTCCTTAGTGGCGTCGACATTGGGCACAACCACCTTCCCCACTGAGTCAACATAATCCCCAAATAGACTGGAAGCGTGATTGATATCTTTCTGGATTATCGAGAAGTGTCCACTAACGCTGTCCCCATCCCAGTACGAGACTGTATCTTGTGGAGGACCGGCCGGCGCATTGCCGTAGCCACCACCCAGATATTGTGTTTTGGCCGAAAAGCGCGGGTCTTCGCCGCAACCAGCCGCAAAGAGGAGGATAGCTATATAGAATACCGTCTGTAAACCACTATAAGATGAACGCAGCATAAGCATTTTGGGACGGACTTTTAATGCGCAAGCAATGGAGAAAGTCAAGGCCGAGCGATGAGCGAGCCATTTAAAAAATCTGGTAGAAGAACTTCGAATTGCAGGAGTTTGAGCGAGCTTGAACTGTCCCTTGTTTAATGCAGACTGCCCGGCATTGTCCGCTAGTCGATTAATCACACATTCTTTATGCCAACCTACGAGTATGCTTGTCAGAAGTGCGGCCAGAATTTTGAAGCATTCCAATCGATGCGCGCTGAACCGTTTCGGGAATGTCCGAAAGAACTTTGCCGGTTGCCAAAGTGGGGGCACGGCAAGGTGAAGCGCCTGCTCGGCACCGGGGCTGGTCTCATCTTTAAGGGATCCGGCTTTTACATCACAGATTATCGAAGCGATTCGTATAAAGAGGCAGCCAAAAAAGACTCTCCGTCTCCAGCCACGCAAAAAGCCGGAGAAAAGGCAACCGCGCCTAAAGACGCGCCTGCGAAAAGTCCCTTGACGACTCCGGCAACGAAACCTGAGAAAAAACCGGGAAAAGAATCCGCCCAATGATTCTCAGAATATGGCAGCGTCGTCACGTCCGAAGTCCCACCGGGTCGCAAGTGCGATGTTCAGGCCGCCGAAAATAAGGAGACCGGCGGTTCGCCCTTTGCGCCCTGCGAAATCCGCCGGTCGACCAATCGAAAGGCCGTCAACTCATCCGCCGACTTACCTCATTCCCATTGGCGAGAAAATTGGCGATCGGTCAGCCCTCATATCCATGGTCGCGCTCGTAAGCTTGAATTGCGCGCCGCGTCTGGGGCCCCAAGATCCCGTCGACAGAGCCATGATAATAGCCAGCGCGGGCGAGTCGCCGCTGCAGCTCAGCCACCCTTGATTGGCTTGCAACGCCGTACTGCGAACCGGACCGATCAGAATCATATCCGTAGCCAGAGCCGTAGCCGTAGCCATTGCCGTAGCCGTCATAGCCATAGCCGTAGCCATCGTACGGGTAATAACCGTACGGGTAACCCCAGCCCCATCCCCATCCCCAGCCCCACCACCACGGAAAGCCGAAGTCGCCGATGAAGACAACATTGTTAAAGCCTCGGCCATGGAAATGGTGCCGATTGCCGCTGAAATGACGGCCATTCGAACTGCGGCCGTTAAAAGTACGGCCACTAAAATTACGAGTGCTCCCGTCAATAGAACGAGGGCCCCCTGTGTTCATTCCGCCACGGCCGAAGCTCTGGCCTCCACCCGACATGCCACCGAAATGCCCGCCGCCACCACGCGAGGCACCCAGCGCAACGGACGCGGTCATCAGAACCGCAGCGGAGCAGATTATGCAAAGTATAAGTTTTAAATTCATAGTATAGATTTGATTTCTAACCATTATACACCAGCGGCGAGCTAAAGTTTCGCTTTTTTACGGTGGCACAAGAATAAATGAACCTGTGCCACTTTTCAACCTTCGCCCTCGCGGAGCGGAAGCGCCGCTGCGTTCACCATCGATGATACGCCGGGTGTCCTTCTTTGACCGCAACGAAAATTCCGCGGCAAGTGGCACAAACTTTCCCGCCAACGCTCAAGATTCCTTCAACGGTGGCGCGATCATCTGTTAGATCGACAACCCTCGCCGACAGAAAAACGGAAGCGCTGGTCGGAGTCGGCCGGAGCAACTTAATCGAATATTCTGCCGTCACGGTGCATGGCGCGCGATCCTCTTTCGCCCGCTTCATCAGGCGATAGGCCGCCGTCCAATTGCAATGACAATCGAGCAACGTGCCGATGATGCCGCCATTCAATACTCCGGGAAAAGCCTCATACTTTTTCTGTGGTTGCCATTCTGCTACGACTTCGCCGTTTTTCGGAAAACTACGAATCCGCAGACCATCGGGATTGGCCGGTCCGCAGCCCCAGCACGCGTTGTTCGGTGCATACTTTTCCTGAAGTGATTTCTCGCTCATCATGGGTCGCTCGCTCGGCACTCGTCACGAGGACAACGCGAGTCCGCGAAGGACTGTCGATTTTACGCGCCGTTCGGGCGCGCTCCCGGATACGGACGCAACTTTGGCCCAACGTAAAAGGAGCGCGGCCGGATCAAGCGATTGTTATCGTGTTGCTCTGTCACGTGCGCGCACCAGCCAGCCACGCGGGACGCGCCGAAAAGCGGCGTGTTCAACTCTGGGGGAAACCCGAGCATCCAAAACACGGGCGCGGCGTACAGATCGACATTGGCGCAAAGATGCTTTTCGCGGTCCATCACTTCTTCGAGTTTTTCGCAAATTGGAATCCATTGTTCCTTGCCCGTGCGTTTGCCCAGGTCGCGCCCGATCTCACGCATCACAGGCACACGTGAATCGCCTTTTTTGTAAACGCGATGGCCGAAACCCATGACCTTTTCTTTCGTGTCCAGTTTTTTCATCAGCCAGCTTTCCGCGTGATCCGGCGTCCCGATTTCTTCAAGCATCTCCATTGCTTCTTCATTGGCGCCGCCGTGCAAGGGACCCTTCAGCGTCGCAACTGCGGAGGTGACCGCTGCGTAGATTCCTGCGAGCGTCGAAGCCGTGACGCGCGCCGCAAAGGTGGAAGCGTTGAATTCGTGGTCGGCGTAAAGATTGAAAATCGTATCCAGCATCCGGATTTGCCAGTCCTGCGGAACGTTGCCATCCAATTTGTAAAAGAAATTGCCGGCCTGCGTGAGATCGGGTCTTTCCGGCAGCGGCTGCTCGCCGTGCGAGATGCGCCAGCCGTCAGTGATTAGAGTGGAAACGCGTGCGATCAGGCAGATCGACTTGCGGATATTGGCGTCATGCGAGTTGTCACTCAGATCTTTATCGAATGCGCTTAACATCGACACACCCGTGCGCAGCATATCCATCGGATGCGTCCCGCTTGGCAGAAGCCGGAGCATTTCGGTCACTGGGCCGGGCAACGCACGTTGCGCGGCAATTTGTTGGGTAAACTCGGCCAGTTGTTTTCCGTTCGGCAACTCGCCATTGAGCAGCAGGTAAGCGACTTCCTCAAAACTCGCCTTCTGCGCCATTTCATGAATGTCGTAGCCGCGATACATGAGCCCGGCATTGGGATCGACCCAGCAGATCGCCGTTTCGCCTGCAATCACCCCGGCCAGACCGGGACTGTACTCTGGTTTGGTTTCGTTGCTCATGGGTCTGTTCTCTCTTACTCGCGAATCGGAAACGTTCAAACGATTCAGCGATCCAACGATTTAACGGGCGTGCCAACTCTCGGCAGTCGGGTCGTAATCGAGGAGCTCATAAAGCTCCTTGCGCGTTTGCATTTTATCGAGCCAACCCGATTGTGTCCCGCGCTTCTTCAGATCGCGCAGGAATTCGTCGCTCGCTTTCATCGAAACGCGAAACGCGCTCATCGGAAAAATTGCGATTCTGTATCCGAAATCGGACAGCTCTTGAAACGAAAGCAGGGGACTCTTGCCAAACTCCGTCATGTTCGCGAGCAAAGGCGCTTTTATTTCGCGGGCGAAGGCTTTGAATTCCTCGTTGGTTTGCAAAGCTTCCGGAAAAATCCCGTCCGCGCCCGCCTCGACATAGCTCCTCGCGCGCTTGACTGTGCGATCGAAATCCTCGACCGCGCGCGCGTCTGTGCGCGCAATGATTAAAAAATCCTGGTCGCGCCGCGCCCGAACCGCCGCTTTGATTTTTCCCACCATCTCGTCCACATCTACAACTTCTTTCCCGGCAAGATGTCCACAGCGCTTGGGAAATTCCTGATCCTCGATATGACAGCCGGCCAGGCCGGCCTGCTCAAGTTGGCGGATCGTGCGCGCAACATTCTCCGCTCCGCCAAATCCCGTGTCCGCATCGACAATTGCCGGAATCCTCACCGCATTGGTGATATAACCCGCAAGTTGCGCGACTTCCGTGGAAGTAAGCAGTCCGATGTCCGGCATCCCTGCGGTTGCGTTCGCCATCCCGGCGCAGCTGATGTAAACCGCCTCGAAACCCGCGCGCTCAACCTGCCGCGCCATTGCTGCATTTGGGACGCCCGGCATCATCACGGCGCCTTGGGCGATCAATTCACGCAGTCTCTTGCTCATGCTCTTTGTCCGCAAAATGACGAAGCATAAATGACGAATGACGAAGGAAGGTCCAAATGCTCAAATGACGAAGGGCGAGCGCACTGTCCTTTCGTCATTCGGGTTTCGTCATTCCTTCGACATTCGTCATTTGTCATTGGTCATTTTCACTGCCTCCATCAATTCATTAACTTTCCGCGCCTCGTCCAGCTTCCACACAAGGTCGAGAATCTTCCGTGCACGCTCCCTGCCGAGCATCGGGTGAACAAGAACCTCAAACTTCTCTTCCACCTGTGAATCCTTCAGCGGATTCTTCGCGTGGCCCATTGGATAATCGACTCGCATGGTCAATCGCCGGCCATCAGCAAGATCAGCGTGCACAATGTTCGCGACCGCGTCGGGATACAACGCGCTCAGTTCCGCATTGCGTTCGACCTTTACGTTCTCCAAAAATTTCCAAATCTTCGAATCGGTAAACCGCTCCGGCTGGAATTGCTCCTCGGTCACTTCGCCATCGATCAAAGCGACCGCCGTAATATATGGCAGACTGTGATCGGCAGTCTCGCGCGTCTCCGGTTTCCATTTCTCCGGCTCACTGCCGATGATATCGACCGATGCATCGTGACTCTCGATCGTCATCGCGCGCACAGTCGCCGGGTCCCCGATTTCCTCTCGCAAGAAAAGCGCCGCCTCAATCGCGCTCTGGCTGTGATATTCTGCCGGCCAGAATTTGATGCTCGTGCGCAAAATCATTGACGCTGGCCCGTCGCCGTCTTTTTCCAACGGCACGGCGAATTTTTCGCCGAGGTTGCCCAACGAAATGCCGAGCTGCTTTTCGAATCCCATTTGGCCTTCGAAAATCGGTCCTGGCCCGGTCATGCCGGCGCGCGCGAGCAACGCGGAGTACACGCCATGACGCGCGGCAGTCGCAAAAGCAACGCCTTTCCAATGCGAGAGCTCGCCTACGCGCGCCTGACGCATGGCCGCGCCGGCTACGCCTGCAATATTCACTGCATGACGCGTCTTTTTGACATCGAGATTCATCAAATGCGCGCAGGCCAGCGCAGTTGAAAACGTGCCGTAGGTCACGTGGTCCCAGCCACGCGCGCGAATACTGGCCGCATCGCAGAA
>WNGJ01008714.1_pt1 | contig 19295 bp, 15 predicted proteins | sample 5400611 | NCBI WGS metagenome assembly WNGJ01 (sample SAMN13153375, study PRJNA577476) | soil metagenome | isolation source: 40 cm soil or saprolite under Garry oak tree replicate 1 | place: USA:California | collected 2016-06-15 | reverse complement strand
ATACATATTACGAATACCTGGGGTCAGCATGAGGTCGGATATGTACGATGACTTATGTTACTGTATAGGCTACCTCCTTACATTTAATGAGTAGATGATAGTAAAGAGGAAAATAGAGCAAGCATACTCTATCTTGTGTGATAGATAGTATACACCATAAACTCACGGATTTTCAATTTTAGGCAGGCATTATCAAGTCACAACAAGCGCAACTCCAACGCCCAGCAGTCCACCAACGATCACCTGAGTTGGCGTATGCCCGATGAGTTCGCGCAGGCGCTTTTCGGCAAAAGGCTTGCCTTGAAATGCTTCATCGATCATCTGGTTGAGGATACGCGCCTGGATGCTGACTGCGCGGCGTACTCCGGCGGCGTCGTACATCACGATGGCGGCCAGTACCAGGCTAATGGCGAATGCAGCGGATTCGACTCCGGCAACACGACCGGTTGCCGTTGCCAGGCTCGTCACCAATGCAGAGTGCGAACTGGGCATACCGCCTGCAGAGACCAGGCGGCTCAATCTAAGCTTGCGGTAGCGGATCAGTTCGTAAATAGTTTTAGACAGTTGTGCAATCACCCAGGCAATGAACGTGGCTACCAGTATGCGATTGTCAAGCAGAGCTTTCATAATAAAACAGGTGAGTTCTTTCTATTGACCAGGTTTACTCGAAAGACTCCACCGCTGGCATACCATCACCGGTAACGCGAAGCTGCTGCACACGTAGCTCAGCCTTTTCGAGCAGGTCGTTACAGTGTTGAGCCAATTTCATGCCTTCTTCGTAATAGTGTAATGCGCGTTCAAGAGGCATTTGCCCATCTTGCAACGCTGCTACCGCTGTTTCAAGCTGTGCGAAGGCTTCTTCAAAGGTTAATACTTCCATCTTTACCCTTTCGTTAGATTAAGAACGCTGCTCTTTTACTTGAGCATGTATATGTCCGTCTGTTACTTGAATCGTGAGTCCATCGCCTGAGCGCACCTCTTGTGTGCTGGTAACAACGATTTGATCGCTATCCCGGCGCACAACTGCGTAGCCACGAGCAATCGTTAGCAATGGGCTGAGCGAGTGCAAACGCAAAGCGACACCTCGCAGGCGTTCGGTGCGCAATGAAAGGATGTGCTGCATGCGTGCTTGCAACAACGCCGTGGTATCATCAAGCCGCTGTTGAAGTCGCTCAAGTTGATAGTGCGGATCCAGGCGCAATAAATCTCGCCTGGTTCGCCCCAATTGCTCGCGCTGGTCATTGAGGTACGCTTCAACAGACTCTGCCAATTCCTCCTGAAACTCCAACAGTTTATCGCGCCATTCGGCAATATCAGGGACGGCTGCCGCTGCTGCCGCTGTTGGTGTCGAGGCCCGATAGTCCGCCACGAGATCAGCAATGGTGAAATCCGTTTCGTGTCCAACACCGCTGATAACAGGTATTTGCGAGCGCGCTATCGCACGCGCAACCACCTCTTCATTGAAAGCCCACAGATCCTCTATCGAGCCACCGCCACGGGCAAGAATGACGACTTCGGCCTCACCATGCGCATTGAGTGCATCAAGAGCGCCAGCGATGGCCGCTGGAGCCTCTGCGCCCTGCACAAGCGTTGGAGAAAGAATAACACGCGACAGAGGGAATCTTGTGCGCAGTACACGCAGCATATCGCGCAGCGCTGCACCCTCTGGAGAAGTCACAATGCCGATTACCGATGGACACGCAGGCAGGGGACGTTTCCGCGAGACATCAAAAAGTCCTTCGGCTGCTAAACGCATCTTGAGTTGTTCAAAGCGCAGAAACAAGGCGCCTTCGCCAACCAGTTCTACATTTTCGACATATAATTGCATTTTACCATCGCGTTCATACAGCGAGATGTGGCCATTCGCAGCAATTGCCATGCCGTCATGCAACTCAGGAGCTGATGAACGCAAACGGGCATATTTGAAGAAGACACAGGGCAGTTGTGCTTCGGCATCTTTGAGTGTAAAATAGCAATGACCGGAGGAGTACGTTCTGTATCCAGAGATTTCGCCCCGCACCCATACATCTTGTAAAATCTCGTCCGAATCCAGAAGTTCCTTCAAATAGCGAGACACCTGTGTAACGCTAAAGACTGATCCTGCATCTATAAATAGCATTCTGCCCTCTAACCCCCCGCGGAGCTATCAATCGTCATGAGTAATTGTCCATATTCTACAGGTTGCCCATCCTGCACACATATCTCAATTACGTGACCAGCTACTGTTGTTTCTACCTCATTCAGCACGTTGAGTGACACGATCGTACCCACGAGTTGACCTGCCTTGACACGATCACCCACCGCAACCAAAGCTCCTCCCTTTGGTTTGGCCCATACATGGAAGGTGCCCACCAACGGCGCGAGAACTTTGTGTTTAGTTTCTTTAGGCTCTGCTGTGGGGGCAACGCTGTTGGGAGCAGGTACGAATTGGCTCTCTATAGCGTGATCGTTGCTCTCAGGAGCCTTTACCTTGCGCAACACAAGATGCGTTCCCTCTCCGGCTCGTCTCAACTCCAGTTCGGAAACGTCACTGTTATCCAGCAGGCGCACAAGATGCTGTAACTGCTCGATACTAATGACACTGGCACTACCATTATCCTGCGATAGACTTGCAGTGTCGGCCTCCACAGAGAAATTGTAACTGTTTCCGTCCATGATTGTCTCTCCAACCAGATACGAGTAACACACCTACGCGCGTTCTACATAGGCGCCCGTTGTGGTATGAACACGAATCATATCTCCTGTTGAAACGAAGAGGGGCACCTGTACGACAAGACCAGTCTCGGTAGTTGCCGGTTTGGTACCACCTGTAGCGGTATCCCCCTTGAAGCCTGGCTCAGTATAGTCAACTCGCATTACCACTTTTTCGGGTGGCTCGACCGAGATAGGTTCTCCGTCAAGCAGGATCAGATCCAGCTCCAGGTTGTCGATCAGGTAATTTTTGGTGTCGCCAAGTTGATCGCCAGTTAACACGATGTCTTCATAAGTGCTGGTATCCATAAAATGGTACTGGTCACCATCTTGATACTGGTAAATGACCGTACTGCGATCCAGGTAGATACGCTTGAATTTATCACCCGCATCACAGGTGCGATCAAACGTTGAGCCAGTCCGTAAATTACGTAGTTTCATACGCACAATCGCACCGCCACGACCAATTTTTACGTGTTGCCAATCAAGTATGCTGCACGGCTGCCCCTCAAATTCAATGCTTACCCCTTTTTTCAGATCGCCCCTCGATATCATTTCTCCTCCTTACATCTATCGCGAAATCACCAGTCCGGTCGGCGATTTTGTTAACACTTCAGAGCCATTTTCGGTTACCAGAACACAATCTTCGATACGTACACCGCCCCAGCCCGGGATATAGACCCCTGGTTCAACGGTGACAACGCAACCAACGGGCAACTGCATATCTTCAGGGGCGCGCGGCGATAGTGTCGGCCCTTCATGGATCTGCAAACCCACACCATGACCCGTGCCATGAACGTAGTACCGCGCCAGATCTTCCAGGCTATCACGCGCCAAAGCATCGGCTTCTTTGCCTGTGATACCTCCATGTAATCCTGACTCGCATGTCCTCAAAGCGCGCAGTACGGCTTGATAGACTTCAAAGGCCCGGGGATCGGCAGGCTCACCCAGGCAGATGGTGCGAGTCATATCTGCGCAATAACCTTTATAGCGAGCGCCCATGTCAATGGTGATCAGTTCACCAGCCTGAATACGGCGCTGGCCTGCATGAGCATGGGGCATCGAACCATTTGGGCCGGAAGCAACGATCGTTTCAAAGGATGTCCCATCTGCGCCCAATTCTACCATCTTTCGTAATATTTCCCACTGCACTTCTTTTTCAGTCACACCGGGTTGTATCCAATTGCAGATGTGCGCAAAGGTCTCATCAGTAATGGCGATAGCTCGCTTGAGTAGCTCCAGTTCATGTGGCTGCTTCACCTGGCGTAACTGGTCTACGGGACTTTGCTCAAACGGCTGGAGGCTATAGATTTCTTTGCCAGCGTTGCTAATCTTCTCATATTCAGCATACGTCATGGCCGAAGACTCGAAACCGATCTTTTTCCAACCGTACTCCCCGGCGAGTTCAGCAATGACAGGGGCATAGTCACGCGATGATGGGACGATTACCTGCCAGCCAGCAGCCTCGTTCTCGGCCACTTCTTTGTAGAGTGGATTGGTCAGCAATACGTGTTGCTGCTGGCCCACCAGTAACATACCAGCGCCCTCGCTATCATCATTGAGCCATCCGCTTAGATACGAACGGTTTTGTGGTTGTATAACGAGAAAGGCGTCCAGCCCTTGTTCACTCATCCATTTTCGAAGTTGGCTTATTGTATCCTGATTCATGTATTTTCCTTCTTCACTATGCTCTATGATACCATAGATTGGCCCGTCTGCCCATATCAGGCCTGAGTTCGATGTCCTTTGGGTGAAGCACAAATACTCAGCGCTTCACCGGAAGTGTCGCAATTGGAATAATCGCCGGTACTCCCGACTCACTCATCAGGTCATTAAAAGCGGCCACATCGGTATCGATGATTCCTTGCAGTTGTTGAAGCTGCACATCAATGCGCTGTGAGAGTTCCTCAAAGAGTTCGTACTCCTGTCGTGTGGGCGCAGCTTGAGCACTGGCAACCACGGCTGAGAGCCATGCCAGTTTGCCATTCAGTTTGACCGGCCAGTTCATTGTATCCTGCCGGGTTTTCGCTTTTGACTGAGTAAGTTCGTCTTCGATCGGAGATAATTTTTCCTTTAGAGACCTGGCGGCTCTGGATATTACCTCGTGATCTTGTCGCTCTCGTGTGCGTCTTTCCCAATCTTCCAGTTGCAGCCTGATGTTTCTGAGAGTATTGATAGCATCGTGGGTTTCTGAGAGCTTGTCTCGTATTCTGAGATGCAATTCAAACTGTGCATCCAGGTCTTCCTGTGTTACAGACGCTCTTGGGTCCTTTCGAATCTCGAAAGTTTCGGTCCAGGTCTGATCTCCTGCCGTTAATTGCACCTCGTAGATACCTGGAGCTGCGACCGGGCCAGACATCACAGCCTCAGATGACACATATCCGTCTATTTTCTTTGGATCGGGATAGCGCATATTCCAGATAAAGCGGTTTGTACCTGCTTCTTTAGGCACACGGGGTTCCTTTTTCTCTCTATTTTCTTCTTCATCTGTTGGATCCACTGGCACTTCTGCTTCTGGCGACTGGTTTCGCGCAGCTTCGCTTGTGAAGGACTTGATCTCTTCGCCCTGCAGAGTGCGAAAAGTGAGTTTCACCTCGCCCTCCGGCTTCTGTTTGAGATAATAGTAAACGATTACGCCATCGGGAGGATTTTCTCCGGCATCCAAATTACGATCAACCATTTTCCCATCAGGCTTCTGCTGGCGACGAACAGTAATCATTCTATCACCTGTGTCACGGTAAAAAATCCCAGGCGCTGACGCACGTGAGTATCCCCAACTGGTCATAAAACGAAATGTAGGACGTGATTTGAACAGGTGGACCTGGGTATTCTGTAGTTCTTTGCTGATAGAGCGCAGCGGTGTAAGGTCGTCCAGAATCCAGAGCGAGCGTCCATGTGTTGCCACAATGAGATCAGTATCCTTGATTACAAGGTCGTGAATGGGCACGACGGGCAGATTCAAACGGAGCGACTGCCAGTGCTCTCCATCATCAAACGAGATTTGCACACCAGTCTCAGTTCCAGCATATAAAAGCCCACGCCGAACCGGGTCCTCGCGAATCACACGTGTGAAGTCATTCTCTGCGATACCCGTCGTAATCTGCGTCCAGGATACTCCATAGTCAGTAGTTTTGTAAAGATAGGGCTGGAAGTCGTCCCACTTGTAGCGAGTCGCGGCAACGTAGGCGGTTGCAGGGTCATGCGGAGATGGCTCGATGATGCTGATGAGCGCCCATTCCGGTAATTCCGCCGGGGTTACGTTCTTCCAGGTGATCCCGCCATCCTGTGAAATATGAATCAGGCCATCATCGGAACCTGCCCAGAAAAATCCGCGTTTGATGGGCGATTCGGCAAAGGTGAAGATCGTACAGTAGAACTCGGTGCCTGTGTTATCCCTGGTGACCGGCCCACCGGAAGGCTCCATCTTGGTGATATCGTTGCGGGTGAGATCGGGACTGATAATGTCCCAACTGCTCCCCTCGTCGGTTGAGCGAAACACATGGTTGCCAGTGACATAAAGCACGTTTGGGTCGTGAGGCGAGAGCATGATGGGGAAAGTCCACTGAAAGCGGTACCTCTGGTCCTTCGCTCCCCAACCGGTCGCGGCTTCAGGCCAGACGGAGATGTTGCGGTCCTGGCGAGACCGGTGGTCGTAGCGGGTTAGATATCCGTGGTAGCACCCTGCAAACACGATGTTCGGGTTATCAGGACGAACGGCGATGTAGCCGCTCTCTCCACCCCCAACCTCATACGAGTCCGATTGCGTAATGCCAGCCAGGGCCGAACGGCTGGGCAGACTGATGGTCGAGTTATCCTGCTGAGCGGCGTAGATTCTGTAAGGAACCTGGGTATCGGTTGTAACATGGTAGAACTCCCCCGTGGGCTGATTGTAGATCGAGGACCAGCTCACGCCTCCGTTGAATGAGACAGTGCCACCACCATCATTCCCCTCGATCATGCGCTGGGGATTATGTGGATCAATCCACAGGTCGTGGTGATCCCCGTGAGGTATATAAACCTCAAAAAAGGTTCGCCCCCCATCGACCGATTTCCAGGCCTGCACATTCAGCACCCAGACAGTTTCCGGGTCCTGTGGATCGGCATAGATATGCTGGTAATACCACGGACGCGCTCGCAAATTGCGATCGTCGCTGAGCCGCTCCCAGTTCTCACCCCCATCGTCGGTTCGGAAAACCGCTCCATCCTCTGCATCAATGACGGCCCAGATGCGATTCTCTTTAGCGGGCGAAACAGCAAGACCGATCTTACCCAGAATGCCTTGCGGGAGACCCGGTTTGCGCGTAATCTCGCTCCAGGTATCGCCGCCATCAGTCGATTTGAAGATGCCGCAGTCTTCCCCCCCGCCGACAAGCATATACGGCTTGCGCTGAGCTTCCCAGGTGGACGCGTATAAAATGCGTGGGTTATTCGCATCCATCGCGAGATCAATTGCCCCGGCCTTGTCGCTACGGAAAAGAATCTGCTCCCAGGTTTTACCTCCATCATGTGAACGATACAGCCCTCGTTCAGGGTTCGGCCCATGCGCGTGCCCCAACGCCGCTACATACACCAGGTCGGGATTCTGGGGATGAATACGCACTTTGGCGATATTCCTGGTATTCGCCAGGCCCAGGTGTGTCCAGCTCTTGCCAGCATCGGTAGATCTGTATACCCCATCACCATGAGAGACATTGCCCCGGATGGTAGTCTCCCCCATGCCAACATAGATAACGTTGGGATCGGAGGCCGAGACAGCAATCGCGCCAACCGACGCACGCTTAAAAAAGCCATCAGATACATTTTCCCAGAGAATACCACCATCGGTTGTTTTCCAGACACCGCCACCCGTCGAGCCAAAATAGTATACCTGCGAATGCACCGGGTCACCGGCCACCGCCACAACCCGCCCCCCGCGAAATGGGCCAATCAGACGCCACTCAAGCGAGTTCAGCAAGGTGGGATCAATCACTGATTGAAGCCCGGCAGTCTCTGTGTTGGAAGAAGATTTACCCTGAGGATTCACTGAACCATTCTCATTTCCCATAAAAAAATCAATCCCTTTTCTAGCGTTGATGTTGTTGGTGTAATACGAACAACTGCGAACGCAAACAATATACCGAAGTTGGGGAGAATACTCACGAAAAATATTTCTACAGTCTATTATATATTTTCAGATGAGTGAGAACACGGGAACACGTTAAAGATTCAACGGCAGATGAATATGTTATAATCTTTCAAGATTGTTTAGCTGATTACTCTAGCCAGGAAGAAACCTTGGTTTAACCATGACCTCTGGCAACCTGAATAGTGCAGATTACCCTCTGCTTAGCCATGATCATCGTCATCCAACTAGACGTGTACAGGTGAAAATACTTCTTTCACGTGTTTCACTCTGTTTTCTTCTACTACTTTTAGTAAGCTGTGGCCAGGCGCCAGCTAGACAATCCAGCAACGCCAACCTCCCGAAGTCGGTTAAAGAGCCATCTGATTCCCAGATTACCTACGTGGCAATTGGCGCATCTGATACCTTTGGGATTGGTTCATCAGACCCCTATACAGAGAACTGGCCTACCGACCTTGCGGAAAAGCTCGGCAACACCGTTCACCTGATTAATCTCGGTATACCGGGGATCAACCTGCACGATGCACTAAGCTTAGAACTTCCCGTCGCGCTCGACTCACATCCTGAACTCGTGACCATCTGGCTTGCAGTGAATGACCTTGCGGATAATGTTCCAATCAGCAACTATTCCCACGACCTGGACCTGCTGTTGAGCCGCTTACAGTCCAATGCGCCTTCTGCGCGTATTCTGATCGCAAATGTGCCAGACCTGACACTTTTACCCTATTTCAGTTCATATAATCCGCAGGTATTGCAGAAAGATATCCAGTCATACAATGCAACCATCGCCAGCATTGCGCAGCAACATCATGCCATTCTGGTTGATCTCTCCCAGCAAAACTACAACTTGAGCATTCATCCCGAATACATCAGCAATGATGGTCTGCACCCGACGGACCTCGGCTATTTACAGATCGCGGAGTTATTCTACGAAACCTTGCAGAAAACCCAGGGAATAGCTATACATATATGACGACACTGTTTGGCGCTCCACTAGATACACTTACAACCATCTTACTGGTGATAACACTGGCCATCACCGGCGCAGTTGGACTGCTGGCAATTACAAATGCAATCTTTTTCAAGATTGGCGCACGAAACATTCCTCGTCGTCGCACCCAAATGTTGTTGATTGTCTTCGCCCTCATGCTTTCAACTACACTCCTCTCCAGCGTACTGGCAACAGGCGACGTGATAACCGCAGCCGTGCAGACTGTCGCAGTCTCTAATCTAGGTAATGTGGATGAGACCATTCAAGGCTCCAAGTCGCCTGATTTCTTCGATGATAGTATCTATATTCAACTGCGCAATTACGTACGAGGTGATCCCCATATCGCCGCGATAGGGGCGGCATTGATAGAACAAGATGTACTGGTAGCCGATGTATCTTCTCGTCAGGTGCGCTCAAAAGTCACAGCTCTAGCCGTCATTCCTGGCAGCGAGCAAGGTTTTGGAGGAATTCAGGATGACAGCGGGAAAGTTCAACATCATATTGTTGAACTTCAAGCCAACGAGGTATATCTAAATCATACCCTGGCAGTGCTGCTGAATGCTCATGCTGGTGATACCCTCTATCTGTATTCTAAACGCTGGCCAGGGAAGCGCTATACAATGCATGTACGAGCTATCGTCGCCGATGGAGGGCTTGTTGGTGAGCTGCCGTATATGTTGAGCCAGGTCAAAACATTTCGAGACATCGAACACCGCTTTGACGATATTACTCAGATTTTCGTGTCCATTCGTGGAACAGATACGGCTGGAGTTGATGTTTCAGAAGAGGTGGAGCACACACTGAGGCAGGGCATTCCCCCCGACGCGCCCGATCTACACGTCAGCGAGGTCAAAGAACAAGGCGCGCGTTTCGCGCAACTGGCAGACGATATCTTCTCTCGCATCTTTGGGCTCTTCGCGCTCTTTGCTTTCGCCATTGGCCTTCTCTTAATTTTCCTGATATTTGTGCTGCTGGCAGCGGAGCGTCGCGCGGAGATGGGCATGGCGCGCGCCATCGGCGTGCTGCGCCGCCAACTGGTCTTGATGTACCTCTTCGAGGGCACCATCTATGACCTGGTTGCTTCATCTATTGGTCTACTGATCGGTTTAGGCATAGGCATGATACTCTTCCTCTTCCTGGGACCCATTCTGGCGCGCTTTAACTTTCCGCTGAAATTCGTCATTCAGCCGCGTAGTTTGGTCATTGCTTATTGCCTGGGCGTGATCTTTACTTTCTGTTCTGTGGGAGTTTCCGCGTGGGTAGTGAGCCGTATGACGATAGTGGATGCATTACGCAACCTTCCTGAGTCGGAACGACCAACCGCATCGCTCGCCGAGATTTTCATGCGACTTTTCGCATCGTTGAAGCGCATTGGCGTGTTACACAATCTACGGCATATTTTGTTTGAACAACTTCCTGATACGTTCATAGGATTAATGCGCATACTGGCACGATTGGGTATCCTACCCTTGCTGGCCGGTTACTGGTTGATGCAACTGGGATTGAAGAGAACGCAGATTACGCCATTCTCACTTGGCGTTTCATTACTCGTAATCGGTGGAGGGCTGCTGCTAAAGGCTGGTGTGGATTGGATGCTTTCCAGGTTGGGCAAAAGCACATGGAAAAGACCTGTACAAGGAATATTCGCGGCTGCTGTGGGACTTACCATCCTCGCCTATTGGGCGCTGCCCTTTGATGCGCTGGCACGCTTCGGTCTACCACGTTTTCAAGGAGGCGTAGAGGTCTTTTTCGTCGCAGGTCTGATGATGGTACTTGGAGCAGTATGGGCGCTCATTGCCAATGCGGAGCTACTTATACGTCCGCTCCTTGCACTTTGCTCATGGTTGCCAGGACTGCAAATTATGACCAGGCTGGCTGCAGCGTACCCGCTGCATCATCGTTTTCGAACCGGCTTAAGTGTTGTGATGTTTAGCCTGGTCGTTTTCGCGATGACGATCATGGCGGTGATATTAACTACCAGACGGGCGGCTACGATATTCAAGCCGTGGCATATTTCAAGCCAATACCTGATATACGTTCGGCGCTGGCCAGTCATGGTATCGACTCCAACGCTTTCACAGCAATTGGTATCCAGGCTTCAACAGCAGTGGGTGTAATCCAGCCAGATGCGGATGCCCCGGCCTGGCACACGTATCCTGCACAAGTGGTGAGCGGAGGGTTTTTGCAAGGGTATGGATTGCACCTGGTGGCGCGGGCACGAGGTTTCAATAACGATAATGCCGTATGGCAGGCGGTGCAAACGCATCCCAACTACGCACTGATCGACAATACCGCCTTACCTTACCGTCCCAATAGCCTGGTCAATTCGCCTGTATTTGATCCCAACGCGCCGTCACCTGCCGATGCTGGTGTACCAATCTATCCACCCGGGTTTGACCCGTACTATACATTCTCCATGAGCGGAGCTTACCAGGGCGATCCTGGTTTCGCGCCTACTCCGGTCTGGGTGGCAAGTTTTCAGGGAACTTCCGCGATGAAGCTGACCATCATCGGTGTCGTTGATAACAGCGATAGCGTCCATTTCGGACTGTACATATCCAGTAAAGCCTATAGCTCTTTCCGTCCTGATCCATCCACCCCTGAAGCAGAAACCTACTACTTTAAGGTGGCGCCCGGCCAGGATAAACGGGCGCTGGCCCTGGCGCTGGGATCGGCCTTTCTCGATAATGGCCTGGAGACAACTGTTTTGGAAGATGCCATCTGGACCCTGCGCGGGCCACGCATTCTGCTCAGTAACGTGCTTTTGGGAGTGGTCGGTTTGACACTGCTACTTGGTGTTGCAGCACTTGCTATTACAGGCACTCGCGCAGTGGTTGAACGTCGCCAGCAGATCGGAATGCTACGTGCACTTGGCTCAAAGAGAGGCATGCTGCAAGGGGCTTTTCTGTGCGAATCGTTCTTCGTGGGAAGTGTTGGCAGTCTCATAGGTGTGTTTCTCGGGTTAATTCTCTCGCGCAATATCTTTGCTGTGAACTTCTTTGAGCAGTTCCATACTGGCCTGACGTTTGCTGTTCCCTGGGAAGAATTGGGTTTGATTGTGGGTATTGCTTTGTTAGCTTCGCTCGTAGCGGCTTTGCTTCCTGCATGGCAGGCAGGCAGAATTGCGCCGACGGAGGCGTTGCGATCATAGATAGGACCATTACTATGCAGGAACAATCACAACCAATCATTGAAGCACAAAAGGTACACAAAATCTATCGCAGCGGGCAATTGCGCGTCGAGGCATTGCGCAAAATTGATATGCTGGTAGCTAAAGGTGAGATGGTGGCTATCATGGGGCCAAGTGGCTGCGGCAAAACAACGCTGCTCAACTGCCTTGCCGGCCTGGATACCATCGATGAGGGCAACGTTTTCATTCAGGGTGATAACCTGCGCGACCTGACCGATAACCAGCGCACAGCATACCGCGCTCGACATATGGGGTTTGTTTTCCAGGATTTCAACCTCTTGCCGATGCTCAGCGCGGTGGAGAACGAACCTACAGGCAACCTCGATAGCGAATCGGCCAACGATGTCATGGATTTGCTCTGCCGCTTTAATCGCGAGCACGGGCAGACACTGGTGCTTGTGACGCATGCCTTAGAGGTAGGGCAACGAGCAAACCGCATCATCCGTATGCAGGATGGGAATATTGTCTGAATGATGACCTCTAATGCGCCAACTCATACCCCTTACTCTCAGCCTCCACCAGTTCCCGCACCACATCCTTAATATGCGAAGAGGTCAGCCCATACAATTCTTTGAGAATAGAAGGTGCGCCGTGCTCAATCAGCCGGTCAGGGAACCCAATGAGTCGCACATCTATATCGTTTAGGAGACCGCGCGTTTCTAAGAGTTGCAGCACTGCGCTGCCAAAGCCGCCGGCAATCATGTGATCCTCAACAGTGACCACGCGGCGCGTTCCAGTCGCCAGGCGCACGATCAACTCTTCGTCGAGTGGTTTAGCCCAGCGCGCATTGACTACAGCAGCGTGTATACCATCTTCAGACAATTCCTTCGCCGCCTGTTCTGCCTGAGCCACCGTGGATCCGTAAGCAAGAATGACACAATCCTGCTGCTCCGCTTCCTCAGGCGCGGACGGGCTGAGGAGCTCAGCTTTGCCGATCTCTAACGTATGCAGTTCGTGATCCAGGGGAACGCCAACGGCCTTTCCCCGCGCATAGCGCAAACCCACAGGGCCATCCATATAGAGAGCGGTGTAGAGCATGTGGCGCAGTTCGTTCTCGTCTTTGGGGGCCATGAGTTTCATATTCGGGACAGTTCGCATAAATGCAATATCAAAGATGCCGTGTTGTGTTGGGCCGTCTTCACCTACTACTCCAGCTCGATCCATTGCAAACACGACATGTAAATCCTGCATGCACACATCGTGAATAACCTGGTCATAGGCTCGCTGCAAGAATGTCGAATAGATGGCAACGACAGGGCGCATGCCGCCCACGGCAAGCCCGGCCGCAAAGGTTACAGCATGTTGTTCAGCTATACCTACGTCAAAGTAGCGTTCAGGGAAACGCTGGTGCATCTTCTTTAAGCCGGTGCCCTCAGCCATGGCCGCCGTAATACCAACGACGCTTTTATCTTTCTCCGCCAGTTCCACCAGTGTAGTAGCAAAGACTTCTGTATATGTTGGAGGATCGCCAGGATTTTTTTTGATGGTGCCTGTAGTATAATCAAAGGCTCCCGGACCGTGCCACTTCGTTGAATCGTTCTCAGCGTACTCCCAGCCCTTGCCCTTTGTCGTTACCACCTGGACAATCACCGGCCCTTCAATATGCTTGATATTCTCGAAGACATCGAGTAATAGGGGCAAATCGTGTCCATCAAATGGTCCAAAGAACTTGATGCCTAGCTCCTCAAAGATCATCCCGTTTTTACTATGCAGCACAAAATTCTTGAAACTCATCTCTGCGCGACCGGCAGCTTCACGCGCCTTATCTTTATTTATAGCCTCTAACGCCATACCACCGGTCAAAGCGCCATCGCCGATCACGGCGACTACTTTGAAATTCTCCCCCTGTAAATCACGAGCTACTGCCAACCCGAGCGCCGCTGATATCGAGGTGCTGGCATGACTTGCCCCAAACACGTCATATTCGCTCTCTTCGCGCCTGAGATAGCCTGCAAGGCCTCCAAATTGGCGAATAGTATGAAATCGTTCACGCCGCCCTGTCAAAAGTTTATGTACATATGCCTGGTGCCCAATATCCCAGACTAACAAGTCGTCTGGAGTATTGAAGACGTAGTGTAGAGCCATTGTTAACTCAACTACTCCAAGGTTAGGGGCCAGGTGGCCGCCTTTCACCGAAACTTTTTCGATGATCTCGCGCCGAATCTCTTCGGCCAACTGGCTCATTTGCGCAGATTTCAGAGCGCGTAACTGCACCGGACTGTCAATGCTGTCGAGAATCCTCGTCAATTGTTTCCTACCTTTCAAGACATATTCAGGCGAAGAGGGTCTATTGAACCATTCACCATACATTATAGGGTTGAAAGCTCATCTCTGCAAACACCGTAACCAGAAAATTCATGCACTTGAGGTCTTGACAGCATCTCATCCCCCTTTACAGGCGGCTTGAGCCTATTTATCATACATCTTGACATGTTTGCACTTTCTTCATATGATGATAGGAGCATTACCACTATCAGTGGAGTGGTATGAACCGAGTTCTTGCAGGGATATCCTTCACATGGCAATGAAGCAGCAAACGCTTCAAACACCGATCAAGGCTTCGGACAGCCAGTGTGATCCTCTCTTGCATAAGAAGGTGGAGAATGACAAGGAAAGATAGCGAGAAAGACACAGATCGACCACATTACTACTCCCAGTTCTGGTTAGACGTGGCCGCAGGACGTGCAGTCATCGGCGCATCCAAAGTCGAAGAAGAGGCGGAACCAGCCGAAGCCGAGTTGGAGATGCCAGAACCAGAACCTTTGCCTCTACGAAAAGCCGTGCGCAACAGCATGACTTCTGTCTCGGATGGATACAAGGCAACACAGCCACAAACCGTTGCTGAACCAGATTTTGCTCCTCAGGAGTTCGCTGAGACTGAAGAGAATGAATTCGAACTGGCAAATAACGTAGATGACATGGAACTTCCAAACATTGTTCTGGATGAAATGGAAGAGGATACGACTATCCCCGAACTTGATCGTGTTCCAGATGAAGAGGAGATGGAAGAGGAGGAGGAGGAGGAGGAAGAGGAACTGTTCTACGATGAAGAGGAGGAAGAGGAGGAGGATGAAGATAGTTGGAGCGCTCGTGGTCGCAAAAAGCCTAAACCTGGTCTATGTAGCCTTCGACCTCTTCTTCTATGGCATGTACAGCAATCTCAGGGGTAGATACCACGTACCTGGGTCGCTTCTGCAACCCGTGAGATAGCCAGCATATTGGCAGCTAAACGCATGTCGCACGAAAACTGATCGGCTTTGTCCACAACAGCGGCAAAGGCGCGATTCATGATCATTTCGAGCTTCTTGGTAATCTCTTCAACGCCCCAGAAGAAGCTCTGCAAATCCTGCACCCATTCAAAATAGCTAACAGTCACGCCGCCAGCATTTGCGAGGATGTCAGGGATGACAAGCGCCCCTTTCTTGAAGAGAATTTCATCTGCTTCGGGAGTCGTCGGGCCGTTAGCAGCTTCAGCAATAATGCTTGCCTGAACACGGCCGGCATTCCTTGGTGTGATTACACCCTCAGTAGCTGCAGGGATCAGGATATCACAGGGAACCTCCAGCACATCCTGCACACCAATGTTCTGCGCATGCGGGTAATTGACAACGCTTCCTCGCTCCTGCTTAAAGCGCAGCACAGTAGCGGGATCAAGCCCAGACTCATTATAAATACCACCCCTCGTGTCACTCACGGCGACGACTTTACATCCCTCATTATGGAAGAGGCGGGCAGCAATTGAGCCAGCATTTCCGTAGCCTTGGATACTCACACGAGCGCCCTGCAATGGCATACCAATACGCTTCGCAGCCTGGCGAGTAACAAACAAGACACCTGTAGCGGTCGCATCGTTACGACCCTCACTACCGCCGATAGAGAGAGGTTTGCCTGTGACTACAGCGGGTATAGAGTAGCCTTCATGCATGGAATACGTGTCCATAATCCATCCCATCACCTGAGCGTTGGTGTTGACATCAGGTGCTGGAATGTCGCTATGTGGCCCAATAACGATAGAGATCTCAGTCGCATAGCGGCGAGTGAGACGCTCCAATTCGCTAGGGCTCATTTGCTTAGGATCACAAATAACGCCGCCTTTCGCTCCACCGAAAGGTATACTTACAACCGCGCATTTCCAGGTCATCCACATAGCAAGTGCTTTGACTTCATCGAGCGTTACGTCAGGACCGTAACGAATGCCACCTTTGGCCGGGCCACGGTTGACGTTATGCTGAACGCGATAACCTGTAAAGGTCTTCACCCGACCGTTATCGAAACGAACCGGGAAATTGACAATAAGTTCACGCTTGGGTTGTCGCAGAATCTCTCGCATATCCTCAGAGAGGTTTATTTTGTCAGCGGCCGCCTCAAATTGCTGGACCGCCATATGATAGGGATTCAACGCGGCAGACTTCACTTCATCGTGCATGGTCTGCATTTCTCCTTTTCAAGGGAACGAAACACCGCCTATGGTGTCTCGTCCAGTTTTGCTATGAGTATCGTTCGTACACTATCGGCCTTTGCCTGGCCGCGAGTTTGTTTCATCACCTGACCTATCAATGCCTGCAACGCATTTGTCTTGCCGGCGCGATAGTCCCTGGCTGCCTTGGGATTGTTGGCTATCACCTCCTCTATAATACGTTCCAACGCACTCTGATCGCTAATGGGCGGTTCAATCCCCTTTTCCTTGACAATAACGTCGGGCATCTTGCCAGAAACAAAAGCTTCTTCCAGTACTTCCTTGGCTTGCTTGCCTGTGATGCGTTCTTTGTCGAGCAGATCAAGCAAATTGGCCGAAGCCGCCGCTGAAAGAGGACTCTCCTGTATGGAAATGGAGTTAGCTTTAAGCAATCGTACAACGTCGTTGAGCACCAGGTTAGCGGCAGCTTTCGCGCGCGCCTTGCGATCACTCGTTTGAGCGACAGCTACTACCTGCTCGAAGTAGTCGCCGAGTGTTTTATCTTCTGTCAATACATTCGCATCCTGGACCGAGAGTCCATAGTCGTCCATGTAACGAGCGCGGCGAGCATCAGGGAGTTCTGGTAGTTGCGCCCTTAACTCTTCAACCCAGGCGCGGCTAATCAACAGTGGTGGAAGATCAGGCTCAGGGAAGTAGCGGTAATCGTGCGCATATTCCTTACTGCGTTGTGCTACCGTAATACCCTTTGTTTCAACCCAGCCGCGTGTTTCCTGGTGAATAGGCTGTCCATTTCCTAGTAACTCGATTTGGCGGTGTGCCTCATATGCGAGCGCTCGCTCCACTGAACGAAAGCTATTCATATTTTTGATCTCAGTCTTGACACCCAGCTTCTGCTGCCCTCTTGGACGAACGGAGATGTTGGCATCGCAACGCAGGCTTCCTTCTTCCATACGTCCTGAGGAGACACCCAGGTACACCAGGATTTCACGCAGTTTCTGCATATAGAGCCGCGCTTCTTCAGGCGAACGCATATCCGGTTCGCTGACAATCTCCATCAATGGCGTGCCAGAGCGGTTGATATCCACCAGGCTGTAACCCTCATGGTGCAGCAGGCGAGCAGTATCTTCTTCGAGATGGACCCGCGTAATGCCGATGCGCTTTATCTGGCCGTCGTGTTCAATCGTGAGATACCCATTCTTGCTCAGAGGAATATCATATTGCGAGATTTGGTAACCTTTCATCAGATCAGGATAGGGGTAGTTCTTGCGGTCGAACTTTGAGTATGCTGGAATTTCACAGTTGAGGGCCAGGGCTGTCATGATGGTATAAGCGACAGCTTGCTCATTAATCACCGGCAATACTCCAGGCATTCCCATACATATTGGACACACATGGGTATTTGGCGCCGCATAGGCATAGTCGGTGCTACACGAGCAAAACATTTTGCTTTTCGTGAGAAGTTGTGAGTGTACTTCAAGGCCGATGACGACCTCAAAGTCAGTGGCGATTCCGCTATCTATAGCCATTTTTTCCTACCTGACCTTTTGTGTCTATTGACATTGATACCGAGTTCGATTGCTTGTAAGTCTAGCCTGTTCAAGGCCATTCGTCAATGGTTGGAAATCTAGGTTTTATCACACTTTCACTGCCCCTCAGCATATCCAACACCCGCAGGGTCGCCCGCCCATCCTCAGGTGGGTAGAGCAGGGAAGTTTTTTCCATCACACACGTTGTAAAATGCTCTACCATGAGCTGATACGGATCAGCGGGAGAAAACTTCCTTTGCTCAAACACAGCGCCGCGCTGGATAAACAGCATTGTTGTATCGTCACGCCAGGCCGTAAAGGCAAGTGGCGCTGTGACAGCACCTGTTGTGCCCACTACCTCAATTGTCTGATGCTCGGCGGCTACAAAGCTACATTGAATGTGTGCAGACACATCTTCCCCAAAACGTAGAACTGCACTTGTGCTGAGATCGATAGATTCATGGCTATAGGAAATCACAGCCTGGGATGAGTCTGGTTCGGAGCCAATGAGCCAGCGAGCGGCATTGACACAGTAACTACCTATATCCAGCAAGGCGCCACCTCCAAATTGTCTATAAGCACGATAATTGCCTGGCCCATTGAAATGGAAAGAAAACGCAGCATGTACGAAACGTATATCACCTGCTTCGCGAGCCACCAGCATCTGTTTCATGTGGAGCATGCGTGGATGAAAGCGATACATCACAGCTTCCATCAATAGCACCTTCGCTTGCTGGCAGGCGACTATCATTTCGTCGCATTCAGCAGCGCTCATCGCGAGCGGCTTCTCACATAACACATGTTTTCCTGCCAGGGCTGAGCGCATTGTCCACTCGCGGTGCAGGTGATTGGGTAGAGCAATGTAGACTACATCGACATCACGATCATCAAGCAGAGCCTGGTAGCCAGAATAGGACCGCTCTATGCCAAAGCAGAGAGCGACTTCTCGCGAACGCTCTTCGCTGCTGCTGGCGACGGCCAATACACGGGAGTTGGGCGCCTGTTGTATCGCAGGGATAACTGCGCGAGTGGCGATGAAGCCAGGGCCAAGAACCCCCCAATTACATTGCATATAGTGCTCCTGAATGCCTGTATCTTTTGTTTAGTTAGTATAAGAGGTGGAAGGCAAATTTGGCAATTTCCACAATTTACTGTATAGTTCCAAAAACTAGAGCGTTTGATTGCACCGCCTTCTTTTCTGTTTGATTTGCACGGCCAGTTAGATAACCAACCGTATGGGGTGAACTACATAGCTCGCTATTCCCTTTGCAATTCTACACAAATCCCGGCTTGCCATTTTTCCAGTCAGGATGGCATGTACTGGATGAGACTGTCTCATAACATGCTTTACGTAGATG
>WNGJ01002390.1_pt1 | contig 19295 bp, 18 predicted proteins | sample 5400611 | NCBI WGS metagenome assembly WNGJ01 (sample SAMN13153375, study PRJNA577476) | soil metagenome | isolation source: 40 cm soil or saprolite under Garry oak tree replicate 1 | place: USA:California | collected 2016-06-15 | reverse complement strand
GCCATCTGCCATACGCCCAGGCCCAGCAGCGGCATCCTGGTCCCGCCTGCCAGCTCACGAGTCGGTTGGTCGCTAGGTGATCTCATGGAGAAGGTAACACTGCTCCAGAGTAAGTGCGCACCCGGGCGGACCGCACAGTCGTCGCCTGGTACTGCTGGCGCGCCGTCGAGCTTTACGCCGGCGCCGCCGACAGCGCGCTCACCCGCTAGCGCGCGCCCCTCGAATTCGACCAGTCTTAGCCCCTCCATGAGATCGCCTAGCGACCAACCGACTCGCGAGCTGGCAGGCGGAGCCGAGATGCCGGTGCTGGGCCTGGGCGTCTGGCAGATGGCCGCCGGCGGTGAGACCCAGCAGGCCGTAGGCCGCATCTCTTCGCTCTCTCGCGGCGACGCACAAGCGCAACACCACCTGGCCGGTGCTCGCCGTCACGAAGGCTTCGAACCTGACCGCGCCGCAGGCGCTACGCATGCACGTGATCGACACGATCGCACCAAGCCTGCCGGCCTTGCTGCGCCAGTTGGATGGCTACCGGACGAAGGATCCGCAGCGCCCGTTCACGCTCCACCTGGCCGGCGCGCAGATCACCACGGTCGCGCCGGGCTTCTTCACGCGCTTCCTGAACACGCTGATCGATCCGAACCTGATCTCGATCCTCTTCCTGGCGGGAATCGCGGGGCTCGTCTTCGAGGTGCTGCACCCCGGCGTCGTGCTGCCCGGCGCGATCGGCGCGGTCTCGCTGATCGTCGCGCTGTTCGGCTTCTCGATCCTGCCGGTCAGCTGGGCAGGCCTCGCGCTCGTCGTGCTCGCCGTCGCACTGCTCGTGATCGACCTGCACGCGACGACGCACGGCGTGCTGACCATCGCCGGACTGATCTGCCTCGGGGTCGGCCTTCCGCTGCTCTTTAGCAACGCGCCGGCGCCGTACCACGTCAATACCGGCCTCGTGGTCGGCATCGGCCTCGCGATTGCGTCCTTCTGGGTCTTCGTGACCAGCAAAGGAATCGCCGCCCGGCGACAGCCGGTCAAGATGGGGCCGCAAACGCTCCTCGGCGCCGAGGGCGAGGTGCGAAGTGGCGGGGCCGTGTTCGTGAACGGCGAGCTCTGGCACGCGCACACGAGCGACGGCTCGCAATTGCTGCCGGGCGAGCGCGTCGAGGTAAAAGCGATCGCCGGGCTCGAGCTGACCGTCACCCCTGTCCGCACCTCGGCGGCCGCGCCCTAGAACCATCGACACACCACCGAAAGGACGAGCCATGTTCTTCATCAGAATCCTCCGCGAGTACGAGCGAGGCGTCATCTTTCGACTCGGCCGCCTGCTCGACCCGCCGAAAGGCCCCGGCGTCGTCTTCCTGATCCCGATCGTCGACCGGATCGTCAAGGTCGACCTGCGCACGATCACGCTCAACATCCCGCCCCAGGAAGTGATCACCAAGGACAACGTGCCTGCTCGGGTGAACGCTGTCGCCTACTTCCGTATCGTCGATCCCAAGGCAGCGATCGTGAACATCGAGAACTTCATGGTCGCGACAACGCAGATCGCGCAGACGACGCTGCGATCGGTGCTCGGCCAGCACATGCTCGACGAGCTGCTCTCCGAGCGCGAGAAGATCAACGCGATCCTGCAGGGGATCATCGACGAGCAGACCGCCCCGTGGGGGATCAAGGTCTCGATCGTCGAGGTCAAGGACGTCGAGATTCCCGGCGCGATGCAGCGGGCGATGGCGCGCCAGGCGGAAGCCGAGCGCGAGCGCCGCGCGAAGATCATCAACGCGGAAGGCGAATTCCAGGCATCCGAGCGGCTGAAGGCCGCGGCGCTCGTGATCGAGGACCATCCCGTCGCGCTGCAGCTGCGCTACCTGCAGACTCTGCTCGAGCTGAGCGGTTCACAGTCGACGACGATCGTCTTCCCGGCACCGATCGACCTGATTAAACCGTTCGTCGACAAACTCGCCCAGCCGCGCAAGATCAGTCCCTCCGCCGAGCCTGAAGGCAGGCAGGCGGCTTGAGAACAACGACGGATCAACGTGTTCGATCGGTAGCAAGGGGCTGACAACGCTCGACCGCTTGTGCGCCAGTCGTCGCCTGCGTCTGGCGGTTTCCAGCGGAGCCGACCAGTGATCGAGCCGCCTCAACGATCGGGGAGTATTTCCTCCCGTCTCCCGCCTAGAGGATCAAGCGGGGCCAGGCGTCCTCGGTGGCTTGTCGCCGCATGCCAAGTCGCTCACGCGTCAACCGAGGAAAGAAGTTGTCAAAACTCGGATTCCGCGCTGAACCGGGCCCTGCCGCCCTCCTTACCGTGGATCTCAGGGCGTCGGCTCGGCGACGCCGGGCAGCTCTTCGACGAGAGACCCGAGCACGTAGTCGGCGCCGGCGTCAAGCAGCTCGGTCTTGCTGTAGTGACCGCTGGCGACGCCGACCCCGATCGCGCCCGCGGCGTGCGCCGCCGAGATGTCCTTCGGGGTGTCGCCGAGAACGAGCACGCGCTGCGGGTCGAGCGCCGTGCCGAGAATCTCGCCGGCACGTTCGATTGCCTTGCGCGTCAGCTCGCCGCGGTCGGCCGAGTCTGAGCCGTAGCCGCCGAAGGAGAAGAAGCGGTTCAGGTTTGCGCGGGCGAGCTTGATGTGCGCCGCGGCCTCGACCGCGCCGGTCGTGATCCCAAGCAGAAAGCCGGCCTCGCAGAGCCGCGGGAGCAGCTCATCAACACCGGCGAGAACCTTGTAGCCGGACGAAGCCGCCACCTCATCCGGCAGTCTCATCAGATAGTGCGAGATCACCTTCGCCAGCTCCTCCGAAGAGGGTTCATGACCGATCACGCTCCTGAACGTGCGCCTGCCGACGACCGGATCGGTCATCCCCGCCTCGGTGAACTTTCCGATGTCGGCGGGGATCCCGTACAGCTCGTTGAACGCCCAGCGCCAGCTGCTCGCACCGGCGCCGCCGGTGGTGATCAGGAGGCCGTCGACGTCGAAGAGGATCGCCTGTGGTCGTTCCATCTGATTCCTCCGTGTACGGATGCGGGATCGTTCAAGCCTAGGCTTGTCCCTTTGCGGGCTGTTAGGTAGCGGAAAAATCCACTTGAGCGAGAGTCCAAGCCGACCGAACGCGCCAGTAATGTCGGTACGGTAAATGGCTGAACGCCGAACACTTCGAACACCTAAAAGGCCGAGCCCGAGCGGCAGAAGCCCGGGCCCGAGCCGAGGACGGCTTTCCGCCTATTTTCGCCGATGGAGCGTACCGGGATCGAACCGGTGACCTCCGGCTTGCAAAGCCGGCGCTCTCCCAGCTGAGCTAACGCCCCGTTCCTACGAAGTGTAGGGAAGCCGGCGGCGCCCTGGTTGCCGGCTTTCCTACTTGGGGAGAGGACTTTTAGGCTGCTCGGGCAAGGCGCTCTTCGTGGCGCGCTCGCTTGATGATCTCGTTGCGATCGCCGAAGCGGACGTGCGCGCGGAGGGAGCGATGCTCGTCCCAGAGTCGCGCGATCTCCGCCTCGAGCTCCTTGAGCTCGGCGGCCAGAGTTTCGTCTCGGCCCTCGGACAGGTGATGCCAGAGCTCGGCGCGCCGCTCCGTGGCGCGCTCGATCTCGAGCCTGATTTCGGGGAGGGTTCTCATGCCTGTGAAAACGAGTTACGGCCGCCGCCGATTCCCGGTTTCGTCAGTACTTCGGCTGGAGCGGACGCCGGCTCGCGAAGAGATAGACCGTCGCCATCCCGAACACGAAACCGCCGATATGCGCGAAGAACGCGACTCCGCCGCTCGCCTGCGGATGAACGATCGCGAACCCGCCGTCCCAGAGCTGGAACAGGAACCAGATCCCGAGGAACCAGATCGCCGGGATCTCGCGGATGATGATGAAGAAGATGAAGATCGCAGTCAGCACCCGCGCGTTCGGGAGTAGGACGAGGTAGGCGCCGAGCACGCCGGCGATCGCGCCGCTCGCACCCACGTTCGGGATGCTGGCGCCGCTCGCGTTCGAGAAATGCAGCGTCACGAGCGTCTGCAGCGCTGTCGCGGAGAGGCCGGCAAGCACGTACCAGACCGCGAAACGAACCCGACCCAGCGCGTCCTCGACGTTGTTCCCGAAGATCCACAGGAAGAGCATGTTCCCGCCGATGTGGACCCAGCCGCCGTGCATGAACATCGAGGTGAACGCGCCCTTCCACCAGACGAGGTGGTGGAACTGGGACGCCGGCGAAACACACGGGCCCTGCAGCGAGCACGGGTAGTACCCGTCGTGCAGAACCGTCTTGTCGATCCCGGTCCGCACCTGCCACAGCCAGACGACGACGTTCACCGCGATGATCGCCACCGTGACGATCGGGAATTTTCGCGTCGGGACGTTGTCCTTGAGCGGGAGCACGGGCTCCTACCGGATCACGAGCGCCATCAGCGACTTCTGGGCATGAAGGCGGTTCTCGGCCTGGTCCCAGACAGCCGATTGCGGCCCGTAGAGCACGTCCTCGTCGATCTCCTCGCCGTAGTGGGCCGGGAGGCAGTGGAGCACGATCGCGTCCGGCGCAGCCAGCGAGAGGAGCTCTGCGTTGATCCCGAATCCCGCCAGGTCGCGTAGGCGCTGCTCGCGCTCGTCGTCCTGGCCCATGCTCGTCCAGACGTCGGTGTACAAGACCCGGGCTCCGCGGGCGGCCTCGCGCGGGTCGTGCGTGAGCTCGACGGTCCCGCCGGTCTGAACGGCCGAGTGGCGCGCGCCGGCAACGACGTCTTCACCCGGCTCGTACCCCGGCGGTGTCGCCGCCGTAAAGCGCATGCCGAGCCGCGCCGCGGCGATCATCAGCGAGGCGCAGACGTTGTTGCCGTCCCCGAGATAGGCGACCCTGACGCCCGCGAGTCGCCCGAGCCGCTCGCGAATCGTCATCACGTCTGCGAGCGCCTGGCACGGATGCGAGGCGTCGGTGAGACCGTTGATCACCGGAATCTCGGCGTGGCGGGCGAGCTCCTCGACATCTTTCTGGTCGAAGGTGCGGATCATGATCGCGTCCAGGTAGCGCGAGAGCACAACTGCGGTGTCGCGGATCGTCTCGCCCCGTCCGAGCTGAAGGTCGTCAGCCCGCAGGTAGAGGCCGAACCCGCCGAGCTGGGCGATCCCGACCTCGAAGGAGACCCGCGTCCGGGTCGACGGCTTCTGAAAGATCATCCCGAGCGACCGCCCCGGAAGCAGGTGATGTTCTTGCCGCTCCTTTTGCAGCCGCTTCAGCTCATCCGCGAGGTCGAGAGCCTGCTTCAGCTCGCTCGGCTTCCACTCGCCGACGCGGGTGAAGTCGCGGCCCTTCAGGGTGTCGGGAACCTCGACCACGGCGGCCGATGCTATATGGGTCTCCTTTGTCGTTTCTAGGTCTCGACGTGCGCTTCGAGCCCTGCCTGCGCGAGCAGGTCACGTAAGCGCGCGAGTCCCGCGAACATCCGGCTCTTGATCGTTCCCAGCGGCTCGCCGAGGCGTCCGGCAACCTCGGACTGCGTGAAACCGCCGTAGTACGCGAGCTCGAGCGCCTCCCGCTGCTCGGGTGGAAGCTGCCGGAGCGCTTCGCGTATGAGCTGGCGCTGGAAGAAGAGTGAGGCCTCTTCCTCGGTCGCCGGCGCGGTCGTGTCCGCGTTCTCGTCGATCGGCTCAACCCGTCGGCGCTCCTCCCGCCGGACGATATCGACCGCCCGGCGGTGCGCAAGCGTCAGGATCCACGTGCTCGCCCGCCCGCGCTCGGCGAGGAAGCGGTTGGCCGAGCGCCACACCGTCATGAAGGCTTCTTGAACCGCGTCCTCGGCGAGCGCCTGGTCGCGCACGATCCGCAGCGCCAGCCCGTAGGCGAGCCGGCCGAAGCGGTCGTACAGCTCCGCCAGCGCGGACTCGTCGGAGCTCGCGACAAGCGAGAGCAGCGCCTCGTCCGAGAGGTGGGCCAGACGCATGCTCAGGCGGCTCCTGACCGGAAGATCGGAGAGCTCGTCGGCTGGTCGACGCCGCCGCGGCGCTCGACCGTGATTCCGACGAAAGCGCCGGGCTCCACCCGCGGGCCGAGGAGCACTGCCGAACGCCCCGGGCGGCCGTCGAAGACAGCCGCGCGGCGTGCGCTCCCGCCGCGAATCACCCACGCCTCGTACGTCTTGCCGCTCGGCGCCGGGCGCAAGCCGGTGACGACGAGCACCGCCTGGCGGTTCAGCGCTACGGCGACGACGCCGTTCGCACCGGTGAGTGGCAGGCGCTTGGCCTTCGGATCGGCGAGGATTGCCACCAAGCGACCGTCGGCCCGGTTGAGCGGCCCCGGCCTGCTCGCTGCCCAGATGCCCAGGCCGAGCGCTGCGCAGGCTGCGACTGCGGCGACTCCGACTCCCAGGCCGGGCGTCGTCCACCGTCGCCGTCTCCTCAGCGGGACGACGTTCGGCCGCTCGCTCCGCGCCTGAGCCAGAATCCGGTCGCGGAGGTCGGGCGGCGGCGCGGGCGCCTCGACCCCGTAGGCAAGCGCGGCGGCGGCGTCACGAAGCCCTGCGAGCTCGTTCCTGCACCGTTCGCAGAGCGGCAGATGACGCTCGAACTCCCCCTCCTCCGTCTCGTCGAGCGCGTGCAGCGCGTACGGGGCGGCGAGCGAGTGGAGATCGTCCGCCATCAGAAGAAGTATGGCGCGAGGCTGAGTGCGCCGAGGGCGTACCAGACGCCGAAGAAGAAGCTTGCGAGCCCGAGTGCCGGGACAAGCCGGTCGAAGGAGCGGGCCACCGGCCGGCGGGTCAGGGTCAGGCCCCAGCCGGTCGACAGGAGCGCCATAGAGACGGCCGTGAAGACGGCGAACAGCGCAAGCGCGAGCACTGCCACGCCGCGGTTGTGGATCGAGGCGAGGAGCAGCAGGCCGACGCCCGCGCTTCCGCCCAGTCCGTGGACGACCCCGATCCCGTACGCCTGCAGCGGTGAGCGCGTGCGGCGCGGTGGCTCACCGTGAGCGTGCGGATGGAAGAATCCGCGCCGCCAGCGGACAAGGAGCCAGACAGCGAGCCCGATGATCAGCAGGCCGACCGTCGTCTCCGCCGCACGCTGGACCGGTTCGGGGAGGTAGGCCTTGAAGAGGACGATCGGCAGGCCGAACAGGAACAGGCTCGTCGCGTGGCCCAGTCCCCAAGAGCAGCCGAGGCGGCCTGCGGCCTTAGGAGCGCGGTCGCCCGAGGCGATCAGCGTCGTCACCGCCGCGAGGTGGTCGGGATCGCTGGCGTGGCGCAGGCCGAGCGCAATCGCGACGAGGACGACAACGAGGAGCGTCGTTCCGTCGGAAAGGTGCGCGAGCGACTGGTCAAGCCCGAACATGTGCTAGCCGACCTTCGGGAGCGCCCGGACGGTCATCGCGAGCCCGGCAACGACGATCACGAACGCGCTCGCCACCGGGAGTAGGCGCATCAGCCGTCCGTCGAAGTTGGCGCGGCGAAAGGCGCTCTTCGCGAGCACGGCGAGCAGGCCAACCCCGGTGATCGCGAGCGCGAGCCCGGCGCTGAAGGCAACGATCAGCAGCAGGCCGAAGGCCACTCGGTGCAGCGAGATCGCAGCGAGCAGGACGACAAGCGCCGAGGGGCACGGAAGCAGACCGCCCGAGACGCCGACGGCGAGGAGCGACCTGCCGGACGGGCCCTGCTCGTCATGATGATGGCCGTGGTCATGCCCGAGCCGGTGCCGCCAGCGCGAGCGCAGCACCGAGGCGCCGATCGCGACCACAAGCACGCCGGAGACGAGGTTCAGCCACGGGTAAAGCCGTTCGGGGACGACGAACTGCGACAGCGCGAGCGTGACGAGTCCGAGCCCGAAGACGCCTACGGTGTGCGTCGCGGTTACGATCAACCCGAGAAGTGCTGCGTGCCGCGGCGTCCCGCGCTGGCCGACCAGGTAGGCGGTCACGATCGTCTTCCCGTGCCCGGGGGAGAGCGCGTGCGCGGCGCCCCAGAAGAGCGCAGCCGCGAGCGCCGCGAGCACGACCAGCGCACTGAGATGTGAGCGGCCGATCAGGCTCGCGAAACCTGAATCCGCAACTCGGTCGGGGGCCTGGAGCGCTTTCCCGCGTGTCAGGGCGGGCGGCGTGTCCGGTCCCGCGCCGGGCGCGAGCCGCGCCGATAGGGAGGTCGTATCGAGCGGGCTCTGGAGGAGGTCCTTCGGATAGGCGCGCAGCTCGTCGCTCGTGCTCTTTGTGTGGGAGCCGACGACGATCTCCTTCCAGCCGATTCGGGCGGCGTAGTTCGTGTCGCGGTAGTGGATCGCCGTCGGCCCGAAGAGGCGCGGGCCGTGCAGCACGACCTCGAGCCGCGTGGTGTGCAGGCCGCCGGCGCCTTTCGGATGCGCCAGCGCGGTCTTTCCAGCGCGCAGCGGAACGCGGCGACCGTCGAGCTCGAGCCGCGCGCCGGTCGCGATCCGCCGGGCGTAGGCGCGCGGCTCGATCGTGCCGGCCTGGAAGGTCGGGATTTCCGCCAGATCGAGCACGTAGAAGACGTAGAGTCGGTGACCCGAGACCTCGATCCGGCTGAAGCGGTTGATCGTGAAGTTTCCGAGCGGATGCGCGACTGCCGCCGCAGGCGCGGCGAGCGCGACGGCCAAGGCGGCGAGTACCGCGAACCGCTTCATGCGGCCAGCCTCCGCGCGACCGGAACCCACAGGAGCGAGAAGTGCGGGTTCAACCGCAGCGCGCGGCCGAGCCAGAAAAGCGCCGCGGCGCGGTGGCCGAGGCAACGCTCGATCATGCCGCGGTGGAAGAACTTCAGTGCGTCGTGCGTCCCCAGCCGGAGCGCCCGTTGCGAATAACCGAGGGCTTCGCCGCAGCGGCCGTTGCGCGCGAGGGCCCACCCGAGCACGTCGTCGCCGTCGATCGAAGGCCGCTCGCGGTGCGCCAGGCGCGCGAGAGCGAGCGCGCGCGGCAGCCGGATCGCATGGTCTGCCTCGAAGAGTGCAGTCTCGAGGTCGGTCTTGACGCCGTTGGCGACGAGCAGGCGCTGGATCACGCCTACCAGCGCGTACTGGCGCCGGGCTGCGCCTTCGCGGCCGGAGAGGCGGTAGAGGTCGCCGAGCGAGATCACGAACTGCGGCAGCGGGATCGTCTCGACCGCGCGCTGTTCCAGCGCGATCGCGGCGCGCAGGCGCCCGCGGGCGGCCTCGACCTGCGCCAACGCGTCGTAGGCGTACACGTAACCCGGGAAGGCGACGAGGGCGGCGCGGTACTCGGTCGCGGCCGCGCCGATCTTGCCGACCGACCAGTAGAGCTTGCCGAGCTGGACGTGCGCCCAGGCGGTCGGCTCCGGCTCGTTCGTTGCCGCGTCGACGGCGAGCTTCATCGCCTGCACCGCAGGGCGCGTGCGACCGAGCAGCTCGCGGGCGTACGAGACGCGTGCGTAGGCCGTGAGTCCGGGTCTTAGCGTGGCGAGACGATCGAACGAGCGGAACGCGGCGCGGTAGCGGCCGAGCTCGAGCTCCGCGTCGCCGATCAGGCCGTAGGTGGAAGCCGTCGAAGGCGAGAGTGCGCGCGCCCGCAGTCCGATCGAGAGCGCCTCGCGAAACCGGTGGCGCGAGAGCGCAAGCGAACCAAGCCCGCCGGTGGCGACGAGGTCGTTTGGAGAAAGTTCCAGGGCTCGGTGGAGGACGCCGTCGGCCTTGGAGTAGTACGCGGGGTCGCCGGTCTCGCGGGCTCGCTGCTCGTAGGCGAGGCCGAGCAACGCGAACGAGTGAGTGTCACGTGGGTGCGCCCGGAGCGTCACCTGCAGCTCGCGGACGAGCCCCGCCGTGTCGGCCGAAGGGAGGGGCGCGGCGAAGCTCGACGCCTTCGCCACGAGTGCGGAGGCGCCCGCACGCGAGCTATGGAGCGCCCCGCCGAGGAGGGCGACGGTGGCGGCGAGCACCGCCACCGTCGCTGCGATCAGAACTCTGCGTCGAGTCATCGCTAGGGCTTCGGCTGGCCCTTGGTGTTGTCGGCTCCGCTCTCGGGATCCGCCTCGTAGGGGAAGACCGGGAGGCTTGCCTTGTCGTTTGCGTCCACGCCGTCTCCGAGCGGGACGTTGTTGCCCTTGAGCGCGCCGGCGACCGCACGTTCTGCGATGTCGACCACGTCGTCTCCCAGCCGGCGGCCGTTCGGGTACCCGGCCAGGTCGCCGCCGAGCACGCCGAGGCGACTGACCGTGGCGGGCGCGGTTGGGTCGATCGAGAGGTTGATCCGGAGCTCGTCGGCGAGCGTCGGACCCGTGTAGTTCAGCATCGGCGTCTTCACGCCTGTGAGCAGCACCTGGACGAGGTCGTCCCGGTTGTGCTCGGGGGCTCCGATCATGTAGAGCTGGTTCATGACCGCGGCGAGCATCGGGTTCTCGAAGTAGGTCAGGAACCGCTTGTCGGAGGCCGGCGTGAGCCGGTTCCAGAGGTCCTTGTAATTCGTGGGGATAACCACCTCGTTGACGAGCGGGTTCCCGAGCCGGGAGACCTGCACCCAGCCGGAAACGGCCCGGTGCCTGCGGCCGACCACGACTGAGCGCCGGTCGGTCGCGGCCCAGACGCCGACGACGTGGCTCGAGGTGTCGATCTGTGAGATGGGTACCTGGAGTGCGATCGCGTGGACGGCATAGCCGGCCAGGAAGTCCTTGCCGCCGCCTGCGTTCCCGATGCCTTTGCGGATTGCGACGAGGTCGAAGATGTCGCCAACGTCCGCGAAGAACGCGTCGTCACGCTGGCCGGCGAAGACCTGGCCTCCGTCCGCGAGCGAGTGGACGTGGCTTGCAGCGATCGCGCGGTAGTCGGTCGTCCCGTAGAACTGCTTCAGCGTCCGCGGGCCGATGTTGTCGGGCGGAGTGGTCGCGCGAGCGATCACCTGCGGCCGACCGTGGCCGACGATTCGCGTGACCGTGTAGCTCTGCACCGTATCCCCGAGGAAGAGCGGCCCCGGATTGGACTTGAACCGGAAGTAGTAGGTGACGTCGGGACGCCCGTCGCCGTTCTGGTCGACGTAGATGTCGTAGCGGGCGCCCTCGGAGAAGCGGTAGTAGTTCGGGCCCGCGGCCGGATCTTCGGCCGGGATCCAGTTCGAGATGATCGTCAACATGCCCGGCGCGTCGTTCGACCGGTACGCGTAGAGATCGGTGTTGTCGGCGGTCGGGTCCTCCGAGATCAGCGGTGCCTCACGGTGACTGGAGGCGTTGCCGGCCTGGGGGCTTGGTCCGCCGAGGAGAACGGCTGCGAGCGCTGCTGCTCCCGCGGCCGCCGCGAGCAGAATTGCGGCCTTGCGCATGGTTTGCGGCTCCTTTCTCACAACGGGTCGCGGCTTATTCGCCGGCGATCCGCGAACGGTTCGGCCGCTTGGGAGGGTTTGGCGGAGCGCTCTCCTAGGAAATCGTCGTGCCGGCTCGGCCGGCTAGCGCCTCCTCGAGCACGGCGGCCGAGGTGACGAGCGCAGTTCCGCCGGTCTCGCGAACGAACGTGATCGACGCTTGCACCTTCGGCCGCATCGATCCCTTGGCGAGCGTGGGCAGGAGCTCGGCGGCCTCGCCGGCGGACAGACGTCGCAGCTCTTGCTCTTGGGGTGTCCCGAATCCGCTCTGGAGCGCGGGCACGTCGGTCAATATCAGCAGGCGTTCGGCCCTGAGCTGAGTGGCGAGGAGCGCCGAGGCGTGGTCTTTGTCGATCACCGCGTCCACTCCTGCGAAGGCGCCGTCCCGATCGACGACGGGAATGCCGCCGCCGCCGCAGGCGACCACAATCGTGCCCGAGGCGAGCAGAGCGCGAATCGACTCGAGCTCGACCACCTCGAGCGGTGCGGGCGACGGGACGACGCGCCGCCAGCCGCGGTCGGCATCGGAGCGAACCTGCCAGCCGCGCTCCTGCTCCAGCTCGCGGGCCATGGCCTCGTCATAGAAAGGGCCGACCGGCTTGGTTGGCTCGCCGAACGCCGGGTCGCCCTCGTCGACACGGACGTGCGTGAGCAGGCAGGCAACCTGCCGTCCGGCGACCGGTACGAGCTCGGTCTCGATCAGCGAGCCGATCTCGGCCTGGGTCTGCGCGACCGCGAGATAGAGCGGGAGGGGCGGCACCTCGTCGGCGGCGCGTTCCTGGCGCACGAGCTCGTTTCCGACCTGCGGCCCGTTCCCATGCGTGATCACGATGTCGCCTTCAGCAACGAGCGGCCGGAGCGCCGCGCAGACTTGCCGGAGGTTCGCCCGCTGCTCCGCGGCGGTTCCACGCTCGCCGGGCCGCATCAACGCGTTCCCGCCGAGCGCAATGACCGCGATCACCCCGCGCTCCTGGCCCGCGTCGCCTCCCGCCGGGCAAAGCCCGGCTCCGGCGACGCGTGACGCCGCTGACGGCACGCTGCTCTCCGGGGCCGTGTCAAGAACACTGTCCCCTCCGGCATCGCACCGCCAGCGGCGCCCCAGAAGCCCGGGGTCAAACGAGCGCGGTGTCGCCGATCAAGCCGCGCTCCGCCAACACGTCGGCCAGCGTCGGCTCGCCGACTTCCTGGAGGCGGTAGGTGACGCGCAGCGCCGGCGTGTCGAGCTCGATCAGGCGGCGCAGGTCGATCGGCGTCCCGATCAGGACGAGGTCGGCCTTGCAGCGGCTGATCGTCTCGCGCAGCTCCTCCATCTGCGTGCGTCCGTAGCCCATCGCGGGGAGGAGGGCGCCGACGTGCGGATAGGCAGCGAACGTCTCGGCGATCGAGCCGACCGCGAAGGGCCTGGGGTCGATCAGCTCCGCGGCCTGGTTGGCCTTGGCCGCGAGAACGGCGGCGCCGTAGGTCATCTCGCCATGCGTGAGCGTCGGACCGTCCTCGACCGCGAGGACGCGCTTGCCGGCGATCTGCTGCGGATCTCCCTCGACGTGGAAGGGCGAGGCGGCCAGGACGATCTTGGCGGAGGGGTTGTGCGTGCGAATCGAGTCCAGGACCGCGTCGATGCCCTCCTGCTCGGCGCTGTCGATCTTGTTCACGACGCAGACGTCGGCCATGCGCAGGTTCGTCTCGCCCGGGTGGTAGCGCAGCTCGTGCCCGGGCCGGTGCGGGTCGACGACGACGATGTGCAGATTCGGCTTGATGAATGGCGTGTCGTTGTTGCCACCGTCCCAGAGAATCACGTCCGCTTCGGCCTCGGCCAGATCGAGGATCGCGGCGTAGTCGATCCCGGCGAAGACGAGGTTGCCCTCGGCGAGATGCGGCTCGTACTCCTCGCGCTCCTCGATCGTGCAGTCCTGGGCCTCGAGATCGTCGTAGGTCGCGAAGCGCTGCGCGCGCTGCTTCGTCAAGTCGCCGTACGGCATCGGGTGGCGCAGGACGGCGACGCGCTTGCCGGCGTCGCGCAGGAGCCCTGCCACGTGGCGGGTTGTCTGGCTCTTGCCCGATCCAGTGCGCACGGCGCAGACGGCGATGACCGGCTTGGAGGAGGTCAGCATCGTCTCGGCGGGCGCGAGCAGCTTGAAGGAAGCGCCCCCGGCGAGAGCGCGCGAGCCGATGTGCATCACGTGCTCGTGCGTGACGTCGGAGTAGGAGAAGACGACCTCGTCGGCCTGGTGCTCGCGAATCACAGCCTCGAGCTCGGACTCGGCGACGATCGGGATCCCTTCCGGGTAGAGCTCCCCTGCGAGCTCGGGCGGGTAGACGCGGCCGTCGATGTTCGGGATCTGCGTCGCGGTGAACGCGACGATCTCGTATTCCTCGCGGCCGCGGTAGACGACGTTGAAGTTATGAAAGTCGCGACCCGCTGCGCCAGCGATCACGACCCGCGTGCGATGCATGCATAGAGCTTATGCATCTACGCAGGACGGCGCCTAGGTATCTGGCCGGCGACCGCTCCCGGCGGGCGAAGCCCGCCTCCGCGGCCGCCTGGCGCCGCTGGCGGCACGCTGCTCTCCGGGGCCGTGTTCAAAACACTGTCCCCTCCGGCATCGCACCGCCAGCGACGCCCCAGATCCCTAGGCCGCGCCCTGGCCTACTAGAGCTCTTCGCGGACGCGGTCTGCGATTGCTTCCATCTCGAGCTCGGCGCCTGTGACTTCCTTCAGCAGCTCGTCGGCGGTGTGCCGCTGCCCTTCGCCCCAGAGCTCGCGGAGCAGCGAGCCCGCCTCTCGGCGCGAGAACCAGGCGTTGCCGAACTTCTCGCGCAGGAATGCCCGGAGCTGCGCCTCGAAGGCCCACGAGCGCAGGTACTCGGTCACGTAGAAGCCGGCGTCGATGTCGGTCAGATAGTCGGTCGGGCTCGGCTCGATCTTCAGCGCGTCGCTCAGGAGCTCGACGTAGCGCGGGCGCATCGCCTCAACCTCACCGCCGGCGTGGAACTCGACCTCGTACAGGAGCTTCGCGCAGTAGCGGCGGACGAAGTAGAGGAGGCCGGTCGCCCCTTCGCGCGCAAAGTCCTGGGGACTCGGGACGTCCAGGCGCCGCGTCAGCCAGGCCGGTTCGTCCGTCAGGTGCTGGAGCAGCATCGCCCAGCCCTCGGTGACGGCGTTGTCGCCCAGGCGGCGCTCTTCCATCGCAAGGTCGGGAGACGTGTGCGCGAAGTGCTCGGTGTGCCCGGCCTCGTGGAAGAGCGCGCGCCAGTCGTCGGCGCCTCCGATCGGCTGGATCACGAGCACGACGTTTCCGGGGACCTCGATCGGAGCGCAGAAGGCGCGCGGCGATTTGTGTGGACGCTGCTCGATGTCGAGGTGGACGTTCTCCTGGGCGTGCAGGTCGATTCCGAGGTCCGACAGCGTCGCCTCGAGCGCCGGGAGCATGCTCTCCTTCGGGAAGGACGCGTCCCAGTTCTGGGCGCGGAAGACGCGTGGGACGTCCCAGCGCTTTGCCTCGGCGAGGCCGATGCCGATCCGGTCGCGGAAGAGGCGGTCGGCGGAATCCTCGTACAGGCGCTCGGTCGAGTCGAGCAGAGCGCGGCACTGCGTCGCAACCTCCTCGAGGCGGAAGCCGAAGCGCTTGTAGAGCTCCAGGTAGGTCGAGCCGCCCAGTCTCGTCACTGCTTCCCCGACGAGCCGGACGGCGTCGAGATACACCGGGTTCAGGTGCTCCTCGGTGAGGGCCGTTCGAGCCGCGTCGAGCCGTTCTCGCCGGGCGCGGTCGGGCTCGTTCGCGACTGTCGGGCGGAGCATCCGGTAGCCGATCTTCTCGCCGTCGACTTCTACCTCGAGCTCGGCTTCGAGGCGCGCGATCCGTTCGCTCTGCTCGCGGGTGATCTCGCCCAGGTGCCCCTCGCAGGCGAAGCGCCAGAGCTCGCGGATGTTCCGGCCGCCGTTGACGGCGGCGCCGAGACTGTGCGCGCGCTCGACCGAGGTCAGGTCGGCGTAGCGCTCGTAGATCTCCTCGAGCTCGAGCGTCTCTTTCAGGCCCGCGAAGTGACGGTAGTACTCCTCGTCGAGCTCGGCGATGAAGCGGTCGGCCCGGTCGCGGTAGGCGTCCAGCTCGGCGGGGGTCGGCGGCGCAGGCGGCACAGGTCTTAGGATAACGGGGTGCGGGAGATCAGCCTCAAGACCGAGCGGCGCACGCAGCTCATCGACATCACCGAGCAGGTGCAGGAGGCGCTCGCCTCGGCGAACGGCGATTCGGCGGCGCTCGTCTACGTACCGCACACGACAGCGGCGGTCACGATCAACGAGGACGCCGACCCGGCGCTCGCGCACGACATCGAGGCGGCGATGGAGCGGATCGTCGACGACGAGGGTGGCTGGCGGCACGAGGACGCTGACGGCCCGAACGCGCCGTCGCACATCCGTGCGTCGCTGATGAGCACGCAGGTTCTGGTTCCGCTCGACGAAGGGAAGCTCGCGCTGGGCCGCTGGCAGGGGATCTTCTTCTGCGAGTTCGACGGCCCGCGCGACCGCAAGATCTACGTCACGTCGTTGCGCTAGCCGCGGCTAGGCTGGCCTCGTGGCCGCGCCCGTCACGAAAGACCAGGAGCTCGAGCTCCACGTCGACTCGCTCGCCTACGGCGGGAACGGCGTTGCGCGGCTGAACGGCTTCGTCGTCTTCGTTCGTCGCGGCCTGCCCGGCGACACGGTTCGCGCGCGGGTCACGAAGGTCAAGCGCAGCCACGCGGAGGCGCTCGCCGTGGAGGTGCTCGAGCCGGGGCCGCAGCGCGTCGACGCGCCCTGTGCGCACTACCCGGCCTGCGGTGGCTGCCGGTTCCAGGATCTCGCCTACGACGCTCAGGTCGCCGCGAAGGAGGCGCAGGTAGCCGACGCGCTGCGCCGCATCGGTGGGCTCGCCGAGCCACCGCTCGAGCCGATCATCCCGGCCGAATCGATCTTTCACTACCGAAACAAGCTCGAGTACTCGTTCACCCAGACCCCGGCGGGTGCGGCTCTCGGCTTCCACAAGGCCGGGCGTTGGGACGAGGTGCTCGAGATCGAGCGCTGCTGGCTGACGACCGACCTCGGCAACGCGATCCGGGACGCCGTCCGCGACTGGGCTCGCGAGGAGCGGCTCCCCGCGTACGACCAGGAGACGCACGAGGGCTATCTGCGTCACCTCGTCTTCCGGGAGGGTCGGAACACGGGCCAGGCGCTCGTCCAGCTCGTCACGGCGCCGGGCGAGCGGTTCGAGCGCGAGCAGTTCGTCGAGGTGCTGCGCCGCTTTCCCGAGGTGCGCGCGATCCACTGGGCCGTCAACGAGACGCCCGCGGAGGTCACGAACCTGCCCACGACCCTGCTCTGGGGTGAGGATGCGATCGAGGAGGAGCTGTGCGGCCTGCGTTTCCGCGTGCGGCCGAACGCGTTCCTGCAGACGAACACGGCGATGGCGGAGCGTCTGTACGAGCTCGCCGGCGAATACGCCGCGATGACCGGCCAGGAGACCGTGTACGACCTCTACTGCGGGATCGGCACGATCGGGCTCTCGCTTGCGGACAAGGCACTCACGGTCTGGGGAGTCGAGGTCTCGGAGGAGTCGGTCGCCTGCGCGCTCGAGAACGCCGACCTGAACGGGATCACGAACGCGGCCTTCTTCGCGGGGGAGGTGGGGCAGTCGCTTGCCGAGCTGCAGGAACGGGCGGGCGACCCGGACGTCGTCGTCGTCGACCCACCCCGCGCGGGCCTCTCGGGCAAGGCGCTGCGGCGGATCGGCCGCCTCGAGCCGAAGCGGATCGTCTACGTCTCCTGCAACCCGACCACCCTTGCGTCGAACGTCAAGGAGCTCGGAACGGCGTGGGGCTACCGGCTCGAGCGGGTTCGGCCGGTCGACATGTTTCCTCACACGCCGCATATCGAGGCGGTTGCTCTCCTGACTCGTGCTTGAGGGAGGAGTCGCAATGGCATTTGCCGTTGCGCTTTCGGCGGGGGCGGTCTCGGCCGCGACTCCACCGGACGGTGTCCAGGTCGACGTCTCCCAGGCGCGCGGAACCCAGAGTGAGACCACGGTCGCGATCGATCCCACGAACGACCAGATCCTGCTCGCAGGCTCGAACGACCACCGCGCTCGAACCACCCGCGCGTACAGCTCGACCGACGGCGGGGTGACCTGGGCGTCCCGGCCGAATCCGCCGCTTCCCCGCCGCTTCGCCTTCTCAGGCGATCCTGTGGTCGGGATCGACCGGTCCGGCCGACAGTACTTCGGCTTCATCTCCGTCCTCGGCGACGAAGAGTCGATCACCTATCGGTTCTTCGTCTCGACCCGGGCGAACGCATCTGCCGCCTGGTCGAGGCCGGTCAGGGGCGTGGCGCCAAATCCCCAGGCCGCCGACGACAAGCCCGCGCTCGCCGTGGACACCTCCGCGACGAGTCCGCACGTCAACCGCGTCTACGGGGCCTGGGCCCGGCTGACGACCGCCGGCTTCGGAATCGTGCTGGCACACAGCGACGACGGCGCACGTCACTGGTCGAGGCCTGTGCGCGTCTCCGATCGCAGGAAGACGTTCGATTCGTACCCGAGCATCGCGGTGGGCCGCGACGGCACGGTCTACGTCGCCTGGTGGAACGCGAACGGTCGCGGCGTCTTCCTCGACGAGTCGCGGAACGGCGGCGCCTCGTTCGGCCGTGACGTGCTCGTCGATCCGATCGCGGGTAGGTCGCGCTGTGCGCCGCCGGGAGTCAGGATTCCGGCGCAACCGACGAACTGCGTCCGCCCGAACCCGATCGTCTCGGTCGACTCGTCCACCGGGCCGCTGGCGGGCCGGGTCTACGTGAGCTACGGGGACACCGGCGGATCGCAACGGGAGCAAGACGTCTACGTCGCCGTCTATGACCGGACCCTCTATCGCATCGGGCGTCGCGTACGGGTCAACCCGGCTGACGGCGCCATCCGCTCCGACCAGTTCTGGCCCGCGTCGGCGGTCGACTCGACGACCGGCAAGGTCTGGGTCTGCTTCTACGACACCCGTGACGATCCAACGCGGAAGCGGGCCTTCTACACGTGCACGCGCTCTACGGACGGCGGCCTGACGTGGGCACCACCCGTGCACGCGGCCTCGGTCGCCTCCAACGAGACCCGCGGCGGCGCCAACACGGGGGTCTTCCGCGGCGGCCGCGAGTACGGCGACTACGAGGGCCTTGCGGCAACAAACGGCGTCGCCCACCCGGTCTGGACCGACTCGCGCCGGATGCGCGTCTTCCGTGAGGAGGTCTACACGACGACGCTCAGCGACGCGACCTTCGGGCCCTGACAGCTCGCCAGAGCAGGTCGCCGTTCGCCGCGAGGAAGGCGACGGACAGCAGCGGCAGCGCCGGCAGTCCGGCTTTGTCCCAGGCGACCGTGATCGCGATCGTCGCCCCGAACGAAAGTGTCAAGAGGAGCCATGTCCACCGCGGGCGCAGGTTGAACCGTGCGCTCGCCGCGAGAAAGAGCCCGAAGAAGAGCAGATCCGGAAGCCCGAGGTTCGCAGCGTTGTTCTCCCCGGGCACCGGGAAGGCGAACGAGAGATTCGAGAAGACCTGCCGGTGGTGCTCGACGATGTTGCTCGTCGGTCCGCGCCAGACCGAGTACGCGTCGACCCAGGGAATGATGCAGGCGACCAGGACGACCCAGCTCACGGTCTCGAAGTAGCCGAGGAACCAGAACGCGACCACGGTCATTGCGGCGAGCTTCGAGAAGTTCGAGAGCGTGGGCAGCCCCCCCGCCTTGAAGACGAGCGCGAGCGCGCCGAACGCGAGCCCGACGAGCAGGAGCTGCAGAGGCTTCGCGCGGTGCAGAGGGAGCACGAGGTAGACGAGCCCGAAGACGGCCGGCATCAGCAGGAGGCCGAGGATCGCCACGTCGCCCCAGGTCGAGGTGTCTGGCAGCGATGCGTGGACCGCGTAGTACGCGCCGAGGCCGGCACAGAGCGCCAGAAAAGCAACCCCGCGAGGGCTTGCTAGTAAGGAGGTAGCTCGGCCCACCAAGGGCCCCC
>WNGJ01003105.1_pt1 | contig 19296 bp, 14 predicted proteins | sample 5400611 | NCBI WGS metagenome assembly WNGJ01 (sample SAMN13153375, study PRJNA577476) | soil metagenome | isolation source: 40 cm soil or saprolite under Garry oak tree replicate 1 | place: USA:California | collected 2016-06-15 | reverse complement strand
CGCGGTCGGTGTGGACTGTAATCTTCGAAACCTCACGGTTGGAAACGATGATCAGACCAGTCACTGTGACCTTTCGAAGTGTGTGAGAATAGCCAAGACTACGGTGTGCATAGTGGCCTCCTTCACACGGAACGATGATAGGATACGAACAGTGATAGCGTCTAGCTATGGACAGCGGAGAACCTCCAGAACTGGTCACCTCCCCCACAACGCCACAAAGACAATAGTCGCCCTGGCAGTCCAGTGGAGAACAGCAATAGTTCTCGAGAACATTGAGGGCATCCGGTCACTCTATCGTAAGGGTAACGGTCAAGGTAGACGGTATCGTGGCCGGATGAACGGGTGGAGTTTCGGTGAGGCTCAGCGGCAGATCGAGTACAAGGCCCGACGGGCTGGACTGCCGGTTATCCGTTTGTCTAGGCGTGAGACCAGAGGTTCCAGTGTGTCTTGTCTGAGATGCGGGGAGAGACTCCAATCAGACAAACGACTAGAACGCAAGCTCTGGCGCGGTAGCTGTCGAGCGGTAAATGGACCGGGACATGGTGGCGGCTGTTAACCTGGCTCGGCGGGGACGGGTGAGGTTCGCACGTTCCCGGCCTCCCATCCTACTAGAGGCGCAAGGCAGGGCAGACGAAGCAATGAAGGGGAACCCGACGCCTACGGTAATCCCTGGAGTTGATGCTCCGAAGCTAACTCATCAGACGAAGAGTTAACAGAACCCCGGTATGCACCGTTCGCGAACCACGTTGAACCCCTGATTTGTCTGCGATCAGACCCTAAGAACTAGAACCAAGTATCACTGCGTCTCCCAAGGCAGTGAGGATCGACTTTTCTAGCTGAAAGAAGGCCAGTGCGGCGATTCATCTCCGCCGACTGCCCTCCCATTATCATTTTCTGGGCCGACCGTGCAAGAACCGGGGCCACGCAACGGGACCGTCAATTTTGGATGACCATTTGCTAGTTTATGCTTGTGACCGGTCGGAAACCCATTGGTCTGATTACTTTTATCCACCTCTGCTCATCTTATACGTTCATCAGTATAGTTTGAGAGCTTTCAGGTGTAAGTATTCATCATGATCGAGAAAACCAGCCTCTCCGCCCCCTCCCAGATAGTACGGGACGTCCTCTCCAAACCCACCATATTCAAAGACGAAGGGCCCCTCAGCCTCGAATGGCTCCCATCCCGGCTACCTCACCGGGAAAACCAGCTACGATTCCTCGCCGAGCTCTTTCGGTCAGTCATTGACAAGCCCGGGACGACTAGCCCCAAAGTCCTCATCACAGGCGACATTGGAACCGGTAAGACGGTTCTGACCCAACGATTCGGCACCGACATCCAGCGCACTGCCAAGACCCTGAAGCTCAACCTCGCCTACATCCACGTCAACTGCCGCGAGTACCGAGGAAGCCTCTTCATGATCCTCAAACGAGTCCTCCAAACCTTCACTCCCCAATTCCCCCAAAGAGGTTTCTCCAGTGAGGAGTTATTGCACATCCTGTTAGACCAGCTGGAGGACAAGAAACTCCACATCATACTCACCCTCGATGAGGCGGACTCGCTCATCAAAGCAGAAGGCTCCACCAGCCTTTACAACCTCACGCGCATCCAAGAGGAGCGCCCAGGTCGACCAGTCAGATTATCCCTCATAATCATCCTTCGAGACCTCAAGAATCTTGAAGATCTAGATAGGAGCACTCAGAGCACCCTCCAGCGAAACGTCATCCGACTAGACCATTACACTACTCCACAGCTGGAAAATATTCTGAGAGAAAGGGCAGAGCTCGCATTCAAAGAGGCAACTGTTCCTGAAGAGGTCCTGAACTTTGTAGCTGACATGGCCACGCTTGGAGGCGATGCTCGCTACGCCATCGAGCTACTTTGGAGGGGTGGAAAATATGCGGACACGGAAGGTGCGAGAGAGGTGAAACCTGATCATATCAGAGCCGCCGCGAATAGCGTATACCCTGTTCTCCGCACCGAATATTCCCAACACCTCAATCTCCACGAGAAACTCATACTCCTGGCCCTAGCTCGGGTCTTGGAGAGAAACAACGCAACATACGCCACAATGGGCGATGTTGAGATAGCGTACCGGATGGCTTGCGAGGAACACAAAGAAACATACCGAGCCCATACGCAAGTCTGGAAGTACGTCCAGAATCTGAACGCTACAGGCATCCTCTCCACCCAGTTATCCACCACCGGCTTCAGAGGGAAAACAACCCTGCTTGGAATATCCTCTGCCCCTGCCTCCGCCATCCGCTGACTCTCCTTTCCGGAATTGAGGAGCTTCATCTTACAGAAATCGCAAAGAGGACCGAGCAGAGCTACAGCGCTGCCGAGCGGCATCTAGACGACCTATCAAAAGCAGGAATAGTAGAAGAGAGAGACTACGGACGCGTAAGAATGTTCAAACTGAATCTCACTAATGATCATGCGAAACTCTTGCACGATCTAATCTTGAAGTGGAATCAGAACCAAGAGTTAGGCCCAGTCCAAGCTCAAGCTTAAACTATTCACATCTCTACCTATGGATGTCTCTGTCGAGGTTGGTTTGACACTTGGAAAAGTGTGACGAATGCGGACGTGTAACACCACGGAACAAAAAGTGCGAGTATTGCGGTAAGACTTTCTGTGAGGATCATATGCCCAAGCATCAGGCTTGGGAGCATCGTCATGAGGGCCTCGCCGATGACGCTTCTAGCCTCTGGAAAAGAACCAAAAGACCCTAGGTAAGAGGGCGGGTCTTCCGATTCGTTCTGATACGGATTCTCGGGACTGGAAGGTCTTTATGGGGCGGCCAGACTTACTGTTAGAACAATAGTTGGCTCAACAGTTCGAAGCCCTAGGTTTCCAACCCCGGCTTCTTCAGGGAATCAAGGATATGGGCTTCGAAGAAATGTTCCCAATTCAAGCCGAAGCTATCGCACCGATTCTTCAAGGAAGAGACATCATCGGACAGGCTCACACTGGGTCCGGAAAGACCCTTGCGTATGCCCTCCCGATACTTCAGAGGATTGATAATCATGCTCGGGGGCTCCAAGCTCTCGTCCTAGTCCCAACTCGCGAACTGGCAGTCCAGGTTGCAGGAGAATTCGAACGCCTCGCGCGCCACCTCCCGATAAGAACTGTCCCAGTCTACGGCGGTCAGAGCATAGGGGTCCAAATCAACAAACTAGAAAGACCGACGACGAAAGTCATCGTCGCCACTCCAGGCAGGCTCCTCGACCATCTAGAGAGAAGAACAATCGACCTCGACAGGGTCCGATTTGTGGTGCTAGACGAGGCGGACAGAATGTTGGACATGGGGTTCATCGATGACGTGAGACAGATACTCGAAAGAGTCCCAGGGCCCCGTCAAACAACCCTGTTCTCAGCGACAATGCCTGACGAGATTATCAGGCTCGCCCATCACTACATGAAGAATCCACTGAGAATATTCGTCGATAGCGACGAGATTGCTGTTGAATCCGTCTCCCAAAAATATGCGTGGGCTGAAGAGAATGAAAAATTCCCAGCTCTCTGCTCCCTTTTAGAAGCCGAGAAGATAACCAGAGGACTCATATTCTGCTCGACCAAGATCAGAGCCGGTCGGCTCGCCCAAGCCCTGAGAGTCGAGGGCTACAACGCGTTAGCGATTCACGGAGATCTTTCCCAGGGTCAAAGGGATAGAGCAATGCAGGCTTTTCGCGACGGAAAGATCGCCGTCCTAGTCGCTACGGACGTGGCGGCAAGAGGCCTCGACATTACGAACGTAAGCCACGTGATAAACTTCGACTTACCGGAAGAACCTCTCACATACTTCCATAGAATCGGCAGAACCGCCCGAGCTGGAAGCGCAGGAATCGCGGTCTCCCTCGTAAGCCGAAGCGATGACTCCATCTTTGAGAGAATAAGACGAACAACTTCCTCAAACATTCAAGAGATGATCAGACTAACTTCTCCCACCAGAAGATCATACCCGACACTGTTCCTCCCACCTCGTCCTTACGGTCCGAGGAGAGGCGGAGAGAGACACCAGCGAAGTCGTGGAAGGCGTCCCACTCACCGTCCTCCGCCGAGATTCCAACGACACAGACGTCGATATTAGACGTCGATCGTCATGGGAATTCCCAGACGACTAGTTTTTCCGACCAAACCCCGCTGCGGCCTTCTGACAAGAACCTCGAAAAAATTTCAATCGTCCAAGTGACTCGCATAGCGAGTTGTGGAACATTTTAATAGAAAGGACAAAATTACCACGGCATTTCTGGGTATCATATGATATCTGGACCCTTTCTGACTCATAAGCGTGGCTCTAGCAAGCTCTACTCTTGAGAAATCGGCTTCAAAACGTCGTCAGTAGCTTGCCATAACGCTAGACAGCCTTTCCCGGGCGCACTTCTTTCTATTCAACACCGAAAGAACTTGACCTATGGCAAAGGTAAGAGCGCTCACGATTATTGCACTCGCCAATTCCGTGTTTTGGAGGACGAAGATGTAATACGCGATTAGACCAAGAATGAACGCGAGTCCTGCAACTCTTGCCCACGCAAGGGGTGCCGCGCTTAGAAGTTTTGGAATCAAACCCTCCATCTTGCTAAGTACTTCGTTAACCAAGTCGTCAGTCTTTGTGAGACTAGAATCCGACTAACAAGTCGGATAAATGAAAGGACCCGAAGCGGTAAGGTGAAAGCCCAAAATGAAAATGAGAGCAAGTACGCATACCGTTGCGAAAACAAACAGAAGCCAGCGAGGATCTTCCGTACCGTATACCCATCTGGACAACGTCGAGAAAACGGGTACCTTGCCGGGTTGACCCGGAACATACCTGCGTCGGCTGATTATCAATAGGATCAACAAGCCGAACATGACCGCCTCAACAATTGCCGCCTCCAATCAGCCCAACATCAGACAACGCCCCGCCGCACGTCATTCTGTTACACTATCCATGAATCTTAGGAAGTATTTGCATGAAAATACGAGTAGAGATTACGCCAACAGTAGCGAGGCTGCTCGCAGAGTACAAACCCGCCTCTTCTAAGGGACAGGAGCTTGAGTCAGACGCACTTCAGGAGCACTATTCCTGTAAGTTTCACGACGACAAAGGAATTAACCCCGGTGTCATAGTAGACATGATCGAGCCACCAGAACCGCCAAAGGTAGCGGTGAAAGATACTGGCATGACTCGCACCGAGGATATTGAAGATCAGGTGCTACGGTCACTTCCTCAGCCTAAGGAACGAGTTAGAATAACGAAAGGTCACGGACCCCAACACCAAGGCTCGCACCGTAACAAGAGAGTGGGGAAGAGATCGACCACACGAGTTCTCGACAATGGAAACTGGCAATTCATAGGAGATGAAAACAACGGAACAGAGTAATTTTGACAAATGGATAGAGAAAAAGGGTCTATCAGATTCAAATACCTTCGATACTCGGCTCATTGAGAAGGGCTTCTGGGACGTTCTAAGTAGATTCTTCCACAGAAGTGACGCCACAGCCCAAACCACAACGTATGGCATAGACGCTGCCGACGCTATGCAAGATCAGGAGTACGTCGTCTGGGAGACAGCGGAGGACGAGCGTGTGTGCAACTACTGCGGTCCACTCGATTTGAAGATAGTAAGCACCTAAGAAATGGGCGGGTACAGCTATCCACCAGCTCACGTGAACCGTAGGTGTACGGTAGCCCCGGTCTCAGACTATTACGACCCTGAAAGTATTCAGTACTACCACTCTCAGCCGAAAGCATACGACGAAGCCGACTTGGATAATCCGGTCAAAACGACTCGAATAGAGCTATCTCTAGTTTCCGTGCCTTCGGAAGGTGTGGATTCCTGAATGTACAGGTCTTCTTCGATGATCGGCTATACTTGCCCGAAGTCGTTTTACATCAATGTAGAGTAGAGGTAAGTAGCTGAGAAAGTAACTTGAGAAATCAAGAGTCAATTCACCATCTAGACTTTGAAACGCTTGTCAAGATCAACGAGGAAGTAGTCGTACTTACAGGTGACACACATTCATACACAAGAGATGATGAGCCCAATATTAGACGGCTTCTTGATGAAGTTAAGAATACCGCTAAGGCGGGGGAACGAACTGAACGCGTTATTCAGAAGGTTTCACTTCTCGTTTTTAGGATAGCCAACGGGCAACAACCGCCCTTGTTGCTGGGCAAACCTTCTTGAAAGCAAACAGGTACACGATAGATATTACGGACAAAGACCTAGTTCGAGTCGTTGACGAAGCCGGTATCGGACAGGCCAGATTTAAGTAAGCTAAACAGGGTAATTAGAGTGTTGATCAAGAATGACTGAAGAGGAACGCCAATTTTGGGATACTATAGTACGAGAGACTATAGATTCCAACAGAGAGTTCTTGATTTACATAGGCTCTGAAAAGAGAGACGAAGCCTAGACCCATTTTTTCTAAGTCAAACTCAATTACTTGTAGCTGTGCGGTCGTCTGACTTACTTTCCAATTCTTGCTCTTCCTCACCGAGCAGACGTTTAGCTCTATTGATTCGTTCTTCTGTGGTTAGCCCTTCGAACTTAGTATCCCCGAAGAGCGCAGCCAGTAGTTTCTTGTTGAATCCCTCTAACCGAGTGACTTTCTTCTCTAACTTAGGGTCGGACTTGACAACTACGACCTCTTCCGAGAGCCTAGTCATATCCTTGAGACACTTCTCCCGCCATTCTGATTCTATGGTTTCTCTGTCTGCATAGGAAGCCTCAGCCCCCAACTTGCTTTTGTGACCTATGATTATGGCGATGTATTTTCTATCAAGACCGCACCTAGCCATTTGGGAGTCTGCGAACGTTCTGAAGCTATGAGGGGCTGTAGATTTCCCCCTCTCTGTTAGTTAGCCCCTTGATCTGGAACAACTCAGCTATGGGCAGTGTGTGCCGCCGAGTAACTTATGGGAGCGTCGTGGCTCTTGCTGTTCCTGTGTGTCTCACCTGGGAAAATCCACTGGTTTCCGCTTACTTCCGGCTGCTTATGATAGAGGTCGATCCAGTCAACTACCTCTTGAGTTAGAAAGACTATGCGTTTTACTCGCGCCTTGGTCTGCCCGGCTTGTAGAACAATGCTGGCATAGCCTTTGTGTCGGACAAGTTCAGTCATCTTCCGATGAAGTACTTCTCTAATTCGCATTCCGGTACAAGCCAAGAAACCTAAGAGCGCTCTATCTCGTGGTCCGGCTACTCTCAGCATTTGCCTAAGTTCCTCAGGCTTTGGTACAGCCTTCGTAGTGGCTACATAGTTCTCCTCTTCGAGAGTCGCTTTCGTGTCGTATTCTACTCGGTCAAAATTCTTCGTTCCAAACGTAGTTCGAAGAAGTTGGGAAATAGGCTTCGATACAGATACTTAGTAGAGATCGCCAAAGTCTCTGGCAGACTTGCTAAATACTTCTTGACAGACTCATACATGTCCAACTTGTGCGCTCTAATGTCCTCAAGTACTTCCACGGGACTACTCTTGCCGTTCGCTTTGACCCATGATTCTATGACGGCGGCACGTCGGAACTTAGCGGATTCCGACTTCTTGGCATTGATCCAGTCGTCTACGCCCTTCTGTGTGACTTTGGATAGCTCTTTCAACTTACGTAAGATAGCTTCTGCGAGTGCGTCGTTCTCGTCTGGAGTCAATTTCATTCTCACCGTCCTCCAGAAAAGTAGTACTGGCTCAAAACAGAGTTGTTACCATAACATCTTAATAGAAACGGAAAGCCTGTAGAACAGTTAAGTTAGAAGAATAAAATGAAGTCTAACAAGAATTCTAACTCTCACGAAAAAATTTCCGCGTCCGCTTCGTCCTCTCGTATTCAATTCTCGCCACGGGGCGATGCGTTCAAACATCCAGTGCAACATTTTGACGTAGCGAAGGTTCACACTGTAAGTGAAGCTTTGGAAGCCTTTAACGCGACATCCTTCCAGAGTAGAATGCTTGGCAGGTGTTACAAGATCTGGCTTCACATGCTGAACGATCCCGATCGCCCAATAATCTTCTTCGGCCTGTCTGGCGCTATGATTGCCGGGGGAATGAGGCGACTCCTTCGCGACCTCATCGCCTTCCATGCAATCGATGTTCTCGTATCCACTGGTGCAAACCTCAGTCACGACCTTTACGAGTCTCTTGGGGGCCGACATTACATGGCCCACCATCACATTGATGACCCGACCCTGAGGTCTATGAGAATAGACAGGGTCTATGACACTTACGCGGATGATGTAATGTTCACGAAGGCTGACGAGTTTGTTGAGAAGTTCTCGGAAAGCCTTGAGCCCAGGAGCTACTCCAGTAGGGAATTTTTCCAGCTCATGGGTCAACGAATCAATGACGAGTACGGCATTCTCGCCACCGCCGCGCGGGAACACCTTCCCATCTTCTGTCCAGCACTCGCCGATAGCTCCGTCGGGATGGCATTGACAGTGTACAGGAATGACCAACTCGACCAAGGACGGCCGCCGATGGTCTATGATCCCATGCTGGATAATCTTGAGATAATGAGCCTCAAGCGGCGTTGGCAAAAGTCAGGCGTGGTTTTCATCGGAGGCGGGACCCCGAAGAACTACATCCAGCAAGTTATCCCGATGGCGGAGATTGCTGGGATGCCTGTTCCCCCGCACAGCTATGCAATCCAGGTGACGACAGATGATGCTAAGTTCGGGGGTTTGTCCGGATGCGAGCTCCCGGAGAGCCAGTCATGGGGAAAGCTTGACCCGAAGGCTGAACAGTGCACCGTGCACGTCGACGCCACGATCGGACTTCCATTACTGTTCACAGGGGTAATGGAGCACTATGACGAATGGAAGAGCAGAGGCAGATTGAATCACAATTGGGGAGAATCCCTACAGGCTCCCGCACTACGGAAAACAGGGAAAGTCTCGGCCTAACGCTCTCTCTTTCCCAGAATGTAGTCTTCGACCCATTGAGACGCCAGACCGTCAGGGATCTTTACCGGCGGATACTTGAAACAGTACGAGGAAATGCTTGTGAGTGCACCTCCAATACCACGGTCCAAGCCTAGTTTGACGGCGCGAATTACATCTGAAACAACTCCGGCGCTATTTGGCGAGTCCTCTACTGAAAGTTTGAGATCGATCTGGAGTGGAATGTTTCCCCATTTTCTTCCTTTGATGTAGATGTAGCAGATCTTCTTGTTCTTGAGCGAAGGAACATAATCTGAGGGGCCTATTCTCGTGGGAACGTCGTATGGAATGAGACTTGCAACTGCTGTTGTTTTGCTGATTCGTTTTGAGTGAAGCCTCTCCTCTACCGTCATGTTGAGAAAGTCAGTATCACCACCAAGATTGAGCTGGTAGCTCTCGTCCACTCTGACGCCCCGTTTCAGAAAGAGGTCTACGAGGGCCCGGTGGACAATTGTCGCTCCGACCTGGCTCTTGATATCGTCCCCTGCAATCGGCAGCTTTCTGTCTTCGAATTTTTTCGACCATCCATCGTTTGACGCGATGAACTCGGGAATACAGTTTACGAAGCCACAGCCCGCGTCCAAAGCTTGTTGTGCATAGAATCGAGCCCCCTTTTCGCTACCGACTGGAAGATAGTTGACGAGAATTTCTGCTCCAGAATCTTTCAGCTCGGCTGCAACGTCGACGGGTTTGGTCCTGTTCTTATTGTAGACGTGAAAGGGCTCCTTCATGTGGGGCGCGACGCCGTCCAGGATAGGACCCGCTTTTACGGTGACGTCCATGTCGGGAACATCGCTTATTTTCGGGGCGCAATTGGGATCGGTGAATATGGCCTTGCTAAGGTCGTTTCCGATTTTATTGCGGTTGACCTCGAACGCGGCTACGAATGTGATGTCTTCTACTTTGTAGTCCCCGAACTTGGGATGCATTAGTCCCGTTGTGAGGTTGTCTTCTTTGGGTGGGCTTTTCCGGTAGTATTGAATTCCTTGTATCAGTGCACTAGCGCAATTCCCGACGCCTGCGAGTGCTACTTTGATTTTCCCCAAGTGCGAACTTTCCTAGGCTTCTGGGAGCATAGATTAGCCCCGCATTATAAGCCTAGGAATAGTGAGGCTCCAACTCGCTATTCGGAGTCTTCGTATTCTGTTAGGATTGCTTGCTGTTCTACTTCCGACGGTTTTGCATTCTTCGCCTTTTCCCATTCACCTGCCTTGATGAGTCCCCCGGCTTGCACCTTGATCCTCTTCGCAAGTGATGGACCAATGGTCCGAATGCTCGTCAATTGTTCGAGGCTCCTTTCCTTGATATCTTCAATTGATTTCAGTCCCGAGTCGTACAGCATCCGGGCTCTGACCCGTCCGACGCCTTCAAGCGTGGTCAGTTTGACTAGTTCCGGACGAACGCCCTTTGCGAGCCTCACCTTGAGCATCTCCAAGGGCGCTAGAAGGTCCTTGTGCCCAAACAGACGGCCCAGTTCCTGAGTAGCAAGAATCAACCACTCGGACCCTTGTACAAGCCTGAGCAGATCGCCAGGTTCTACCTTCCTAGTCTCCAAGATTTGGTCTTCGGTTTGTTCGTCTATCCAGTCCAGTAGTACTTGAGAGGCCTTGAGCTCGCTCAAGAAATTTTCGTATTCCAGTGGATCAACAAATTGGTCGGGAACATCGCCGACGAATTCGTTTCGGTGCAACTCAGCCGTCACAATCAGTTTGTCTATTTCGCTTCCCCTTGGACGGGGACGGGGAGCAAGGTCGGGAGTCTTGCATATGAGATGCAACAAACTCATGTCGGTCATACTTTTCGCCCGACTGTTGAGTCCATCTCTGAGAATGACAGCAGACATTGGGTCGATGTACAACTCCGAAACCCGTTTGCCGAACTTGGACGCCTCCAGATCCTTTCCCTCCATCGTAACCATCTTCTGTTTGACAAGAAATTGCAAGATGTCGCCGATCTTGCTCCTGATCAGCCGAGGCCCATATTGATGGGCGTAGAATGTTTTTGCGAAAAAGTTGTACAACCCCTCCTCTGAATGAGCATACCCGGCAGCAACGGTAGATAGTACATGTGGGCGAAGAACTCGCTCCGCCGCAAGTTTGGACCAGAGCTTCTCAGGCTGGGCAAGAACGTAATTCTCCATCAACCACTCGGCTTCGTCAGGATTACGCGCGATTAGCAATGCTTCGCCGAACTTGTCGTATTTGGGACGGCCGGCGCGGCCACAATTGTGAACGATGAAGTTTGAGGCCAGGTACGTTTCGGTTTCGTTCACGGCGAGATTGTAGACTTTTTTTGGGCTAAGAAGCTTTTTCCTAACGATACTGTTCACTCTCACCCAAGAATAGGGCTGTGCATTTTCCCTTCTTCGATAGATGTCCGAACCGTGATACTTGCTGTAGTCTATCTTGGGAATTCTTTTGACCGATTTCGCTAGTTCGCTCAACTTTTGAATATCGGATATTTTTCGGATGGTGACTCTGTAAACTGGGTTGGGGAAGGTAGTCAATCTATTGTTCAGCATAACGTGTTGGACGCGATCGTCTTTGATGACTGCGCTTACAATTCCTAGCCTGAGCAAGAGTTCGTGGACACCCCAGGCGAACCTATTGCTTCCTGTCGCGATCACGATCGCTCTAACCATGGCGTTTATCCCTCTGGGATGCTTGATCTCCGAGTAGGATCCTTCGCCGTCGAAGACACCTGCGAGGAAAGCTCCAATCAAGCGCCTCGGAAATTGTAACAGAAAGTCAGGAACAAGAATATCCAAGGATTTCTTCTTGAAAGGGATCCCGAACTGCGAAATCATTAGACCCAGTAGATTTGAGCCAACTTCAACGGTGAATTGCTGGTCCTGTCTGCTTGTGATTCGAGGATGACAGCCGAGTCTTCGGAGGACAAGCTTGGCTTTTTCTATGATTCCGCGGTTCTTGTTGAAAACACGAATATGATAATAGTCGCCTCTGATGTTTCGGGATTTTTTGATATGCCCGTCAGAGGCTATTATCCCAACCAGCCACATGAAGCCTTCGTCGATTGCTTCAGGTAATCGTAGCGGCTTCCCCCATTTGGATTTGACGAGACGAATTTGCGATACAAGTTCCCTCTTGTTGAGACCCAAAAGTCCTCCCAAGGACAAGACTACCGACAATGGCGGATTTCGTCTGCCCGACGTGTAGCTCTTGAACGTCTTGAGGCTAACGCCTAGCTGTCGAGCGACAACTTTGTATTTTAGGGGAATAGATTTCTTATTGAAGAACCCGATCGGTCCGATTACGTAGGTCATTTTCTGCGGCAGAAGGTCTACCCAGTAGACTTGGCGCTCCGATGTTGGGACCTCTCGGGCATATCCCAGGTAGTCTCCCGTTCTGATAGATTGGATGGGAACCCATGCCGGAGCACCGTCAGCTCCCTTCGCCAAAACCGGGTGTTCTGGTGTAGCAGTCAGTGTTCTTCCGATGGCCGTACCGACCTCAACGAGCTCGTCTGCTTCTCGCTCAAAGTATCCAGTGATGGGTTTGCTTGTGACGCCGTGAGGATTCGATACAGAAAGTACTTTGTCGCCAACTCGGTCCTTTACTATACGACCGATTGGAATCGACAACCCGTTATCTAGTGTTATCGGCACCTCCGATGGCAGGCAGAATTGCTTGTACTCGAGCACACTTATCGGATATCTACCGTAACCAGCCTCGTAACGTTCGTAGCTGCTGATGACTACAGCTCTAGCTGGAAGATTGACACCCGCGGAATTGTGGACTACGAACGAGCCAACATAGCTGCTGTGGCCGTTGACCTCCAGATTGTGAACTGTGCCTTGGTAGGGTTCGTGCTCGACGGTTCTAATCGGCATATAGTAATAATCGGAATCAAGATATCCTCTATTGAATTCACGATTCCCAACAAACTTGTTAGATTTGACTCTCAAGATGTCTGATATGAACCGGGTGAGTTGTTTCCCGGAAACCGAAACCGTGTAGAGATCGCGTTTGTGAGTAATTGCCAGACCTTGTTTCGATGTAATCCCAGCCCTGTTGATCTTGATCGTTGCCATGTATCCGAGTTTAACGAGCACCGCAAACAGTTGTTTGGCCAGACCTCTTGACACAGTTGAGTATCTTGCTGTTCTTGCTCCAGATTCGGTGACATCACCGTCTCCGCGCCACATTCCTCTAACTACGTGGGCAAGTTGTTTGTTCGGGAGGTAAACAAGCTGATGCGGAATCCTCTTCTCAACCGCTCCTTGCCCACACAGCGCTCGAAGTGTCTCTGCCAGTTGTTTAGAACAAGCCCTGATGACACGTCTGTGTCTTTCGCTATCGATAACGCTGGGCCTCAACCCGATTGTTGTGAGCCAGTTCGTGACGAATGACGTCAGCTCGGTCTCTTTTGTGTTCAGAGCAAACATAACCTGCCCTTGTCTTCCAGTGTAGCCTTCAGCGAGAAACAGGCCCAACACTTCGAGTGTCTGAGGGGTTAATTCTAGAGAGGCAATTTTCAGTCTTGACCAGTGTTTTCCTACGACGCCATACTGGTTTGATAAGGGGCCTTGCTCCGACAGATCAATACATTGGAGATTGTGTTCTTCCTTGATTCTCGGGAACAACACTAGATCGCCCGTACTCAGGTTCTTCGCGGCGACCCACTCGGGCTGAGAATAAGTCCACCAGTGACGATTCGTGCCCCGAGTGTGCAACGAATGCCTTTTGCGAATCACTCGGAGCACATTGTGTTCTGGCGTCATCCTCATGGGGAGTTGGAACCAGGGTGTGATCTTTACGAGAGGCCCGTCATACCATCGGGAGGTTGGCGCGATGACGTTTTCAAATACGTTCCCATGAGTCAAGACTTTGTCGTGGCTGGAGAGCTTCTCGATTGCAATAGGGGCTGGATTTCCAAAAATCTCTTCGCCCGCAGGGAGGCAAAGTGTTGGGGTCGCTGCCAAGACTTTGATTCTGCCATCTCGAAAGGCGTCCTCCACTATTCCACGATGAGTTCCTGCTAATCCTGCATGATGAAAACCAGCGCCGCCTGCTACCTGCATGGCGAGAGCCTCGCTCAACCGCGTCTTCTCGCCTGTTGAGAGTATTCGTTCTGCAATTGTGCCCAGTGCTCTTTCTTCGGGCTTCGACAAGCGACTTTTCACCGCCACCGAAGCCTTTCGTCCCATCTCGACCGCAGACCGTCGAGTCTCGGTGAAGATCAGCGCTTGGCCCCCAGTGCTCATCACGTCCAGAGCTATGTCGAGGCTCGGCGTTTTGGTTCCGCTAAGAATGGCTCGGCTTGCGCCATCTCGAAACTGTACCTGATTATCATGGTAGATTCCTTCTCTTAGCGGGACGGGTCGCCAGTCGGTTGTCACCGACCCAGCTTTCAGCCAGGACCCTACCTCTTCCGCATTCCTTACCGTTGCGCTGAGAGCTAAGACCTGGATGTTCGGGTTGATCTCTGTCAGCCGAGTCAGAACCACCTCGAGGGTAGGACCCCTCTCCTGTTCAGTCAGGAGATGAACTTCGTCTGCAACGACAAGAGTAAGCTCACTCATCCAGGGGGCTTTGTGCCTCAGGAGAGAATCTGCTTTCTCGTTAGTACAAAGAATGATGTCGTATCTTCCTAGCCACGGGTCCGAACTGTCATAGTCACCTGTAGATATTCCAGCTCTGACGTGGTCCCCGCTAGGTTTCTTGATGGCTGAGTATCTCTGGAATTCCTTAAACTTCTCGCTAGCCAATGCACGTAGGGGGGCAAGGTAGATTGCTTTGCCTCGATGTTCGAGGACGTGTTGCAAAATACAGAGTTCTGCTACCAGAGTCTTTCCACTTGCCGTTGGACTCGCCAGAACTAGGTTCTTACCGTCCAAGACCCCGGCCTCGATGGCGTGTTGTTGTGGTGGGTAGAGCTCGTCGAGGCCTTCTTGGGATAGTAGCTCGATTACTTGCTTGTCGATAGAGAGTTCGCTGATCTTCACCTGTTATGATAGCTCCGGAGAGATGGGTTCTAGCTTGAGGTTCGCTTTAGTCTTCCTTCCTTGGGGGAGTAGAGCATTCCCTCTTTTATCAACTGCCCGACAAATCGCCTAGCCTCTCCATCAGTGACCTTGTTCTTGTCCACTATAGCGGCAATCAGGATTTTCTCATCTACATCTCCCGTTTCCCGTTCAAGTTCTCGGACGATGTCGATTACCCGACCCATCGAGTCACGCACGGTGGCAGGCCTACCTGTCATTATCGTGTCGATGTCAATCTTGCCAGTTTTCACATCCACCCCAACGTCTAGCAAGGCATAGGTCATGATTTTTACAGCACTTTTCGCATCCTCCACTGTTACTTGATCACGAAGGAATGCCCGGGCTCTCGCCTCGGACAGTCTGACCAAAGCCTCTAATTGGCGAGGGGTGATCGCGACTGCAGCTTCTCGGCCTGTTGTCCCACGCATTTTCAGATAAAAGTCCTGTAGCTCCTTGACCGCGTCCGGAGTCAGCACTGGGAATATCCTCTTGGCATAGCTGATGTATTTTCGCAGGAAGTCGGGTTGGAATGGCGCTTCTTCTATGCCATGTCTTGCTCTATGTAGTTGGAGAATGTGAGACGACATTTCGGAATCGCTATCGGGGTCCGGCAGATCCTTAACGAGAAATATCAGGTCAAACCTAGAGAGTATCGTTACGGGGAGGTTGATATTTTCGTTAATGTTTCTATGCGGTTCATATCTTCCTAGGGAAGGGTTTGCAGCAGCAAGAACCGCCGCCCTAGCATTCAGAGTGGCCACAATTCCTCCTTTGGCAACGCTGACGGTTTGCTGTTCCAGAGCTTCGTGGATCGCGACTCTATCGTCGGGCCTCATCTTGTCGAGTTCGTCGATGCAGTTGTGGGTGAGGACGCCTTCTGTGACAAAGTGTTCCCCTTGAGGAACGCGAAGATCATAGACGTAGCCTGTGTAGAACTCCGACTTGACGATTCGGATTGTTTCGAGAGCATAATCGTCCCCAGCGAGCGCGAGGAGTCGTTCTTGAGAGGAGGCGTCCAACCAGGGGTGGAGCCCACGGATGAGTCGCTGAAGAGGGGCCTTGTAGGGTTGTCGCTTTCCGTTGCGGTATGAATGGAATGTACTCCAATCGCCGGAGCGAAGTAGCTCGATCGGGATCGGCCGCAAGCCCGAGAGTACTACACGAAGGGGTAACGCTGGAACTGCCTCGTGTCGAGCTGAAATTCGGGTTCGTTGGGGAGGGATGTTTTTCGCTTTCCCTGAATACGGGCTTATTCGGTCCATCAATCGCTTGACATCGCGCCTGGAGGTAATCTGTATGCTCATTACGCCCTGAAGAGTCTTGATGCGTGCGTACACGTCGAAGCGCCGGAGGGCCCAGAGCAATCGCCGGTTTGACGCAAGATCGTTAGACAGAAGAAGATCAAAGGAGACCATGGAGTATTTCCGATTCTTCTTGATACTGAAGCATCCGTCAGCATCGACAGCTCCTGCTAGGAATCCAGCAAGTGCCGCATCATCGAGATGAAGAAGATTTTGAAGTCCGTTACGCGTCAACCATTCGAACAAGTGCACGACGAGGTTAGAATGTCGGACGAGAACTTGGCATTCCGAGCTCTTGGCAAACTTTGTCGTCTTGGCGGGGCGTATGTACGTCTTCCAAGGGCGTTGTGACACTTGGTGCATTGCCCTCTGAAGTCGCCTGATATGATCGGCGTGGACTGATGATTGCGTGACTATCAGGGCCGAATGCTTGGCACTAGATCGCGCGTATCCGTCTCCATAAGCAAACCCCAGAATGTACGCTAGTTCCGGTGTTAGTGTGCCAATCTTTAGACGTTCTGTGCGCTTCTTTCTTCCGAAAGCAAACGGTCGCTGTGCCCAGGCGTTGTACATCCCCGTTTCTTTCAGAATTGCCTTGAATTGCCTAATCGTTAGCGCCCCGCGACCATTGAGTGCATCTCTTTTCAATCCGTAGTGGCTGTTGATTGCTCGCAAGGAGTGATGTTTTGCCTCTAGAACACGGCGAAGTTCCACTTTCTCGCTGGAGAGAGGTTGGATAATCCAGTCATCCGGAAGTACGTCAAGAAGCACGACTCGTGTCTGGGAGGACGGTAGCCTCTTGAGGGCAACAATATTGTCCCCGGGCCTGAAGTCACCTATCGGCTTCCACCGTAATGTCTTCCCGTCGAGAACTGGATGAGTTGGTGTCAGGCGAAGTTCCATTCCAGACTCCATTTTCACCCGCAGAAGCTGCCCACTGTACCATCTGCGGGCGACGAGAGTTGCGGTTGCTTGCCTAGTAGCAAGTGTGTCAAGATCGAGATTCGCAACGGACTGATGCAAAGGGGACAATTCCAACCGATTGCCCCCTGATAGCGCCCGCTCAATGTGTCCCTCGTCAAATAGATCAGCCACCCTCTTCTGAACTCCATCCGCAAAGACTTCGCTATCCGGGTGAAGGCAGGCGACCCCTTTGTCGGCTAGGACTAAAGCACCAGCCTCGAGAACCATTCCGCCCGTTTTCTCGCGCAAGACTGCTGCTGTGAGTCCAGCAGCGGTAGTCCCTCTTCCCGAGGTATAGAGTCCTCTGGGGGCAATTCTTGAAACGTATTGCAATAACTGGCTCTTCGCCGTATTGTGAGAGACTATTCCGTTCGCGACGAACTTATGGCTCTGGGGAACTTCGATGTCATAAACATCGGCGGGCTCTCTGTGATACACAGCTACAATGCGTTCACTGTGTTGCCTTCCAAACCGCTTCAGCCTCGCAGCTCGCGCTCTCAAGTCAGCCAGACGAGTCTGTTTCTTGATCGACGCGAAACCAATCTTGTCAGCAAACCTTAGAATGCTTTCACCCCTTCTAATTAGAATGGCATTTGAAATTATTCGTGAGTGTATTCCGAATCGTAAGAGAAGAATCTGGACATCTCGCAGAAGCTCGATGTTTTTCGCTTTGAGGCCGATGGCTCCGCATCCTCTCTTACTCGAGAAGACTGTTCCGTCTGCTTCGTACAGCCATCTTAGGAATTGTGAGACGACACTGTCTCCCGACTTCAGAATGAGATCTGGGATGCGCTTCTGTTTTAGGGTGGCCAGATTGTACGCGACGTCCTGGCTGTGAATTACTCCCTCAAAGAGTTGGACATTGCGGTTGGGCCCCTTTCTGGAACTAACCTTTGGGCTAATACCAAAGAGTTTGATTGACATGGCGCAAAGCGTCTTGAGGATGTCCTTCTCCCCATCGGCGACCGTAAATCCAGCTCTGTATCGCTGGACCCAACCATCGCCGAGGACGTAGCCCATGAATGCGCCAAGTTCGGGAGTCACCTTCGTCGGGAGGCGGCCGCGGAACTTTGGACCTAATGTGTAAGGTAGAGGATGCCAACCAGTGTGGACCAGCCGGGTAATGTAGCAAGGGAAACCGGTGACAACTGCAACTCTGTCTCCTACTCTGAACTCGTCCAATCTCTTCCAGCGTCGAATCTGCGTTCGCTCAACAATCTCGACCGAAAGCAGAGGATGATTGTAGGTGCCTCTGATGCTCTTTCCGGACTCCGTGACAATCTCCATCGTTGGCTGATTATGGTAAATATGGAATCGAGTCGCGATGTCTCTTTCCGCCCCCCCACCGCCCGTTAGAACGGAAATATTCAGGTCCTCAAGATGATGATCACCGAGGTCCTCAATCTTGGAGATTGTCCCATCACCCAGAACAACTCGCTCGTCTCCAATAAGACACCCGGGATCGCCTACGATCAGGCAATTCAGATCGCCTCGAATGTTGACGCCATCAGGGAGTCGTTTTGCAACTCCTGCGAATAGTAGGTACAGTATTCCTTCTTTGATCTCGTCGTAGCCGTAGATTGATGGGGCCAGGCTCATGATGAGGTTTCGATGGACGAATGGATGTTTCGAGGCTTCGATGATCTTCTTCTCGTCTTCAAGAGTAATCTCAACGATTTCAGTTTCTTTTCCGACAACATCCACAAAATTCGCTTCTAGGTACAGGTTGAAGGTTCTGAGTTTTCCTTTTTCCCCAGCGTACTGTTTCTCAGCTCTCACCACGGAAGTCATCGCGACTCTGTCGCCGGGACGTGCCGTGTCGACGAGGTCGTCGTCTAGTCTAACATCCAAGTATCTAGGTAGCATTCCGGGGGGAAGGTCCTCAGGGCGTTCTTGGACGCGTGCCTCCTGAGTATTCTTGAACACGCACTGGTCTTCGATCAAGTCCCAGCCGCTCTGTTGCTTGCAACTTGCACAAATGGGGCCGGGCCCGCGTAACAAATCTCCTGTTTGATCCTGACGAGAGAGTTCGCCACACTTTCGACAGCGGAATACGGCTTTGACGATCATAGGCCGTACTTGGCTCGTTCGGACAACGATGCCCTCGACTAA